>ERZ1034973.1354-NODE-1354-length-14485-cov-80.764033_pt1 | contig 14485 bp, 9 predicted proteins | sample MGYA00520686_ERZ1034973 | MGnify/ENA primary metagenome ERZ1034973 (study PRJEB33766, sample SAMN09781775) | gut metagenome | biome: gut microbiome | host: Homo sapiens | place: Madagascar | study: EMG produced TPA metagenomics assembly of the PRJNA485056 data... | reverse complement strand
AAGAAATGCTTTCGAAGGCAGATTACGTCATCATCAAACTCTCTCCGATGCTCGACTGGCATCGTGCGGTAAGCGAATTAAACTGCGTACAAGAGGTTCATATCATCTCCGTGAATAATGAGTGCAAAGAGCTACTTTTAGTGCTCTCAGCGCGAAATATGGGCGAAATGGAGGCTTCATCGGCAGATGGAGATAGTGGAGAAGATGTAATAGATGGAGCAGAAGGAACAGATGGAGAAGTAAAACATGCCGGGAGTCTCCGCATTTATTGTGTCAATGATGCCCAGTCCTTCGTCTGCGAAGAGACGGATATGGAGGCTTCTTCCGTCAAGATAGCCCCATCCACGCTTGAAGAGATGCAGTATCTTTACGAGCCGAATGCGTCGTTGATGAAAGCCGGCTGTTTCGGTGTTCTTTCCGAGCGATATGATGCAAGGATGCTTTCCAAGAATAGTCATCTTTTCATGAGCATGGAGCCTATCGAGGATTTCCCTGGTAGGAGTTTCCGCATCATCGCCGTTTCTTCCTTTAATAAGAAGGAGTTGAAGCGTCATCTGTCAGGAATCACCAAGGCGAACATCGCCACCCGCAACTTCCCCCTTTCTGTGGCAGAATTGCGCAAGCGCCTGAAGCTGAAGGATGGTGGTGAAACTTATATTTTTGCCACCACACTGAGCAACGAAAGCCATGTGCTGGTAATAACGGAGAAAGCTTAGAAAAACCTCGAAAATGTGTAAAAATGTACCTGCTGAATACATAAAAAAGCAAGTTCTCTTGTTTATTTTCGATTTTTGTTGTACCTTTGCTGAAATCTTCTAATTTAATTGGATTATAGAAAATGGCAAAGGACGATAGTGTAGCTAAATCAGGTAATCAGCAACTGCCTGTAGAAAATAATGTGGAGTCTCTGATACGAGTTATCAGAGGACAACAAGTGATGCTTGACCGTGACTTGGCTGAACTGTATGGAGTAGAAACAAGAAGGTTGAATGAGCAGGTAAAACGTAATATAGAACGTTTCCCTGAAGACTTTATGTTTCAATTGACAAAAGAAGAGTTTGAAAATTGGAAGTCGCAATTTGCGACATCCAATTCTATAGTTATGGGTGCTCGTAAAAGACCTTACGCTTTCACAGAGCAAGGAGTTGCCATGCTTAGTGGAGTTTTGAAGTCATCGACTGCTGTTGAAGCAAACATCCGCATTATGCGAGCATTCGTATCTATGCGCCATTTTATGGTGAACAATGCGGCGATTTTCCAACGATTGGAAACAATCGAATTTAATCAGTTGGAGTCTAATAAGGTTCAGGCGAAGATTCTTGCTCATCAAGAAGTACAAGACCATCGCATAGACGAAATTTTCCGTCGCTTGGACGAAGGAATGTACAAACCGAAGCAAGGAATCTTCTTTGATAACCAAATCTATGATGCTTATTCCTTTGTCTCTGAACTCGTAAAAAGTGCCAAGCAGCGTATCATCCTCATAGATAATTATGTCGATGAAACGGTCTTGACGCTATTAGATAAGCGAGGTGAGAATGTTTCTGCCACCATTTATACTCAGCAGGTAAGTCGCCAGTTTCGCCTTGATGTCGATCGCCATAATAGCCAATATCCTCCGATAGAAGTAGATGTCTTCCGTCGTTCCCACGATCGTTTCCTTTGCATTGATGATACAGTTTATCATGTGGGAGCCTCTATCAAAGACTTAGGTAAGAAATGGTTTGCCTTTTCTAAGATGGAAGATTTCAAGCCAGAGGAACTTGTTGCAAGAATCAACGAATCATTTTGAAAAGCTAATTTGGAATTCAAGTTAAAAAACTAAGAGAATGGTGTGTTTGGGCGCAATAAGTCTTCTTTGTGCGCCCAAACATCAGTTTTTATCCTACCAACGAAAAATAATCAACTAAAAATACGTGAGTAATCATTTTTTTTCACTATCTTTGCAACCGATACTACACTCGCTCACGCCGTGTCGAGGCATTTGAAGTCGCTTTAAGCGACTTTCTTGTGCTAAGATGGGAGAAAAGGTAAGTGGGATAAAGGTATCACGACATAATATAAAGGCGTTTACTTGACGCTTTGTTCTTGACGCTCTGAAACTTCGCAACTTTCTAATGTAGTCTTGAGCATCGCAACGGTAGATGCCCCGGGATGTGTTAATTTCACATCCCTTTACTGGTATGGCTTATTGCGTCTAGGCGATGAGTCTTATATCCGTATAAGGGAATGTGTATACATATCGGCGTGGGCTTCGACGTTGCTCGTTCAACTACATTGGGCAATGCGAAGGCCTCAGAGCGTGGGACGGGTAACAGGTAGAGTTCCCACGCTTTTTTTATGTCTAGTCTGTCATACTGTATTTTGCCTGTTGGGGACTTTGGGCACACAATGTTTTTGGTATATGAAAAGTCCGAAAGAATTATTGCAAACTATGCTATCGAAGGTTGGAGATGGAAACTCATCTTCAGCAGTTGAGATTTTACAAGAACTGGTAACTATTCAGCTTGATGAAGCTGGTACCTTGTCTACGCGTATTGGTGACGACAAAAAACTGGGCATATCTCGAATGAAAGTGAAAGGAGCATTGGATAGCAGCGATGTAAAATGCTTGCGAAAAATGCCTAGACTGGAGATGTTGGATTTGTCGGATGCGCGAATCGTTACAGGTGGCAGCTATTACATCGATGCCTGGTATTGCCAGAACGAAGAAAATATGATGGGATTGCATATGTTCCATCACAAAGATAAGTTGAAATCAATCATTTTTCCTAAGGGAGTTGTTGCCGTCAGACCGATGGCTTTCCGCCGCTGTTCGGCATTATCGGAGGTGGTATTTTCGCCAGTGTTGGAGAAAATAGAAGACCGGGCTTTTTCATATTGTGATTCCTTGAAGCTGGTCAGTTTTCCGCCTACTCTTAAAACAATTGGGATTGGTGCTTTTGGCCATTGCAAATCATTGAAAACAATTCTGTGTGAATCCGTAGTCAACATCGAGGAACTTGCTTTTAATGATTGTCCGTCGTTATTGTCCGTGAATTTCGGTTCTGCCCTGCAGGATATCGGTGATATGGCGTTTGCCGGTTCATCACTCACATCTATCAGTCTCCCTGCATCTCTCAAGACAATGGGTAGCAAAGTGTTCAATGGGTGCCGTCAGTTGAGTGCGATACACATAGCATCTTCTGTTCCTCCTGTAGCAAAACAGGATACATTCGACGGCATAAATCTTGCTGCTTGTACTCTTTACGTTCCTAAAGGTGCTAAAGATAACTATTGGTTACCTGATGGATGGGAGAAATTCAAACATATTGTAGAGGAATAGTTGAAGAACATCAAAGGAAGTTGTTCTCGCATTTCATAAAGGAGTAGCATTGGCTTCTCCTTCATTTTTAATTAAACTTGTGAAGAGGATATTTTTGTTCAGGATGCTAATTGAGCATCTTGAACAAATTATCCTATCATTACCGAAGCAGAATTAATAGAAATATCACATCATTAGTTCGGATGCTATAAGCATGATATAGGTATATACAGGATTAAGAATTTCTTTGAAACTAAAATTCTATAACGATTCTTGAAGCACCATTGGTTATACATTCATAGCCAATGGTGCTTTGTTTTTCCATTTTCAACTTTACAGCTGTTTTCAACTTTACAGCTGTATCTTTACTGCCTTTCCGTCATATTCCACGCTCTTGCTTGCCTGCATAGGCTGATCGCCTATTCCGCTATCAGCGCCCATCAGCACGATGTGGAATCTGCGATGCTGGAGCATTCCCTTATAACTGCCCTTACGTGGCGCGATGTTCAGGGTTCTGGCAGCTTCATTCCATACAAACTGGATTTCAGAGAATTTTCCCTTCTCATAGTTGTAGTTGTCACCCTCGTCCTCATAGAGAGTAAATGAGCCGTCAGCACCTGGATAAACACGGATTTCCAGTTCATCCCAAGGTTTCTCTGAACTATACTGAACTTCAGGACCGAATGGCAGGATGGTACCAGCCTTGATGAACACAGGCATGATGTCGATAGGACAAAGACGCTGGATATCCTGACCGCCCTCATACTGGGCATTGCTCCAGAAATCATACCATTTATTACCCTTTGGCAAGTAAACATTCACAGGCGCAGCTGCCTTCCTTACATCTGGATAGATGGTATGACCCTTCTTCTCCTTATCCTTCCAGGTATATAAAGGATCGGTTACCGGCTTCACCAGGATGTTGCGGCCGAAGAGATACTCATCGTTCAGGCGGGAAGCCTTCTTGTCTGCCGCATAATCCATTACCAGAGCACGCATCATGCTTCCGCTATTCTGTACACAGTCGCTAGCCATACTGTAGATATAAGGCAAAAGGCGATAGCGCAGCTTGATGGTCCTGATCATGGCATCATAAGCCCAGTCGCCCTGTTTTCCGAACTCATACAGTTCGCTTACCATCGGTGAAGAACAGTGGTTGCGCATCAATGGCATGAAGGTTCCCCACTGCATCCAGCGGGTCTGCAGTTCCTGAATGGCAGGGTTCTTTGGATTCTGTTCAAACTCCCAGTAGAAGAAACCACCCAGGTCGGTGTTCCAGAATGGGATACCGCAGAGGGAGAAGTTCAAGCCCGAAGGAATCTGATTCTTCATCTCGTTCCAGGAAGCCACTACGTCACCGCTCCAGCAGATGGTGCCATAATGCTGAATGCCGAAACTGCCGCTTCGGGTCATCTGGAGCGAACGCTTTGTGTTGCCCTTCATCGCTCTCTGGTGCTCGTAGATGCTCTTGTTGTGCAACAATGGGAAGGCGTTCTTCACTCCCAGCCATGAACCGTCGTAGGTCTGATAGTTCTCATCGCCCGGCTTCTCAAAATGGTCTGGCTCCGTAGAATCGGTCCACCAGGCATCGAACCCCATCTGGTAGAGATGAGTAAGATACTTCCAGTAGAGGTTGCGAGCCTTCGGATTGAAGACATCGTATGGCATCACGCCACTGTTTCTTGGCCAGGTTTCGAAAGGAAGGAGCGCATTCATCTTCTTCAGCTCACGATACTGATCTGTCCAGGGACCGAAACTTGCCCAGATGGTAATCATCAGATGGGCATCGTTCTTGTGAACATACTTCACCATTTCCTCCGGATTCTTCAGACGAGGCTCTCCCTGTGCCTTCATCTGCTTCATATCTGTAGGAAGATACTTGGCAAAGGCAGGGTCGCCCACCTTATTTATATAGTATGGGTTCTGGAATTTCATCGCATTCCAGTTGGAGTCGCATCCCCAATACTGCCAGTCCTGCACGATGGCATCGGTAGGAATCTTCAGTTCGCGATACTTGTCCAATACGCCCGCCAGTTCATCGCTGGTCTTATAGCGCTCGCGGCATTGCCAGAAGCCCATCGCCCATTTCGGGAACATCGTAGCCTGTCCGGTCAGCTCGCGGATGCTGGCGATGACTCCATCCTGTGTACCATCTTTATACATAAAATAGTAGTCGGCACAGGTTCCTACTTCACTGGTGAAGGAAGTACGGGAAGACTGACTATCATCATCCTTAGATGCTATGATATCATTGAAATAGGTTTTTCCTGCATTGTCCCAGTAAAGACCATAGCCTTTCTCGCTGGTGAAATAAGGGATGGCGATATAAGTGTTATTGTTCCAGAGTACGATGTTCTGACGGCCACGCTGATTCATATGAACATCACGCAACTGTCCCAGACCATAGATGGCCTCGTCGTCGGCAAGACGGAAGTCCTGCTCAATACGGTACTTGCCCTTGTTGGCTTCATCCTTGCGGGCTTCCAGACGGGTCTTCGTATCGGTAAGCAGCAGCTTTCCATCCTTCGAAAGGAAGCGGATTTCGCCAGTCTGCTGGTTCAGTTCGACGCAAATGAAATTAGATTTAATGTTTACAATATCTCCATTTTCCTGTATCTGAACATCCTTCAGCTGCTGAGGCTTCAAGATGACAGAATAGCTTTTCTTCTGAACGGGAGCAGCAAGTCCGGCATCTGATTTTAAGATGCGGACGATGGATGGAGAATAGAACTCGATGGTTACATTCTGCTGAGCCACCTGGAGGGTGATAGACTTGGCAGCCGCACCTTTCTGTGTGCCTGCCACCTTTACGCTCTTGGCGCAGAGTTCACTTGGAACGCCAACGACAGCAATGCCCAAAAGGGCAATGAGAGATAAATTCTTTAGCATACTTTTGTTTATTATATTAGAGGGTTTATGATTTGTCCAGTTACAAATACATCAGATTGTATTTCGGTTGCAAAGGTAATGCTAAATGGTGGAAAAGGGATAAAACAAATGAAGAATCGAGTGGCACATTTGTTGAAAAATGCCGGAAAAAGCCCCATTTCAGGGCTGTTCCGGCATCATTTATCTATATTCGGAAGGCAAAACGCCAAATTCCTTCTTAAAACACTTGGTGAAATAGCTGGGCGAGCTGAATCCAGTTCGCTCGGCAATTTCATTCACACTCAGCCTACCTTCCTGAAGCAAGACTGCTGCATGATGAAGGCGAATGCTGCGGATAAATGCCACAGGAGTAGTATGGGTCAGAGCCGTCAGCTTTTTATAAAGTCCTGTCCGCTCCATACAGAGATCCTGTGCCAGTTGTTCCACGCCATATTCGCCATCTTCCAGATGCTGTTCTACCAAAGCACGCACCTGAAGAATCAGCTCGGGTTCCCGATTGACAGCCTGGGCTGTTTCCGGTAGCAGGCTATCCTCAGACAAGGAAGGAATATCATCTTTAGTGGAATCGGTATTTATTACATTTATTTTCTTCCCTCTACGTAGATAAAGAGTGATGATTCCCACCAGAATCACGAGGAAAACCACAAAGCCAGCTATCGCCCATCCCGACTTCCACCAGGGTTGGTCTATTGTAAAAAAGAGGCCCAACATGGGTGAAACATAAATCAGACCATCGTGATAGGTTCCCAGCCAGATGCCTCCTTCCTTGTCCCGATAAACCGTATTGATGCCCGTGGTGAGTGATTTTCCATCAGGTAGAGACAAGTCCTTTACCTCGCGTGGAGTAGTTCCCAACTTGAAGTCGAACATCAGATAACCATGCTGACAGCTGATCAGAGCCTGATTGTCTGATGACATATTCAATGTATGCAAGATGTAATCGCATGCGAAGATCTTGGAATACTTACGGGTTTCCGGATTAAAATGCAGGAAGATGGAAGCATCCGTCTTGTTCTTTTCATCATGTCCGGTTCTAATCTGGTAAAACTGTCCGCTCGGTGTCTGAACGGTGAGTGAGGTGTTCCGATAATGCTGAGCTTCGGCTGCAGAATAGGCAGAAGTGGTATAGACCAGCTTGTCTTTCTGAAAAACCGCCACGATTCCCGAATCCATAAAGGCATAAACCTGTTTGCCATCGGTATCCAGATCCTGCAGACAACCCCATTCCTTCTTCAAATGGATTAGGTTGCCATCCTGTGTATTGAGCAGCGAATCACCCATCACAACCCAGACATTCTTCCTGCTATCAACAAACAAATCCTGAATGGCATTCCGAGCCGGTCCGTTTCGCATCATTTTCATCTTATCCTCTTTTCCATTTCCTGGCAGATCATCAAGGGGATGCTCCAGAAGTTTGCCCTCTGCAAGCAGAATACAGAATATCTTCTGGTATTCCTTTACCCATAACCTGTCCTGGCTATCGGCATAAAGATGCGTCTGCCCCTTGTATTTCGTGATGCTTTCTGCCTTTTCTGCAGGAAGGGGAATCAATGAGAAACGCCTTCCATCATAGAGATTGATGCCTTTGGGAGTTCTCACCGCTAACCTGCCATCTGCCAACTGCATCATCTGCAGGATACAGTTATCAGAAAGCCCCTGTTGGGTATTGAGCACATAGAAATAATCGTTTGCTCCTACCTTCTGGGCATAGCTGGTAAGTATCCAGCCCCAAAAGCAGAGGAAAACGATGCATAGTTTGATGATATATGGTTTATAACTTCTCATGGAGCCTTATTGTCTATTTTCTTTGCTGCTATTTTACTTATTTTTTGCAAAAGGTAACCATTCTTTCTAGAGCCTAACCTATGGATTCGTTCGTCGCTGATGAATTTGGAGTTACCTGTGTTTTATCTTGTCTATATACTCGGAGGGTGATATGCCCTCCTTTTTCTTGAACAAGCGACTGAGGTGCTGAGGATAATCAAAGCCCAAATCGTAGGCTGCGGCTGAAATGGTTTCACCAGAAGCAAGAAGGTTCTTTGCCTTCTGAATGATAAAATGGTGAATGTAATTCTTGGCAGAATCTCCTGTATGCTTCTTTACCATATCTCCGAAATATCCAGCAGACATACAGAGCCGATCGGCGCAATAAGCCACAGAGGGCAGCCCTTGCCTGAATTGTTCCCCTTTGGCGTAATAGTCTTCAAGCACTGAACTAAACCGATGAAGCATGTCAATATTCTCCACTTTTCTGGTCAGGAACTGCCTGTCATAGAATCGCTTGCAGTAGTTCAGCAACAGACTGATGTAATCCAATAGGATGCTGTTCTGCATATCATCATGCCTTGTGTCCAACTCCATCTTTACCTTTTTCATGATGTCGGCAAGCAGTGTATATTCCTCTTCCGTGGTATGCAGGGCTTCATAGGCATTGTAATCGAAAAACGTATAATTGCGAATTTCCTTTTCTAAGGGCGTGCCGTGCAGCATGTCGGGATGGAACAGCAATGCCCATCCGTCAAGATTAATTCGTTCTCCGTTGTCTTCTTTACCTCCTATCTGCCCCGGAGCGACACATATTACTGTGCCTCCGCTTTGATAGTCATATTTTCCACAACCATACTTCAGATCAACGGTCAGGTGTTCATGCATGAACACGCCATACACACTATAGTTATTTAGACTATGACGTATGGGCGAGAGAGCCGCATAGTCAACGATTCCTACCAACGGGTGCTGCTCCTTTCCTCCAAGGTATCGGATATAGTCGCCTACCTTTCTTACTTTCAGTATCTTGTCCATGGTTCTGTTGTTAAACGTTATCTGACAAGTCAACGGCATCTTTGTCGCGGCTTGCCAACATCCTTTCATCGTGCAAAGATATATGATTTTAATGACAAATAAGAATAATTCAAAGGAAAAACCGCAAAAATGGTATGAATTCCCCAAATAACGATACGTCACATTTTTGAGACTGTTGTAATTTTGCACTGTCAACCGATGGAGCAGCGAGAGATATGCTGGCTCTGCATATTGACGGCATACTTTGGGGAAATGCTTATAACCTGTTTAATATGAACAAGTAATGAATTAATATGAATAAGTTATGAAGATACGTTTTATAAATGCAGTTTGTATTCTCGCACTAATACTCGCTTCTGCGTGTAAGAGCAATAATACTTCACAACTAAAAAATAAAGAAATGATGATAACAGAAAAGAAAAATATCGGAAACGTTCTGGCTCTCTATCCGAAACCAATGACAGTGGTTGGTGCAGAGGTAGAAGGAAAGGTGAATTGGCTCGTAGTTGGACATACGGGCATCATTGGTCACGACCGTGTATTGGTCAGCATGAGCAAAAGCCACTATACCAACCAAGGTATTCGCAAGTCCAAGAAACTGTCCATCAACCTTGTAAGCCGTGAGATGCTCCCACAGGCCGACTATGTGGGAAGTGTAAGTGGTGCCTCTGTAAATAAATCTGGAGTATTTAAATATCATTGGGGCGAGAACGGTACTCCAGTGATAGATGCCTCTCCGCTGACAATGGAATGTAATGTTGAGGATATTTTTGAGACTGAAGGCTTCGACAATTTTATCTGTTCCATAGCGAACACCTACGCTGCCCCTGAGGTACTTGACAGTGAGGGAAAACTAGACTATACGCAGTTAAAACCCGTGCTGTTCGAGTTCCTGACCTATTCCTACATCGCTACCGGAGAGATTATCGGCAAATGTCGGAACTTAGACAAGCAGCCGGGAATGTGCGCCAAGAAGCCGATGACTGCTGATGGTATCGTGCGCCTGTCGAAAATCGAGGTTTATCCGCAGTATCTCGACGAGTATATGAAATACGCAACCGAGGTGGGCGAAGTCTCCCTGCGTACCGAGCCGGGTGTGCTGACGATGTACGCTGTTGGCGAAAAGGAGAATCCATGCAAGATAACAATTCTTGAGACATACGCAAGCCGTGAAGCGTACGAGAAGCATATCGCCTCAAAGCATTTCCAGAAATACAAGCAGGGCACGCTCCACATGGTCAAGTCGCTGGTGTTGTCGGACCAGATGCCGCTCAATCCCGCGAACCGAATCAATAATTTCATTCAATAATGAATCAGGAACCGAATCATATTAAATGACAATATCATAATATTAGTAAGAACTATGAAAATAAAAATGTTATTTATCATGGCGATATTACTTTCAGCCAGTTGTATCAATGCCAGGACTTTGGTGGTGTATTATAGTTTCACTAATAATGTTCACACTATCGTAAATAATCTGCGTACACAGATAGATCCCGATGTGATACGCATGTATAACAATAATAAATAATGTATATAGACAGAAAAGTTTTTTGAAAAGATCTGCTGCAGTGGCGGCATACCAATGGAGCGGTGCATCAAGGTTGCTTGCAAAGGACAATACTGCTTCAAAAGGTAATAACAAACAATCAAACTCAGTTATTGACGATAAGAACTATCGCCACCTAATGGGACTGGGCTTTTCGTAACAAGGCGAAGAGTGGGTGAAGAATTGAGCCAACTCCTCACCTCTCACAACCCCAGTGTTTATCGAGGTTTCCGGCGAAAAGGTGAAGAGTGAAGAGTAAAGTACCTGTTTAGACTTACTACCATCTATACCTAAACACAGGTTTATGCAGGTGCCCTGATATCTCTTTAATGAAAAAGTTCCAAGTGGGAGAAATGCCACTTGGAACTTGACGTATTATTTTCTTTTTTCCTTGAAGAACTTCTCGAAGAAGTCCATTTGCTTTTGATTTTGAACAGGACCCAAATGCAGTCCTTCCTTCATAATCATCACCGTTGGTTTACCTTCCTGGTAGGTAGTCCAGAAAGGAAGGCTATTCCCGTTTGGATTGCCAGTCTTGGTAAAGTTAATCCAGTAGCGTGACATGATTTGTTCCATGTGCTGCTCCGTCTCGGTCATCTTTCCAGAGCCAAATTTATAGCCATAGATGAATGGCATCTCTGCCACATGGCTGGCTCCTCCCTTGCGGCTTTTCACGATGGTGTTCTCTGAGTCTTGGTCAAAGTAATACATATACACCTTGCCCTTGCCGGTCTTGCTCTGCAGGTTAGCCCAGGCATACGTTCCCCATGCAAAGGAGCCATCACGGAAAATGTCGGATTGGGCGAAGTAGGTTTCTTCCTCTGTCTTGGCAGGATAGAGACTGAGAACCTGGTCTGCCCAGCTTCCATATATCTCATGGATTCTTTTCTCATAGTCACTTACACTGACAGGGCGGCTAAACATACTTCCTTCGTCGCTGTTGGTTCCTATGATGACATTTACATCATTGTAGTTTCCCTTTTCATAGAGCTTATACTGGTCATCGGTGATGGAGTAGCCGTCAACGTTCGGCCAGAAGGATTCCATGGCGGTATTCTTCACGATGTCCATGAAAGGAACTTTTCTGAGTTGCTTAATGTTCTTTACTTTAAGTTTCTTTTGAAGTGCCAGTCCGCTTGCCTCTGCTGCTTTAGTTGTGAGCATGGCGGTGTTGCCGTTTCTTGCTTCACCCACAGGCCAGAAGGAGCTACCACTTTCGCTGATGGCTCCTCGGAAGAGTCCCTTGGCAAGGGGAGAGGCGCATAGTATACTTACCGAGATACCACCGGCAGATTCTCCAGCAATGGTAATCTTGTCTGGGTCTCCACCGAAGGCAGCGATATTGTCGTGAATCCATTTTAAGGCCATCACTTGGTCAAGGATGCCATAGTTACCAGATATGTTCTTGCCTGATTCCTTACTCAGCTCTGGATGTGCCATGAATCCCAAGGCTCCCAAGCGGTATTCTATGCTACAATAGATGATGCCTTCCTTGACAAAGCTTTCCTGGGTTCCACTATAAGAGCCTGTGAGGAAGGCTCCTCCATGAATCATGACAAATACCGGGAGTTTGTCATCCTTGTTCTTGGCAGGTGTTTCCACACTGAGGTATAGGCAGTCCTCGCTCATGCCCAGCTCTCCACCATTTTGGTTAGGGTCGATGGGCTGTGGTGGACGGTCTCCCCATTTATCTGCTTTGAATACTCCCTTCCAAGGCTTCTTGCTCACTGGGGCTTTCCATCTGAGGTTGCCCACTGGTGCTTCTGCGTATGGGATTCCCTTGTATAGGGCGAATCCTTCATGTTCCACACCTTCAATTTCCCCTTGCTCCACTGTTGTTCTTAGCAGTTGGGCGTTAGCTGCCGATAGGCAAAAGAGTGTCAGGGCAGCTGTCAGTAGATGTCTTTTTAATTTCATTTCAGGTTATTCCATTAATTCCGCAACACTATTATCAATTAAACATTTTAAGCGCCTGAGCAACAAAAAGTTACTCCGGATTTTGCCATGTCAGAATTTTCACTTATCTTAGTGTTGCGAAAAGAAAACAAGCAAAACTCTGATATGACATGGCAAAGATACAAATTAAATCTGAGAAACTCACTCCTTTTGGAGGAATATTTTCGGGTCATGGAGCAATTTGACTCCACATAGTCTTCTGTAATTGACTCAACCCTCAGAATTTCACTACTCATTTGATGAACCATCTCTCGCTTCATCCGACACTTCGCACTTCTCGCCAGTGTTGGAGAGAATAGATAATCGAGCTTTTTCTTATTGTGATTCCTTGGAGAATGTTAGTTTTCCGCCAGTACTTAAAAATATCCTTGAAATCATTTTGCTATCTCAATGGAATGTTGTACTTTTGCGCTCATATATGATAGTTGAATATTATAATTTAAAAACAAACTATAAAATTATGAACAGATTAAGAACAATTTATCTCTCCCTCATGTTTATCCTGGCGATGAACATGACGAGTGTGTTAAGTGTGATGGCGGAGAACTATCCCTATCGCAGTGATTATCTTTGGCTAACCGTGCCCGATCATGCCGACTGGCTCTATAAGACGGGCGAACAGGCTAAGGTGGAAATAAGTTTCTATAAGTATGGAATTCCCCGTGACGGCGAGGTGAACTATGAAATAGGCGATGACATGCTGAAGGCTGACAAGAAAGGAAGCTTCAAGCTGAAGAACGGCCGCGCCATCGTGAACATGGGAACCCGAAAGACACCGGGCTTCCGCGATTTGAGATTATTCTATAAGCTCGATGGCAAGACCTATCAGCATCATATCAAAGTAGGATTCTCGGTAGATAAGATTCAGCCTTATACCCAGGAGCCTAAGGATTTTGATGCATTCTGGCAGCAGGCAAAGGACGAACTGAAGAACGTGCCGATGAGCTATACCAAGGAACTCGCCAAGGAATACTGTACCGACAAGATAGACTGTTATCTCGTTAAACTTCAGATAGATAAGAAAGGTCATGCGATGTATGGCTATCTATTCTATCCAAAGAATGCCAAGCAGGGTAGCCATCCTGTGGTTCTCACACCTCCAGGAGCCGGCATCAAAACCATCAAGGAGCCTATGCGCAATAAATATTACGCCGAGAACGGATTTATCCGCTTCGAGATAGAGATTCATGGTCTCGACCCGCGCATCCCTACCGAAACCTTCAATGAAATAAGCAGGGGATTCAACGATGCAAACGGCGGATATCTGTCTAATGGACTGGAAGATAAGAACCGCTACTACATGCGCCATGTTTATCAGGGACTGGTGCGCTGCATTGATTTCCTGACCTCTTTGCCAGAGTGGGACGGAAAGAATGTGGCTGTGCAGGGCGGAAGTCAGGGTGGAGCCTTGGCTATTATTGCAGCCGGTTTAGACAAGCGCGTAACCCAGTGTATTGCCAATCATCCGGCGCTCAGCGACATGGCTGCCTACGCCGAGAAGGGAAGAACGGGCGGTTATCCTCATTTCACCAAATATCATGAGATTTTGAAGAATAAGGACTGTCTCAACACGATGGCTTATTATGATGTGGTCAACTTTGCCCGTAAGGTAACGGTTCCAACCTATCTTACATGGGGTTACAACGACGTGACCTGTCCTCCAACAACCAGTTATGCGGTATGGAATACGCTGAAGTGTGAGAAGGAAGCCTTGCTCACGCCAATCAATGAGCACTGGACTACCAACGAGACCAATTACCAGCAGATGGTCTGGATCAAGGAGCATCTCATCAAGTAAGAGATTCCTTTTCCGGAACGAACATCTCGTCAAGTAAGAGATTCCTTTTCCGAAACGAGCAATCTCATCAGGTAAAGATATTCCGCCAAAATCACCACTAAATGGGTGATATAGGCTAGTTTGGGGGCTGTAATTAAATTTTAACCCCTAAAAAACTGCAAAAAAAGTAGCAATATTTGGTAAT
>ERZ1034973.1351-NODE-1351-length-14536-cov-10.556039_pt1 | contig 14536 bp, 9 predicted proteins | sample MGYA00520686_ERZ1034973 | MGnify/ENA primary metagenome ERZ1034973 (study PRJEB33766, sample SAMN09781775) | gut metagenome | biome: gut microbiome | host: Homo sapiens | place: Madagascar | study: EMG produced TPA metagenomics assembly of the PRJNA485056 data... | reverse complement strand
CTTCACATCCTGCTTCATTATATACAATACATAATATCCAAGAAAATGTATCGCGAATATTATAATATACTGCTGGATATATATTCCTTTTCTCTTTTCTTCCTTATGGATTATTGCTCCTCTGTAAGCAGAAAGAACATAAAACGCCATCAGAAACGCAAATATGTATTTTGTAAGTTCAATAAAAACTGACTGCATAGCAATCTCCTTTATTCAAGTCACTTAATCTTAGTCGATTGCCTGATGAAAATGTCCTGTAGTACCACCACTCACTCCATCAGTCATAACTAATTGTATATCATCTGCTTCACTTTCGTCAAATTCATAACGAATTACACACGCACCGCATTCTTCGGGATTTTCTTTTGTAAGATTGAGTTTTTCTCCATTCATTACAGAATAACAGAATTCACACATACTTTCCACCGTATAAGAGCTGCCCTTCGGCCCTGTAATATTAATGCTGCCCCAGCTTCCGTCACATCTTCCGTAAGTTCTTCTCACACACTGTTCAGATACCATAAGAGGCACATTCCCATATACTACAAGTTCCGTGTCACTTCCAATTACAGGCTTCATCTCCTTATCTGTAAGTTCAAGCGGCAGTGTCATTCTGTCAAGAATAACCCCGGCATTACTGCACAGCCTTCTTAATTCTTCTTTTGCAAATGTATTAAATATATATATGCTGCTGTCTGTAATAATATGCACCTTGTCAGATAATTTCTTCCAGTTGTCACTTCCAAGAAAACCAATCTGCTCAATATTACGGCATACAAACCTGTCTATGCCACAGTCAGAAGCCTTCTCACACAAGCACTTAAACTTATCATATTTCTCTGCCTTAAGAATATGTGGAAGGAACATATATACATATATTCCATGTGACTGACAGTGCTTTACAGCCTCTTTTAATGAATTCTCATCATTCATATAAAACATCTTATAATCAAGATAAATGCTTTCAACACCTGAAACTGATGCTGCTTTCTTTACCTGCGCTATATCATGAAGGTATGCAGCTTTTCTTACCTGATAATTATTATCATCAGTATTCTCCCTATCGTCAGGCTCTGCACATTCAGGCTTATTATAAGTTCTTACAAGACTGTGCTTTAAATGTGTCTCAAGCTGTTCAAGTACATTTCTTCTTAATTCCTTAATCCAACCGACAGGCACAAACACACCATCATCAAGCTGCACTTCTGCATCTTCCACCACAAAACATGTATCGCCGGTTTTCTTTAAATTCTTAACCAGTTCCTCCTCTGAGGCCGGACGGCTCTGTGCTTCGGTAACTATCTCTCCTGTACATGTCTTTTCAATTCCATCATACATTACTGTAAGTGATATATTTTCATTCTTTCTTACAACAAGCCTCATATCTACATGAAGCTTAGGTGTTATTCCGACATAATTGTCCGCTACATATGCCTTAATCTTAGCATTATTCATTCTGTTGACAATTCTTCCCTCATACAGCGGGTATTTCTTAGGAAGATTAACAACCAAGGTCTGTCCTGCTGCCACATCAGCTCCGCTCTCAAATGAATGCTCTTTATCAATCTCAAAGACATCGCCTCTGTTCACATTCTTTAATGCCTTAAATGTAATTCTTCCTGCCTTGTTAGATACTACCTTAAGGCACTCCGTTCCCATATGGTTAGGACGCCCCAGTGACATCATCTTCTTTCCCTTGACGCTGTCATAATAGCCTGTAGTAAATGCACCTCTGTTATATATATCTGAAAGGTCATCAATATCCTTCTTATCTACCTTGAAGCCTTTTCGTCCTCTCTCAAGATACATATCAACATATTTACGGTAAATATGCGTTACCATAGCCGCATATGTGACATTCTTCATACGGCCTTCAATTTTCAGAGAATACACTCCACTTTCTATAACATCAGGAAGTATCTGTAATGCACACATATCCTTAGGGCTTAATGCGTAACTGTTGTTTCTGTTATTAATCTTTTCACCGTTATCATACACATCATAAGGCATCCTGCACGGCTGGGCACACCTTCCCCTGTTGCCGCTTCTTCCTCCGTTAAAGCTTGAAAGCAGGCATTGTCCCGAATAACAGTAACATAATGCTCCATGCACAAAGCTTTCTATCTCCACATCTAATCTCTCATGAAGCTGCTTTATTTCCTGCAGATTCATCTCTCTTGAAGTGACTATTCTTGTTGCACCAAGTTCCTTTAAAAGCCTGCTGCCATACACTCCGGTCTGTGTCATCTGTGTGCTTGCATGTATATCCATATCAGGAAAATGTTTTCTTATAAGGTTAAACACACCCATATCCTGTACAATCACTGCATCAAGACCTGCCTCATAGAATGGTATAAGATATTCTATAAGACTGTTCTCTATCTCTCTTGACTTAAGAAGAGTATTAACTGTCAGGTAAACCTTTCTACCGAATAAATGTGCATATTCAATAGCACAGATAAGCTCTTCATCATTAAAATTATTGGCAAATGCCCTTGCTCCAAACATATTGCCTCCCAGGTATATGGCATCTGCCCCTGCCGCCACAACAGCTTTCATAATATCAAGTGAACCTGCTGGTGCTAAAACCTCCACCTGTGTTTTTCTCTTATCAACATTCATAGTTGTAACCGCCTTTAAATTAAATGGCTGCTGCAAATGCATTTGCAACAGCCGTTATTATTAATACCAGATAATCTTATGTAAATCACTTCTTAGAGTCATTCAGTTCTGTCTCTAACTTGACAATATTCTTCTGATACTTGTTAATCTCACTCTTTAATTCCTTAATCTCTTTTGCTGAACTTTCTGCCTTAATCTGTGCTGCAATAAGCTCATGCTTAAGGTCGTATATTTCCTTATCCTTGTTCTCAATATCTAACGAAATACTGTCTGCCATCTTCTTAGCCTTGAAGTAATCATCTGCAATATTAAGATACATCATATCAGTTCTGAGCTCTGCTGACATTCGTCTGTAACTCTCTTCTTTATTAAATTCAGTTATCTTGTTATTAATGTATGATGCAACTCTCTGAAGATACTCCTCGCTTTCATATCCACCAAGCTTGATTACCTTACCTCCAAGAATTACTTCTGCTGTATTCTTTGATGACATAAGTCCCCTCCATATATGTAGAAATAAACATATTAAGTATATAATAAATACACTTACTATTCAACTCATAAAACACATTCTTTAGAATATTTTATGTTATTTTTGTTTGAATGGCCTGCCAAGATTATCATAAGCTGCTTTAGTTGCAACTCTTCCTCTTGGAGTTCTGTTAATATACCCGTTCTGTATAAGATATGGCTCATAAACATCTTCAAGCGTTCCTGAATCCTCGCCTATTGAAGCTGCCAGTGTCTCAATACCAACAGGTCCGCCATCAAACTTATCAACTATTGTAGTAAGTATAACACGATCGTTACGGTCCAATCCATCTCTGTCAACATCTAACAGATTAAGTGCATAATCAGCAACATCCTTATTGATATGTCCGTTATATTTAACCTGTGCAAAATCTCGCACTCTCTTTAAAAGTCTGTTGGCAAGTCTCGGTGTTCCTCTGGATCTTCTTGCAAGCTCATGTGCTCCGTCTGAGTCAATATCAACATTAAGCACATTGGCTGAACGGATAATGATTTTCTCAAGCTCCGGAACTGTATAGAATTCCATATGGCTTACAACACCGAATCTGTCTCTTAAAGGAGCTGATAAAAGTCCCGCTCTTGTTGTTGCACCTATCAGAGTGAACTGTGGCAGATCAAGTCTTATAGACCTTGCTGTTGCACCCTTTCCGATCATAATATCAATCTTATAATCCTCCATTGCCGGATACAGCACTTCTTCAACCTGTCTGTTAAGTCTGTGAATCTCATCAACAAAGAGAATATCACCCTCACTCAAGTTGTTAAGTATAGCTGCCATATCTCCCGGCTTCTCGATTGCAGGACCGGATGTAACCTTGATATTAACCCCCATTTCATTAGCAATAATTCCTGCCAGAGTTGTCTTTCCAAGTCCCGGAGGTCCATAGAAAAGCACATGGTCAAGTGCCTCTCCTCTTTCCTTTGCTGCCTCAATATATACTTTAAGATTACTCTTAACCTTATTCTGTCCAACATAGTCATCAAGAGATAATGGTCTTAAGGAATTCTCAATACCATAATCTTCTTCAGTTATCTGTGTTGATATAATCCTCTTTTCCATATAGCCCCTCATTTCTCAAATACTATTCTGCTCTAGAATTTAGCCAGCTTCTTTAACGCTTCCTTAAGAACCGTCTCAGAATCCTTATTCTCTATATCTTCCACTTCCTTGACAGCAACAAGTGCATCTTTGCTTGAATATCCAAGTGATACAAGTGCCTCAACAGCGTCATTTCTTATCATCATGACATTACTTACATTACTGTTACTGTCTGCCTTCTTATTCTTAGAAAGTGCTGATTCAAATACTTCATCAAGCTTTAACTTATCCTTAAGCTCAATTATAATCTTCTGTGCTGTCTTAGGTCCGATACCAGGAAGTGCCTTGATTGCTGCCACATCATCAGCAAGAACTGCAAATCTTAAATCATCTGCTGTGATATTAGATAATGCACCAAGCGCTGCCTTAGGGCCAATACCATTGACACAGATAAGCATTTTAAACATGCTTAAATCATCTCTTGTAAGGAATCCGAACAGACTGCATTCATCTTCCTTGACATTCATATATGTATATATCTTAACCTCACTGCCAACTGATGGAAGCTCACCAAGAACTGAACCCGGAACATATATATTATATCCGATTCCATTGGCTTCCACAACGATTACATCTGGCAGGATTTCGGCAAGCTCACCTTTAATGTATGAAATCATTCTCTACCCCCAAGACAGTAATTGATAAACTGCTGTGCTGTTCTTCCTGATATTCCACCATGTGAAAGTTCCCACTTGTTAGCCTCTGCCATAAGCTCTTCATCTGTCATCTTAACATTATTCTTCCTTGCAAGGCCAATAACAATATCAAAGAATTCTTTCTGTGATGGCTTAGAATAGCTTATCTGGCATCCAAATCTGTTCACTAATGAAAGCTTCTCCTCAATAGTATCAGATCTGTGAAGACCGTTATTGCTCTCTAAATCATTTCTGTCATTCCATGTTTCCTTGATAAGATGTCTTCTGTTAGATGTTGCATAGATAAGAATATTATCAGGCTTAGTCTCAACACCGCCTTCAATTACAGCCTTTAAGAACTTGTATTCAATCTCGAATTCCTCGAAAGATAAATCATCCATATATATTATGAACTTGTAATTTCTGTTCTTAATGCTTGCTATAACATTAGATAAATCCTTGAACTGATGTTTGTATATCTCTATCATTCTAAGACCCTGGTCATAATATTCATTGACAATAGCCTTGATAGAAGTTGACTTACCTGTTCCGCTGTCACCAAAAAGAAGCGCATTATTAGCTTTTCTTCCCTGAACAAAGGCCTCTGTATTCTCCACAAGCTTCTTCTTCTGGATTTCATAACCTATAAGGTCATCTAACATAACCTTATCCATATTGTTAATTGGTGTAAATGTAACACCATTATCACCGCCTATTACTCTGAACGCTTTATTAAGTCCGAACATTCCTACACCATATGCTTTATAGAAATCAGTAACATAATTAAAGAACTCATTCTCGTCCTTTGCTGTCTCAAGCTTAAGGCTTAAAGCCTGTACCTTCTCACTTACATTCTTATTGTACATAAGCTCTTTCTTAACAATTGCCTTGTAATCAGATATAAGTGAAAAACAGTTGATTCCAAGTGCAGCCTCAATAGGTCTGAAATCATAATTAAACAGATTCATAAACACCTTGAAGTCGTTCTTAGCAAATTCATTAACGCTTCCATCATTAGCACCTACCTTTTCACATGTAAGGCTGAATGGATTCTCATTAGTTATAAGATAGAATGTAAGATAATTATGCCATAAATTCTTATCAAAGCCATAATCTGTGGCAACCTCCAATATTCTCTTAATCTGCTCATATATATCACTTATAAGCTTGTCAGGAGTCTCCTCATCCCTGTCAAATTTTTTGAAAATATCGGACATTTTCATAAGAATAGTGTCCTCATGATTACCATATATAATAAGTTTCGCAACTTCTCTGTACATTATTATTCCCTCTTCTTTCTCTTATTAATTACAAGCTGCATGGCAAAGATGACCACACCTGCAAGTGACACCAACGCTCCCTCTTTAAGAAGCGGCGTAGAATACTTAAGTGTTACATTATGCGTTCCACTCGTAAGATATACAGCCATATACTGACCATTAGCATTATATAGCTTTTGTCTTTCTCCGTCTACATATACCTTCCAGCCCTTTGAATAAGGGATTGTAAGACACAGATATTTATTACGGTCAAGTGTTATCTGACCTGTAACCTTATTATTTCCAAGCTCTACGTCTGTTAATACATTTTCTTTAAGTGCATTAATCTCGTCAGTGTAACCATCCATCGGCTGGCATACAATCTGTATATCATCATAAGAATACACACCAATCTTCTGGAAAGTCACTGTAACTGATGTCACATTTTCTTCCGAATAGCCCATATTCACACTAAAATCATGCTGGTTACTGTAATAGCTGTAATCAGATGTGAAGTAATTCATTGACTTGGTTACTCCTGTATCAGTCGTAATTCCAAGCTTAACACTGCTTGTAGACTGTGTCCAATATATGAAATTCTTAAATATCTTCTTCTTTTCATTATGTGAAAGCTCTTTCCAGTCTGCCTTAGAGTATAAGTCTAATGGGTCGAACTTCCTTTTTCCAAAATACAACTGGAACTGTGCTGCACCTTCATAATCAAGACCATTAATATTAAAGTAAGTCTCGCCTGCGCCACTGCCTGTAAAGTTAAATGTTACTCTGGCACCTGCCTTAGTTACTGCAAATGTATTATCCGTACACTGTACTTCTTTGGCATCATAATCCATTGTATAATCTTTAATCTGGCTGTCATAACTTAAATCTTTAACAGATACCCTGTCAGGAAGCGCCTCCCTCGTATATTTCCCACTTCTGTCAATAACAACAGCCTGAAGCATAGCCTTCTGCTTATCTACTGCACTTAAGCCTTCCCATTCCCTCTTATTAACAGCTTTGTCATAGGTAAAGCCTAATGGAAGTGCATTGTCGTTATTATACATTACATAATCATCATTTTCTGATTCATAAGTAAATCCATATGGAACAAGTCCGCCAGTCTTACTTACCAGATACTTTGAGGCAGATGACAATGTTATAAGAGATGACCTGTCATCATAGCCTGTGTATTTGTGCGGAAGCAGCGTATCAAGCCTGATTGCACAATCATATCTGAACTTCGATACATACGGATTAGTAAGTGTCCAGTACAGATTAGAGGACGATATTCCAGTAATGCAATTCATATTGTATGAAAGTCCCGAGCCTGAATATCTGATAAAATCTGTATCTTCAGCATCTTTACTTATAAGCTCCTTCTCGCTTCCAAACACATCTTCCTGTGCCATTTTAACGCTTATGCACTGTGCCGCATAATTTTCCCCAAATGAAGCATTTTTCCATATACCATTAGCTAATGCCGCCAGCATAACCGCTACTGTCACCATCATGCATCTGTTATATTCATTAACATTCTTTATGCTAAGTCCAATTAGCAATATTACTCCAATTGCAACTGCACTTATAAGCTTGCCATTTCTTGAATACTTTACGCACATACATACCACAAAATATATTGTAAGTGTAACTCCAATAAAGCGGATTTCTTTTCTTTCCAGTTTTATAAGACGCGGCATCATGCACACAAGTATATATGCACATAATAATGCAAATGAATATATCCACCTGTTACACATATATGAAAATCCGTTCATTGCCTGTCCGAAGAACGGTATACATATCATCACAGCACTTATAATAAAATAAGTCTTAAGCATTGTGTACTTACGTCTGCTCTTAAACATTAAAAGCACTGCAAGCAACACAGGTACTGCAAATCCCATGCATGTCCAGAAGTTATCACCCTCAACGATAAAAAGTCCCGGAAGCTTTGCATAGTATGAAAAAGGATATACCAGTCCCATTTTGTTAGGTGTATTAAATCTGCTGTCACTTAAGAAAACGTGAAGCACAGGCAGAAACACTATTGCTGCCATACACAGTCCTGTAACCGATGAAACTGCAAGTCTTAATATTCCTTTGCCCCACATTTTTACATTCTTTCCATAACAGAATATGAATCTCACAATAACATATATAATTGTTGTGAACACAAGCATGTAGAAGAAATAAAAATTACTCATTGCAGCAACAGCTACTGTTATTGTAAAGAGCCACATTTTCTTCTCTCTGATTATCTTCTCAACACCCAATATAAGCAGCGGATAATACAGAAGCGGGTTAAGAAAGAACGGATGTCTTACCGCATTGTATATTGCCCAGTAGCAGAATGCATAAGCTACTGCTCCTGGAAGGACATATCTTTTCTTATGTCCTGTATAAAAACACAGCATTGAAAATGCTATACCTGACAGATATATTCTTAAAAGAATCATTGCTTCATAGAATATATACATGTACTTTGCTGGAAACAGGAAACATAAGAATGTAAATGGGTCGCCTATAACATAATAGTGAAATGTTCCTATAACATCACTTCCCTCACCTATTGCAAAATCCCACTGTGGTATTACAAACTGATGATTGATAAATATATTTTTAAAGAAATCCCTTAAATACTGTGAATAATATATGAGTGACTTATAATGCTGTTCCCAGCCATCAACCTCCCATATGAATGTCTTTCTAGTGAAAAAATAAAAAGAAAACACACCTATAGCAAGGATTGCAAAAATAACTGAATAAGCCAGAAAATATGTTGATTTTCTGGAATCAAGTCTTTTATAAAAATCTTGTAACTTCGATTTCATCTCTGCCATAGGTGTATCTTCTCTTTTCTTAAACTAGGAAACTGCCATAAGCATAAGCCTACGGCAGTTTCTTATTATAACTTATTGTGATTAAATTATCAATGAAGATGTATTATCTTCTTAGGGCACTTCTCAGCACACTTTCCACAACCTGTACACTTTGAATAATCAATATGTGCAATATTGTTTTCTACTGTAATAGCACCGAACTCACACTGCTTTGTACATAACATACATCCAATACATCCAACAGAGCATGCTGACATAACATCTTTACCCTTATCGTTAGATGAACAGTTAACTGTATAGTTACTCTTGTATGGTATGATTTCAATAAGGTGTCTTGGACATACAGCAACACATTTACCACATGCTTTACATTTGCCCTTATCTACTACAGCAATACCATTAACAATATGAATTGCATCAAAAGGACATGCCTTAACACATGAACCATATCCCATACATCCATATGTACATGCCTTAGAACCGCCGTTAGGAACGACGTTCATTGCTGTACAATCCATTGCACCTGAGTACACATAATTTTCTTTTGCTTTGTCGCAGTCACCAGCACATTTAACAAATGCTGTCATTCTTACTGATTCTCCAACTTCCTCACCCATGATTGCACCAATCTTTGATGCAACCGGTGCGCCACCAACTGGACATGCGTTAGCTGGAGCTTCTCCTGCGGCAATTGCCTTAGCAAGTGCATCACATCCTGCATATCCACAACCACCACAGTTGTTTCCAGGAAGCTCTGCTCTTACATCTATCTCTTTCTGATCTACTTCAACATAGAACTTCTTACCCATTACTCCGAGGAAAAGTCCGAGAAGAAGACCAGTGCAGCTTACAACAACTGCAGCAATAATTATACCTGACATCTTGTCGTCCTCCTCTTAAATAATACCTGAAAATCCAAAGAATGCGATAGCCATAAGTCCTGCTGTAAGTAATACAATAGGCATTCCCTTAAAGCTTTCCGGAACATCATTGAATTCGTTTCTTTCACGTATACCAGCCATGATTATGATTGCTATTGTGAAACCAACAGCTGTTCCTAATCCACTGACTACAGAATCTAAAAGCTTCTGACCAATATTAAGTCCTGCTGCTGTGTTATAGTTCTGTACGTTAGTAAGTGCAATACCAAGTACTGCACAGTTAGTTGTAATAAGTGGAAGGTATACACCAAGTGCTTCATAAAGAGATGGTGATGTCTTCTTTAAAAACATTTCAACAAACTGAACAAGTGCCGCAATTACAAGGATGAATACAATTGTATTCAGATATGTAAGCTTAAGCGGTGTAAGTATACAGTCATATATAAGACTGCAGACAGCTGATGAAATAGTGATAACGCCGATAACAGCGCCACCCATTCCTGCTGCTGTGTTTATCTTCTTAGAAACTCCAAGGAAAGGACACAAACCGAGGAACTGGCTTAAAACTACATTATTGACAATTGCTGTACTTACAGCTATCAATAATAACTGTGAAAAATATCCCATATTTACCTCCCTTAGTTATTCTTAGCCTCAGCCTTAGCTTCTTCTATCTCTTCTGTGTAATCAGGAACTTCTGCAGGCTTCATGCCTTTCTTTCTCTTAATTCTGTTCATAATAGCAATCATGAATGCAAGAACGAAGAATGCTCCTGGTGCAAGAATAAAGATACTTGCTGGTGTGTAACCGATTGTTGAGAGATCAAATAATGCGTTAGTACCATCTGAGAAAATTGTACCGCCACCGATAAGCTCTCTTATTGCTCCAAGGATTGTGATAGCAATTGTGAATCCAAGTCCCATACCTATTCCATCAAAGAATGAAGGAATTGGAGGATTCTTAGAAGCATAGGCTTCCGCACGTCCAAGGATAATACAGTTAACAACTATAAGAGGAATATATATTCCAAGTGAGTCGTACAGACTTGGCAGGAAGCCCTGCATAAGGAACTGTACCATTGTAACAAATGATGCAACGACAACGATGAACGCTGGCATTCTTACACCATCTGGAATAGCCTTACGAAGTAATGAAATCATAAGGTTTGATAATGCAAGTACTACTGTAGAAGAAAGTCCCATACCTATACCATTGATTGCTGATGTAGTAACCGCAAGTGTAGGACACATACCAAGTGTAAGTACCAGGGTAGGATTCTCTTTAATAATACCATTATAAAGTCTTTCTATACATTTATTCAAAGTCCGCACCTCCCTAGTTTCCTGCCACAAGCTTGTAAACTGCAAGCGCATAATTTACACCCTTTGTGACTGATTTAGAAGTAATTGTAGAACCACCGATTGCATCAACATTAGCATTGCTTTCTGATGCTGAACCATCTGTTACTACTGAAAATGATGCAACTGCATCAGACTTAGCTGTAAACTGTGATGTAAATGATGGATCCTGTTTAGCTCTCATACCAAGACCAGCAGTTTCGCTGATTGAAAGGAATGATACTCCAAGTACCTTTCCATCTGTTGAAATACCAACTGTAAACTTGATATCTCCGCCGTAACCGTCACTATCTGTAACTGTTACAACATAACCTGCTGTCTCGCCGCCTTTCTTTCCTATAGCAACTTCATTGACCTTATCCTTAGAGAAGTCAATGTCTGATGAAGCATTAATATCATCATCAGAAGGAAGGGCATCTATTGTCTCAAAGCTGTCTGCTTCTGCAAGAACTGCTTTGTAAGCCTTTTCCTTAGCATTCTCATTAGCCTTTGCAATAGGATCAAGTGTTATCTGATATACAACACCAAGAAGAATTCCGGCTACAAGTGTTATAGCAAATAAAACTAATGCATCTTTAACTATTTTCTTCATCTTATGCAGCCTCCTTTGCTTTCTTCTCTGGCTTCTTCTTACCAAATGACTTAGGAACTGTTACTCTCTCAATAAGAGGAACTAAGAGGTTACAGAAGATAATTGCATATGAAACGCCTTCTGCTGAACCACCATACATTCTGAAAATGAATGTAAGAAGACCTAAGCAGCAGCCAAATACAATTTTACCATTATGTGTAATTGGTGAAGTTACATAATCTGTTGCCATGAAGATGGCACCAAGTAAAAGTCCACCACCACATACTTCCTCAAGCATGTAGATTACATCGAAATGATGTCCTGGTGCAAAAAGGAATATAAGCACTGCAAATACGCCTACATATGTTACAGGTATTCTCCAGTTAATAACCTTTCTTGCAAGAAGGTAGATACCACCTAAAAGAAGACAGATTGCTGAAGTCTCACCGATAACACCACCTGTTGTACCAATAAACATCTTAGCTAATGAAACAACGCCTGTTGATTCTGCACCCGGCTTAAGGAGTGCAAGAGGTGTTGCTCCTGAATATGCATCTAAAAATCCGTTAGATGTAACGAAATTAGTCATCGGACCTGTATATGCAATAAGAAGGAAACATCTTGCTGCAAGAGCAGGGTTCATGAAGTTCTGTCCAAGTCCTCCAAAAAGCTGCTTAACTACGATAATTGCAAATACACATCCTACGATTTCAAAACCAACATTTAATGTTGATGGAATATTTAATGCAATAAGAAGACCTGTTACTGCTGCACTTAAATCTGTAACAGTAACTTTCTTATGCATGAAATACTGATATAATGCCTCACATGCTACACAAGTAACAATACCGATTACTATACGAAGCAGTGCATCGAGGCCAAAATTAACTATACCAAATATGCTGGCAGGAGTTAAAGCAATAAGAACATCTCTCATTATTGTCTGAGTAGTATTCCCGCTTCGCACATGAGGATTAGTCGATACGTTAAAAATCTCACTCACTTTGATTGCCCACCTTTCTACTTCTTTCTTCTGTTAGCAAGTACTGTACTTCTCATAGCCTTAATCTGCTGTGTTAATGGTCTCTTGGCAGGACAGACATATGAACAGCTTCCGCACATTACACATTCCATACCATCGAACTTAGTAAAGCCTTCTTCATCATTACGTGATGCAAAACCGGCAAGCTTTGCTGGAAGAAGGTGTTCCGGACATGCCTCACCACATTTACCACATCTTATACATGCAGAAGACTCTATCTTAGATACGATATCATTCTGGAATACAAGAAGTGATGAACTTCCCTTAACAACAGGTACGTCAAGACTGTACATGGCAAATCCCATCATAGGACCACCGGAAATATATTTCTCTGGTTCTCCTACAGGACCACCGGCAGCATCAAGAAGCTGTCTGTAATTAGTTCCTAACCATACATAGAAGTTGCCAGGCTCTTTAACTCCGTCACCTGTTACAGTACATATTCTCTTAGTAAGAGGCTTACCTTCTATAACTGAAAGATAGATTGAGAATATTGTATCAACATTATGTACGATACAGCCTGCATCAGCTGGAAGCATGCTTGAATTAATAGCTCTTCCTGTTGTTGCATATATAAGACTACGCTCTCCTCCCTGTGGATACTTAGTCTTTAATGGCTTAACTTCAATATCAGGCTCAGAAGCTGTAGCTTCCTGCATGATTCTTATTGCCTCAGGCTTATTATCTTCAATACCGATAATTCCCTTAGCATGGTCAAATATCTTAAGAGCAATCTTAAGACCCATAACAACCTTGTCTGATTCTTCTAATAATCTTCTGTAATCAGATGTAAGGTAAGGCTCACACTCTGCTCCATTAACGATAATGTAATCTATGGCTTCAGGATTCTTTGGAGAGAGCTTAACATTAGTTGGGAAACCAGCTCCTCCCATACCTACAACACCAGCAGCCTTGATTCTTTCTAAGATAACGTCCTTAGTAAGATCCTCGAACTTCATAGGTGTATATTCAACTTCTTTGAATTCGCCATCATTCTCGATAATGATAGAATTGCACTTACCGCCTGTAGCCAATGTTCTTGGCTCAATAGCTTTAACAGTACCTGATACAGATGAATGAATGTTCGCAGAAACAAATCCACCTGCCTCGGCTATCAGCTGGCCTGCAAGGACATAGTCGCCCTTGGCAACAACTGGCTTAGCAGGTGCGCCGATGTGCTGTGAAAGCGGGAACACCATCTCTCCTACGGCTGGAAAGAGTTCTTTGATTGGTTTATCCTTAGAAAACTCTTTACCGTCATAAGGATGACATCCACCTTTAAATGTACACTTTCCCATGACATATTTCTCCTTATAAAGTTTTTATTAAATAGTATTTTATCTCAATAAATAGCAAAAATCTACTTTTTTTTGTGTATATATTCCTATATAATAAGAGAAAATGAGTACTTTTTTAACAATCGGTTTGCCTAATCAAACCTAAAAACGAGGATTTTTTATGATAACTATTAATGATACCCTGCACACAAATGCAGACACCGCAATGCTTAAAGCAATATGCCCGGATACTGACAGCATCTGCTTTTTTGATATAGAAACCACAGGATTTTCAAGAAATTATAACATAGTATATCTCATAGGCGCTGTATATTTCCGTAACGGAATAACACATTATTTACAGTGGCTTGCAGAATCCGATTCCGATGAAGCTTATATTTTATCTGCATTTAATGATTTT
>ERZ1034973.1350-NODE-1350-length-14538-cov-13.924325_pt1 | contig 14538 bp, 5 predicted proteins | sample MGYA00520686_ERZ1034973 | MGnify/ENA primary metagenome ERZ1034973 (study PRJEB33766, sample SAMN09781775) | gut metagenome | biome: gut microbiome | host: Homo sapiens | place: Madagascar | study: EMG produced TPA metagenomics assembly of the PRJNA485056 data... | reverse complement strand
AGTTTAGTTTCTGTTTCATTCATATTCATTGATTTTATCACGAGAACTGAAAATTTAAAGATTTTCGGCTTTCTTTCCGATAAAAAAAGTAAAAATTTGAATTTTACCCTAAAAATTTGTCATTTGCTTATTTGTGGATTAAAATAAACTGTATATAAAAAAATGGAGATTTTATGTATGAAAAACATTAAGGTGCTTTTATTTGTTTTTGCTGCTTTTTACATGGTGACAGGTTTGTTTGCGAGGGATGTTGAAACTCATAGTGTTGAAAATTTAAAAAGCTGGCAGGATTCTTTTGATTTGAACAGCAGAAAAGCCGGAAAATATAACATTATGGTCAAGGCTATAGATTTGAGCGATAATGTTACTCTTGAAGGTCCGTTTAATATTTATCTTGATCCGAATTCTGACCTGCCGGTTTGCGGAATAACTAACCCTCATCCGGGAATGCGGATTGTCGGCAACTTGAATATTGTAGGAACTTGTGTTGATGATGACGGCGTTGAATATGTGAATTTGATTCTTGATGGCGACGAGGAAAATCCTGTACGGGCGAAAGGAAAGGAATTCTGGTCTTATTATCTTGATACTACGGAGCTTGAGGAAGGGCTTCATACTATAAAAGTTGTTGGCTGCGATATAAACGGTCTTGTTGGAAAGCCTGTTGAAATCACATGGAATCTTGACCGCCGCCAGCCGGTTACTGCCATCGAAAATAAAGTGATGGGAACTCTGGTTTCTAGGACAGTAAAATTTCATGGAACGGTTTCTGATGGAAACGGAATAAAAACCCTGTCTTATTCTGTTGACCAGGGAAATACTTTTAAAAATGTAAAGCTTTCGCGCAAAAAAGACAGGATTGAATTTGATATTTCTGTTGATACAAGAAAATTCCCGGACGGTCCTGCCGTAATCTGGTTTAAGGCCGTTGATAACGCGGGCTCGGAAGGTGTGTATTCATTCCTTTATTTTATAGACAATACTAGCCCTGACGTGAAAATTCTTCAGCCGGCGGATAAAACTCCTCAGTTTGGCAAGGTTGCTGTGACAGGCTATGCAAAAGATACGGTCGGACTTTCAAAATTGAGCTGGACTTTTGGCAAAGAATCCGGGGATTTTGAAATTGTTCCGGGAAATCCGTTCTGGGCGAAGGAATTTGATCTTGCGGGAACAAATGATAAGTCAAGAAAATTTACAATTTCTGCGACGGATGTTGTAGGAAACGTGATAACGGTTTCTCAGAATATAATTATTGATGAGTTTCTTGATAAGCCTTCTGTAAAAATTGCATTCCCAACGGCGGATTCGCTTGTTGAAAGCGGTGATTCCCTGTATGTGCGCGGAATTGCGACGGACGAGGATGGAATTGCGTCTGTAAAATATCGCCTTGATAACGGAGAATGGATTGAAGAGGCGACAAAAGGTGTTTTTTACGGCGTTCTTGCGCAGGGTGCGGAACTTTCCGCCGGAAAGCATTCTGTTTCAGTTGTCGCGACAGACAGGCATGGCGTTCAGAGCGATGTTTCAACTGTTGAATTTCAGGCGCGGGGCGCAGTTCCTGTTTTCTCCGAGGCTAAAATCGCTGGAGTTCCTGTTGTGAACGGAATTCAGGTTCATCCGGAAAGCGGTTCTGTCTTTACAACTACGGTTTCCAGCAGCGTAGGGCTTGCTTCCGTTCATGTTGAAACCCGCTGGGGAAACAATGGCTTGAAGCAGGATGACTACGAGTTGAATTCCGCGGGTTCATATACAGTGAATATTCCTATAAACGATGACTTCCCTAAAGGAATTGCAAAAATTTATATTTCTGCGACTGATACAGTCGGACGTACAAAAAATTACAAGGCGATAATAGATGTTACGAACACGTCTGTTGTACAGGGAGCGGAGCCGAAAGTTGTTCTTGATGACTGCATTGCCGATGAAAAAGGAACAGTTCTGAACAGCAAGGAATTTCCTGCGACCGGATATTTTATCGGTGGAAATGCGCGCTCTGTTGAGATTGTGCCGAAAACATCTTTTGCGACGGCAAGGCTTTCTGGAAATCAGATAATTCTTTCTGCCGGTGATGTCAATGGTTCTTCCGAGCCGGTTGTTGTTCGTGTTACAACCGACCAGGGGCTTGTGTATGATTCTCAGAAAATTGTGTTTAAGCAGGATTCCGCTTTTCCTAAAATAAAAATTTCAGAAACTTCGGATGTTCAGCTTCTGGATGCGGGCAGCGGAAGCGTTGCGATTTCCGGCTCTGTATCGTGTGAATCTGGAATAGGTTCTGTTTCTTACAGGGTTTTTGCTTCAAAGGCGAATATGAATGCCGGGGTTGTCGCATCCATGGAAAACGTTTCTACCGGAGATGTTGTTTCTCTTGGCGCGGTCCGTTCGTTCAACATTCCGCTTGAAACAGCTGAATACGGAATTTATATTGTTGAAATTACTGCTGAAAGTGCCGGCGGAAACAAGACGAGCGAAGTTGTCGGCTTCAGGAATATTCCGGATTTTCCGGAAGGTGCGAAGGGTTCGCCTAAAAATCCTATGATTGTCTGGGCGGATGGCGAGAATGTTTACGCCGGCGCCGCATATCAGGGAGAGCTTGTCCGCTCTTTTTCAATTTATAAACGCAGCGGTATGAATCCCGGAGCAAATTCTTTGCAGTGTTCACTTGAATACGGAGATGGAAAAACTGCTTCTTCAAAATACAATGCCGTTAAAATTCCAGAAATAAAAGCGGCTTTTGCAAAAGCCGGCGATAAGGATTATGTTGCCGGAATGCCTGTTGTGCTTGCTAGAAACGAAAAATCATCCTTGATTGCTTACGTTGATTCTGAAGCGCAGATTTCTGCAAGTTATGAAATTTCTGGCGAAGACGTTCCTGGTGGTTCAAGACAGTCGGGCGGTTCGGCTCTTGTTTCAAAATCTGAAGAAAAGGAAAATCGCTGGGTTGTTCAAATTCCGCTTGAAAATTTGCCGGCAAGGATGAACAAGATCAAGCTTTCTGTAAAAGCCGGTTCTGTTTCAAGACAAATTTCAGGAAGTGTGGCAATAGTTCGTCCGGTCGAGGCTTCTATGCTGGATGACAGGCGTGCTATTTATACAATAGAAGATTCTGGCTCAAAATATGACCGTGATGTAGGCTGTTATATTTTACGCACTGAAGAAAGCTTTAGTTTTTACGCGAATGTTCCGGAGCTTGTGAGCGCAGATTTTGTCGCTGCGGCAAACGGCTTGAAAATCGAGCGTCAGGGAAATCTGGTCAAGGTTGTTCCTGAAAAAGAAGGTTCTTTTAATAATGTTGCGGTTCGTGTAAAGGATGTGAATGGAATTGCATATACATCTCCTGCTGTTAATTTTATTGTTGACAACGGCGCTCCTGAAGTAAAAATTGTAACCCCGGAAATTCATCAGTGGGTAAAAAAATCTTTAAGGATTACAGGAACTGTCGCAGATCCGAGCGGCGTAAAAAGCGCGGAGTATTCTCTGGATAACGGAGAAACCTGGAAAACGCTGAATTTAAGCTCATCCGGCAGAACTGCGGTGGGCGCGACGTTCAGCGGAACGGCGGATATTAGTTCTGCGGAAGAAGGGCTTGTCGCTCTGGATGTCCGGGTTTTTGATGTCGCGGGAAACGTTGCCTACGCAAGAACCGCCGCTTATAAGGATGTAACTCCGCCGTCTGTGGAGATTGTCGTTCCTAATGATGATGCGATTGTAAACGGCGATAATCTTATCTGCTTCAATGTTTCGGATAACGCAAGTTTTGAAAAGGCATATTATATTGCGCCGCCAACAGGCAAATCTTCCGGGGTAAAGACGGAGATTACGGACATTTCGGCGACGTTTGTTTCAACTCATATTGGTACTTCGGAAAAACCTATTGATGATGGAATGTCGTTTGAGTTTGTGGATGCGGCTGGAAACGTTTCTTCTTACGAATCGTGGAACTTCCTGATTGATTCAAAATCAGATTTGCCTGTGGCAGAAATTCATCTTCCGACTTACGAAGATGTTATTACCCGTGATTTTACGATTTCTGGAGTTGTTTACGATGATGACGGTCCTTCTTCTATTTATTACAGGATAGATGGCGGTCCGTACAACAAGCTTGAAGAAATGGGAACAAGTTTTGCGATAGATGTTCCTTTTTCAACAATGACGGATAACGAGCATACAATCAATGTTTATGCGGTTGACATAAATGGAGTAAAAGGTCCGGTTGCGGAAAGAAAATTCAGGGTTTCTACGGAAGAGCCTAAGGGTGCGGTGGAAACTCCTACAATCGACAAGGCGAATAAAGGTCTTATAACATTGGCCGGTGTAGCAAGCGACAGAAATGGCATTGAGAAAGTTCTTGTTTCCCTTGATAACGGTAACAGTTATAATAATGCGGTTGGAACTACGAACTGGTCATATACGTTTGATTCGCGCGCAATTCCGAACGGAACAAATGTTGTGTTTATCAGAGTAATTGATAAATACGGAATTTCCGGTCTGTATTCAAGTTTGATAAACATAGACAATAAAGCGCCGGAAATGGTTTTGGATTATCCGCTGGATTATTCCGCGACTACAGGACCTTTGTTCTTCAGCGGATATGCTTTTGACAACGTAGATATTACGGAGCTGTTCGTGACAATCAGAAGTCTTGACGGAAAGTCTATTCCTAGAAGCCTTCAGCGAATTGATTTTAATCTTGACAGGATTATCGCGCAGAATATAGACATCGCGGCTCTTGAAAACGGCTCTTACAACATCGAGCTTACGGCGCTGGATAAGGCCCAGAATGCGACTCACGTCAGCAGAAACATAATGCTGAATAAAAATAAAGCGCTTGCTACGGTGAATCTTTTGTATCCGTTGAATGGCGAGCACAAGCAGGGTACTTTCAATATTTACGGAAATGCCGAGGCGGACAATAAGATTGAATCTCTTAGTCTTTATATTGATGATAAATATATTGCGACTACAGAGCTTACGGACAGCGACTACTTCCGGTTTGAAATAACTCCTGATTTGATTTCTGATGGAGAGCATACTTACCGGGTTGATGCGAAAGTTGAAACAGGACAGGTTATACGCTCAAGAATTCAGACTGTTGAGTATAATTCCGTAGGACCTTGGGTTGCGATTGATAATTTTACTTATGGAGATTTTGCTACAGGGCGACCTTATATAAAAGGCCATGCCGGATATTCTTTGAGCGAAGAAGAAAAAGTTGTGTCTTCTACAAAAAAAGCCACAAAGGAGCAGAAAGAAGCCATTAACAACAAGAAAGTCGCAAAAATTGAAATAAGTTTTGACAACGGAAAGTCATTTACTCAGATTTCTAAAAGTGAAAAATGGATGTACCGCATAGAAAATCAGGATATAGAAGAAGGTTTCCATTTTATGATTGTCCGGGCGACTATGCGTAACGGCGAGACTGCGATTGAGCGCACTATTATTCAGATTGATAATACCGCTCCAAAGATTCGTCTTATCAGTCCTAGCGTTGGCGGCCGCTACAATCAGGAGCTTGTTTTCAGCGGACTTTCCAGCGATACCGTTGGTCTTAAAGACGTTCAGCTTACGCTCCGAAAGGGAGACAAGGCTTCTTATGAAGTTCCGTCTTTCATTCAGGGCTTGTACCTTGACTGGCATTTCTGGGGCGCGACGCTCTTTGATATTGGCGTAGGACTTACGTTCTTTGATGATGTAGTAAAAGTTCAGTTTCAGTGGGGGCAGTTTACCCAGGCGCAGAGAGAAATGTTCAGCAACACTTCAATGCGTTACGGCGGCGACAACGTTATGGGAATTAAAATTCTTGCGAACGTTGCAAATATTCCGTTCAGTTTCTTCTTTGGACGAGATTTTGAATGGCTCAGCGCGAATCTTGCGGTTGGAGCGCAGTTCAGCAGATTCAACGAGACTGGTTCTGGAGAAGCGCAGATTCTTTCGGCGATTCTTGCTCAGCTTGAATTCCCTAAGGTCAAGTTCCCGAATATGAAGTGTTTCAGTTCTCTGTCGTTGTACACGGAATTCTCTTTGTGGTTTATTCCGACGGATGTTTCAAGTTCGAATGTTGATATTAACAATATCGTGCCACAGATTGCAGAAGGTATCAGGTTAAGTGTATTCTAAGGCGGGTTTTATGAAGCGTAGCATTAAAAAAATTATTACACTGGCTGTTTTCGCTTTGATTTCTGGAATTGTTCCGGCGTTTGCAATTGACGCGTATGTAACGGTAATTTACCGTGAAGTTGACATTGCGTTTGTTGACCGCTCCAATACGGAGCTTGACGGAATTCTTTCAAAATCAAATGAGGACAGAAACTATTATCTTATTGAAAACTATACGATGAAAAAAATACGCCATCTTGTAGTTTCTGAAGATTACGAGTTTGCAAGCGAAGCGACTCTGGTTGTGATTGATAATAATCTTGACAATATGGAAGCCGTTGAGCTTTATTCAACGATTTCTTCTGCCCTGGAAAAACAGAAGGAGCAGCGTCTTGCTATTGAGCAGCGTAAGCAGGCTGAAAACGCCAGGTTTGAGGCGGAAAAAGCAAGGCAGCGGGCAGTTATTGAAAAAGATTATGTTTCTATGAACACGGCTAGCGGAAATACAGTATACCTTAAGGGCAAGAATGAAAAACTTTCTTCAACATTCTGGGCTTTTAGGTTCGGGCTTTTTGACGGAACATTTGTTTCTGACACGGGCGATGATTATACAAGTTTCCGTTACGGTTTGAGCGGTGATTTTACCTATGAATATAGTTTTGATAAGCTGATGATTGGCGCGGATGTAGGAGGAGATGCGGTTATTATTCCGTTCTTTGGCGATGACAGCACTATTCTTGGAAATTTCAGTTTGATTCCAAAAATGAGTTTTGCAGGGCTTGGAAAATGGCTTTCGTTCAGGGCAGGATTTGCTACTGTCATAAGGCTGGATTCCGGCGATGGAAATGAATCTTGCCTGCAGGAAACTGTTTACAGTCCGGTCTTTGGCCTTGGTCTGAACCGGATAAATATTGGCGGCGCGGAATTCTCTATGAATGCTGATTATCTTCTTGGGCATCTTATTTATGATGGGTTGAATTTTGCCATGAATTCGGCCATTAATTTTTCATTGCCAATGATGAAAATGGATAAGGTTCAGCTTAATTTTAATATTGGAATAAAGGACACACTTTTTGTAAAGGATTCAGGCATTGAAAACCGTGCCGGAATTATTCTTGCAGTTGGAGCACAAAATGTTATCAAATAAAAAAATAGTTACAGCACTGCTGATGTTTTTGATCAGTTTTTCAGTTTTTGCGCAGGCATCTAACGATGCTATGGTTCAGCGTTATCTGGAACGGGCGACCGCCGCTTATGACGAAGGAAATCTTGCTGATGCGTATAAGAATATAAACGCTTCGATTAATTTTGGAAAAATGAATGACGGAATTATTCCGGCGAATGTCCTTGTTATTGCCCGTTCAATTTATACGCAGCGTTTAAAGGATCTGAACAGAAAGTACGTTGAAAGCTTGTATATTGATATAAAAACAAATCTTGTTGAAAAATATCCTGAAATAAACACGCCTGAGCTTACAAAACTTATGCGTCAGATAGAAGCGAATGTTACGGCGGCAGAAAAAGCGGCTGATAAGAAACAGCAGCATGATTTTCTTGAAAGCATAAAGGAGTCTACTTCCAGCACTCAAAGCGCGATTTCTGACCTTGGCGAAAAAATGCTCGACCAGACAAAGCAGAATTCGCAGCACCTGGCGGAAGTTTCAAGGACAATGAATACAAATATGACAAAAATTTTTATTGTTGTTGTAATTTGTATTGTCATGATTCTTTTGATTGTAGGGTTGATTTTGCTCATCATGCATTTCAGCGTAAAGCAGAACCACATTCAGCAAATGCAGTATGCGGAAGCGTTTAAGCTTCTGGCGGCAAACCAGAGCCAGACAAATCAGCTTATGATAGGCGGAATAGCAGGGCTTTACAGCGACGAAGGATTGAAGCTTGCAGGCTCTTCTACATGGAGTCAAAGTTCGCTTCCGGAGCCGGAAGATACTCCTGAAGAAAAAGAGGCGCTGGCAGAACTTGCGCAGAAATGCCGGGAAATCGGTGAAAAAATTGATGCTGCGACAGGAAGAAAAAACAATTCAAAAAATGTTTCTGAAATTGTGTTCAAGCTGGCTACAAATCTTGGATGCCGCCAGCACGATGCGATGGTTTATTTCTGCGCCGCGATGGTTTATGATGTTGGATTTCTTTCTATTGAACAGGAAACATTGAAAGCTCAGACTCTTTCGGAAGAGCAGAAAGATAAGATAAGACATCACATTGATTTTGCGGAAAAACAGCTTGAGTTTGTTCCTAAAAAATACTGGTCGGTTTTTAGCGATGCCGCAAAATATCACCACGAAAATTTTGACGGAACAGGATATTCCGATGGTCTGAAGGGAGATAAAATTCCTCAGATTGCAAGAATTATTCGCGTTGCGGACAGTTACAACGCTCTTTCAAGCCGACGCTCTTTCCGGGGCGGAATGGATAAAGAGTCTGCGCTGGAAAAACTTGAGTCAGAATCAAATCTTTACGATCCTGATGTTTTAAAAGTTCTTGAAGAGATTATATAGCCTGAATATTAAGTTTTTTCTAAAAAGAACAAAAGCGCAGACAGATTTGCAATTTGTGAAGATTTTTGGCGATTGAATTAATTAAAGTGCGGAGCACCCGAATTAATGCAAGCGTAGCGCGAGCCAAATCCATCTGAGCAAATTGGGAATCTGCCGGGAGCGTTCTTTCATAATTTCCAAAAAAACTCGAAATTAAGGTTATATAACCCGAATATTAAGTTTTTTGTTGAATAACTTTTAAAAAGATGCCGATAAACTATGTATGAAAAAATACGTATTTTGTTTTATGGCATCTTTTTTTGTTTTAACAGCGTTATGCGCAAAACAGGCGAAACCTTTGTATAAAATGCAGGAAAAGTCAAAAGTGGCGGAAGAAGTTTCTCCGGCCGGTGAATCCAGAATTTTTATTGTAGGAACGAGCAAGGGTCTTTTTAAGCTTTCGAGAGGAAACTCATTTTTCCCGGTTTGGACCGAAGGCTCTGTTGAACAGATTGTGCGCACGGAAATTCCTTCCGAAGATGGAAAAATAATTGAAAACTGGTATTTCCGCACCAGCAAGGGAATTCTTTTTAGTTCCGACCTTGAAATTTTTGAATACAGAAATTCCGGGTTGCCGCTGTCTACAATAAAAAATTATGACGGACAAAATACTGAATTTGAAACCCGGGTTCAGACATTAAAAGATTTGTGCGCAAATCCCTTGAATCCGCAGCAGCTTGTTACAGCCACAAAAGATTCCGTTTATTTGTCGCGGGACGGCGGACGGAACTGGAAAAATCTTGGTTCAATGAGCATGGCTACGCCTGGTGTAAAGGCATGCGCGGTCGGCTCAATGCCGGTTACGCTCAGCGATGGTTCTACAGGGACAGAGCTTGTTGTTTTTATGAGCCATCCAATTTTTGGTCTTTCTTATATAAAACCGGATGCCGCCCGTCCTGCGTGGATTGATGTGGCAAAAGGCTTCGAGATGATGCCGAGCCTTACGAGTCCTGACGAAATTGCGGATATTCTTCCGGTTCTTGTTCAGGATGAATACGGAACTTCTTATGTTGATATTTATTTGAGCCAGAGTTTTATTCCGCGCATTTATAAATTTGACTGGCCGAACCGCCAGGGCGAACTTATTTATAAAGGCGAAGAGCCTGCTGAAACCATTGACGGACTTGCAGTTGCAGGCAATAAACTTGTTTATTCGAAAAATGAAACCCTTGGAGCATTAAACCTTGAGGATTATACAAATCCTGGCATTCCGGGAAAACTCTCCGAATGGAAAAAAAGTTTTGCCTGTGTTCCGGGCAGCGTGAATTCTGCATGGATTCCGTACAATCGCAGCGGATTGAAACGGGGAATTCTTCTGAATGAGCTATGGCTTTTGTATCCGGGCACGATAAATTCTCAGTACGGAAAAAAAGCGCTTGGTCAAAAAAGTATTTATGTCTCGGCGTATCAGTGCAGGCTTCAGACAGGAATTGATAAATTTAAAAAAATAATAAAGGACAACAATCTTAACAGTCTTGTTATAGATATGAAAGATGATTATGGGCTTCTTCGTTATGACACTAAAGACGAGCTTGTAAAGTCAAAGGGAAAGGTTACTCAGTATGCGGTTGACCTTGACCATTTTGTAGAAGAATTTAAAAAAGACAATACATATCTGATTGCCAGGATAGTAGTTTTTAAAGACCGGAATCTTGCGAAATTCGGCGGTTCAAAATATGCGGTCTGGAATTACAATACAAAATCGCCGTGGGTCGGCATAAAAGAATATGAAGATATTGTGGATGAGGAAACCGGTGAAGTGACAGGAAAAAATCCTGTTTACTATGACGAAAACTGGGTTGATCCGTATTGCCCGGAAGTTTGGGAATATAATGTCGCGATTGCAAAGGAACTTATTGCCCGCGGATTTGATGAAATTCAGTTTGACTATATCAGGTTTCCTACGGATGGCTATAATTTGCGTCAGGCAAGCTACCGCTGGAAGAGCGAGGGCATGGATAAGGAAAGCGCGTTGGTTTCGTTCCTGAAGTATGCCCGCGAAAATATAAACGCTCCGATTGGAATTGATATTTATGGCGCGAACGGCTGGTATAGAAGCGGCACCCGGACCGGACAGGATGTGGAGATGATGGCTGAGTATGTTGATGTAATCGGTCCTATGTTTTATCCAAGCCACTTTGAAAACGCTTTTATGAATTTTCCGCCGGCGGAAGACCGTGTCTACAGAATTTATTATTATGGAACTTACAGAAATTCAGTTCTGGCCCGAAACCGTGTTGTAGTACGACCGTGGGTTCAGGCTTTTTACCTGAACGTAAGCTACGACCGGCAGTATTACGGCAAAGAATATGTTTTAAAGGAAATATTTGGCGTGCGTGATTCAGTTGACCACGGCTATATGTATTGGAACAACTCTGGAAATTACGAAATGATTTCGCCGGATATTGCAAAGGATGAGCCTTTTATTGGAACTTGTCCGGAATCCAGCCCGTCGTTCAGAAAACCGGCTTTGGGAACACAGGAAGCGCCGGAGTTTACAAATGAAGGCCTTTCCCGCGCTGATAAAATTTTTAACCGCGAAAAAAAACGCTGGCACTCAAATGATTCCGTCTTCAATCCGCTCTTGCAGATGAAACTTTTTAATAAGAAGATTGAAAAAAAATAACTTTTCAGCCCTGGCACTATTAAATTTTAGCCAAGGCAGAAGTTGTCACAGATTTTTCAACAAATTTTATAGAACTCAAGGTTGCGCACTAGACAAAATGCGGGGGGGGGATAGAATGTCCTATCTTATTTTGAAAGGGGACAAAAATGAAAAAACTTCTTTTTGCATTTTGTGCGGCAATCGCATTGTTTACAGGCTGTCAGAATGATTCGTCTGATGATTCGGCGTCTGTTCAAATCTCATTAAAAGAACGTATTAATACGGCAAGGGATGGTGATGTAATCGATTTGGGAAAGGCGAATCTGAAAATTGATGAAAACGATTCTTATACGATTTCAAAACCTTTGACAATTAAAAACGGAAACGTAAAAAATGCGACATTTACAGTAGAAAGCGATAAGGTTGTTTTTGACAGTCTTATGAGCATAAATGGCGTAATCGTGCACGAAAGAGTGGGAGACGGTGACTTTACATTGCAGAACTGCTATAAGGTTAGTGAAGTTTATGTAAATGGTGGCGGAAGCAATTCCATTCACATTGCAAAGACAATTGTTGAAAAGCTCATTGTAAATAAGAAGGGAGTGCGGGTAGCGCTTTCAAATGATGGTTCTTCAAAAGTTACTAAGACTATGATTTTTGAAGACTGTAAGCTTGATTCAGAAAATGAAAATAACTCTTTTGAAAAAGTTATTGTTGAAAAAGCTGTAAAAAATCTTAATCTTGCCGGAAAAACAAAAGTGGAAAGAATTGTTTCTACGGAATCGTCTGGTTCTGAATCGCCGACAATTAAGATTATCGTCAGTGTTGAAGTAAAGGTTGTTGCGGCGGACAGTACAGTAAAAAAATCTATAGAAGAAACAGCTGGCAATGAAGAGTTTAATAAAAAAGAACCTGCTATAGAAGATACGGAAATTTCTGCTGAAGAAAAAGCGGACTTGGAAGAAGAACAGGAAAAAGTTGAAAAACCAGGAGAAACAGAAAAACCTGGTGAAACGGACAAGCCTGAAACTCCGGCTCTTGAAAATCTTGATTTTATTATTGTGTCTAAAGATAAAATTTCCGAAAAACTTGATGCCTTTCCGGATTTTGCTGTTGGGGCAATCAGTGAAATAAAAGTTGAAAAGACCTCTTCGGAAGTTGTTGTTACAAACTCTGCTGCGTCTGAAGATTATTTAAAAATCTGGGATTACTGGCTTGTTTCAAAAACTCCGGTAAAAGCAGAAAAAGGCAAGAACTATAAAATCAGTTTTGACCTTAAGGCAGACAAATCCTCAAGAATATATCTTGCAACGCTGGATGCGGCAACGTCGGAAGATTCAAAATATGTTGAGTATAATGTAGGAACAGAATATAAAACATATTCAGTGGAAACAGGAACTGCACTGACCGACTGGTCGGCAGGATTTTCCCATCTTGCAATTGGTTCTGTTTCAAAGCTTTATATTAAAAATTATAAGATAGAAGAAACCGATCCAAAAATTGGTTATGGAATTTTTATTTCAGATAAGAATGATTCCGTTTCCTGCGAGGCATCGGCAGACGACATAAGCGTAATCTTTGGGGAAAACGAAAACGGAAACTCAGGCATTAATATCTATCCGCTTGCTCTTGAAGTTGGCAAGCTGCACAAAGTTACATTCGATGTAACTTGCGACAAGGGAGTTCCTGATGTAGTCATTTTTGCAATGGCAAATTCTAATGAATGTGCCACAGCAGGCAGTGAACATTTTTATTTTAATACTAAAAAAAATACCGTTACATTGTATGTTCCGGTGTATCAGAAAAACAATGAAACATTTAGAACCCTTCGGGTTTGGGTTGACTCAAAAACTTCATGCAAACTTACATTCTCAAACTTTAAATCCGTGGAAACGAACCTGACTTCAGTGCTAAAGGAAAATAAAGATCTTGGGCTTTACTTTGCGGGTGATATTTATCTTTCAGAAGCAGAAGGTAAGCTTTGGAGAGTTCTTTCTGCGGACAGACCTATTCAGCTTTCTCCTGGCTCAAGGGTAGTGGGGCAGGTTCTTCTTTGTGATTATGCGGCATGGGATTCTGTGGTGACAAGTTTTAGGGTAATTTCAAAAGACTCTGGAGCTACAAGAGAAAATGAAAATATTGTTTTTAGCAACAATTCGTCAAAAACAGTTTCACTTAGTTTTTCAATTAATGATAAGCTTGAAGCTGCGGTTGCTTGCGCTGAAACAGAGGTTCCAGACTGTCTGTGGATTACAGGTTTTGTAAGTGAAGTGAATGCGACAGGTGACTTTACTCGTGAAAAATTTGAAGTAATAGATGCAAATACTCAAAAATTTAAATTTAAGTACGACGCAGAAAAGCATACTGGCTGGGGCAGTGAAAGAGGCACTATATTTTTTAAGGTTTGCGCTGACGAAACAGGCTGGCGTTTGGATTTTGGCGGAGAGGCTTGGAATCAGGAATTGTCTGTTTCATTGAATGGGGACTTTGTTCCTCTTTATGCCAGAGGGGTAGACGGAAATTATAATCCTGGCAATATTGTTGTAAAAAATCTTGCTGCTGCAGGGGACTATGTTATTACAGTAGTTGGCAATGCGTCTGTCGGGTTTATGAAGTTAAAAATAGAAGGCGCTGTTGGTGAATGGCCTGAATTGCCTCCGTTGAAAACTGGCTGGTATTATTATGATATTAATAAGTCAGATTTGGGAGAGGCGGAAACCTTCAATATTCTTTTTAATAAAGAAAATTATGGTGTAAAATCACAAAGTGCAAACATAGCAGGTTTAAGTGTGAACACAAATATCTACTGGTACGATTGCTGGAAGGAACCTGATGTTTCTAGCTCTGTGGAGCATGGTGTGTCATATCCTTCTAACCGCGAGGATAACCCGGAAGATGCTCCGGCGGACGGTTATATCCGCATATATTTCTATTCGGCGTTTTCTGACCCGGGAAATTTAAATCTTCATTATTGGACTGATGTTAAGCCTGTTTTTGCTACGGAATGGCCTGGAGTAAAGATGATTGAATTCCAGCCGTAAAATTATAATCTGAAGTTATGCCATTCCTCTTTTTTTTGGAGGAGTGGCTTTTTTCTCCATTCGGGCGGCACGGCAGGATTCCATAGGGAACCTGCCGTCGTGCTTTCCGGGGTTCCGGCCTCCGCCTCATTGCTCCGCTCCCTTGTCCTTCCGCCGCATCCGCCTCCTTCCTTTTTCCCAGTTGTATTCCCATCCCCGGTCTTTTCTCCGTTCACAACGCTCCCTCCAATCACTTCCGCGT
>ERZ1034973.1349-NODE-1349-length-14546-cov-26.221448_pt1 | contig 14546 bp, 14 predicted proteins | sample MGYA00520686_ERZ1034973 | MGnify/ENA primary metagenome ERZ1034973 (study PRJEB33766, sample SAMN09781775) | gut metagenome | biome: gut microbiome | host: Homo sapiens | place: Madagascar | study: EMG produced TPA metagenomics assembly of the PRJNA485056 data... | reverse complement strand
AAACGGTGCGGTTTTGGGGCGTGGCGCAAACGATCCGGCGTGCCATGCCGAAAAAACAAAAAAGCCACGAAATCTTTCGATTTCACGGCATTTTCTGGTGCAGGAATGCAATCCAAATCCGAACCATTTCCCTTTGATGCGGCTTGAGCCGCTTCCTCAAATGTGATGGTCTGTGTACCTTCTTTATAATTAAAGGTTATCAAAACCTTATCATCATACAGATAAATCGAATTGATGAACGTATCCACCAACGCCTGCCGCTGGTCTTTCAAGCTCATGTCCAGTTTGCGGAACCTCATCAGCCAGAAACGGATAAATTCCTCTTTGATCTTGGGTTTTGCCAGCTTTTCTTCTGCAATACGGGCTTCAAGCTCACGCTTGGTTTCTTCGAGCTGCTCCAGCCGCTCCTTGGTGGAGCTGGTCAGGATGCCGGCCTGAATCGCGTTCAGCATATTCTGGATACCCGATTCCGCATCCCGGAGCTGCTTCTCATAGAGAGGAAGATTGGTGTTCTCCTGGTCTTGCAGCTCCATGACCTTGGCGATAATGGATTCCATGGCGGCATCATCCCGGAATTTCAGTTCTCCGATATAACGCCGATTTTTGAGCATATGTTCGACACTATTATAAGTGAACGCGCTGCCGACCGGATTCTTGATGCCGTTTTCATTCAACCAGTCCCGAATCTCTTTCATTGTAAGGCCATCCCGATACTTCGTAAACGATTCGAGCACGAAAGGGGAGGCAATCGGGTCGATGTGAAATTTCCGCTCGGAATCCAGCGTATATCCAAACGTTCCACGACCACCGTTGCAGCGTCCTTTCAGGATGTTCTCTGTCTGTCCACGGACAACCTTTTCGGCAAGGTCAGCGGAGTAGTATTCCGCATAACCCTCCAACACTGATTCCAGAATGATACCCTCCGGCCCCTCGGAGATGATTTCCGTTGCCGACATGAGCTTGACACCATTCTTCTTCAGCTGAGTCTTATACCGTGCGCTGTCGTAGCGGTTCCGGGCAAAACGGTCGAGCTTCCAGACCAGCACGATATCAAACAGCTTTTTGTCGCTGTCCTTGATCATCTGCTGAAACTCCGGGCGGTTGTCCGTTTTTGCAGAGCTGGCACGGTCGATGTAGTGCTTGACGATGGTGATGCCGTTCTTTTCGGCATAGGCGGTGCATTCACGAATCTGACCCTCGATGGATTCTTCACGCTGGTTGTCACTGGAATAGCGGGCGTAGATCACGGCGGTCATAGCAAGCACCTCTCTTTACACGTCATTGAACGGTGGAGCGTTCATTCAAAGTATTGTTTCGCATAATGTATATACCATAGTTTGAGAGCGATTGCAAGAAAAACATGAAAATCATTCAGTAATGCACCACATTCGCTGCGTGCCGGATGCGTTCCAGTACCGGTTCCGCTTCCGGGCTTCGGAAATAGTCAAGGGTGCTCCGGGGCAAAAGCGTTTCCAGTGCAGCCCAGTCCCCGGCCTGCAGACACTGGCGCACGGTGGAAGCGCTGATGGCTTTGCCGTTTGCCTCTTTCCGGGGGACGATGATGCAGTCGATGCCTGCCCGGGGCAGCTGTTCCGCCATGATCTGGTTATACAGGCCGGTCATCTGACTGGTGGGTTCTTCGCCCACATAGCGAGCCGTGATGTTGAGTGCCTTGGCGATCTTGGTGAACACGGCCAGATCCAGCCTTGCATGGCCGCTGATGACAGCCGCTTCATCTTTCAGGAAGTAGCTGGGGAAGGTGGCATTGGAAATGATGTAGGGGCCGCTGTCGTGCAAAATGACATTGGGCAGGTGCGCCACACCCTCCGCCACAAGTCGCTTGCGGACGGCAAAAGGCACAAGGCTGGCATCCTCGCTGACCACGAACAGATGCAGAGTATCACAGGCGGCAGCCGCCGTTTCCACCAGATACTGATGGCCGAGGGTAAAGGGGTTCGCATTCATGACGAGGGCCGCACTTTTGCCCCCGGTCTTTGTTTTTTCAAGGTTCCGCAGATAGCTGCCGAAGCCGTCCCGGCGGTTCTCCATAAAGACGAGGGTATCCTCTACCCGGGCGATCTCGTAAAAGCCGAGATCGCCGAAAAACTTTGCACTTTTCACCTTGGTATAGAGGAACAGATGCAAGTTGCCTCGTGCATACTGCACTTCGATCAGGTGGGTGATGATCTGGTTGAGCAGACCTTCGCCCTGGTGGTCACTGCTGACGGCAAAACAGCGCAGAGTGTTGCCGAAGCAGCTGCCCGTGCCGATGACCTTGTAATTTTCATCGAACATGGCACAGATATAGTCCAGGTTCCCGTCCCGGCGAATACCCTCTTTCTGCAGCAGTGCGTCGATTTGCGCGAGGGTCTGCTTGTCGGTAGGGTAGACCTGCGAGATGGCATATTCACTCATGGACGTTCTCCTCCGTTTTGAAGAAATAGAGCAGGTAGGTCAGGGCCAGAAGGTCGGCGCTGCCGCCGGGCGAAAGATTTTCCGCAATAAAACGGTCGTCCAACGCAGCAAGGGCGGCTTTGTCCGGGTAAGGCGTTTTGGCCAGCAGGGCGGTCAGCTCTTCGGTCAGGACAAGCTGCCGTTCCCGGCTGGAGCGGGCGATGATGTTGGTGTCGGTGCTGTGGGCAAGGATGGCCAGCAGGGCTCCGCTGCCTGCGCGGTCAAAGTCATAGCCTTTGGCGCGGCCCGCTTCCAGTACCGGCAGACCGATGTTCAGCACGGCCGGGAGGCCGGCTTCCACCTGTCCCCGCACGCCGGTGATGCCGTACTGCACATAGAGTCTCTGACCCACGGTGGAGGCATTCTCCGCTGTGACGTTTGCAAAATCCCGGTCGATCAGCCCCGCTGTCATAGCGGACACCTCGGTCAGTACCCGGGCGGAGTCTGCCCAGCATTCCCGATCCAGCCGCCCCAGCGCGGCACAGGTAATGCCCACCGAGAACACAGCACCCTTGTGGGTATTCACGCCGCCGGTAGCATCCAGCATTTCACCCTCGGCCTGGCAGCCCAGCGGGCGCAGAGCCGCAAAGGTCTCCGGTGCGGGCTGTTCTGCCGTTGCACGCCCGGCCCGGACACAGGCTTCAAAATAAGGGTAAAGTGCTGCTGCACTGTCCATGAAGGTGAACACGTCCATGTCCCGGTGGCTGCCACTGTTCCGCCGGTCCACAAGGCCGGGCTTCGGGGTGGTGGTCACCTCATACAGCAGGGCGCGCACAGCCTGCCGGGCGGCATCGGCGGCATCCTGATTATCCCGAGCCTCGGTCAGGATCGCCGTGGTCTTTGCCTGCAATTCTGCCACCGTGTGGATCCGGCGGCTGCTGCATACCTTGGCAGGCCCGCCGCAGATGAGGCACTTCCTTCCCAGCAGATGCAGCTCTTCCCGCTCCACCTTGCGACCGTCCGGGCAGAGAACGTCCATATCGAACAGCCGCCCCAGCGGGGTGGCGTCCTCGATATCCGTTGTGAACTTCTTGATGAGCAGCGGGTCCGCATCCAGTACATAAAACGCCTCACAGCCGGTAGCTTCCCGGGTGACATCCCCGTGCAGCGGGGTCAGTTTTGCCCGGAAAAACTGCTGCTGCAGCAGCTGTCGGCCCCGCTCGAATCCCCGCCGGATGAGGGGAGAATCCTTGACCGGGCCGCAGATATTCATGGTAAAGCAGATCAGCGGCTTGTGATACTGCTGCAAAAGCATCTGCTGGTGCTGCACCCGGCGCTCCCGGGCGTCCAGCATCTCCATCAGAGAAACCTGTGCGGACATGATAAACTCTCCTTTCAGCGGTTTTTCTTCAGTGCGTTCATGAACAACTGCACCTGCGGCAGTTCTACGGCATCTCTCTGGCAGAAGATGTAGGTCCGGCGGACAAAGGGCTCGCCGTTTTCAAAGGTACAGGGGTAGACGCAGCCGTCAAAATCATCCAACGCGATCTCCGGCATCAGTGCCCAACCAAGGCCGCGCTTGACCATTTCCAGGCAGGCCGTGATGTTATCCACCACAAAGCTCCCGGTGTCCCCGGACACACCGTTTTCAAACCGCCACCGTGCCATCAGGGAAGCCAGCGCCGAATCGCTGCGGTGGTCGATGTAAAGGTAATCGGAGAGGGGAACATCCTTGTATTCCCGGCTGTGGATCAGGCAGATGCTCTCCTGCGAGAGCAGGAACTGGGTGCCGTCCCAGGGGTACTCGCCCCGCAGTACGGCAATGTCCATGTTGCCTTCCAGCATCTGCTGGTACAGATGGCGGCTGTGGCCGGTGGAGATATCCATCCGCACCATCGGGTATTTCTTATGATAGGAGGCCAACACCTCCGGCAGCCGGTACAGTGCGTAGTTGATGGAGATGCCCGCCCGGAGAGTGCCGCATACTTCACCCTGCATCGAATCCAGCCCGCGCCGCAGCTGTTCCATCTCGTGCGCAGCGGCCTTGCTGTGAGCCAGCACCTTTTCGCCCGCAGGGGTGAACCGGATGCCCTGCCGGGAACGGAGCATGATCTCCACGCCCAGCTCCCGTTCCAGTGCCTTGATCCGTTTGGAAAGCGCGGACTGGGTCATATAAAGTTTATCTGCCGCGTGGGTGATGTTGCGGGTCTCGCCCAGAATGCGCAGCAGTTCAAAGTCCTTTTCATCCATGGCAGTTCTCCTTCCATTGATCGATTCCTTTTCTGACATGGAACCGGATAGTATTTCCGCAGTTCCATTCCGTATATTCATAATACACCCGGAAAATTCAAAAAGAAAGAGGGACAGCGTTCCAATTTCGCCTCATATTCAAGTCGAAAATGGAATGAAAAAAGCATCGTGCACAATTTTCGGAGCTCCTTTTGCGCAGTTCGACAAAAAAATCGCAAGCGGTACCGTTTTCGGAGTTTTTCATTCCCGAATGGAATGAAAAAACACGATTTTTCCGCCTTTTACAACCCTCCGGAACGCTGGTACACTCATGCCAACGAAAGGGAGCAGCCCGAACAAACAACAGGCTGCTATCCCGGCTGAACAAGGCAAGTAACACAGGAGGTACTACATGAAGATTGAAAAGAGTGCGATGGCCGGCACGCTGGAATCCAGCGATGCGCAGGTCACCATCGAACCCGCAAGCGGTCTGGAACTGAACATCCAGAGCAGCGTCCTGAACCAGTATGGCCGCCAGATCAAGGCTACCGTTCTGGAAACGCTGGATCGGCTGGATGTCAAGGATGCCAAGGTCACCATCGTGGATAAGGGCGCACTGGACTGCACCCTGAAAGCCCGTGTCGAGTGCGCAGTGTTCCGCAGCTGCGGCGCATCCGAATCCAACATTCCCTGGGGAGGTGCTGTAAAATGAGTAAAGAGATCCATCGTCCGACGCCCGATAAGAAGCGCCTGCGCCGCACCATGATGTTCATGAATGCGCAGAAGCCCGGCCTGATCAAGGATGCCTATATCTACGGCACCGACAGCATCATCCTGGATTTGGAAGATGCTGTGGCCGAAAACCAGAAGGACGCCGCCCGCTTCAGCCTGTACCATGCACTGAAGAGCATCGACTACGGCGACACTGAGGTCATCGTCCGCATCAACGGTCTGGACACTCCCCACTGGCAGGAAGATGTCCGCGTCTGCGTGGCAGGCGGTGCCGACGGCATCCGCATTGCAAAGTGCGAGAGCGCCGAGATGGTCCGCACGGTGGATGCCGCTGTGACCGCCGCCGAGAAGGAGTTCGGCGTGGAAGAGGGCCGCACCTTGCTGATGGCCGCGCTGGAAAGCCCCCTGGGTATCATGAACGCCTACGAGATCGTGACTGCAAGCCCCCGTATGTTCGGCTGCGCCATCTCCGGCGGCGACTTCCGCAAGAGCATGCACGTCCAGATCCAGCGCGACGGCGTGGAGATGATGGTGGCTCGCGGCCAGATGCTGCTGGCAGCCCGCGCCGCCGGTGTCCAGTGCTTCGATACCATGTATCCCAACATCGACGATATGGAGGGCTTCAAAGCTGAGGTCATCCAGAACCATAAGATGGGCTTTGACGGCAAGAGCATCGTCAACCCCAAGCAGATCGCTTTCGTGCACGAGACCTTCGCCCCCACCGAGAAGGAGATCGCCTACGCCGAAAAGCTGGTGCGCGGCTGTCAGGCACAGGCCGATGCCGGCATCGGTGTCTACACCGTGGACGGCAAGATGGTCGATATCCCGTTCTTTGAGGATGCCAAGCGGATCATCGCACTGGCCAAGGCCTGCGGTGTTTACCACGGCGAGCTGTGAGAAAGGAGAAACGAATCATGATCAACGCAGTTGGCAGAGATATTCCCGACTACCTGCTCGTCAATGGCAAGGAAGTCTACCATGGTAAGAACTACAAGGACGGCCAGCTGGTCAAGAAGGCCAGCCCCACCACCGTCCGCCACGAGAAGCCGCAGGAGGACAAACTCTGCGCTTCCATCCGTGAAGCCTGCGAGAAGTGCGGTGCCCACGACGGCATGACCTTCTCCTTCCACACCGAGTTCCGTGACGGCGACTACGTTGCCAGCATGGTGGCAAAGGTGCTGGTGGAAGAGATGGGCCTGAAGGATCTGCACGTTGCAGCTACCTCCCTGGGCTCTGCACAGGATATCTTTGCGGATTATATGGAAAAGGGCATCATCGTGGAGGCTCAGACCTCCGGTGTCCGCGGCCGCATCGGCGAGGTGATCTCCGCCGGTAAGATGGACAAACCCGTCATCATCCGCAGCCACGGCGGCCGTCCCCGTGCCGTGGAGGCTGGGGAAGTCCACATCGATATTGCATTCCTCGCTGCTGCCTCCTCCGACTGCTGCGGCAACGCAAAGGGTCAGGGCGGCAAGAACAACTGCGGCAGCATGGGCTTTGCCAACCACGACGCCCACTTTGCTGACCACACCGTGATCATCACCGATACGCTGGTGCCCTTCCCCAATCTGCCCTCCTCCATCAGCTGCATCGACGTGGATGCCGTCTGCGTGGTGGACGCCATCGGCGACCCGAAGAAGATCGCCACCAAGGAAGCCCGTATGACCGATAACCCCCGTGAGCTTATGATGGCCGAGAACGTGGCCAACGTCATTGCGGCAACGCCCTACTTCAAGGACGGCTTCTCCTTCCAGACCGGTGTCGGCGGCCCTTCTCTGGCCGTGAACCGCTTCCTCGAAGAGCACATGAAGAAGGCCGGCATCAAGATGAGCTTTGCTCTGGGCGGCACTTCCAGCGCCATCTGTGCTTTGCAGGATAAGGGTCTGGTGGATTACATCCTCGATACGCAGGATTTCGATCAGGGTGCTGCTGCACATCTGTTCTCCAACCCGCACCACATTGAGATCGACCTGAGCGAATATGCCAACGCCGGCAACAAGGGTGCCTACGTCAACAAGCTGGACTATGTGGTCCTGTCCGCTCTGGAGATCGACACCAAGTTCAATGTCAATGTCATCACCGGTTCGGACGGTGTGCTGCGCGGTGCTCCCGGCGGCCACCCGGACACTGCTGCCGGTTCCAAGTGCTGCATCATCGTCACCCCGCTGACCCGCGGCCGCATGGCTACCGTCTGCAAGGATGTCGTCACCGTCACCACCCCCGGCGACTGCGTGGATGTTCTGGTCACCGATTACGGCATCGCCGTCAACCCCGCCCGTCAGGACCTGATCGACTGCCTCGACAAGGCCGGCATCAAGCACGTCCCCATCGAGCAGCTGCAGGAAAAGGCCTACGAACTGGTGGGCGAGCCTGACCCGCTGCAGTGGGAGGACAAGGTCGTTGCCGTGGTGGAAGCCCGCGATGGCACCATCCTGGACGTTGTCCGTCAGGTCAAGCCCTTCTCCTTTAACGACTGAGTCGTTCTTGTTTCGCTTGCATCCGGGCTGCGCCGCTCTCTTCGTTTCGCGCATTTCTCCTGACCAGGCGCAGCCCATTTATCTTTGAACTTCTCTTCTTCTTTTCGCAGGTGTCGAAAAGTGGGAATGAGGTGCATTCGGACTCCTTGCACTTCATTCCCATCTTTTTCACCTTTGATTTGGCAAGTTGCACAAAATATAAAAATATCGTAAAATAAAAAGAGCAATACAACCGGAGGAACTTCCTATGCTTGCTGTGATTGCGCTGCTGTTCCTTGTGACGGCGATCATTCTAGGTTTTGTCCGCAACATCAATGTCGGCCTGACCTGTCTCGGCCTTGCCCTGATTCTGGGCAAGATCGGCGGTATCAGCGCCAAGACCATCCTGAGCGGTTTCCCCAGCAGTTTGTTCCTGACGCTGCTCGGCACGATGTTCTTTTTCAGCCTTCTGCAGGAGAACAAGACCCTGGAGCTGCTCTCCAAAAAGATGGTGAGCCTTGTCGGCAAAAAGCATTTCCTCATTCCCATCATCATTTATCTGGTTTCCTATCTGATGTCAGCAGCCGGTCCGGGTGCGATCTCGGTCCAGACGGTCATGATCATCTTCGCTGTCGCATTGGCGACCCAGATGGATGCTTCTCCCATTTTGCTGGGTGGTATGGCAATTCTGGGTGCCGTTGGCGGTACGACCTCGCCCATTGCCCTGACCGGAATCCTCGTTTCCGATCTGACAGCCGGTGTTGAAGGATTGGATCACATTGCAACGCCAGTCTTTTTGGGTGTCACGGCAGCAAACTTCCTCTGTGCGGTGATGCTGTACATCGTGTTCGGCGGCTATAAGCTGCACGGCAGCGGCGAGATCAAGGAAGAACTGCCGTCCTTCACCCGCGACCAGATCATCTGTGTAGTCGCACTGGTCGCCATGGTGGTATTCGTTGTCGGCTTCAAGTATGATGTCGGCCTGGTCTGTTTCACCCTCTCGCTGATTTTGATGCTGCTGGGTACCGTGCACGAAAAGGCAGCCCTCAAGTTGGTACCGTGGAGCGTGCTGATCCTGATCTGCGGTGTGAATGTGCTGATGTCCGTGACCAAAGCCATGGGCGGTATCGACCTGCTGGCCGATCTGCTGGCTTCCCTGATGAACCACATCACCGCCTGCCCCATCATGGCTCTGACGGCCGGTCTGATGAGCTGGTTCAGCTCCGCAAACGGCGTGGTGTTCCCGACTCTGATCCCCACGGCTCCGGCCATTGCTGCCAATGTCGGCAATGTCTCGGCAGTTGAAATGGTCATGGCCATCGTGGGCGGTGCCACCGTTGCCGGTATTAGTCCCATGTCCACCGGCGGCAGCCTGATCATGGCCTCTTATACACAAGGCCGCGAGTGCTCGGACAAGGAACAGTCCTCGCTGTTTGCAAAGCTGTTCCTCACTTCTCTGGGCTGTGTATTGATCATCGTTGTGTTTGCCCTTGTGGGCGGATTCAAACTGTTCTGCTGAAAGGAGAATGTCTATGGAACCAATCGTATACATCGGCTGCCGCACCACGAAAGAGCGGAATGCACGCGGCCGAGGCATCCGAGTGATGAAAGCCACTCCCGGTAAGTGGGAGCAGATCCAGCTGGTGGAAGGACAAATCAACCCCTCCTTCCAGTGCCTGGATCAGACCGGGAAATTTCTGTACTCCATCCACGGCGATTTCAGCGAGATCAGTGCCTTTTCGGTCGCTGAGGACGGCACCCTGACCTATCTGAACACCGTTTCCACGGGCGGCACGAACCCCGTGCATCTGTCGGTGGATAAAACAAACCACTGGGTGTTTGTGGCCAACCTGCAGACCGGTACGGTCGCCGTTATACCACGCAAGGAAGATGGCTCTCTGGCCGAATTGAAAGAGCTATACACCATCCCCGGCCTGACCGAGGGCAGCGTTTCGCATCCGCATCAGGTCACGCAGAACCCCGGCGGGGATTATCTGATCGTTTCCTGCCAGGGCCGCAAGGCCGGTTTTGGACAGGTGGATGTGTTCCGCATCCATTCGGAGGATGGCACCCTGGAAAAGACCTGCACGGTTCGTTCCCGTGAGATCGCCGAGCCGCGTCATTTTGTGTTCCATCCCAGCGGAGTGTGGTGCTACGGCGTGAACGAAAAAGATTACTCGGTCACAGCCTATCAGTTCGATACAGCCAGCGGTACGCTGGCCCCGCGCCAGATCCTGCCCACCCTGCCGGACACTTATACCGGTGACGGCTGGGCCAGCGGCATCGTGATGATGCCGGACGGCAGGCACGTTGTGGTCTCCAACCGGAAACACGACAGCATCACCAGCTTTGCTATCCGGGAAGACGGCTTGCTTTCCTACTGCGACTGCATCAAGACCGGCGGCGGTCAGCCGCGGTTCATCACAGTCAGCCCGTGGGGCACCATCCTTGCCGCCAACGAAACGACCGACCTTGTCACCGAGTTCACGCTGGACGCGGAAACCGGTGCCTTCAAGAGTACCGGCTGGAACCTTGCAACGGAAAGCCCGGTCTGCCTGACCTTCCGCACCTGATGCTTCTGGGGGCAATACCCTTCTGATATCTGACTCGCTATACAACTCCTATCCAATGTACCTTCTTTCATTTTTTCTCTGATCCCCCAGAATAAAACCTGAGCTGCCGTCCGTTTGCCGGGCGGCAGCTCTTTCGTTAAAAAGGAGAACATTCATGCGATATCTGTTTCAATTCGGGCGCATATTGGCTTTTTGCTTTGCAGGGGAAGTGCTGCACGCTGTGCTGCCGCTGCCGGTGCCTGCCAGCGTTTACGGCCTGCTGCTTCTGCTTCTTGCGCTTTGCTTTGGCATCGTCAGGCCGGAGCAGGTGCGGGAGACCGGCCTGTTCCTCACAGGGATTTTCCCGCTGCTGTTTGTTCCGGCTGCGGCGGGCGTCATGGAACTGTGGGCGGAGCTTGGTGCTATGCTGCTGCCCGCTGTGATCGCCATCGTTCCCGTAACCGTTCTGGTGTTTGCCGCCGCAGGACGCACGACACAGGCTCTCATCCATCGGAAGGAGAAAAAAGCAAAATGAACTTTCTGTCTGATTTTCTGAGCCGATCCGCCGTATGGGGCGTTCTGCTCACACTGGCCGCCTTTGCACTCGGAACGCTGCTGAACCGCCGTGCCGGGAAAGCTATCCTGAACCCGTTGCTGCTGGGCAGCATCTTCGTGATCGTCTTTCTCAGCGTTCTCCACATCCCGTATGCGGACTATAAAGCAAGTGCCGCACCCGTCAATTATCTTTTGCTCCCGGCCACGGTCAGTCTTGCGATCCCGCTCTATGAAAAGCTCGACCTGCTCCGCAAAAATGCAGCTGCGATCCTTGCTGGAATCACGGTGGGAACACTGCTCAGCCTGGGCAGTGCCTTTGTGCTGGCTCTTGTGTTGAAACTGGAGCACATACAGTATGTTACCCTCTTGCCGAAATCTGTAACCACCGCCATCAGCATGGACGTTTCGGCAGAACTGGGCGGCATTGCGGCGTTGACGGGTGCCATCGTCATCCTGACTGGCATTGCCGGTAACCTGCTGGCTGAAAGTGTCTGCAAATGGTTCCACATTACCGACCCCATTGCAAAGGGCATTGGGATCGGGACTTCCTCCCATGCCATTGGAACCAGTAAGGCGCTGGAAATGGGAGAGGTCGAAGGCGCTATGAGCGGCCTTGCTATTGCGGTCGCCGGTGTCCTGACTGCTGTACTATGCCCGCTCTTTGCGACGCTGTTGTAAGATGGGGGGTCTGCGGAATGGCGCACCAAATCCCTTTACAGTTTCAGCTCGATGCCATTTTGCATCACTCCGGCCACAAGCGATGCAAGCTGTTTGGGAGATTGCCTGCACCCATTTTCTAACCACCGCAATACCATTGTGTACGCTCCACCACTCACAAAGCCGAGCAGTAGCTCTCTTTCTTCCGTAGGATATGTACGGATGGCTTTCTGCCAAACCGTACTGTATTCCTGTACTTTTATAAGCTTTGTCGAAAAATTCGGGTCTGCATTATTCGCCAGCAGCAACAGAGCAATGTCCCGGTTCTGCTTGAGCTGTTGGCACAGGCTCTCGATATGCTGTTCCAGACTGCCTTGCTCGGATGAAATTTTGTCCTGCTCGGAGAGCTGGTTCAAAAAGTGTTCCTCGATTTCCGAAAGCACCTCATAAACGCCATCATAGTGATTATAAAACGTTGTACGGTTGATTCCTGCCACATCACAAAGCTCACGGACTGTGATATTCTGGATAGATCTACTTTTCAGCAATTCCAGCATCGCTTCCTGTACGAGCCGTTTTGTCAGTGTGCGGCGCTGAGGGCTTTTCAATGGTTCTTTTGCCACAAAATTCCTCTCTCCTATCTCAACATAATTATACGGAATGTTGAATTAACGTCACTTTTCAAAAACATGATGTTGCTATCTCAACAGATGTATCTTATTCTATCAGCATAGGGATGTCAAGGTGTTTTTGCATCCGGTTCTGAACAGCTACAACGTAGAAGGGTGAGAGCAGCATGAAACAAATCGGTGTTCGCGTCATGGACCGTGACGAAGATTATCGCCGTATGGGTACGAAAAAAGGCATCATTGAAACATGGGAAGATGGGAAGCGTGACGATGACCGCGCCGGTGTTTATGAATGGTGGTATTTCGATATGATACTGGACGATGGAAGCAAAGCCGTCATCCATTTTAACACGAAAGATAACAAAACGATTGGAAAGGACGGTACGATTCCCTCCGTTGTCATTAAAATCACCTCGCCAGACGGAAAGGAGTATAAGGACAATGTTGTTCTTACCTCCAATCAGGCCCGGTTCGGGAAGGACTGCTGTGACGTGACCTTCGGGCCACACAGCATTTACGGCGATTTCAAGGAATACCGCATCCATGTTGCGCCCACGGGCGGAGTCTGCGGAACAGACGGCGCAGGTGGAACAGGAACGGCTTCTGATGTGGGATGTGATTTGACGCTTACCAGCACCTCAAAGCCGTGGAGACCCGGTGCCGGCGGCTTTGCTTTTTCGGACGGCGGATATTTTACATGGCTGTGTGCCGTACCGCGCGGAAAAGTCAGCGGAACGCTTTATTATAATGGTGAACAGCATACCGTGATAGGAACTGGCTATCACGACCACCAGTGGGGCAATGTAGCTCACAACAAAACATGGGACCATTGGATTTGGGGGCGGCAGGACTTTGGTGATTACGCCATCCTTGTTTTTGACATCTGCACCCAGAAAAAATATGGTTATACACGGCTTCCCATGTTTTTTCTGGAAGATAAGGATGGCAGCCTGATGCTGGAACAACTCACTGCGCCAGAATGCCGCATCTTGCAGGAGTACACTGAAAAAGTTTCCGGCAAGGTCTATCCGAAAGAAATACAATACACGCTCACGCAGGGAAAGAAGAAGATCATTTATACGATTCATCAGGACTATGAACTGGAATCACGTGATGTCGGAAGTCAGCTCCCATCTTTTCTGCTGAAAGTGATGGAGTGGAAGGGTCTGCACCCCAGCACGACCCGCAATTTTGCCCATGGAACACTGGAATATACCGATGAAAAGCAGACCGTCCGGCGCAGCGGCAGCCTGATTTACGAATTTGTTTATATGGGCACGAATTACCGCGCACACATGGAAACGTTGTGATTCAGAAAAGGAGCAACACATGAAACCACTCATCCTTTACTACTCTCGTTCCGGCAATACGGAGAAAATTGCCCTGCAAGCACAGGAAGCTCTGAAATGTGAGTCTATCAAAATCGTTCCCGAGGAAGCATACGGAAATTATATTGCCTCCTGCCTTCGGGTAAGCAAAGAAAAGAAAGCCGCTGTACCTCCTGCATTCATCACGCCTTTGCCCAACCTGCATGACTATGATGTGATCCTGCTGGGCTATCCGATTTGGGCGCAGGATATTCCGCGCTTTGTCGCTGACTTTATTTCTCGATGTGACCTAAAAGGCAAAATCATTATTCCTTTTGCGACCTACGGCATGAGTGGCATTTCATGGACGATGAAACACCTCAAGCAGCTTTGTGATGGTGCAGAGATCCGCTATCCTTTCGACAGCGGCGTTTTCAAAAAAGGCGATTCCTCCGCTTGGCTGAAGCAGGTAAAGGCACTCTGTGAAGGTGGCGAGCTGTCGCGAACATTTTGATAAAATGCCCTGATCGTGATCAGTGGAATCTGTTGATCCGCAGTTTACATTGACAGCATACTCACACTTATAAGTCCTACTTCCACCACTTTATCGCAATAAAATTTGCAAAACCGTCTTGACGCACCCTGCAAACCATGATATTCTCTGTCACAAATCCCACCGATTTTGTGGATTGGTTTGAAACCATCCACAAGATGTGGTCGTGTTCATTTTGAACACTGCCTCGCCGTGGATCATCCCTGAAAGATTAACCGCTCCGCAACACACCCGATTCATTTTGCCGCCGATTCACCCGACAAAATTTTTCGCCTGTCTTGCAGGGTGGTATTTTTCTTTACGGGAGTTATACCTTGAAAATTTCATGAGCCGACCGAACGTGATACCGACTTTCCGTCAACGCCGCTGCACAAACAGGGGCAGGAACTTCGTTCGGAGCAAACGGTGATCAACATACACGAGCAGCGGAACTCTCTACTTATTTTTGCGTCTTAACAATTCGGAAACAATTACCCAGAAAC
>ERZ1034973.1333-NODE-1333-length-14666-cov-13.667716_pt1 | contig 14666 bp, 14 predicted proteins | sample MGYA00520686_ERZ1034973 | MGnify/ENA primary metagenome ERZ1034973 (study PRJEB33766, sample SAMN09781775) | gut metagenome | biome: gut microbiome | host: Homo sapiens | place: Madagascar | study: EMG produced TPA metagenomics assembly of the PRJNA485056 data... | reverse complement strand
ACGATAAACAATGAAGAAATATATCATATTTGCGCTCATGCTCTTGTCTGCAGGTTCAGTAATGGCCCAGTCAGGCATGACGGATGATCAAGTGATGAGTTTTGTAGCCAAGGAGCATAGTGCAGGCACCTCTAATTCGCAGATTGTCACCAAGCTGATGCAGCGTGGTGTCGACATTTCTCAGATTCGCCGAGTTCGTGAGAAGTATGAGAAGATGCAGAAGCAAGGTTCTCTGGCCAGTGCTACCGACCGCACAGGAAATACAAGTCGTCTGCGCAGCAATAATGGCAAGACACGTTCCGACTACGGAAAACAGTCCGACAAAGAGGCTGCCAACTACTCCAACTATCGTGTGCAAGCCCAGCGCGACTATTCTTACAGACACACTTACGACAGCAATGACGAGGAATATGGCGACATGCAAAACGAGTTGAATGGCATTGTGCCCGATTCCACACAGATGCTCAAACAGTTGTTGGCTCAGCAGGCTAAAGATAAACATCGCGTTTTCGGCCGTGACATCTTCAATAACAAGGAGTTAAGCTTCGAGCCTAACATGAACATCGCTACCCCACAGAACTATCGTCTGGGACCAGGCGATGCAGTTATCATTGATATTTACGGAGCATCTCAGCGCACCATTCAGAGCACAGTTTCTCCCGATGGCGAAGTAACCATCGAGGGTTATGGCCCTGTCAATGTCAGTGGACTGACTGTAGCACAAGCCAATACCCGCTTACGCAACACACTCGGAAGCCGTTATCGCAGCAGCCGTGTGAAACTCACCGTAGGCCAGACCAAGACCATCATGGTCAATGTGATGGGCGAAGTAAAGGCACCGGGAACCTATACCCTATCAGCCTTTGCCACCGTGTTCCATGCCCTGTATATGGCAGGAGGCACCAACGACCTCGGAACCCTGCGCAACATCAAGGTTTATCGTCACAACCGACTTGTAACCGTAGTAGATATCTACGACTATATTCTCAACGGCAAACTGACAGGCAACGTTCGCTTGGCCGATAATGATGTCATCGTGGTGGGCCCATACGACTGCTTGGTCAACATCAGCGGAAAGGTAAAGCGCCCTATGTTCTACGAGATGAAGAAGAACGAGAGCCTTAACTCCGTACTCAAGTATGCCGGTGGTTTTACAGGAGATGCCTATACCAAGGCTGTTCGCGTGAATCGTAAGACGGGCAGAGAGTATTCTGTATTCAACGTAGAAGAATTCGATTACGCCAACTTCCGTATAGCTGATGGCGACTCTGTTAGCGTAGACTCTATCCTGCCACGTTATGCCAATACCGTAGAAATCAAGGGAGCTGTGTTCCGTCCTGGCATGTACAACTTGGGCGAACAGATCAACAGCGTTCGCACTCTCGTAGAACATGCAGAGGGACTTACCGAAGAAGCATTTACAGCCCGTGCCGTAATGCATCGCATGAAGACCGACCGCTCTTTGGAGGTAATCAGCGTCGATATAGCAGGCATCATGAGTGGTAAGGTGGCCGACATCCCATTGAAGGAGAATGATGTACTCTTCATCCCTACCCGTCAGGACAAGATGATAGAGCGCACCATCACCATCCGAGGCGAAGTAAACTATCCTGGCACATACAAGTATGCTGACAATGAGACCATCGAGGACTTCGTTCTTCAGGCAGGCGGACTCACCGACAAGGCATCTGTAGTGAAAGTCAACGTAAGCCGTCGTGTCAACAATCCGAAGGCATTGCGTCCTGACAGCATCATTGCTCAGAGTTTCGAACTCTCCCTGAAGGACGGCTTCGTAATCGACGGCACACCAGGCTTTACCCTGATGCCATTCGACGAAGTCTTTGTCCGCAAAAATCCAAGCTATACCGAGCAACAGAACGTAAGCATAGAGGGCGAGGTGATGTTCAAAGGCACCTATACCATGACCAAGCGTCCTTCACGTCTGAGCGACTTGTATCACATGGCAGGAGGAGCTACCGAGCATGCTTACATCAAGGGCGCCCGTCTTCTTCGCCGCACCAATCAGGCAGAACGCGAACTCATGTTGACAATATATAAAAAGGAACGCGAGAACCAGCAGAAGAATCTCCTGCAGTTGGCTGCCAGCAGCAATAACGGCTCCGCCATACAGCAGTCAGCCGAAAGTGCCAAGAATGCAGAACTCGAGAAATTCAATATTCCAGACGAGTACCCTGTTGGTATCGACCTGAAAGAAGCGCTCAAGAATCCTGGAGGTGACGAAGACTTGGTATTGCGTGAGGGCGACCGCCTTATCGTACCACAGTACGACGGAACCGTAAAGATCAATGGAGCCGTTATGTTCGCCAACACCGTTCCATACGTCAAGGGCAAACGAGCAAGCTATTACATAGACGAAGCCGGTGGTTTCGCCTCTGATGCAGTCAAGAGCAAGGCATACGTCATCTATATGAATGGCAAGGTGGCAAAGGTAAGTCATGGCGCCCGCATCCAGCCAGGTTGCGAAATCATTGTACCATCCAAGCTGAAGCGCAAGATGAGTGTTGCTGAAACTATGAGCCTTGGTTCCAGCATGTCGAGCATCGCCGCCATGATAGCTACCATCGCCAATATGACGAAGTAAGAGCATGACGAGGAGGAAACTAATATGAAATATCCTATAGGAATACAAAAATTCGAAGACTTACGACGTAACGGTTACGCCTATGTTGACAAGACACAGTTTGTATATAAGCTCGCAGATGAGGGCAAATATTACTTTCTGAGTCGTCCACGCCGATTCGGCAAGAGTCTCTTCTTGTCCACCCTGGAAGCATATTTCCAAGGCAAGAAAGAACTCTTCGAAGGCCTTGCCATTTATGACTTAGAGACAGAATGGAAGCAATACCCCATATTCCATATAGACCTGAACACAGCCAACTTCAGGGAAGAAGGCAGTTTGTATACCGTGCTCAACGACTACCTCTCAGCATGGGAGGACAAATATGGAACTCGTGAATCAGAAGTCACACTCCCCCTTCGCTTCAAGGGAGTGATAGCAAGGGCAGCAGAGAAAGAAGGCAGGAATGTGGTTATCCTTGTCGACGAATATGACAAGCCTATTCTTCAGACACTGCAAAACGAAAAGCTTCAAGAGGACCATCGTAATCAGTTGAAAGCATTCTATTCTGTATTAAAGACCCAGGACCGCTACATCAAGTTCGCATTCCTCACAGGAGTAACCAAGTTTGGCAAGATCAGCGTGTTCAGCGACCTTAACAACCTGATGGATCTATCGATGGATCACCGCTATGTCAATATATGCGGAACTACAGAAGAAGAGCTGAAGTCATATTTCAAGGAAGGCATTTCTGAATTGGCATCAGCAAATGGAGACAGCGAAAGCGAAACCATAGATAAGTTAAGAATGCGCTATGGAGGCTATCACTTCGAAAAGAATTCAGAAGGAATATACAATCCTTTCAGCGTATTGAACACCTTAGCAAAACATCGCTACAAAAACTACTGGTTTGAGACCGGCACACCAACATTCCTCATTGAACTTCTTAAGGAGCATGGATATCGCCTCCCCGACCTCAATAAGGAGCAAGTATCGGCTTTTGTGATGAGCGGAATGGATTCCGCTCCAACCAATCTCACCCCCTTCATCTACCAGACTGGTTACCTCACCATCAAAGGTTATGACGAACGATTTAAGAAATACCAGTTAGGCTTCCCCAACAAAGAAGTTGAAGAAGGTTTCCTTAACTTGCTCCTACCCCTCTATAATTCTGCAGGAGACCGCTCCTCTTTTATGGTTGACAGTTAGAAGCCTGAAGAGTAGAAAGTTGGATTGTGGATAATTAGAATAGAATACATATTTTATAATTATGTATATAACTCAACTCAGTATTAGTATAATCATCAAATATAAAAAATAGGAAAAAATGGAAAAAAAAGACGGTTACATAAATGTGTCAGAAATACTAAAGACTGTGCTTAGCAAAAAGAAATTGTTTCTCATATCTCTTCCTATTGCTATCGTAGTATCTTCGCTAATTATAATTTGTGTTCCACGTTCCTATACATCAAGTGCAATGCTTGTGCCAGAAGTAGAAAATCCAATGGATATGGGAAGTGTTGGTTCTTTGGCCTCAAGTTTTGGTATTGACCTTAATCACATAGGTGGAACAGATGCTATCTCTCCGCTTCTTTATCCAGAGTTACTTAATGACAACGGCTTTATTGCCAGCCTTCTCAAGATACAAGTGAAAACACAAGATGGTACATTAAAATGCTCTTATTATGAATATCTTAAGAAGCATCAGGAAATTGCATGGTGGACAAAGGCCATGGGAGTAGTGAAGCGTATCTTCAACCCCCAAAAAGTTAGTATGCAAAGAGGAAACAATAAGGGAGAATTAAATAATCCTTATTATTTATCCAAAGAAGAAGATGATATTTTAGGAGCTGTAAGAAGTTTAATCGGACTGACAGTTGACAAAAAGACTGGAGTGATAACGATACAAACAGAAGCACAAGATCCATTAATATGCAAAAACCTCGCTGATTCTGTCTCTTCAAAACTTCAGGTATTCATCACCAACTATCGTACTCAAAAAGCGCGTCACGATGTTGAATATTACAAGTCGCTGACAGCTAAGACTAAAGCTGATTACGAAAAAGCTCGCCGTTTATATGGTGGCTATTCTGATTCTAATATGGATCTTGTTCTTGAGAGCGTTCGCTCAAAGCAAGCTGATCTTGAAAACGATATGCAGCTAAAATTTAATGCTTACACGGCAATGGTTACTCAGCTGCAAGCATCAGAAGCAAAACTTCGTGAACGCACCCCTGCTTTCACAACCTTGCAAGGTGCTAGCGTGCCTGTTAAGCCCGCTAAACCCCGTCGTATGATTTTCGTTCTTGCCATAACAATACTTGTATTTGTTGGCGATTTGACTTATGTTTTAAAAGGCTATATTTTAGGTAAGAATTAATGTTATTGTCGAAAGAAAAAATTATTATAGCATATTATTATATTGCACTCATTGCATTTGCCGTGAGTGCATGTGCTGTAATGTTTGATCAGGAATCCAGTGGAGGTATAGCATACACCAACTTTATAATAGCTTTTGCCTTTATAGTGTGGGGCGTTTTTGTATTGCGTCCCTTTACGAAAGGCTATCTTATAGAGATACCATCAAAGACTATCTTATCGTTAAATGTTTACATGCTATGGGTGCTAGTAGTAACAATCATTAATCCAGTTGGTATTGAAGGTATATCGTCATATATGAACAGCCTGTTTTGGTCAGCATTCCCTATTCTCATTCTTAACGCAACCTACTATTTTGTCTTGCATAAAGGCGATAGTAAATGGTTGAAAAAAATATTTCTTGTCATCACCGCTTTGTTTCTGTTAACTTATTACAGTTTTTACGATGTTGACAATATCCTTATGAATGTGCATTTAGGATCATCCTATTACTCATTATACATGCTGCCTTTAGTTTTGGTTTACCCCTCGAAGATAGGAAAAATATGTTGGACTATCATCATCTGTATAGCGGTATTTTCTTCTGTAAAACGTGGAGGCGTACTTGCACTTGCACTTGCTATGTTAACATATATAATAACCACCCAATTGGTGTCTAAGAGAGGTAAGTTCACGAAAATTATTATCGGTTTCTGTATATTCACAGCATTTATTGCCGTCTTTGCTTATATTGGAACCATGGGTGACAACAATATCTTTGAACGTTTTGAATCAATACAAGAAGATAATGGAAGTGGGCGAACGGACGTATGGAACGAGGCATGGCGACTTATAAACAATCAGGGTATTGTTACTTATTTTGTCGGAAATGGATTCAACACCGTGGTTCGCAATTCGCGTTATGTACTTTCTGCTCATAACGACTATTTAGAAGCTTGGTTCGATTTTGGATTGGTAGGCATGTTACTCTATATAATCTCATTGCTTCTTCTATTTAAAGATATATTAAAATGTCTCAAGACAAAGAAAGAGTATGCCCCCGCAATGTCTATTCTTGGTGTTTTAATAGTTGTGCTCACCATGATTTCGCATATTGCTATCTATTATTGGTTTAACGTCATTGTGCTTTGCATAGCTTATTTTGAAGGACGTTACAACAGAGAAAAGAAAGAACTTGTAGAAAAAGGAAATAACAATGAGTGAGAGTAAAGTAAGCAAACTCATAATATCAAACGTTTTTTGGGCACTGGCAGGCAAGCTCACCGGACTGGCAAGTGCGTTATTGGTTGGCATCTTTGTTGCCAGATACCTTGGTCCAACCTTATATGGCGTAATGAACTATGCCGTTAGTTTCGTCACCCTATTTCTTGTGATAGCTACTTTTGGTTTTGAAAATATAGAGATAAGGGAAGAGGCAAAAGCTAATGATCAAAAAGATATTATTTTAGGTACAGTGTTTGTACTTCGTTTGGTACTATCCCTTGTTACCATAGTTTTAATTTCTGTAGTCGCTTACATCAACGAGACAGATTTATACACCTTTGGAATCATCATGGTATATGCTATCACAGTCATACTCACACCATTTGACGTAATACGTAATTATTTTACCTCTCTCATTCAAAACGAATATATAGTAAAAGTAGGCATTTTCCGCACAATTCTATCAGGGACAATTAAGATTGTATTGTTGCTTGTACATGCCTCTCTTGTATGGTTTGTCATCTCCTTGGTATTTGATGCCTGCATCTTGGCACAAGGCTATTGCTATGTCTATAAAAAAAAAATTGGCAGCATGCGTTCTTGGCATTTTGACAAAGTTTGGGCACGCTATCTCTTACGTCAATCGTTTCCTTTACTGCTGTCAGGAGTAGCGGCAACGATATTCTTACAAATAGATCAAATCATGATTGGCAATATGATTGACAAAACATCGGTAGGCTATTTTTCTGTAGCATCCAAGTTTGTTGAAGTATTACTTTATGTACCTACCATCCTCATACAAACTGTCAGTCCGCTACTCGTTAAAGAGCGAAAGTGCGATCTCGACTCGTATCATAAAAAATCACAAATGTTTATGAACGTCACTGTGTGGTCGTGCGTATTATGCGCCATCTTTACATCCTTATGCTCCAAATACATTGTATTATGGACCTTTGGTTTAAAATATGCTGCCTCGATAGCAATCTTACAGATTTTATCATTTAAGATAATAGGTGTAGCTCTTAATATCGTTTCGGGGCAAATATTGATTATAGATGAGAAACAAAAATATTTTGTGTTGCGTAGTCTTAGCGGTTGTGTAGTATGTGTAGTACTAAACCTACTTGTCATAACACGCTTTGGTGTGTGTGGCGTTGCCTTTGTAGCCGTAGCCACACAGTTTGCAGCAGGTTTTTTCATACATCTATTCATTCCTACATACCGATACATGTTTTTCATACAAATGCGTTCTTTGCTTGTAGGTTGGAAAGACTTTTATAAAATAAAAATACTTTTAAGCCGTTAATAGTAAAAACGATTATGCTTAAAATAAGAAAGCATATCTATTTTAAAACTTTAAATTATATTTTTTGCATGAAGAAGTTATTGATTAAATTATTTAAGTATATCCCTTGTTCTGATTGGATTTACCATAAGTATCTTATATTTAAAGGACGTCAGCGTAAGATACGTCTTGGAAACAAAAATGCAGACAAGACCTTCTATGTAATAGGTTGGAACGATGAGGGAGGCGGACTTTTCTGGATTGTAAACAAAGTTTGCATGCATATAGCCTATGCTTTGGATCATGGATACATTCCAGTTGTTGATTTGAAAAACTACATCACCCAATACACATTAAAGAATGAGAACAAAAATGTTTGGGAGATATTCTTTGAACAACCTGCGGGGTATAGATTGGAAGATATTGAAAACAGTAAAAATGTGATAATCAACCGCATGACTCCAGCACCTGCAAAGAAGTATCTTATGGGGCAAACAGAGTTTTATGACAACACAGAAAGAATCGCCTATTTCCGTAACATCTTTAAGAAGTTTATCCATCCCAACAATAAGACATTAGATTATATTCGAAGCAAAGAGAAACAACTTTTTAAAGATAAAGGACGTGTACTTGGTATCTTATGCCGTGGTACCGACTATGTGGTGGCAAAACCAAAGAACCATCCTATTCAACCTGATATGAGAGAAATTATAAAGGATGCCCAAAAAGTAATGAAGGAAAAACGATGCAATTATGTATTTGTTGCAACAGAAGATAAAGACATACTCAATGTGTTAAAAGCGGAATTTGGCGATAAATTGTTATTTCTTGACCAGCGTAGGTATAGCAGTAAAGATATGCAATCAAACCAGCTACTCGCACAAATCAAAGAGAAAGATAAGGAACGCAATCCCATAAAAGATGCCTTAGATTATTATGCAGCCATATATCTGCTTACCCGTTGCTGCTGTTTCATTGGAGGCCGTACAGGAGGAACTAAGGGAGTGTTACTCATGAACAACGGCTTCGAATACCAAAAAATCTATGATTTAGGATTATACAAATAATAAAAATAACTTCGTAGCGTTTTTACTTATAAAGTATGATCAATAATTGAAAATGAAATAGTGATAATATGAAAATAGGTTTACTTGCATATCATGCAGTCTGCAATTTCGGGGCGATGCTTCAACTCCTTTCTACATATATGTTTCTTAAAAATCATGGGCATGAACCAGTAATAATAAATTGGGTGGCGAAGGATTTAGAGAATTATTATGCCCAAAACACACCAATATCACAAATTGAAAATCAGTTGAAACTTCGTCTTCAACTATGGAAAGAAACCGCTCTGTGTCGTACAATAAAGGATGTTGCAAACATAATCTCTAACGAACAGATTGATGCTGTTATAATTGGAAGCGACGCTGTGGCACAGCACCATCCGCTGTTTGAACGAATCGTCTTCCCGTGTCGTAATATTATAGCCATTAATTCTGTGACCTCCGACGTTCTATTTCCAAACCCTTTTTGGGGTATATGGACTGACTATCTTGACAAGCCAGTCCCTGTAGCATTAATGTCTGCGGCAAGCCAAGATTCAAAATATAAATATATTTCTAAAAAACTTCGTAAGCAAATGAAAGAGCGTATCATGGCATTTAGTTATGTATCTGTGCGTGATGTGGACACCCAAAAGATGTTCTCTTTCATTACTGAAGGACAATGTTGTCCATCTGTTACACCAGACCCAGTATTTGCGTTCAATCAAAACGCAGCATCATTAGTACCTTCTAAAGAGGAACTGATGAAGAAATATGGTCTATCTGGCAAGTATATGCTCATAAGTTTCAAGAACGAAAAGCGCTGCAATGTATCCCAAACTTGGTTGAACAAATTTCAAGACATAGCAAAACATCATGGCATACAGTGTGTATCATTACCATTCTCGACAAGTCTATCTGCAGGAGAGTTGGAAAGTGAAATTGCACTCCCACTAAATCCTATTGACTGGTATGCTCTACTCAAATATTCTTGTGGTTATATTGGCAACAACATGCATCCTATCGTTGTGTGCATTCACAATACAGTGCCTTTTTTTAGCTTTGACAATTATGGAACTAAACATGCAAACGGCTTGTTTTGCGACTCTTCAACAAGCAAAATCCGTCACATATTAAAAGTTGCCAACCTACTCGACTGTCGAATAGCGAGCAATTCACTGTTTCGTCGCACGCCAAGTCCAGAACATGTATTTAATAAGTTACAGACGTTTGACAAAGCAAAATGCAAAAATTTTGCTCAAGGTTATCTCAATAAATATAATGAAATGATGACTAAAATTCTCGAACGTTTAAGAGGCGCATTGTAGGGTGCTATTAAATAATCAAAAGAATAACAATATGAAAGTTGCTTATATTTCAACACCGCATTTTGCCGACTGTGACATTCCTCTGATTGGTGAATTACAGAAAAAAATAGATTTATTCTATTTTCTTAAAGTATCAGAGTCAACAAAGCGACTCACACTTATAAAGATTGATTCCATTAAAAAAAAAGGAGGTGTATATCCTGCTTCTGATTTTCCAGAACTCACCTACTTGTCTGACGATATAGATTTATCGAAGACATATATAGTAAACCTTCCTGGCAAGCACGACTGGTCTATTTGCAACCTCCTTGCCATATTCAAGATGGTGTGTGACATTTTACATCTAAAGATTAACATAGTACATCTCACTTGGCCACCACGCTATGGCGAGTTCTTCACATATTTCTTGCGTAAGCGTATCGTTATAACCATGCATGACCCCCTACCTCATTCAAGCGAGGACACATGGCTCAATCGTTTCCATCGCGATGTGTGTTTCCGGCTACTTAACGATTTTATTTTGTTGAACGAGACGCAGAAAGAAGAATTTATTAAGACATACCATATGGGGGCAAAACGTGTGGCTTTATCGCATCTTAGCGCATATACAAACCTGCAAAATATTAAACCACAAAAGCCCGATGTAAGTAACTATATCTTATTCTTTGGCGGAATTAGTTCACATAAGGGCATCGAATATCTGTGTGAAGCAATGGATAAAGTTTGCAAGAAGCATCCCGATGTGAAGTTGGTTGTCGCAGGTAAAGGTAAGATTTATTTTGACTTAAACCAGTATGCCATCTATAATACTGGTCATTTAGTTCTTCTCAACCGATACCTTGACGATAACGAACTTGTTGGTCTGATACGTAACTCTTTGTTTGTGGTATGTCCTTATATCGATGCAACACAAAGTGGAGTGGTTATGTCAGCGTTTGCTTTAAACAAGCCTGTTGTTGCTACCAAAGTGGGTGCTCTACCTACCATGGTTAAGAATGGACAATATGGAACTATCGTTCCTCCAAAAGATGTCGCCACCTTGGCTTCTGCAATAAATACATTGATAGAAAATCCACAAAAAATAGAGGCAATGATGGCAAATATTGAGCACGACTATTCTGAGGGAAAATACTCATGGAAAGCCATCGCACAAGGCATAACTGATATTTATGCAAAAAAACTGTCAGACTCTAACAACCGAAATAATTAACAATTATAAAAGAACGAACAAATGAAAAAAGTCTCAATAATAATTGTAACCTACAACTCAGAGAAGGACATATACGAGTGCATTAATTCAATCATAGAAAATTCCGACATTCCACTGACGGAAATAGAATTGGTTGTTGTAGACAATAATAGCACAGGTTGCGACACAATGTTTGGGAAAATTAAAACATTGTGGGGAGAAGATATTATACTGATAAAAAACAGCAGCAACGGTGGCTACGGTCAAGGCAACAACTTGGGTATAAGACAATGTACCGCACCATTGGTGCTTATCATGAATCCCGACGTAAGACTTATATGCCCCGTATTTAAAAAAGCCATAAACCTCTTTTCTAAGGACAAGAATATGTGCATGCTCGGCATGAAACAGTGGCTCACTCTTGAAGAACCAAGCACCAATTCATTTACATGCACCTATAGAATGAACGGCTATCTCTCTACCATACTCTCTGCCTTGTGTACACGTCTTGATTTCTACATAGCAAAATATATGCATTTTTCAGGATCGTGTTTCTTTATAAACAAGGCCATGTTTGAAGCGGTCGGTCTTTTCGATGAAAACGTGTTCCTCTATGGTGAGGAAGATGACATTCATTATCGTCTATTGCATCGTTTCAAAGATTGTAAGATGAAATATGACAAGAGTCTAAAATACCTACACCTTACAAAAGAGCGTAAGCCCGACATAAGATATGAGAAGACACTTATCGATGTGGCAGTAATTCAAAACCAAAAGAAAGGTTACAATGAGCATAAAACTCTTAAAAATCGTCTACGTTGCATCAACTTACAGATTTTAAGAGAACGCCTGCGCATTATGCTTGGCAAGAAAGACCCAACTCTCCTTGATATGCTTGAAAAACTAAAGTTATATATTAAGGAGAAATTGGAACAGTAAGCAGCCAAACTGCCAAAGACAAAAAAAACAAAGATTATAGCCATTTATTTAACAAACAATATTTCAAGCGTATGAAAGACAAATTGGAAATATTATTATCATGTATGTATCAGACTGACGATATTATAAAACGATCAAACATTAAATGTAATGCCACAGTTGTTAATCAATGCGATAAAGATGAAAAACGCATAATTTCAAATGAAGGGATTGGCGGAACTTGTAAAATTAACTGGATTGACTCAACCAAGCGCGGACTATCACGAAGTCGAAACATGGCACTGTACTCTGCCTCATGCGACTATTGCCTGATCTCTGACGACGATGAGGTATTTGTGGATGGTGTTGACAAGATTATAGAGAAAGCTTTTAAAGACAACCCCAAAAGTGATGTTTTAATCTTCAAACTTAATAACTGGGAAACAAAATGTCCATCACATACAAAGAATGTAGGATACATTCAGGCCATGCGCACAGCTAGCTATCAGATAGCTTTTAGGCGTACAAAAATAAAAGAGAAGAACATATCTTTTGATGAAGAGATGGGTTCAGGAACTGGCCATGGAGCTGGAGAAGAATGTAAGTTCTTGTTCACTTGTCTACGCAAAGGGCTGCGACTTACTTTTGTACCAGAGACGATAGCCACACTACAGGATGGCTCCGATTCACAATGGTTTTCTGGTTATGACTGCAAATATTTCTTTTGGCACGGATGGGCAACAAAGCGCATTCTTGGCACACCGCTGGCTATGGTTTATGCTTTATATACAGCTGTTACAAAGTATCGTGTTTATAGCGAGAACTTGTCTGCCATGTCTGCGACAAGACAGATGCTTAAAGGTATCTTCTATAAAAATAAGAAACAAGTTGTTTTTACTAAAAGCCTATTTTGAATAACAAAAAACATCAAACTCTTGGCTAAAGGTTAAAAACAAAGTCAAATTTTCTAAAAAACAGAATAAAATTTGGAAGTTATTACTATTTTTACTACTTTTGCATAAAGTTTAGCAAAAACTAAACAGCGTATCAAAAGTAAACATTTATATGGCTGAAAAATATGAAACAAGACCATTCGAATATGTAAACAACAAAGATTGCAGATTCTACGAAGCGTCAGTCAACGGGAAATATCTATATCAAGAATTTCTCCTAGGGTTGAAAGATAAGAAAAATGACCTTCGAAAATTGAATTCTATTTATGCTTATATGGATCAGTTTGGCGCATTACTCCTCCCTAAAACTAAATTTAGGTATATCGGAGACAAACAACATCCTGATTTATACGAGTTCAAGAAAAATGACATCAGAGTCTACGTCATCATGAGGAAGCCAAACGTATTTGTTGTTTTGGGTGGCTATAAAGGAGAACAAAACTCCGATATTAAAAGAATTAAGAAATTATTCAATGACTTTTAAAAGGTAATAATCATGGATAGAAAAGATGTATTGAATAGCCCAGAGTATTGGACTTCTAAAACTCAAATCGAGCTTTACAATCAAGCCCAAAAATTCATGGAAGCAACAGGTAAAGACAGGGCACACCTTGCAGAGTATTTGGGTGTGTCAAAAGGCTACGTGTCCCAACTACTCAATGGTGATTACGACCACCGCATGTCGAAGTTCTTCGAATTGGCATTAGCGTTTGGTGTTATACCTCAGATAGAATTTATTCCAATAGAACAATACATAAAGGAGGACGAACAACAGCACCATTTTCAAAAGGTTAAAGTTGACACCCCAAAGGTGGAAAAATGGGACAGCAAGCCAACACAAGAAACAATACATGTAACATGTACCTTATCAGATTTTTCCACACAATTAAATATACCTAAAAAAGTAGCATAATTATGATTAAATTTAGAATGTTTGGTATACATATAGACCAATTCGCAATTTTGTCTAAATCTGCACCATTAGAAGATCTTGGATTAGGAGTAAATCTTAATTATAAATATGCCAATAAAGGTAGAATAATATCATGCTCTACAGAGTTCAACTTTTTAAACTCAGCCCAAGAAAAAATAATGATTTTAGCTATCACATGCGAATTTGAAATAGAAGAGAATGACTACAAAAATATTCATACAAACGAAAAGACAATTATTCCAAAAGAGTTATTAGAATACTTTGCTGTACATACAATCGGAACAGCAAGAGGAATTCTCTTTTGCAAAACAGAAAGTACTCCATACAATAATATCATCATTCCACCTCTCAACGTATCTGAGATGATTAAAGATGACATGGTAATATTTTAAGGTAAAAGCGTTAGAGATTCTATTTTATCTCTAACGCTTTTACTTATAGATTAGACATTATAAAATAAAAATACATCTTTTAGTAGACATTCTGATTTAGCAAAAGTTTCTTATAAAAAATACAATATTTTTCAAACTGCCTACGTTATTTTGTTAATAGAAGAACAATAAAATATGCAAAATCTCTGCCATAGTTGTATCTTTTAATCAATTCACACATAAAATGATAATCAATCCCACCAAGGGTTACCATCAAAGAAGAAACTTACATGGGATATTGATTTTCAAAAATTTAAAACATATTTAGAATGAATTACGAAGTAGCCATAGCTATACCTACCCTCAACGAAGAACGTTTTATTTCGCGTTGCCTTGATTCTATTATTAAGCAAACATTTAAGTTCGAAAAAATGGATGTAATGATAATAGATGGAGGTAGTTTGTTTTATCGTTACTACCTCCAT
>ERZ1034973.1331-NODE-1331-length-14683-cov-28.842699_pt1 | contig 14683 bp, 7 predicted proteins | sample MGYA00520686_ERZ1034973 | MGnify/ENA primary metagenome ERZ1034973 (study PRJEB33766, sample SAMN09781775) | gut metagenome | biome: gut microbiome | host: Homo sapiens | place: Madagascar | study: EMG produced TPA metagenomics assembly of the PRJNA485056 data... | reverse complement strand
CGTATATACATATAATATATATATATGAGCACGCTGGGGGGCATTAATTATCATGTAATTTATCGTTAATTATTCAAACTGCAATTTGTGACTATAGGTAAGAAATCTTGACGTTCTAAATGTGACGTTCTAAAAAACACTGAGGAAGATATGAGGGGTAAAAGGGAGTATTTTGAAAATACTGAGGGAGAAAAATGAAAACACTGAGGGAGAAATTTAAAAACACTGAGGGAGCGATAAATCTCTTGCACTGTGTTTTTGAGTTTTTTCAACGATGTTTTTGCGTTTTGAAGGCCTTTTTGTGGGCGTTTTTGCGAAAAATGGGCGAAAAGCAGCTATCATGGAAATTTTCTTAAGTACTTTGCATTTCTAAAAGTATTGATTTTCAATTAGTTGCAATATTTACCTACTTAACTACGCATGATTAAACTACAACTGAGGGGCAGACCTTTGGTCTGCGAATAAGAGAATGGTGAGCTAAAAATAGCTGACTCACGACTCTTTATTCGCAGGCCGAAAAGGCCTGCCCCTTAGTTGCTGAATAGTACACATGCGTACTATATAATGTACTCTATAATGTACACATATAATTAATATATATGTTACTTCACAATGATGAGGAAGTAGTTCTTCTTACCACGCTGAACAAGAAGATACTTGCCGTCAATGAGGTCGTCAGAATTGATTTCCTGATCGAAAGCAGCAAGTTTTTCTTTGTTAAGGCTTACGCCACCACCCTGGGTGAGCTTACGCATTTCACCCTTTGAAGCGAAACACTTGGTGGTTTCGGCAAAGAGGTCAACAGCCTTGGCTCCAAGAGCTTGATCTTTGGCTACCTCGAATTGGGGTACACCATCAAATACGCTGAGAAGCGTAGCTTCATCAAGTTTTAAGAGACTATCTTTAGTAGCCTTGCCGAAGAGAATGTTTGAGGCTTCGAGGGCCATTTCATAGTCTTCACGACTGTGTACCATACAGGTAACCTCTTCGCCCAACTTCTTCTGAAGGAGACGACGACCTGGGTCGGCACGATGTTCGGCAATGAGGGCTTCAATCTCATCGTGTTCGAGTGAGGTGAAAATCTTGATATAACGTTCTGCTTCTTCGTCGCCTACGTTGAGCCAGAATTGGTAGAACTTGTAAGGAGTAGTGTAACGACGGTCGAGCCATACGTTGCCTTGCTCCGTCTTACCAAACTTCTTACCGTCGGCCTTGGTAATAAGCGGACAAGTGAGGGCATAAGCATCAGCTTCAGCACCAAGAGTACGACGAATAAGTTCGGTACCAGTGGTGATGTTGCCCCATTGGTCAGAACCACCCATTTGGAGTTTGCAGTTCTTCGTCTCGTAAAGGTGGAGGAAGTCGTAACCCTGTAAGAGCTGGTAGGTAAACTCTGTGAATGAAAGTCCGTCGCGTGCTTCACCATTCAAGCGTTTCTTCACGCTATCCTTAGCCATCATATAGTTGACAGTAATGTGTTTACCAATCTCGCGTGCGAAATCGAGGAAGGTGAAGTCCTTCATCCAGTCGTAGTTGTTAACCAATTCGGCTGCATTGGGAGCATCAGAATCGAAGTCGAGGAAGTGAGAGAGTTGCTTCTTGATACAAGCAACGTTGTGGCGAAGAATGTCTTCGGTAAGGAGGTTACGCTCGGCACTTTTGCCTGAAGGGTCGCCAATCATACCTGTTGCACCACCTACGAGTGCTAATGGCTTGTGGCCCGCACGCTGGAAGTGGCGGAGCATCATTACAGAGCAGAGATGGCCAATGTGTAAAGAGTCGGCCGTTGGGTCGATACCTACATAGGCTGTTGTCATGCCTTTTTCGAGCAATTCTTCAGTGCCCGGCATCATTTGGTGCAACATGCCGCGCCATTTGAGTTCTTCTACAAAATTCATCGTATGTTATTTGTTATTACTTTTCTTTATTTTGAGATGCAAAGTTAGTGCAAGGTGAGCGCAATAAAAAGGGAAAAAGCATTTTTTTCCCTTTTATTGCTTAGCCATAGTCTAACTTCGACTTTCCTCTATTTGCTTTTTCGTTAAGCCTGTATACTTCATTACCAAACTAAGCTGCATTCCATCTGCCAACATGGTACGTGCCATTTCTATTTTTTGTAGAAGTTTACCTTCTTCGCGACCCTCTGCACGACCTTCTTCGCGACCCTCTTTGCGACCCTCTGCACGACCTTCTTCGCGACCCTCTGCACGACCCTCCTCGTAACCTTCATCGCGACTAGTGTCGAAAAGACTCTTCATATGACGAACAGATTCCATGTGGCGAAAATAGGCTTGTCTATCATCTTCGGAAAGGGCATCAACACGTAAGCGCTCACGAGCTTCAGGAAGTCCTGCTGCTTTTGCATCTTTACTTATTTGTCCTGTTTTTAGAAAGGCAATCCATTCGTCAAGCGGTGTTTTAGCTACAGAGTCAAAATCGTTTACACGCAATACGTAATATTCGGGAAAGAGCATACCTGCATCTTTACGACGTAGTATATCTTTTTCTTTTTTTCCAAAGAACTTTTCATTTTGACGTACTGAGAGTTTTAATGTATCATGCGGTGCATGTATGCCCTTAAACTCTGTCCTGCCATGATAAACGTAATCTTTACCTTGTCCTAGTTCAAAATAGACAATATTGATGGAATACACTTTGCGCACCTCATCATAGGGCTTGCCTAAACCGATGTATTCTGTGATGGCTTTTGACACTCCATATAGCATGCGATGAAAGTAAGATAGCTCGCGGCTATTCTGCACTTCAATAATGCAGAGTTCGCCGCCTTCGCTCTCTGCAAAGATATCGACACGATTGTATTTGTCTTCATCATCTTCTTGATTGCTTTCGCTCTCAAGGAATCGGTGAATTTTTATCCCTTTACCAATAAGTGAGGATAAGAATCCCTCTAACACCACATAATTGGCCTTATTGCGCAAGAGGCGTTTCATCGCCCAATCAAAACGTATATAGTTTTCTCCATTTAGTATCATAGGTTCTTATTTTTTTAGAGTTGATAGTTATCTACGTCCGAAGAAGTAGGGGCGTCGGGGTTGTGGACGCGGAGTGATGGGTTTAGGATTGAGTTCGGGATAGGCTATGCGCGTATGGTAGATTGTCTTGATACTCTCTACGAGTACGCGCTTGGCATCGGCAATATCGCGGAAGGTGATAGGACACTCGCGGAAGTAGCCTGCCTGCACTTGTCCGTCGACGATGCGGTCGACCAACTCTTTGATACTCTCCTCTGTGTATTCCTTGAGCGAACGTGACGATGCTTCAACGGCATCGCACATCATGAGAATGGCTTGTTCGCGCGTGAAAGGGTTGGGGCCAGGATAAGTAAAGAGTTTGGGGTCAGGCTGCTCGCCTTGATGTTTGTTTTGCCACTGTATATAGAAATACTTTACTTGTGAACGTCCGTGGTGAGTACAGATGAAGTCACGTATCACTTTGGGCAGGTGATATTTATCCGCTAAACGAAGACCTTCTGTCACGTGGCTGATGATGATTTGTGCAGAACGCTCTTCGCTGAGTTCATCGTGTGGGTTGACACCCGTTTGATTTTCGGTAAAGAACGCGGGGTTGACCATTTTACCTATATCATGGTAAAGTGCTCCCGTACGCACCAACTGAGGTTTAGCTCCAATCTTATCGGCCACCTCGGCAGCGAGGTTGGCCACTTGCAAAGAGTGAACAAAGGTGCCTTGTGCCTTCTTGGCCATAAGGCGGAAGATTATATTGTTCGTATTGGAAAGTTCGACCAACGTTACGCTTGAAGTGAAGCCAAATGTCTTCTCCAACAGATAGAGTAGGGGATAGGCAAAGAGTAGGAGAACACCATTTACGCCATTATATATATAGATAGAACGATCGATGTGGCTCCAATCGACGCCTTGTGAAAGGTCGAAACCAAGCATAATAGTGGTGGACGTGAGGAAGGCGTAAAGGGCTACACGTAGGAGTTGCGAACGTTCGCTCAAGTCGCGAAGGGCATAGATAGCAGTCATGCCCGCCATGAATTGTACGACCACAAACTCGTAGTTAGAGTGAAGGGCAAAAGAAGAAAGCACGACGCTGCACACCATGGCCATGAAGGCGGTGCGAGAATCCATGAAGGTGCGCACAAAGATGGGCACCATGGCGTAAGGCACCATATAGACGCTAAATGTCTTATGATCGACCATGAGATAGGTAATCAAGGGGAAGATAGCTACTAGCGACGATAGGAGCAATATGCTATGAGGTGAATAAAGATAGTCGCGCCGATAGAGGCGGAGGTAGTAGACAAATGAACCTAAAATACACGACACAAAGATAACCTGTCCGAGGAGTACCTGCCAAAAGCCTTCTGAAGGGTCATTGCGACGCACGGTCTCACGCTCGAAGGATTGTAGTATCTTATATTGGTCGGCCGACACAATCTCACCACGATCGATGATGCGCTGTCCACTTTGTACCATACCTGCTGCGGGAGCTACGGAGGCGATGAGGTCCTCACGTGCGGTGCTTGTCTTGGCACTATCAACGAGTAGGTTGGGGGCGAGGTATTGATTGAGGTTACAACGGGCTATTATCTCGCGTGGAAACTGTGTACTGTCGCAATGTACGATGTATTCGTAGGCCGAACGGGTAGAGTAGAGTTCGGTGAGAGAACGCGAGAGGGCTTCAGTGCCTTCGACTACACGAATGCCTGTAATGCGATCTTTGGCCATCTGTGAAAGGTCGGCCGAGTTGACAATACCCGCTTGATAGACGGCTGCCATGAGTCGTTCGATGTGAGGCAAGAAGCGTGCTGGCACATCGTTGAACGCACCATTGACAAAGTCGTTATGAAAGGCGGCTATCTGGCGTTGGGCTATTTGAGCATTCTCAACATAGAAGGGTTGAAAGTTGGCCAAAGCACTATCGCTTTCGGCTTCAACTTCTTGTTGCGTCTTATATATTGGGAAGTCAAAGGTGGCTATGAGTGAGTTGTAGCGCCAGGGGCGTCCTTGCTCGTATTCGTAGCCAAACTTGGTTTCGCGTGGCAGGAAGTAGACAAGTAGCGCCACGACTACCAACACGGCACCTACAAGTGTCATTCCGCCCTTTAACTTTGATTTTGCTTCGAATTTAAACATGGCAAACGATATTTTTAATGTACAAATGCATGGTTAATGTGCGAATGTGCAAATGCATGGTTAATGTGCAAATGTGCAAATGTGCTAATGTGCAAATGGTCGCTTTTACTTGCTGTGTTTTAATGACATTGCATCATTCCTTTTTCTTAAAACTCAGTAAATAAAGGCGACCATTTGCACATTTGCACATTCGCACATTTGCACATTAACCATGCATTCACACATTAATTAGTTTTCTTCTTCTCCCGTTAATTCATCGGGGAGAGAGGTTGAGGGGGTAAGTCCCTTCTTGCGCCAACCCTCTAATTGACTGATGATGTTGCCACGACCTGTGGTGAGTTGGCGTTGTGCATCATCGTAGGTGCGGTGCAGTTGGTCGATAGAGTTGCCTATCTTTACAAAGTTTTGGGCAAAGGTACTAAACTTTTTATAAAGTTTCTCGGCTGAGGTGTAAATCTCGTTAACCGAACGGCTTTGTAACTCACTCTGCCACAGATTGTAAGCCAGCTGAAGGGCCATGAGAAGGTTGGTGGGGTTGATAAGGATAACGTGTTGCTTGTAAGCTTCAGTGGGCAGTGTAGGGTCGGCCGTCACGGCAGCTACATAGGCGGCTTCGCCAGGAATAAACATTAAAACGTAACCAATACTATCCTTTACCAACTTGCTATAATTCTTATCGGCCAATTCCTTAATATGTTGACGCACACTGCGTAAATGCTCTTTCATGAGGCGGTCTTGCTCAAGGGCATCGTCGGCAGCCACGTATTCGGTAAAGGCTTTGAGTGATACCTTAGAGTCAATAATAACGTTGCGACTTTGCGGTAGGTGAACGACTACATCGGGTATAGCTACGGAGCCACGTCCGTCAGCTACGTGGCTTTGCAACGTATAGTCGCGGCCTTCAGTGAGGCCTGATACAGAAAGTAGGTTGGCCAATACAGCTTCGCCCCAATTGCCTTGCAACTTGGTGTTGCCTTTAAGAGCTTTGGCAAGGTCGTCGGCTTCGCGACCAAGCGACTGCGTCTGTTCGACGAGGGCTTTGATATAGCCATCGAGCGAGGCGTGTCCTTTTACAAACTGCGTGCGAAAGGCTTCGATATCGTGACCAAGAGGTTTGAGTAAGGCTTCGAGCGAGTTGACGTGTTGCTCGCGTAGGGCATCGCCTTGTGTGCGCATCATTTCGACGGACATGGCTTTAAACTCAGCACGTAGGGCTTGCGCCTGTTTGCGCATGGCCTCGTCAGCATGTTGTTGTTCGGCCTTGAGTTGCGCTTTAGCAGCTATGGCCTCGCGCTGCGAACGCAAGGTGCCAATGGCATAACCGGCAATGAGGGATAGGAGGGAGAGGAGAAAGTAGAGCATTCCTTCTTTTTTATTTTGATTGACAAGTTAACAAGTTGACGAGTTGACAAGTAAGTTACCTTCAAACTTACCCGTTAACTCGTCAACTTGTTAACTTGTCAACTAAAAGAACTCGTCGACTAAGAATTAGAACAAACTTGCCAAATAGGCTACTAATGGGATACTAATGACGGAGAGCAAGGTGGTAAAGAAGAGACCTTGCGTCATTACGCGCTCGTCCTTACCATATTGTAAGCAGAGCATGATACCATTGGTGGCGACAGGCATGGCACTCAACACAACAGCTACGTCGCTCACAAAGGGATTGATCCCCATCAGAGCTAATACGCCACCTACGGCTAAGGGGAGAATGAAGAGGCGAAGCAGCGTCATGGAATAGACGAAACGATTGCCTAACATATCGCGCACGGGTATGTGGCTCAAACTGGAACCGATGATAAGCAGCGCACAAGGAGTGGTGAGGTCGCCTAAGAGGTGAAACCACTCTCCCACGGGCGTGGGCATCTGAATGCGTGCCACAGCGATTACTACAGCAATGAGCGAAGCTACAACGCAAGGCGATAATATGAGTCGGGGCGAGAAGGCACTCTTAGCTTTGCCTCCATTTATAAACGATACTCCGATAGTGAAGACTAAGAGGTTGAAGGGAATATTGAGTACAGAGGCGCAAAACACGGCCTTGGAGCCGAACACGGCATCGCACACAGGGTAGCCAATGAAGCTGACGTTGCCAAAGGCTAACATAAAGCGACTGATACCTAATCGGGCTTTGTTTACCTTAAATAAGTGGGGTATGAGATAAGCCAAACCGATGAGTACAATGTAATTGACTACGGCCACTACGGCAAGTGAGATGAGTTCGGAGTTTTCGAATGCGAGGTCTTTGCCCATAACCGATGCCAAGATAAGTGCTGGCATGGATATGTTCATAATAAAGATAGAGAGCTTGCGGTCGAGATCGCCCGCCCACAAATTACGCTTGGCCGCAAAGAGTCCGACCAACACAATGCCGAATATCATCAGCATTTGGGTAATGATGTGCAAGATGTCCATTAGGGGAGGGGTGTGAGTTTAATTAGTGAGTTTAGTGAGTTTAATGGGTTTAATGAGTTTAATGGGTTTAATGAGTTTAATGGGTTTAATACTGCAAACAAGCTCAACTCACTAAACTTATTAAACTTATTAAACTCCTCTAACCTTGAATAAGATATCCGCCTTCGTTGCCACCTTCGGGGCCAAGTTCGATGATATGGTCAGCACACTTGATAACATCAGGATTGTGTTCAATCACTACGATACTATGGCCTCGCTCAATCAAGGCATTAAAGGCGTGGAGCAGACGGTTGATGTCGTGAAAGTGAAGACCTGTGGTTGGTTCGTCGAAGATGAATAGCGTAGGTACAGAACGTTCCAAACCTAAATAATAGGCCAGCTTGACACGCTGGTTTTCACCGCCCGAAAGGGTAGAACTGGATTGGCCTAACTTGATGTAGCCCAAACCCACGTCTTGTAAAGGACGCAAACGGCTGACAATCTTCTTCTGACCATGTTCGGTAAAGAACTCAATGGCTTGGTTGACAGTCATTTCAAGCATTTCGTAGATATTCTTACCCTCATACTTTACCTCAAGCACGTCGCTCTTGAAGCGCTTGCCATGACAACTCTCACACTCAAGTACTAAGTCAGCCATAAACTGCATCTCGACCTTTACTACACCGTCGCCCTTACACTCCTCACAACGACCGCCATCGGCATTGAACGAGAAGTAAGCTGGTGTAAAGTCCATTTGCTTGGCCAATGGCTGCGCAGCCATGAGTTTACGTATCTCGTCATACGCTTTGACGTAAGTGACGGGATTAGAACGCGAAGAACGACCGATAGGATTTTGATCAACAAACTCAATGGCCTGCACGGCATCAATGTCGCCTGACAGTCGGCGGAACTCGCCTGGACGATCGGCCACCTCATCTTTAGCCCGCTTGAGAGCCCGATAGAAGATGTCGCGCACGAGGGTAGACTTACCCGAACCACTTACACCCGTCACGACCGTCAGCACGTTGAGAGGGAAGGTTACATCAATGCCCTTCAAATTGTTCTCACGTGCTCCCTCAACTATGATGCTACGATTCCACGTGCGATGAGTCGTAGGTACGGGGATTTGTTCGCGGCCATATAGGTAGTTGAGCGTGTGTGAGTAATATACTCCCTTCTCCTTATCAAAGAGTTCGGGGTGACACTGCAAGAGTTCATTCTCGTTCTTCATAAAAGGGCCAGCGTACACCACTTGTCCGCCTAATCGGCCCGCTTCAGGACCTATATCTATAATATAGTCAGCCGCACGCATAATCTCTTCATCGTGTTCAACCACGATAACCGTATTTCCCAAGTCGCGCAACTCCTTCAATACGTTGATAAGGCGACGCGTGTCGCGTTGATGAAGGCCAATGCTCGGTTCGTCAAGAATGTAGAGCGAGCCGACCAATGAAGAACCTAACGATGTGGCAAGGTTGATGCGCTGACTCTCACCACCCGAAAGCGTATTAGAGAGGCGGTCGAGCGTGAGGTAGTTGAGTCCTACCTCAGAGAGAAAGTGCAGACGACTCTTTATCTCATTCAGCAATCGCTTGGCCACTGCTGCATCGTGTTCACTGAGTTCGAGCTGGTCGAAGAAGGGAACTAACTCCTTGATAGGCAATTGTACCAATTCCGTAATACTACGGCCGCCCACTTTGACGTATTCTGCATCTTTCTTCAAGCGCGAACCGTGGCACTCAGGACAAACCGTCTTGCCACGATAGCGCGCCAGCATGACACGATATTGTATCTTGTACTGATTGCGCTCTAACATGCGAAAGAAAGCATCAATGCTTACTTGCTCTTCTTCAGGTAATCGTTGTTCGGCCGCATCGCCATGCCAAAGCATGTCCTTCTGTTTGCGCGTAAGTTTATAATAAGGTTCGAAGATAGGGAACCCATTTTTTCGCACCGAGCAACGACGTATAAACTCATTCTTCCACTCTCCCATCTTCTCACCTCGCCAACACATCACAGCACCATCCATAAGGCTCTTCGATGTGTCAGGCACAACGAGGTGTTCGCTAATGCCCATTACGCGGCCAAAGCCCTCGCAGCGCTCGCAAGCGCCTATGGGCGAGTTGAACGAAAACATATTGTCGTCAGGTTCGCGGAATGTAATGCCATCGGCCTCGAAGCGAGTAGAAAAGGTGTGAAGAATACGGGCTGGATAGAAGCGAAGCATACACTGTCCGTCACCCTCGAAGAAGGCCGTCTCTGCTGAGTCGGCTAAACGCGAAAGCACGTCTTTATCATCACTTACCGAAAGGCGGTCAATCAACAGATTGAGTTGCGAAAGCGAGTAGTACACAGCCTCAGGCGTGGGAGCTGGCAAAGCCTCATCGTGTGGTGCATCGTCAACGACTACTTGCCCCGCCTTCAATTGTTCGGCAAAGTCCTCAATGCGCACCATTTCACCGTCAACGTCGAGACGTGAGAGTCCTTGTTGAAGGTCGATGCTGAGCTGCTGGAGCAAGGTACGTTCTTGACGCACTCGCATAGGAGCAAGTACGGTAAAGCGCGTGCCCATAGAGTAAGAGTGCATGCAGTCAATCACGTCCTGCACGGTGTGGCGCTTCACCTCCACACCACTTATGGGCGAGAAGGTGTGACCTATGCGTGCATAAAGCAGACGAAGATATTCATATATCTCGGTGCTGGTGCCCACGGTCGAACGCGGATTACGACTCGTCACGCGCTGTTCGATAGCAATAGCAGGGGGAAGTCCTTTTATGTAGTCACACTCAGGCTTGTGCATACGGCCCAAGAATTGACGTGCATAGGCTGAAAGGCTCTCAACATAGCGTCGTTGACCCTCGGCATACAATGTATCGAAGGCCAACGACGACTTACCCGAACCACTGAGTCCGGTTATAACGATGAGTTTGTCACGCGGTATGTCAATATCCACGTTCTTGAGGTTGTTTACCCTCGCTCCCTTTACCTGTATCGTTTCGTTCATACCTTATTGCTTTCACTAAAGGTGCAAAATTACAGATTTCATTTGAAAAACCTTCATGAACGCAAGAAGGATTGCAGTTTACCTATATATTTAGCGGCCTCTCCCCCTCATCCCTTCCCCAGCCGGGGAGGGGGTGAGGGGGAGAGGCCGCTAAATAGCAGTTTAATAAAAAAGCCAAGATAGAGGTGTAGACCTTATCTTGGCTTTCTATGATTAATGTGTATAAGCGATTACTTCACTGCTATTTTGAAGCGTTGAATGCTGTTTGCATCAGTCTTCTGCAAGATGTAAGTGCCAGTGGGCAAACCCTTGATAGCTTCGGCAGGCGTGATGGCCTTGCCACTCTTCAAGGCAACACCATTGAGAGCAAATATGGTGATGTCAGCAGGAGCAACGTTGATGCCAGCAATGCCTGTCTGCAAGGTATTGTTGACAGTCAGTACAACGTACTTGTCGGCTGCGCCACGTGAAGCCAACTTAACGTATGCTTCATGAACGCCTTCAGCATCAGAGTTGAAACGAACAGTGAATACACCACCCTCTACAGGGAGTTCACTCTCAGAGAGTTTGAACTTGCTCTTATTAGCACCCCCCAAGGTGAGTTTGATAGGTTCAGTCAAGTTCTGAGTCGTTACGGTTACCTCGTCTGATGTAGCATCTTGGCCCTTAATAGCTTCGAAAGCAAGCGATGCGACATCAGTGCGAACGACTGGAAGGTCGGTGCGACCGAAACTTACATCGTCAATGTAGTAAGTAGCAGCGTTGTTACGACCGCATGTGCTCTTAAAGCGGAAGGCCATAAAGAAGGTGTCAGCAATGGGCTGGTCGGTGAGGTCGACGTGATATTCAAACCATTCACCGCTCTCGTCCTTTGTTGAAGGCATTGTGAAACCGCCAACGGGACTGATGTACATCTCACCATCAGTGAGATCGATGTAGCAGAGCTCGAGTTGGTCTGTCTGCTTGTCTGTCAAATAGTCACCGCGAACGCGGAAGGTGAAAACCTTTGAAGCAGCATCCTTAAAGTTAAGGGCAGGCGTAACGAGCATCATCTCAGCTTCTGTCTCGTCACCGTCCTCTACCTTAGAGTCGTAAGCCGTTACCTTTGCTACGTGTTCGCCAGCTGACTCGTCCGTATCGCTGAACGTATAGTTCCACCAAGCACGTGTGCCCTTTGTAGCAATGTTCTTCCAACCGTCAATAGCGAGAGGCTTATTCTTCTCACCCTTATCAAAGTGTTCGTTGAGCAATGTTGTGGGGTTAGAAGGATCGAGCGGAAGGAGGTCACCCTCAGTCGGTTTGTCAGGCGTTGTATTGTCCGTAGCTACACCCTTAATAGGAATGTGTAACTCATCAGCGCCCAAAGTAGTAACGATGAGTTCGTTGTCGTAAGTGCCAGCACTCAGCGGAACGAAAGAAATCTTTACAGAAGTGTTGGCATTCTTCATCAACATAGAAGAACTGATGCGGAACACGTCAGCACTGGCCAACTTAACGTATGCATAGTCGGGCAAGTTAGCCGTCTGGATCACGATTGTCTGTTCTGCCGTTTCGCCAGCCTTTGCTTCAAAGTTTACGCTTTCAACGTTGGCCTTAACAACGGGCGGATTTTGCTCGTCAATGGCGTAGGCTGAGAGGGTAATAGATTGTGAGAGTGTAGGCACTTCGGGGCAGTCGATAAAGACACGTGCACTGTGCTTGCCAATGGCAGTCGGGTTATAAGAGATGACAACATCTGTCTCACTTGTTCCCTTCTTAATCTCCGTTACCGAAGTGGCAAACATAGCGCGGTTAGCACCTGTAATCTCAAGCGTAGTAGCTGCGGGCATGTTCTTCGCGCTGATGTGAATAGTACCCACCTCAGTGGTTTGACCTACCTTGCCAGCCGCCATGTCGAACTGAGCGGGTGTAATGGTAAGTTCGGGGTTGCCAACTACTTCAGGTGTCTTGATGTCCTCAGCACTACGTGGTGCAATGATCACTGCACCCGTTGAGGTAGAGAGGCCTACGAGGTCGATCGCTTCCGTAGGAATAGCCGTACCGATAAGCGAAGTGCCCTTGAATATACGCATCTTAGCCGTTTCGGTACCATCGCTCAGCGTAGGTTGTGTCATGCCTTCAGCGAAAGTTTCGCTATCAGACGTAATGGTTACGCCATTAATGCGTACGAGTTTGTTCAAGTAATTCTTAGGAGTAGCCTTTACTTCAGCGAGGGTAGCAACTGTGGGTTCAATCTCATTGTTGGTGCTGAGTACGTTGCCCATTGCCACTTGTCCCATAAATGATTCGGGAGTGAGCGTAGTTACACCCCAACTGCTACTAACTGTTCCAAAGAAGCCAGAAAGTTTGTCGCCTACATTAGGCATTTTTAAATTTTCATTCGAAATAACAGTTGCAGCAGTAGCATCTTGAACGTAGATGCGGTTGGCCGTATTGTCAATAAAACTTACCACAGCCTCGCCTGTATAGCGATATACTTCATAATTGTCACTGCTCTTAGCATTGAGTTCGCTGAGCGTTGCTACGTCGGTGAGTGAAAGGGCATTGTAACTATAGTTAACCTCCACTGTTTCAGCGCCTTCACTGCTATAAGATACCTTTACGGTACCCTCGCCAGCTTCGGTAGGATCAAACGTAAAAGTGAGTTGTGCACCCTCTGTGCTCTCTACTTCTTCCTTGCTAAGAGTGGTCTTATCAGCTGTCACACCTGTGCCTTCAATTGCAACCGTCACGTCGCTGATCAAATCTGCGCCCTTCACGGTGATAGTCTTACTAACGGGATAGCCTACGTAAGTATCAGCCAAGAAGGTATCGTTCTTGTTAACGCTGATAGTAGGCGTAGCGGGTTGAGGAGTGTCACCACCACTACTTTCACCGAAGAGGCCAGCATAGGTCTGAGCAATGCGAAGTGCGCCTACATACATTTCTGGACCTTGGTTCGAAGCATTAGAACCTTGACGAAGTTCGAAGCCCTGCAGGCCATAATTGCCAACTGAAGAACCTGTAGCACTTACATCAAATTCTGCACTTGCTTCTTTAGGCTCATTGGTAAAGTCGGTTGGATTAACATAGAGTTTTACCTCGTCTTTACCATCGCTCGTCTTTACACCATACTTTACGACTACAAGTTGGGTTGTGTTGAGTGCAAAAGTTCCTTCTGCTAACACGGCTGTGGAACTACCACGCGAGATTCCGATTTTATAGGAATTATCGTCGGCCTTAACAATGAAGAGGCGACCGAGTTCTGTTGAACTGAAGTATTTTCCAGCATCAGCCTCGCCAACATTGTACTTCTTAGTGCGAACGAGCAAACTCATAACATAGTTTTGACTAGAAGCAGCATCTTGCGTAGGCAACTTCGTCACATTAATGAGGGCCGTATAATAAACATATCCACTCTTTATACCTTCATCGTTCGAGTCGAAGCGTGTGCAGAGGTCCTGACCTGAAACAGTCGGTGTCATCTGAATGCACTTGCCCGTTACGCCACCAGGATAGTTGGCATACTCAAGCGTCTTGTTCACCACTTGAATAGGAGCAGCTGTATTAATGCCATACTGTGTCCACTTGTCTTGGTTGAGCAAGTCGCCCTCGTCATAGTCAAAGTCTTCTTGATACTTAATGGTAGTGCTTCCACCATCGCCACCTGACGATAAGTCCTGAGCCGCTGCCACAACGGGCACAGTCAATAACGCGATGAGCAAAAGCCATAAGTGTGATAGTTTTTGGTAAACTTTTCTCATACAGGTAATTTTTTAGGTTATTATTAATAATGTGTTATCATTGCATGCTTAAAGAAATGTCATTTTTATCATTTAAAAGACTTTCCGTGTGCTAAAATCTAAAAAAATAATGATATAACCAACTTTTTGACAATAAAAATACGTTCACGTTCGATAAACTGCAATTTGTCTACCTAATTGGGGGGCGTTCCTGATTGGGGGGCGGGTTTTCAACCCGCGTTCAGCAATAAGTAAGTTTTACTTGCTGCTGCCGCGGGTTAAAAACCCGCCCCCCAATTAGGCAGATAAATTGCAGTTTATCGAATATATTCCATACGTTTTCAAAAACTTTGATTTATCTTTCATGTTTCATTTTTATGTTTCAAATCATTGATAATCAACACGTTCAACGAATGAAACATACGACTTTAATGTTTTCT
>ERZ1034973.1329-NODE-1329-length-14686-cov-13.941084_pt1 | contig 14686 bp, 19 predicted proteins | sample MGYA00520686_ERZ1034973 | MGnify/ENA primary metagenome ERZ1034973 (study PRJEB33766, sample SAMN09781775) | gut metagenome | biome: gut microbiome | host: Homo sapiens | place: Madagascar | study: EMG produced TPA metagenomics assembly of the PRJNA485056 data... | reverse complement strand
TAATAATATATATTGTCACCTATGTATTATATAGGCTAAGTTATTGATTTTAAACGATAAAATTTGACAACGGTATAAAAACTATCTGCGTACCGTACCTCGTTAAGTTTTTGATTTATAAGGAAAAGCCGATACACAGGGTATAAAAACTATCTGCGTATCATGTGTGTACGTATAATTATTGTTTGTTTACAGAGGAATTTTTTAAGCATATACTTGTCTATATGCTGAATTATTTGAGCATATAAATATTCACAAAGGAGATTTTATGTATGAGAAAAAATCAAAGTAAAGAAGAACTAGCGATTAGAGTTGAATTGGCTAAAAGACAGATGTCGATAGCTGAATTAGCCGAAGCTGTTGGTGTCTCACGTGGTTATATATACGATTTTTTGCATGGGGCACGTAAAGGCGTTGAACTAAGAAAGAAAATTTATAAATTTTTAAACTTACAATAATTTTTTAAAAAATGGAGATTTGCAAAATGAAAAAATTAGTTTTAGTTACATTAGTTATATCTAATATTGCGTACGCTGGTGTATGCGAAAACGGTCATTATATCGAACACGAAAAAGGCATCACATACGATTATGGAGTTTCTGAAAAATGCGCTAACATCGCACTAGATGAACGTAATGCTATTGATGCTCTCACACAAGAAGTCCCACAAGAAGAGCAGAAAGATGAAAAAGATTTGGGCGATTTTTTAATGGGGATTTTTTCAGAATGATTAAATTATTACCCCATCAGCAAAAAGTCCTGAATGATACTATGCAACTTAACCGAGTTGCATATTTCCTTGACATGGGACTAGGAAAAACATACGTCGGTGCTGAAAAAATGGATCAGCTTGATAACTCACTTAATTTGCTGATCTGTCAAAAATCAAAAATTAAAGATTGGAGCGATCATATAAGTAAGAATTATCCTGATTATCAGGTATTTAATCTTACAAATAAAAAAGACTTCGATCAGTTCATAGCTTGTGCTAGCTTGACTATTTATTGCGTGGGCATCATAAATTATGAATTAGCATGGAGACGTAAAGAGTTATTAAATCTGAAAGAGTTTACTTTGATGCTTGACGAAAGCTCACTCATTCAGAATGAACAGGCAAAACAGACTAAGTTTATTCTTAATCTTAAGCCTGAAAATGTCATTCTGCTATCAGGTACACCTGTCTCAGGCAAATACGAAAGATTATGGTCGCAGTGTCGCCTGTTAGGCTGGAATATAAGTCATCACGCATACAATAGCACTTATGTTAATTATGTTTTAGCTGATTTCGGAATTGGCTATCCAGTGAGAATTGTTGACAAGCATAACCCATATAAGAATGTCGAGCATCTGAAATTTAATCTTAGAATTCACGGTGCTGTTTTTATGAAAACCGAGGAAGTGCTCACACTACCTGAGCAGATCTTCACTACTCTAACTGTGCCAGCGCCTAAAGAATATCGTAAATTCTTAGAAGCTGGCATCACTACGATTGATGATGTTGAACTTATAGGCTCAACAGCTCTCACTAAGAGACTATACGCAAGGCAGATATGCTCACAATACAACAACTGTAAACTTGATGCGTTAAAAGACTTAATCAATTCAAGCAATGACAGATTTATTGTATTTTATAATTTCAACGATGAGCTTGATAAACTCAAAGCTGTAGCTAAAGACAGACCACTATCAATAGTCAACGGTCAAATCAAAGATCTATCAGCGTATGAGAATAAAGAGAATAGTGTCACATTAGTGCAATATCAAGCTGGAGCACTGGGCTTAAATCTGCAAAAGTGCAACAAAATGATTTTCTTCTCTCTACCTGAAAGAAGTGATCTTTTTGAACAAGCGAAGAAGCGCATCCATCGCATAGGTACAACAAATACTTGTTTTTACTGGATATTGAGCGCAGAAAATACTATTGATGGTGCTATTTATAAAGCATTAGAGCAGAAAAAAGATTTCACAGATGAACTCTTTAAGGAATATTTGAAATGATTGAAATTCACAATGATGATTGTTTGACTATGCTAAGGGGCATTAGATCTAAGTCCGTTGATTTAGTTATCACCGATCCACCATACGATGTTGATAATCACGGCGGTGGAATATCAAAATTAGGACACAGAGTTGCACACAAACAAATTGAAACAATTTCTAATAGCTTTGATTTTATTATACTTGATGAATTATGCAGAGTTATGAAAAAGATAAATATTTATCTTTTTTGTAGCAAAAATCAATTAGTTCCACTAATCAATTATTTTACAGATAAAAAATGCAACTGGAATTTATTAACTTGGCATAAGACGAACCCTATACCAACTTGTAATAACAAATACCTACCTGATACAGAATACGTATTATTTTTTAGGGAAAAAGGTGTGAAAATTCAAGGCACTTATGACACAAAAAAAACATATTTTATCACACCCATTAACGTTAAAGATAAAGAGCTATATCAGCATCCTACTTGCAAGCCTGTTGATATTCTAAAGAATTTCATCGTCAATAGCTCAAATGAGAATGATGTCGTGTTAGATCCATTCATGGGAAGCGGTAGCACAGGTGTAGCTTGCATCAATACACACCGTAATTTTATCGGTATTGAAATAAATGCAAAATTTTATGAAACAGCAAAAAACGAGACTTATCTCACAAAAAAAGTTATATTTAAGTTGACAGCTTAAAATATTCAGCTTAAAATGCACTACATAAAAGGAGATTTATAAATGGCTGGAAGTGAGAAAAATTTTGAAAATCGAGTAAAAAAATATTTACAGTCTAAAGGCATTTATGCTGTAGGTACTTCTAAAACTAAGATGACCAAAAGCCCTGTTGGCTATTATGAAAAACGTTTCGGCAATGCTTATGTAACCGCTGGATTGCCTGATTTACACATCTCAGTGTTAGGTGCTGATATTGAAGTCGAGCTAAAAGCTCCAAACGGCAAGCCATCGGAATTACAGCTTAGAATGATCGAACAAATGAATGATACTTGCGCTAAAGCTGTGATTTTGTATGAAGAAGTGCCAGCTAGATATAAAGATGATTATCACTATATCAATTTTGACAAATTTAAGAATTTAATTGACGAAGCGATCGAGGGGATGATCTGATGCAAGTATCTTACAGTAGAATTGAATGCTTCAATAAATGCCCTTATCAGTTCAAGCTAAGGTACATTGATGAGCTAGAAACAATGCCAGCTGATAATGCTGATAATGCCCTTTATTTAGGCAGTGCGATGCATGTATGCCTACAGGAAAGCATTGAAAAAGGCATAGAAAATTATTATAGCAACTACAATGTCATTGATGATACTCATATTAGTGAAGCTCTAAAGCTAGAACTGATAGCACGTAAAGCAAAAAAGTTAGTACCTGAAAATGGTATCGCAGAATATGAGATCATTGACGATGATTATCGTGGCTTTGTTGATTGGCTAGTCCCTGTATCAGATGAAGAATACGATTTATACGATTTCAAGTATTGTAGTGCTAATAGCGCAAGTAAATACGCAGATAGTGCTCAATTACACTTGTATAAATACTACTTTGAGAAACATTCAGAAAAGCGCATACGTAATATGTACTTCGTCATTGTTCCTAAGACTGGTATCAGATTATCAAAAAAGGAGACTTTAGATGACTTTAGATTGAGATTGCGCTCAGAATGCGCAAAAATTGAGCCTTATCTATTACAGGTTGAGTACAAGCCTGAAAAGGTAATTGATTTTTTAACTTGTACTAAGCATTGTGTCGAGTGTACCAACTTTGAGAAAAAAGAAAGTCCACTTTGTCACTGGTGTGAATATGAAAGTTTTTGCAAAACAGGAGATTTGAATATGATTTTGCCAAAAAATGAAAGACGTGACGTAACTGTTACAAAATGTCATAAACTATGGATCTATGGTGCACCTTTTTCAGGTAAGACCACGTTTGCTAATGAATTTCCAGCTCCGTTAATGTTGAATACTGATGGCAATATCGCTTTTGTTGATGCGCCTTATATCAGTATTAAAGATGAGGTTAGTGTTGAGGGTCGTATCACTAACCGCAAATTTGCATGGAGTGTCTTTAAAGAAGCAATTACTGAGCTAGAGAAGAAGCAGAACGATTTTAAGACTATTGTCGTTGACCTAGTTGAAGATACATACGAATATTGTCGTCTGTATATGTATGACAAACTAGGTATCTCACACGAGAGTGATAATAGCTTCAAAGCGTGGGACATGGTGCGCACAGAGTTTTTAAGCACCATGAAGCGTTTAATGACTTTGGACTACGAAAACATCGTGCTCATTAGTCACGAAGATACAAGCCGAGATTTAACTAAAAAGACAGGTGATAAGATTAGTGCGATCAAGCCTAACATTCAAGATAAACTAGCAAATAAGCTAGCTGGTATGGTCGATATTGTCGCACGTGTGATCGCAGAAGATAACGATCGTATGCTGTCATTCAAGAGTTCAGAAGTTGTCTTTGGTGGTGGTCGATTAAAGGTCAACGCAAGAGAGATACCACTCACTTATGCGGACTATATCAGCGTTTATGGCGATAAGAGTGAACCAGTTAAGACTGAAACATCTACAGAACCAGTTAAGACTGAAACATCTACAGAACCAGTTAAGACTGATGCGCCTGTAGAAGTAGATGACACACCAAAACCACGTGCAAGACGTAGAAGAATTGAAGAGTAATTTTTTAATGGAGAATAAAAATGAGTAGTATTTTTGAAAAATTCGATGCTCAAACTGATTTAACCGAGTTACAGAATGACATTAAAGATGCCGAAGCTGGAAAGGGTGGAGACTTTGAAGCACTACCTGATGGAAATTACGCAGTAGCTTTAAACCAACTAGAGCTTAAAGAGAGTAAGAATGGAAAGCCGATGGTGGCTATGCGCCTTAAAGTGCTAGAGGGTGAATACAAAGGCAGATTGATCTTCGTCAATCAGGTTGTAAATTCAGGCTTTGGCATCCATAAGTGCAATGAGCTTTTAAAAGCTATGTGCAAGTATGTTAAAGATGTTACTGTTGAATTTAAGTCTTACACACAGTACAACAATCTATTGCTTGACGTGTTCCAAAAGCTGGAACACGACTATAGCTTTAACTTAAAACAGTCAACCAACGAGAAGAACAAAGATTATAAAAACTATGAGATCGTTGAAGTTTTCTCTGAAGAACCATCATTTTAAGATTTAAAGTAAGATAATTTATTAAGGCTGTAGAGATACAGCCTTATTTGTGAGGGTAGGAAAATGAGTATTGTGTTCTATGATTTCGAGGTGTTCAAATATGATTGGCTAGTAGTTATTTATGACATGACTACACAAAAAAAGCACGTTATTGTAAATGATGATAAGAAATTAACCCATTTTTATGAGACCCATAAAAGTGATATTTGGTGTGGATTTAACTCACGCAATTATGATGTGTACATTTTGAAAGCAATTCTTTTAGGTATGAACCCTAAGAGAGTGAATGATGCGATCATTTACGAAGATAGGAAAGGCTGGGAAATTTCACGAAGTTTTAATAAAATTCAGTTGTTCAACTACGATGTATGCAGTGCTCATTTATATGGCTTAAAGACCCTAGAGGGCTTTATGGGCAATGACATTAAAGAAACTGATGTGGATTTCAATATTGATAGACCGCTAACTGATGATGAGATAGCGGAAACCGTAAAATATTGCACACATGACGTGGAGCAGACGATCGAAGTGTTTTTAAAAAAGCAAAATGACTTCAAATCTATGATGCACATCGTCAAGGAGTTCAATTTGGGACTTGCACATATCGGTGATACAGGAGCTAAAGTCACAGCTACTGTTTTAGGCTGTATTCGTAATGACTATAAAGATGAGTTCGATGTTGAAATTTTGCCATGCATTAAAATCAAAAAGTATAAAGAAGTGATCGACTGGTACAAGCATCAGTTAGCAACTAAAGATCCTTACATTTACAACACATTCAAATGTGTCGATGTAGCTGGTGTACCGCATATTTTCGCTTTTGGTGGACTACACGGAGCACCATCACAGCCTATTCACAGAAAAGGTGCAATTTTTCATGTTGATGTGAATAATTATTATCCGTCAATGCTTATTGCACATAACTTAGTTACACGCAGTGCTACTAATGATAATTACGTGAAGATTTACAACACGAGAAAAGCACTGAAAATGAAACAACTTAGTGCTAAGACTAAAGAAGAAAAGAATTCTTATAAAGCACAGCAGTTGCCTTACAAGCAGATGCTTAACTCTTTAAGCGGTGCAATGAAAGATAAATTCAACCCAGCTTATGATCCACGCAACAACAATACTATGTGTATCAACGGACAGCTGATGTTGTTGGATTTAATCGAACATTTAGAAGTTATTGACGGATTTGAGTTGATACAGTCTAATACTGATGGCTTGATCGTGAAAATTCCTGATACAGATAGCGCATTTAATCAACTGGATGATATTTGCTATGATTGGGAAAAGCGCATGAGTACTGATAAATGTACGATCGGACTAGCATTAGATCAAATCTTAGAAATCTATCAAAAAGATGTGAACAATTATCTATGGATAGACTTAGACGGCTCTGTTGGTGAGCGCAAAGGTGCGTACGTTAAAGAACTGAACGATTTAGACTATGACCTACCTATTATTAACGATGCGCTCATAAACTACATGAGCAAGCATATACCAGTATCAGACACCATCAATAATTGCGATAGTCTAATTAAATTTCAAAAGTTAGTTAAATTAACTGGAAAATATGATCACGTGTCGCACAATGACATAAATTACACGTACAAGTGCTATAGAGTTTTCGCTTCACGTGATGCTAGTGACGGCATCATTTACAAAGTGCGCTCCAACGATAAAAAAGAAAAATTTGCTTCAACACCTGAGCATTGCTTTATTAACAATAATAATATAATTGACCTAGCCGTACCAACTAAACTAGATCGTAATTGGTACATTCAACTTGCAACTGAAAGATTAAAGCAATTCGGACTGTAGGAGATTTAATTATGGATTTGTTCCGTGGATATATTCGCACTAAAGATAAGAAAGCTATAGAGCCATTCAAGAACCGTAAAAACTTTGATCCGCTATCCGAAGTTGAAAAGAATGACGAATACGCTGGGGTGCTTGCAGACGATACAGTGCTCATAGATGTAGATGACGAAAAACAATCAGACATCTTAATGAGCATTGTCGATGCAGAAAATTTGGCTTGTAAGGTCAATCACACCACACGTGGCAGACACTTTTTTTTCAAAAATAACGGCAAATTCACTGCTTGCAAGACTGGTGTAAAATTAGCTTGCGGACTTACAGCAGACATTAAATTAGGCTCACGCAATAGCATTGCAATACTAAAATTCAACGGAAAAGTTAGAAAAACAGAATGGGACATTTTGGATGGTGAGCAGTATCAGGAAGCCCCAGCATGGCTACAGCCTGTCGCATCCTCTGTGAACTTCTTAGACATGACCGATGGTGATGGTAGAGACAGCGCACTTTATAGCTATATCTTATCACTTCAATCAGCTGGCTTAAGTAAAGACGATGCTATTAAGTCAATCAAACTTATTAACGAGTATTTACTTAAAGACAAACTCTCTAATGCAGACATCGATCGCATCACACGTGACGAAGCATTTTTAAAGCCTATATTTTTTGAAAAAGGTCAATTTTTATTTGATAAATTTGCTCAATTTATGATTTCGGAACATCACATTATCAGGATAGATAGTCAACTTCACATGTATCGTGACGGAGTTTATATCGCTGGAGCTTCCGAAATTGAAAACGCTATGATTAAGCACATACCACAGTTAAGCCGTGCGAAACGCAGTGAAGTCTATGACTATATAGACATTTCGATTAGAGAAGATACCCCAGCTACAGATGCTAAGTACATTGCCTTTAAAAATGGTTTATTAAATATACAAGACGATACTTTTGAGAAATTCACTCCTGATGTAGTTGTGACTAACATCATTCCACATGACTATGATCCTGATGCTTATGACGAGCTTACAGACAAGACACTTGATAAGATTAGTTGCAAAAATAAATCAATTCGTGCACTACTAGAGGAGATGGCTGGATACTGTTTGTACAGACGTAATGAACTTGGCAAAGCATTTATTTTAACTGGATCAGGCAGTAATGGTAAATCTACCTACCTGAATATGATTAAAGAAATGTTAGGCAAATCAAATATTTCAGTCTTAGATATGAAAAAGCTAAATGACAGGTTCAGCACGATCATGATGTACCGTAAACTTGCAAATATCGGTGATGATATATCAGACGGCTACATTGACGATAGCGCAGAATTTAAAAAAATTGTCACTGGTGATGCCATCGATGCGGAACAAAAAGGTCAACCGAAATTTAACTTTGAGCCTTATGTGAAGCTGATATTCAGTGCAAATAACGTACCACGTATCGGTAAAGGTAAAGATACTACGGCAATTAAACGTAGATTAGTGATCATTCCATTTAACGCACAATTTAAAAGCAGTGATCCTGATTTTGTGCCTTTCATTTCAGACAAATTGAAAGCTGATACCGCCATCCAGTATTTGATTAAATTAGGAGTGTCAGGTCTAAAGCGTGTGCTCATAGACAATAAATTTACAGATTGCACTGAGACACAGAGAGAGCTTGATGACTTTGAAGAAGCTAATAATCCTATTATTCAATACTTACATGATACCGACAAAAAAGACTTAGTTAATGTGCCTACACGTGAAGCATATATAGCATATAATGCTTATTGTACTGAGACAGGTATCAGTGCATTAGGTCATGGCGAATTTACTAAACAAATTAAGAAATACTATGGCTTAATAGTCGCAGATAGAAAAATTAACGGAAAAAGGTTTAGAACTTTTATTGAATAGGAGTATTTTTTATGACTGATAACGTAAATCACCCAGCTCATTATGCTGGTAAGGTTGAGTGTATCGACTGCTTAGAGAGCGCAACTGAGGGCTTAGCTGGTATTGAAGCCGTATGTACTGGTAATGCAATTAAATATCTTTTTAGGTGGAAAAAGAAAAATGGCATTGAAGATCTAAAAAAAGCACAGTGGTATATCAATCATTTAATCGAGCATGAAAATGAATTATCACAACATTAAGCATGATGATATGAATAATGGCGATGGTATTCGTGTGACATTGTTTGTTAGCGGTTGCAATCACCATTGCAAAGGCTGTCAAAATCCTGAAACATGGGCTATCAATGGCGGTGTGCCATTTGACTTAGATGCATTTTTTGAAATCTGTAATGAGTTAGAAAAAGACTATGTTTCAGGTTTGACCTTATCAGGCGGTGATCCACTGCATCCGATTAACCGTAAAACTATCGCTGAATTATGTAAATTCATTAAGCGATACTATCCACACAAAACAATATGGTGCTACACTGGCTATCAATTTGCACAAGTGAAAGACTTAGACGTCATGCAGTATATAGATGTGCTTGTAGATGGCGAGTACGTTGAAGAACTAAGAGATGTCAACGCACATTGGATAGGAAGCATAAATCAAAAGGTTATTAGACTATGAAAATTCTAAAAAAAGACGGTACTATTGAAGATTTTGACCGAAACAAGATCATCAATGCTGTTAAAAAATCAGCAGAGCGTTCAATGAGCAATTTCACCGAATATGGTAAAGTTGCTGAATATGTGTATAACTATTATAAGGATAGTGATTGTGTCACAGTGAATGGCATTCACGATGCGGTCATTCAGTGCCTGAATGTGCTTAATAAAGAAGTGGCACAATGCTATTCAGACTATCGCAATTACAAGTCAGATTTCGTGCACATGATGGATGAAACGTACAAAGCATCTCAGTCTATCAGGTACATTGGTGATAAAGAGAACAGTAATACAGACAGTGCGCTAGTAGCCACTAAACGCTGTCTGATTTATAACGAGCTGAACAAGAGATTTTATCGTAAATTTTTCATGCGCCCTGACGAGCTTCAAGCATGTAAAGATGGTTATATCTACATTCACGATCAAAATGCAAGACTTGACACAATGAATTGTTGTCTGTTTGACGTTGGGGCTGTAATGCGTAACGGCTTTGAGATGGGTAACGTTTGGTATAATGAGCCTAAAACGCTTGACACAGCTTTTGATGTTATGGGTGACATTATCCTTGCAACCGCATCACAGCAATATGGCGGTTTCACAGTTCCTGAAGTTGATAAAATTTTATCTTACTATGCAGAAAAATCTTATAGAAAATATTTAACTGAATTTGAAAACTATGGCATAAAAGATGCAGACAAGATAGCCATTAACAAAGTTAAGCGTGACTTTGAACAAGGCTTTCAAGGTATTGAAATGAAGCTCAATACTGTAGGATCATCACGTGGTGATTATCCATTTATCACAATGAGCTTTGGTCTAGGTGTGACACGCTTCGCAAGAATGGCATCATTGGTATTTTTGCGTGTTCATTCGCAAGGTCAAGGTAAAAAAGATCACAAAAAGCCTGTGCTGTTTCCAAAATTAGTATTTTTATACGATGAAACATTGCATGGCGAGGGCTGTATCAATTACGATATTTTTGAAGCTGGCATTGAATGCAGTTCAAAAACTATGTACCCTGATTGGTTGTCATTAGATAAAGACGAAATGTACCAAAAATACAATACCCCTGTATCACCGATGGGGTGTCGTGCCTTTTTATCACCATGGTATAAAAAAGGTGGTATGTCACCAGCTGATAACACCGATAAGCCAGTATTTACTGGTCGCTTCAACATGGGCGTAGTTTCGTTGCATTTACCGATGATCTTAGCTAAAGCTAGAAAAGAGAACAAAGATTTTTACGAAGTCTTAGACTACTACCTAGAAATGATTAGACGTATTCATAAGCGCACTATTGAATACTTAGGTGAAATGAAAGCATCAACTAACCCTATCGGCTTCTGCGAGGGGGGCTTTTATGGCGGACATCTACAGCCTAACGAAAAGATTAAGCCTGTATTAAAAGCCATGACTATTAGCTATGGCATAACCGCACTGAATGAGCTACAAGAGCTGTACAATAGTAAGTCATTAGTTCAAGATGGTGCATTTGCGCTTGAAGTCATGGAACACATTAACCGTAAAATCGAACAGTACAAGCATGAAGACGGTATTTTGTATGCTATTTATGGCACACCAGCTGAAAGTTTGTGCGGAAAACAAGTAGAACAATTCAGGAAAATTTATGGCATTGCCGAAAACGTATCAGATAAGCCGTATGTGTCTAATAGTTTTCATTGCCACGTTACTGAGCAAATTTCACCTATCGAAAAACAAGACTTGGAGGGTCGCTTTTGGCATTTGTTCAAAGGTGGTCGCATCCAGTATGTACGCTATCCTATCTCATATAACCTTGAAGCGATAAAATCACTTGTACTTAGAGCTATGGCTAAAGGTTTTTACGAGGGCATTAATCTATCACTAGCGTATTGTGATGACTGCGGACACCAGCAACTAGAAATGGATGTATGCCCTAAGTGTGGATCTAAAAATATTACTAAAATCGATCGTATGAACGGCTATTTGAGCTATTCACGAGTGAAAGGTGATACACGATTGAATAGTGCGAAAATGGCTGAAATAGCGGATAGAAAGTCAATGTAATTTAAAAGGCTGTAGAAATACAGCCTTAATTTTTTTGTGATCTATGTCATATTTTTATATAAATAGTGCTGTACTTTGTAAGCTGAAAATGTATAATTAAGGGTATAGGAATGATAAAAGAAGCATTGATAATTTTTAGCACAGTCTTAGTAGCAGTGCTAATTGCTTACTCATTAGGCTATCTATGGTACATACAAGCTAACGTTTAGGAGAGCGCAAAATGTCAAACTATTTTAAGGACAAAGCGGTCAAAGATTTAAACTTTTTCTTTGGTGAGAACAACTGGCGAAAAATATCTAACAAATATTACACTATTATAAATCCAGTTTTAAACGATGATGAGTTTCTGCTGAGAACAAACAACATCAAGACTTACACAAAAGGTGAAGATCTAAAGATCATTTTGTTAGTAAGCCATAACAAAGCTGTTTATTTGAAAGATTGGCAAGTTAAAAAAGTTCAAGAGTACCCATTTGGCAACTCTTATATCGTAAAACTTAGCAGAAAGTTTTTTAAAATTTATACTTTTAAATCAGACTTTGAAGATTTTGCATTTGATCGTGACGAAGATTTTGACAGCCTGAAAGAAATTGCAAGTACACAGATTAAACAACAATTTAGATTTGGTCATAACGACTATTATGAGGACTAAAAAATGAACTTTGATGAATATCAAAAATTGGCGATGCGTACAGCACCTAGCAAAGACAAACTAACACTAGAAATGCACTCACTTCACGGCATGGCATCTGAGGTAGGCGAACTGCATGGCATCTATCAAAAAACATATCAGGGTCACGCAATGGAGAAGCATCACGCAATGAGTGAAGTGAGTGATCTGCTGTGGTTCATTGCCGAATGGTGTACTGCTAATGACCTGAGTATGGATGACGTAGCTAAGTACAACATCGAAAAGCTGGAAAAACGTTTCCCAAACGGCTTTGAAGCTGAAAAATCATTACACCGTAAACAAGGAGACATTTAAAAATGATTAGAGCCGAGCCTAGAAGTGGGCAACTATACAGGCATTTTAAAGGTACTGTTTATCGAATTATTGCAGTCGGTCATCATTCTGAGACAGGCGAAAAAATGGTAGTTTACTATGATGTTGACGAAAAAGTTAGTGATGCTGGCGATCCATGCATCAGACCATTGGCGATGTTTATGAGCGAAGTTGATCGTAGTAAATATCCAAACATTAAACAAAAATTTAGATTTGAGGAAATTAAAAAATGCTAAAAGTAAACAACATTCAGGTGTTCAATTTTGACCGTGCACTATTTTCAGCACGCAACCCTCTAAACAGCTGGGATAAATCAAGTCCTGAAGCTAATTTGGACTTAGCACGTAGATTATATAAAGCTGGTTCAGAGCATCGAAAGTATTTGAGACAGATTATGATTTGCTGTGACATTTTAGCACCATTATATTGGTGGAAAGAGTTTGACACATACAAGGTTGGTACTACAGCTAACTCATGTAGCACAATGCACACCTTACATAAACGTGCGCTTGTGATGGAAGATTTCAGTACGGAAAACATCATAGATGACTGCAAGAGCACTTTTGAAAATTATATCAATCTATTGAATGTGTTGCGCTTGTACTACGTAGAGACAAAAGACAAACAGATGTGGTACACGATCATTCAGATGCTACCTAGTTCGTTCAATCAGCTAAGAACTGTGACTATGAATTACGAGAACTTAGTGAACATCATTCATCAACGCTCACACCATAAACTGAATGAATGGCATCAATTCATTGATGCGTTTAGAACTGATACTAATATCAATGAGATAATTGGTAATGATTAGTGTGATCTTAGTCTTAATTGTTGTATTTTATATGCGACTTTATTTTATATTTTGAAAAAATGATTATAGACAACATAAAAAGTCTATCTATTGTACTGCTGGTATGTGTGTGTGCATACCAGCACATGAAATTAGATAGCTATAGAGCTGAGACTATCAAAGCTCAGGAACAAGCACGAGCTGAAAGCATACAGCTTAGTGACAAGCTAGATAAACTTAATGAGGTCAGAGAGAATGAGCAGAAAGAAGCTGATCGCACTATTAGTGATTTGCGAAGGCGTGTTGCTAATGGGGTGCACATCAACCGTAAAGCCGTGCCCAGTGATACCACCGCTGGGAATACAGAAAGTAGATGTGAACTCAGTGGAGCAGATGCAGAGTTTTTTATTACAGTCGCAGAAAGAGCAGACAATAACGCACGAAAATTAAATCAGTGCATTGATGCTTATAATGCGTTGAGAAAAGGAGATTGAAGATGAATTTTGACATTGAAGACGTTATGAAATTTAATGTAAAAGACATAAAATCATGGTCTAATAGACATGATGTTAAGGTTGGTGCTGAGGGGTATTTTTTCAATAAAATTAGTGATTTACATGATATAGAACATGTCGGATACTCAAAGATAGAGCGTATCAATGATAAGCCTATAACAGCATACGCAATCATAGGCTTTTTGATAGTAGCTAGCGTTAAAATACATATCACTACTTAACCCATACGTGGTGTAAAAAGGTGAATTTTTCCTTATCAGAACAAGGCAAATATTCACCTTTTATTGTGACAATTCTCACACATTTTTTCGTACTCCAACTCTGATGCAATTCAGGCGCATCTAAGTAATCCAACATTATCGAACCTGAAACATACATCAATCCACCTAAAAATATATAAAAAATTACATTTTTCAGCATCTTTTCTACTCCAAAAAAATACACACGTGTAGCTGAATTTTTATAGCAACACGTGTGGTGCGCTTAATTTATTTAGCTAATATATTACAGCAAAATAACGATTTTTACTACTCATAGATTTTAAAATTTGTGTGCAACAGCAATTTTTTTGCTAAAATACGTAGGTGACACGTAGGTGCGGTACGTAGGTGATAGGGTGTTTTTTCTTTATAAATCAATACGATCACACGTCACGTACGTACTTTTAATTTCTTATATAAATTACTAACGAAATT
>ERZ1034973.1328-NODE-1328-length-14687-cov-7.328185_pt1 | contig 14687 bp, 26 predicted proteins | sample MGYA00520686_ERZ1034973 | MGnify/ENA primary metagenome ERZ1034973 (study PRJEB33766, sample SAMN09781775) | gut metagenome | biome: gut microbiome | host: Homo sapiens | place: Madagascar | study: EMG produced TPA metagenomics assembly of the PRJNA485056 data... | reverse complement strand
TGCAGCGTAATATTATCGACTACTTTAGTCTCGGAGGTAATTCTGTATTTCATATTTCCATTTTTTTATTTTATTCTTTAATCCCGAACGGCGTGCCGTCCGCAAAAGTCCAACCGTCATACAGATACCCTGTAAGGGTAAGGTTATCGCATCCATTATCGCAAAACACCCCGAAATTAGCAGTCATACTTGTTATCTGATGGCGGTATCCATTGTGCATAAGCCACCCGAACGGCTGGTGCTTCTGCATTTCCGCCCAGCATTCCTCTACGTTGCGGAAAGGACGGTATGTTGGCTCGGGCTTGATGCGGTAGCACCTTGTCATATCCCAATCTGGATTAGTTACGTCTACCCAGTTTTCTGTAAGTGCTTTACTGTCAGTTTTTAATTTTACTTGAATCTTCTTGCCTTCTATATATGCCTGTATTATGGGCAATAGTTTTTTCGCTTCTTCTCTGTTCATATCATTCATTTTTAAACCATTCTTTGTCCTGTCTTACTTTTTTCGCGTGCTTGCAGCCCCCGAGGTATGTTGGCATAGCTTGCCAACCGGCGGTGTCATGCACCAGTATTGGAATGCCAGTTCCTCGTATTTCTCGCGCCCGCGAAGATAGATGTCGTCGCCACGGTTTATGAATTTCTTGAAGATACAATTATTCTTTTTGCTTATGGCATAGATGAAGTCGCGGTCGGAATGCGCGATGTCCATATACCACGCCCTTGACCTGTCCCAATCGAAGAAGTCCACAGCCTCGTCGAACTGTTTCTCGGTTTCGGCGAAGGTTGTCTTGAGGTCTCCGCCGAAGTTGCCGGACGGCAGCCACCAGTCCCATTTGCAGCGCGTGTCGAGCGTGAAGGGGAAGCCGCAGTAGCAGAAGCGTTGCGCCGTGTTGACCATGACCCTTTGCGTCTCCGCGCCGTCAAGCACCATTGCCAGCAGCCTGTCGTTCCGCGCCTCTGCCCGCAGCGCGTCGTGCATTCCGCGTGCGTGGGCGAACTCGTCAGCGGAATATTGCTCTCCGTCCACCGTAAGGGCGAACACGTCAACGCGGGACGGCTCGGTTACGAGTGCGTCAACAAGCGTTCCGAAGCGGAACGCCGCCTCGCGGTCGCCGTACTGCATACGCGGGTGGAGCATATATTTGAGCGCGGTGAGGTCGGAATTGCTGACCTCATCACGCTCGTAATACTTGTCGGGGTTCATTTCGCCTTGATTTCCTCGATGTACTGCACGTTCCTGTCGTGTATAAGCTCGCCGTCCTTGTTGGCAATCTTCTCGCAAAACGCAACCTGCTTTTTGAATATCTTCGCCAGCTCGTCGGTTGTGAGCGTGCAGCCCTCCTTGCTCCACCACATGGATATTACCGGCAGTATGCCGTCCGGCGCGAGCAGCGTGATTTTTTTCGTCGCCTTTGTCTTGGGGGCGTAAGCGGACACCGCGCTTTGCGTGTCGAACAGCGACTGCGCCTCGGCTGCCTGTCTGCGCAGCTCCGCCTGTCTCCGCTCTTCCTCCTCCTTGGCGAGCCTTTCGCGCTCCAGCCTTTGCGCCTCAGCCTTTTCGCGTGCGGCGGCTTCCGCCCTCATCCTCTCCGCCTCAGCGGCTGACGCGGCGGCGATGCGCTCCAGCTCCGCCTTGCGGCTCGGCATCTTGTCGAGGAGGCGGTTGCGGCACACGTCAACGTCGGCGGGGAACGACTGCTTGAATTGAAGAAGCGTCTCCTTGAGTACTTCCCCGAATATCCTTTGCGCCTCCTCGTCCGCGAGTTCGGATGAGTGGGGAGGACGCTGCATCGTGGCGAAGAAGTTCTCGGGAAGTTCGGCGGGGAACGACTTGATACTGTCGTATGCGTCCCCATAGTTTGCCGGTGTCATGCCGTCATACACGCTTTTCATCCTGTCCTCCACGGACGCGAGCAGCACGCCGTAAGCCCGGCGCAGTGCGGCTGTGAGGTCGGAGGTGTAGGCGGTTCTCACCTCCTCGGCGCGTCTGCGCCTTGCCTCCTCCTCCTGACGGCGAAGCTCCTCCTGCCGCCTTTGCGCGGCAAAGGCGTTACGGAAAGTCTGCAACTGTGCCGGCACTGTGTCCTTCTTGGTGGGGTCTATGCCGTTCTCCAGCGCGGTGAACTGCGCACGCACCTCGTCGAACAGCTTCGTTACCGCCGAGCGGCGTTCGTTCATCGCCTTGACCGTGCGGCGTGCCTTGTCTATGTACGCCGCCGCCTTAATGTCGAGTTCGTCCGTCATGCCGCCCTGTTTGATTTCGGACAGGATAGCCTGTCCCGCCGCGAGGCAGCGGTCGTGGGACTGCCTGTTGTCGTTGTAGGACTGCGGCGCGGACTGCACTATCGCGGATATGTTCTCCTGTTTGAGTATTGCTATTTCGGTTGTCATTGTTGCCTGTTGTTTTGTTGCCTGTTGTTTTGTTGTTGTCAGAATACGCCGTCGTCAGTGTCGTCGGACGTTACCGTTACGCCGCCCTCCGCCTTGGCATCCGGCGCGAATGTGTCATTCACCTTTTCCTGTTCCTGTTGTGTTCCGGGGGCGTTGTCCTCATCCGCCACGCCCGCGTAGGGGTCGAAGCCGGGTTCTTCCGCCGTGAGGTCGGACTCCAGCACCGTGCCTTTGCCTATGTTTATCTTGGGGTAGGTGCGGAAGGCGTGCTTTATGCACTTCGCCATGAGGAAGCCGGGGTCTATGCCGCCCCCGTCTGCGGTGTATAGGCTGTTGGGCTTCTCCACCCACTGTCCGTGTGTCTTGTCGAAGTACCTGTTGTTCTTGGCGGAGTAGTTCTGAAGCCTCGTCCAGTCCCCCTCGGTCATCACCGAGTAGTCCGTTGAGCCGTCGGCGCGTGTTATCCTGATGAAGCACGCCACTATGTTGTTGCTTTTTCGCGGCACGGCGCAGACGTAGTTCACGAACTTGTGTCCGTCCTGCTCGCCATACTCGAACCTGTCGCCCTCATAGACTATGACAGGGTTGTCTGCATGGCGTATCTGCCCGGCACGCGCACGCATCACAAGCTCGCCGTAGCCGGATATTGTGAGGTTGCACACCTTCTCCCAGATGTCTTTCCCTTGTGCGTCAACCCCGACTTTGCATGAGCGGGGGATGAGGTAGCACAACGCCTGTGAGCCGGGTGCGAGCGAAAGCCCGCGCACGGCGAGGTCGATGAAGGAGAAGAACACGGAGGTCGCGGTGCATGAGCGAAGCATGGCGTTGTCGCGCATCTGGCGGTTGAAGTAGATAGCCTCGCGCTCGTAAGCCTGTTCGCCGCCCTCCTTCCATATTGAGTTGTACACGTTGATGAACTGGTTGCGGACTGTCTCGTGGCGCACCACATCGGCTGCCTTCATGTCCTGCAACTCCTTTGCTAATGTCATAGCTCCCATTTTGGTTTGGTTTTAGAATTTAGTTTGACTTAGTGTTAATTATTATTGTTTGCCATGTATGAGGGGCATGTTTTCGCCCCGTCCCGGATTTCCTTCCGCCACAGGGGGCAGAACCATCCGTTTATAGTCTCGTACAGGCGGGCGCATGATGCACACCGCGTGTCCTGTAGCGTCCGCCTACCCATCCTTGCGCAGGAGTATGTAATAGACGTATGACTTTATGCTCTCCTTGTCGAACCTCACGGTCTCCTCCTTGAGGAAGAACCACACCATTTCCCAGCCGTATTTGTCGGCGTATTCGTTGGCATCCTGCAAGGAAACGAAACGCCTTATCTCCGTCCTCGGCACGGCGTGCCTCCGCCCTCCTGTGCCGAAAATCCTATGAAGAAGTCCCATGTGTCAGAATATTTTTACGCGCCACAGCGCATTGTTGTAATCAGTGTGCGCCCTCACGACGGCGTGCAGCCCCTTGCAGCGGCAGAAGTCCGTAATGGCGTACATGGAGTGGGCCAGCAATGGGGCATCCTCATGTTCGGGAAGCGGCTCTACGAATATGGCGTTGCCGCCCGCCTGTGCATATACGGTTGTTCCGTCGGAGGTGGCGAAGCCTTGCAGCAGCCCGCGCAGTTCGGAGGCTAACGCCTCCCAGTCCCTTTTCTCTTTTTCCATAACCAGAAATTTTGCTTGTTAAACTTTGCGCCGCAGCGGGGGGTCGAACCCCGGCACAAAATGGTGTTTCGGCTGTGCGAGCCTCTTTCCTGCGGCATGGCTTGCGGGTGTCTCACGACTGCCGCAAGCAGAATCTATATAATATGAGTAAGAAAAGTCTGTGGGGGCGGGGAAGTGCCGGGCTTCCCTTTCGTCCTATCCGCACCGTAATGGTGTCCGTTCCTTGCTATCGTCCTCTTGCCGCAAGGCAGCCGCCCCTGTCAACCAACCCCCGCAGCGGCGGGGTCGGCATTTCCGCCGGCTGCCTTACGGACATAATCATTGCCACCGCTTTGCGGACAAGCTCGGCTACTTCCGGGCTTACACCTACTTGTACATTAATTGTCAGTTCTATGCTTGCTGCCTTTTAAGTAGTTTTCTAAGTTATCTTTTAAGTTATCTTTCATATTACTCAGAATAGCGAGAGCGAATAACTTCGCGAGAGGGTTTTTAATATCGCTTTGCGTACCAACAATCATAGCCAAATTTATCAGCGTCACCGAGGAACCGGCTATACAGATTGCGGTATTACCCTCTTCCTCTGTACGGTCTTTATCTGCCGCGAATAGCGCTACGGCTCGTTTGTCTTTGTTTTGGCTTTGCCATGCCCTAAGCTTGCCAACTAAGGTTTCGAGGGTCTCTTCCGAGTCTTTGCTTTTTGCGCACTCGAACGCACCGGGAAACATCTTCTCAATCTGCTCTTTCTGTTCTGCAGAGGCTGCTTCGTAAGCAGTCTTGATTTTTTCTACATCAATCTTCATTTTTTTTGTTTATTGGTTAATAATTAGGCTTTGTATTTTTCAAAAAATCCTCTGTAGCCGTTAATCTCCATGTGCTTCTCTATCCTGCGTACCGGGTCGGAAGACTCTAAGCCCTCAATGGACAGGATTAGCGCGAATTGCTTCGCCATGTTATCCGTACATGGTCTGCGGGTGGGAATGCCGTTCCATTGATACACCATTCCGTCCCGGGTGTACGTCATTACGTTGCCCGATATACTGATATCGTCGGCTGTGATTACAAGTTTTTCCATTTGCTTTTACATTATAAAGTTTCACTTATCATTAGTAGGAAGAAGAACACCGCGCAGCCCGCGTTGAACTTGATAACCCAGGCGTTGGAGACGCTTTCCTCCGTCAGCCTCGAGTAGAATTTGTTTTCGGCATTGAGCCAGTTTCTGATTGCTTGCATAATCATTGTTGTTTGTTGTGAGGGGAAGGGTGGTAACGCTCCGCCGTTCTGCGAGAATCCCTGTGTGCACGTGTCCATGTTCAACCGTTCCGAAGCATTTAATTCCTCTTATCGTTTCCACGCGTGATGAATTCTGCGGCATTATCCTTGCCCCTGCCGCGAGGCTTCCCCCAAGAACACCGCGAACCTCACGGCGGGCGGTGGAAAAAAAAGTAGATAGAGATAATATGAAATTATGAAATAAAACAAAATAATTATCAACCTGCGCAGCCGCCGCTGCGTTAGTGTGTCCTATGTCATTTCAGGTAGGCAAGCACCGCCGCCTTGGGTATGCGCAGCCTGTTGCCCGCCCTCACGGACGGAAGGTCGCCCCGCCTCACATGACGGCGTATGGTGTCAACGCTGCAACCGAGCATCTTCGCCGCGCCACGCGAGCTGAGGTATTCAACGTCCTTCTCTCCGCCCTTGCGCCTGTCAGCCTTCCACAGGCGGTATATCTCAAGGGCGAGGCTCTTTATCTCGTGGCTTGTCATCGCGTTCATGGCAGCGGGAACAAATAGTCTATCAACAGGCTGCCAATTCCAAGGGCGGAGAAGAAGAGCAGAATAAGAACAACGTCGGCGTTGCTCACCCTCTCGCGGAGAAGCCACGTGTGGACGGCGTTGTCCGCATTCATCCACCTTTTCACGCGCCCAATCATAGCGATGCCTCCTTGCTCTCTCTTGCACCGAGGTTGGTTATGTACATCACACCTTTCTTCTCGTCCCATTTGCACGAATATCTCACGCCGTCAAGCCTTCCTGCGTAATACGCCACGTTCTTTTTGTTGTGGTAGTCGCGGAATGTGCTGCACCCCACTTCGGCTGTAACCCCTTGGGGGATTGTCCTCATCCATTGCGACATCTTCATCTTTCCCTTGCTGTTGTACTCTGTCATCTGTTCCATTGTTCTATGTTTTTAGTCTTTTAGTATGTTTGTCTGATAATTTCATTACCTTTGCCTGTTGAAACTTATCCTTATTTAACGTGTTATACTTTTTTATATATTGTTTATTTGTTGTTATCAGATTACTTGAACTAACCAGAGGTAGGCTCAAGAGTCCCGGGGAGACAAGCCGCCCAAAAGATACTCCGTTGGAGAGTTCTTTTTTCGCGGCTCGACTTGAATGGATTTTACCTTCACTAACCGTCGGTGAGTGTCCGTCGCCCATAAGTCGGCTGCATCTCAACGCGCTTGATGGCAGCTTGCACATTTTCAGAGGTCGCGCCTCATTTTGCAGGTCGTGGGGATATGTGCCATTGCGCCTTTCCCTGCCGGATAACCTGCGGCCCCGTAGTGCCGGCTTTGTTTTACTTCCTCAACGTGCAGCCCTACCGTACAATGCTTTTGCCGTCAGCTGCCCTCGGAAGGCGGGTCTGCCACCGTGCGTGGCAACGTCTTGTCAATGCAAAGAAACCCGCGAGAGCTGGCGTATTAGCTCCTGCGGGTTTCGTCAAATCATATAGAAATATGAAAGATTTCGTCTTAAAGTCCGCGAATACGCCTCAATCGCACTGCAAACTTACATAAAAATAATTAGAAAACCAAGGTGTAATAAGGAATATTTTTGCGAAATATATTAGAAATAAACGTAATTACAAGAGCATGAATGAAATAGACGTAAAAAAAATCAGAGAGCAATTAGGATGCACGCAAGAAACACTTGCCGAAAAATTAGGTGTGTCAATACGGACTGTGCAAAATTGGGAAAACGGTAAAGTTGTTCCCTCCACGAAACTTATACTATTGCGTAATATAATACAAAATATAGATATGGAGAAAAACATGAAAGAGCGTATATGCGAATTTATTAATTACAAGGGCATATCTGTGTCAAGGTTTGAACTGGTGTGCCAATTAGGTAATGGTGCGGTATCCAAAATGGGAACTAACACACGTCAGTCAACCATAGATAGAATATCTAAGGCTTTCCCCGAATTGAACACGGTGTGGCTTCGCACAGGTCAGGGCGAGATGCTGAACCCAATCCAACAGGGCGGCATACACTCCATAGCCTCCGCCCCCCACGCCATATCGGCTGTGAACAGTACGGTGAACGCGCAGGGTGCGTCATGCACGCCGCACGCGCCCGCGAATGAGATTTGCATTGTCCCCGAAGAAGTGTCGGAACTCCCCGACACCGACGTTTACGAGCTTATGAAGGGCGGCGGGCTGAACGCGGCGGAACGCCTCAACGCCGTGGGGCGGTTCATAAGGATAGATATGTACTGGCGCGTGCGTGAGGATGCCATGATGCCGAGGTTCATGCGCGGCGACATTCTCGCCCTTGCGGCTCTGCCCGAGGGGGCGATGTTCCCCAACGGCTCGCCTATGGTGGTTGACACGCGCCCCTTCGGCTTCGTGTTCCGCCGCGTGTATGATGCGGGGGACGCGCTCGACTGCCGTGTGGCGAACGCGGAAAGCGGCTATGCCGACACCGTGATGCAGAAGTCGCAGGTGATACGCCTCTACCGCGTGGTGGGGATGGTGAGGCTCGGGCAATGAGGCTCGGGTATCCTCGGGCATAAATATGCATGTTTTTGCATATTATTCTCTCCGTGTTCTACCGCGCTGTTAAAGGGGAAAATTAAATGATTGTGCGTGAAACTGTTGGCGGACGGTGTTCAAGTCCCGCCGAGGTCACTAAGATACGCGGTATAATACACTGAAAATCATATAGATAAATACGAAATAAAGAAAAATCGCCACTGCTCCGCCACAGCGTAAACAGGCGTTTTGCGGACAGTTGCGGACATTCGGTTTCTACCGCGCATCTACCTTGTTCTACCGTTTTTTCTACCTTTTTCCGCACGCAGGTATAACTTTATAAAAACAAACAATGATGAAAAGACAGGTTTTTGCCGCAGAGGCTGCGGAGGTTTCGGTGAGGGTCGTGTACGACCGCAAGAAGACCGCGACGGCTGTAACGCCCGCGCTCGTGCAGGTGGAGCTGCGCACGGGCAGGGTGAAGAAGTACTTCACCACAGGTGTGAGGGTTTACCCGAGGCAGTGGGACGCGCTGGCAGCGCAGGTGCGCGGCTCGTTGCAGGATGACTTTCTCAATGAGAAAATAAAGGGGACGGTGAATGCCGTTCTCGAAGCCGTGGAGCGCGTGAGGCGCACAGGCAGTACGGTAACGCCCGAAAGGGTGTCGGACGCGCTCAAAAGGGCGCAGGGCGGCTCGCAGGACAGTTTCATCGACTATGTGATTGAGAAGGCGCGCCGCCCGACAATACAGGAAAGCACGCGCCGCTCGCAGATGAAGCTCGTCGGAAGCCTCCGCCGTTTCGGGAAAATACGCTCGTTCGCCGACCTCACAAGGGAGGCGGTGAAGGGGTATGACGAGTTCCTGCACACGCAGGGGTATGTGCAGACTACCGTGTATTCATACCACAAGTTCCTCAAGGTGTACGCGAATTTCGCCGAGGCGGACGGTCTCATAAGGGAGAACCCATACCGCTTCCTGCATTTCGACAGGGGGCGTTCCGCGCTCCGCAAGTACCTCACGGAGGAGGAGCTTGACAGGATAAGGGGGTGCGAAGTCCCCGACGGCTCGATTGCCAACGTGCGCGACTTGTTCCTGTTGCAGTGCTACACGGGGCTTTCGTACTCCGACCTCGCAAAGACTGACTTCACGCGCATGGAGAGGCACGGAGGGCGGTATGTCCTCCGCGACAAAAGGGAAAAGACTGACACTGGCTATTACATAGTGATTATCGCCCCCGCGCTGGAGATACTGAAAAGGCACTCCTTCCGCATCCGCGTGATGACCAACCAGCAGTACAACCTGCGGCTTAAAGTCCTCGCCTCGTATGCGGGGGTTGACAGGAGGCTGACATCGCACATGGCGCGGCACACGTTCGCGGTGTCGTGCCTCCGTGCGGGCGTGCCGATTGAGAGCCTGTCGCGTATGCTGGGGCATACGGACGTGCAGACCACGCAGATTTACGCCAAGGTGCTTGACGTGAGCGTGGAGAGCGGCTTTGACAGGCTGGAGAGGTCAGTCCGCAAAGACTGACAAAAGGAAAAGCCCGCCGTGAGGTGCGCGGGCTTCTGCAAAACAAATATGTACAATGAAAAAAGTAAGTGCAGCGTCAGAAAGGCAGCGCGTCTTCGGGTGCGGAGGAGGCGAAGGGGTCAGGTTGCGCCTGTTGCCGCGCCGCTTGCGGACGCTGCTGCCATTGTTGCTGTTGTGTTTGCTGTTGTTGGGGGGCGGAGTATCCTGCGACCGCCGGCTGCTCCTTGGGGGCGGACAACAGGCGGAGGTCGGTCATCCACACCTCCGTAACGTACCTTTTAATTCCGTCCTTTTCATATTCCCGCGTGCGCAGCTCGCCCTCCACATACAGGCGGTCGCCCTTATGCACGTATTGCCGCACCACTCCCGCGAGGCTTCCCGAAGCGGTGATGTTGTGCCATTCCGTCCGTTCGGGGACTTGTGTGCCGTCCCTTTTCGTGTACCCTTTCTTTGTTGTGGCGAGGGTGAGGTTCGCGACCTCCCCGCCGCCGTCGAATGTCCTGCTCCGTGGGTCTCCGCCCACGTTGCCAAGCAGTATTACCTTGTTTATCCCGTCCATGTCATGATTTTTTTTGGTTTCACATTGCGTTTTTGTATGTCCCACACGCGCCGTTGACGGCATCTGCGTACACCCTTCCGTCGCACATCCTTTTCTGCAAGACTGCGAACGCCCTGCCTGTGCGGCTGTCTGCGGGTATATCCTTTGTAACCCCCTCGGGCGCACCGCCCCTGAACGACAGTTCCGCGCACAGTGAGCGGAGTTCCCTGTGTATTTTGTCAAGGCAGTAGCGTTGCGGCATTGCCTGTCTCTTTTCGTGCATGAGGGCGTTTGTGTGCCTGTACACCTCAACGCTGAAGCCCGCGATGAACTTGGCGCATTCCGCGTCCGCGAAAACCCGCGTGTGGCGCAGCCCCATGTCGTCAAGCACCTGCTTCATGGAGACGCGGAAAATGTCAGCGTCCCTCCTGACACCCTCGTTGAAGCGGTCGCACGCCTCCGCGATGAAGTCCCCTTTGGAGGGGTCGCGCCATGTGGCTGCCCGCCACTCCTGCGCGGCGTAAGCCCCCGCCATTTCGCGCAGCCTCTTAATTCTCTGCTTGACGGTGTGCCTGTACAGTTCGGGGACGGCGCGTATCTCCGCCTCCAGCTCGCAGACGAGGGAGGTTACAAGGTCGTTGGCAAAAATCACCCGCCACATACACCACGATATGAACAAATCCTGTTTGCCTTTTTCCATTTCTTCAAAGTTACGAAAAAAGGGGGACACGGCAAAACCCGCATCCCCCGGCTTTTTCGGGACAAAGTTTTTATATTATCCTTCTTATCGAGTTCGCTATTCTTGCGTTCTCCTCGATGCTTTGCAGCTTGGAGTTGGCATCCTCAAGCACGGCGCGGAATCTCGCGTATTCCGGCAGCGCGATTTTCGACAGAGGCACAAGGCGGTAGTGCGCGTGCATCCCCCAAAAGACCCAATATGGTATCTCGCCCTCCTGCGACCTTGCCTCCTCCTTTGTGAGGCACGTCTCGATGTTGTACTTGATTGAGGTCGCGAGGTCTGCCAGCAGGTTGTCCTCGGGAGGGTCGCAGTACAGCTGCTCCTTGTCGTCGTTCGCCAGCATCCATATCGCGTCCGCCATTGTGTATTTCCCCTTCTTCCATATCAGGGGCTTGTCAGTGTCGGTGTCATACGCGAAGATGAGGACGGGTTCGGCGTTTTTCCTGCCCTCCCACTTGTCCGTGATGCCGAAGATTTCCCTCCTGCGGAGGATTACCGTCAGTTCCTTCATGCTGCCTTTTATTGAGTACAGGCAGCAAAAAAACATTATCGTGAGCGTCAGCCACACGGCAAAGCCTAAAAATGCTAATATTGTTTCCATTTTGTTTGTTTTTTTATTTGAAGTTATGTTCCGAAAAAGTCCCCGAGTTTCCAGTCGTCTATGAGCGTCTTGCGGAAGTCCGCCGTGTTTACGAGCCTCCACTTCTGGCTCTCACCCGCGATTTTTTTCATGCGGCGGTATGTCCCGCGCATTCCGTGCTTGCGGAAGTGGGGTTCAAGCATGACCGTTATGTCGTATGAGTTCAGCGCGTCGAACTCCACTCCGTTTTGCAGGAACGTCCTTGCCGCGCCGAGGCTCGCGGGGAAGCCGTGTCCGTCCTTCAGGTCGTCAAGGTCGTACCGCCTGTTGCAGCTGTACGGCGTTCCCTGCGTGCGCCTTATCAGCACAGCCTCCTCTTTTCCGTTTTCGCCGCGCTCGATTATCTCCGCGCTGTCAAATTCTGTTTCCATTTGCTGTTTTAGAAAAAATTAATCAAAATATTCCATTATGTTGTCCGACAGTTCGCGCATGGGGCAGCAGATGTACCTTTTCGCGGTCATCTCCACGCTGGAGTGTCCCATCATGCGTGATATGCTGTACAGGTCGCATCCGCGAAGGTATAGGTTTGTGGCAAAACTCCGCCGTCCCGTGTGCGAGGTTACGAGTTTCCATTTCTCGTCCGTAATCTCGTTTCCGGCACGGAATGCGTGGACGGTGGCGTTTATCCCCACGCGGCGGCACATCGCCCGCAGCGTGTCGTTGAACGTTACCGTGCTGACGGTCTGCAAGTCCCTGTTTTCCGCGAGGATTGGCATGAGTATCGGCTTGCACGGTATTGATGCGCGTGTGTGCGTCTTCTGCGAAATGTAGGTGATGTCCCTGCCGTCAAGGTTCGTGAGGTCGAGCCTTTCCGCGTCGGAAAATCTCGCGCCTGTGTAGCTTTCGAGCAGGAAACGCCCGCGCACGGACTTCTCCACGGGCGTTCGCGGCACATAGTCCGCCAGCTTTTCAAGCTCCGCGTCCGTGAGCCACACGTTCACCACCGTCTCGCCCCTTACTGTCAGAATTTTTTTCCAGTCCTTGGGCAGGTCAACCTCATCCGCGTATGCGTTTATCACCGCCTTGATTTTCGCGCAATACTGCCTGACCGAGTTCTGTGCCAGCGTCTCCCCCATGTGGGTGATGAACAGGGACAGGTTGAGGCGCGAGAGGTTGCCCCACGCCATTGGCTTGTCGGTAGCCTCGCGGAAGTAGTCAAGCACAATGCCGCATTTCGGGTATTTAGCCAGAAACGCCGCCTTAAATGTCTCCATGACTGTTGATTTAACTGTATTTATTGCTTTTTCAGCAAAAAGTTCATTTCGTTTTCCACCAATTCTCAATCTTTTCTGAAATCCATGCTACCGCAATGAGGGCGGCAAAGCCCAGGGCGTGCGCCAGCAGCCACACTTTCCAGCCCGACAGAAAGAAAAGGAATAACTCTAAAAAAAACAATGCTATCATAATCCTTCTGCAATGTCGAGTATTACGTCAGACAAGATTTTCTTTGACATCTTCGATGTCTCCGCGTCCTTTTTCAGGGCTTCCAAAGCGTTTTTCGCGTGCATTTCGCCGCGCCTGTACGCTTTCACGAAAGCGTCATAAAGCTCGTTCCCGAAAAGGGCAATCGTCTCCAAGTCTGTGAATGTGTACTTTTTCTCGCCGACCCAGAACGTCCCCCACTGTCCGTTTTCCTGCGATTTTCCATAGACGATGTGTCCGCAGTCGTCAACCGTGTTTCCGTCCTCGTCGCCAAAGAGGTAATCACCCTCCCAGTGGCACAGGCTGTCTCCCACTGTCAGCGCGCCGAAGTCGAGCAGGTCTATGCGTCCCTTGATGTTGTTTTCCCTTGTTGCCCTTTCCTGCACAAATAGCAGGATGTCGTTTCTTTTTTTCATTGTCTTTTGTTTTGGTTTGGTTATGTAATATAATACTATTTGATTGATTGTAATGCGCCCGAAGCGGATTTTCTTCAAATTCGGACGCACGGAAAGGAGTTTTTATGCTGTTTTCAATGCTCGCTTGCATTGTTTTGCAATTCAAAAGTAAAAAATAGAGGCTTTAACCAAACCTCTATTTTTATGCAGATTTTTCACACCTGCACCATTCCGCTTTCAGTCGTTTTGTTTTATGAGGGACGGCTCAAAGGCAATTTTACCGAAAATCTTTACCCTCCACGTGTGCGGGCAGTCCAAATCTAATTGTAGCTTCTATGAGCCTGCCCAAAGTTTTTTTCTCCGGGTTTCTGTACTGACGTGATAAACTCACGCATAGCCTACCAAAAAGTCGTATATGTCGCACATCGCGTCCCAGCATCTTTTTGTGTCGTCCAATACTGCACGCAGGTTGTAAGGCGCACCGCGTCTGCCGTGTCCTTCTTCGTCCAGCCATATATACGTTTCCCGACTTTCGTCAAAATCATCACAATAGATGTCAAGGTTTCTGATAAAACCGATGAATGTGTCTTTTGCGTTCCTGTTTTCTGGAAATGGGATTGCAGCCCAGAAATCCCTGCCGCAGGGGGAACAGTAGTTCAGCTCAACGCAATCTTCCTCTATTAGATAGCCGTAATCTCCATGTTCACGCACGAACTTGTCGAGTAGTCCTGTTATCATTGCTGTTTTCATTGCTCTTTAATTTAAACACAGAAGTAAAAATTAGTCTATATCGCACCCAATCACGTAGGTGTCGTTGATTAACAGATAATAGTATCCGTTGCCGCAGTTCCTGTATTCTTTGCTGAAACCAGCCTCTACATCGCCATTGGGGAACGCCTTGCACCACAGGGTTCCATCGTAGCCGCAAAAGTCAAAACGTGGAGAAATGTAACTCTTTTTCCTTTTCACGGCATCCCTAAAAATTCCCATTACCGTTCTACCGCAACGCTTTTCTATTGCGGCAAGACTGATGCACTTGCCGTCAATGCACGTACCGGACGTAATGCCATTTTCATAAAGGGATTTTGACAAATCAGCCGTGGCGATTTTGCGAATCCAATCGTTTGAATGCGTGGCGCGGCGTGCAAGTTTTTTGTATTTTGCGACAAAATTCAAAGTTTCCATAATATGCTTTTTTATTTTTGATTACAGAATATACGATAATCCTCCTCACTTTCGAAACCCATGTACCCACAGCATACGGCTTTAACCTTGCTTGCCCAAGGCATGGCATCGTCTACTCCGTTTTCCTCTTTGGATTTCGACTTAGCCTTGGCTTCTTTCTTAGCTTTCAGCCGGTCAATTTCGGACTGCACGATTTTCTTATCCGCTCCGGGATAATCCTTGATTTCTTCGAGGTGCTTAATCTGCGCTTCGATATCCTTTCCGCCGCATTCAACATCGCCGAACGCGGTTACACATTCGATACGGTGCAGCGTAATATTATCGACTACTTTAGTCTCGGAGGTAATTCTGTATTTCATATCCATTGCACATTAAATGGTTTGCTTGATTAGCTCAATCGTGTATTTAGGGTTCACCTCGTTG
>ERZ1034973.1325-NODE-1325-length-14723-cov-159.022839_pt1 | contig 14723 bp, 12 predicted proteins | sample MGYA00520686_ERZ1034973 | MGnify/ENA primary metagenome ERZ1034973 (study PRJEB33766, sample SAMN09781775) | gut metagenome | biome: gut microbiome | host: Homo sapiens | place: Madagascar | study: EMG produced TPA metagenomics assembly of the PRJNA485056 data... | reverse complement strand
TAAACTTGTTTCCAGGTGCAAAGGTAAAAGTGAAGTGCGGGTGACTATGTTTGCTGGGCACCTTATACTCCTGCCCAGCTTAGGAGTTTATACTATATCTTTAACTTCCCAATCAGTAAGTGCTATCTCCACATTTGATGGATTTGAATATAAAATTACAAAATTTACGGTCCTTGTGGTCTTGGCTATCCTTGTATTTAGTAGAAGTTGGTTCCCAGGAGATAAAGTTTTCCGTCATCTTCATTTGGTCGGCAGACAATGTCAAGGATATATTTCTGGTTTCAATTCCATCAAAAGAACTAACTGCCGCGTATTCAATATTTCCAAACTCTACTTTTCTGAGATTATGGCAGTTGTCGAAAATATACCGTTCAATAATCTCTAAGTTTGGAGCATAAACAGACTCAAGTCTGCTACAATTAGTGAAAGCGCAATTTGATATCTTTAATGCTTCTGGTACTTGAACAGACTCAAGATTAGTACATTCTTGGAAAGCTCTATCATAAATAGTTATTATATCTGGCAAATTTATTGATTTAAGACTTTTGACAGAGTTAAAATCTTTTATCTTCTCACATCCCTTAAGAGTTAAGTTTATAGTACCTGCTTCAGCATTTTTGAGAGCATCTGTTATTTTAGAAAAGTCACTAAAACCTTCTGCCAAATTGAGCGTTATGCCAGTTTTTCCTGCAGCCAAAGCTTGTTTTATAATTAATTCCGGTGTGAGTATGGAGGCATCGCCACCAGTAATTGCATCGCCAGGAGCCCAATCTGCAACACTTACACTTCCTATTGTAGCTTTGTCCTTACCTATTTTTACATCATAGGTATAGCTCTTGGCTTTTTCTAGAGCAGGAATTCCCGTTACATACAGTTCTTCAGTATGAGTAGGGTTGATCACCTCACCATCATTGTATGTCACAGTGAGTTTGAGGAATTTCTCTGCATCATTGCCTGTTCCTGGAGATACCAAAGCATAGAATACATTGCTGCCATTTTCTTCTTTTTTATAAGTTTGGATGGGTGCGTAGCTGTCACCATCTTCTGCAGGAACTTTCAGCTTAGAATAAACTTCTACGGCAGAAAGTGTAGGGTTAAGATCTTTGAACTCATCTCCAAACCTGCTTGCTTTGACAATGACGCGAGCCGTCTGACGTTCAAAGTCCAATGCCAGCTGTCTATCGGAAGGTATATCTGCCTTTTCTATCATTTTTATGCATTTCATATAATCAGACTGAGCAATTTTCGTATCTGTAGATTGGTCTTTTGAGACATAACCTGCAGAGAAAGAATTTTTTGTGGAGTTATCATCCGCCTTCTCAGGATAACAAGCCTCGAAAGTCTGCGCATTACCCGTCCAGAGCAGAAATTCAGCTGCATTCACAGGTGCCCATACCTCGGCCGTCTTCTTATAAATAACGGTTGTACCCTCAGTAGTTACACTGATGGCATCGCCCTCATTAAAACTCGTTTGTTCCTCTTCTGTACCCACAGGATTGCTACGGGTAAAAATGCTGTTTCCACCAACGGTGGCAGCAATCTTCACCTCATTGGCGGCACTGTTAGCTCCCAGTTCGTCATCTGTAGAGCAAGCGGCAAGCATTGCTATAACTGCAAATGCTCCCATATATCTTGTAATCTTCATACCTTGTCTATTTTAAATGTCAAACAATTCTTTAATCAGTCTCTAAACTGCCAGTACCTCCATTTCCCCAAGACGTCGCACTTATGGTGCCCCCTTGCACTACATCCTTACCTACCAACAGATGCAACTCATGTTTCTTACCAGATTCAAAATTCACATCGCTGGTGGCAATCCAGGTGTACTCAGTGCCATCCACCTTGAACGAAATACTGAATTTTCCTGCAGTAACGGTCTGTGGAATCACAATGGCAGAATAGTTGAAGAAAGCATGGTCGGTTGTTTTCTCTGCCGGCGTGAATCCTGTAGTTTCAGGAGTAATGGCTGTTGCCTGGGTACCGTCAACTTGAACCCCAATAGAAGCTGCAGAGAAATCTACTTTGCTGCTGATAATGGTGCCATTCACCTTGACATCAGTTACAAATCCTGCCGTAACCGTATTATTATTCTGATTAAACTGATCTCTTAACTCGATAATGAGATTCAGCTGACTGAGGAGATGGGTGAATGCAACATTAACTGCCTGGTAGGTATTCAATTCCGTACCAGGCGTGAATTCCGTTTGCTTATATACAATAAGGTCTGAAGAATAGTCATCAGCACCGCTTTGGTCTGCTTTTACAGAAAAGGCATAATCAGACTTTCCGAAGACTTTTACTTTGCCACTTGCATCTTCGGTAGTCACCTGATATGGCGCATAAGCCAGAATATCAACAGCGGTAGTTGAATTCTGCCACAACATCTGGGTAGCAGGATTCCAATTGCTGCCTTCCTTTGTTATCAAGACATTATCATAGGTATATTTTTCGCTATTAGCATTTTTGATGCAGAAGCCGAACGATTTAAGCTTGTCCGTACTGTTTCCATAAGAGGCACGGGTATTCATGCCATCTACGCTTGTCATGATTCTGACCACATTATCCATTGGATAATTGCTCTGTGCCAATTCATCCTCACTGGAGCAGCTGGCAAAAACTGCCGTTGCCAAAGCTGCCATTGCTAATATTTTAATTGCTTTCATATTCTATATGTATTTAACCGTTGTACTATGTTAGTTGAGAGCTTCGCCTTTGAATGTGCTGCCATCCTCCCAATCAGTAATTTTAACATCTCCAAGACTTATCTCGTTACGTCCAACCTCCAAATTGACAGTAGTAATCTTACCACTTTCTAATTTGAAAGGTGTGCCGTTATCATAAACGAAATTCTTGCCACCGATGACAATGGTGAGTTGCTTGACATCTTCCTGTGGAATAATGACAGAAACATACTTGGTGTTTTCAGTAATCTCAGGAAGCGAGAAATCTTCCTTTGCTGTAGTGGAAGGAGTAACAACCTTTGTCAGATAATTGATGGTTGCCTCTTTTGCCGCATTGCCCACAACCACTTTCTCTACAGTTGGTATGCCACCCCATTGATTCTTATAGGTAAGGTTCACAGCAAGTTTTGCCATTACATGGGTAAAGGTAAGAGGTACTGTCTGTTGGGCATCGGCACTGTAGGATAAGCCGTCTGGGTTGACTGCCACCAAGAGGTCGCTTTCCGTTTGCTTATTTACATCGAATGTATATTCTCCGGCAGAAAGGTCGGATATTGCTGCTGTAGGATAGACACCGATGAAATAATGCTTCTCACGGTTGTTCTTCCAAAGCATCTGTGGAGTGGATACCCATGTACCGTTAGTCAACTTGTTGATAGCGTTGTTCACCACTCGTTCGCTTGTCTCAGGGGCTACAGTTGGGGCACCTGTCCAGGCATACACACTGATTTCATCACCCTCCTCAAAGGTTTGACCGCCTTTCGCATCTGTGGCAACACGTGTCATATTGCCGATACTGGTAGAAACGGTGATATACTTGGAGGTCTCGCCTCCGATACCATTCTCGTTGTCAGAACAACTTCCCAATGTCAAAACCATTGCCATCAGGGCAAAGAGATAAGTTTTCTTTTTCATTGTCTTTTACTATTTTATGTTTATATTCTTGTTTTGATTCTTGCTAAATGAGAGGGTCGCTTAATCTTCAGGATTCAGGATTTCACCACGATAAATCCATCCCTCAGTCCAATCATCTATCTTCGTGCTCGTAAGATACATGTAAGGTTTCATCTCCTCAAATTCCAAGTTTATCTGATACTTGCCTCCAGACTTCATGACGGGTGCTTCGATGTCGTAGTTGCTAACTACTCCCCCAGGAGAAATCAGTTGGATAAACAACTTGGTGGTATGTAAACCGTTGGCTGTCGGCATCAAGCGTAATGTTTCCGTTTTTAAAGTTTCGCCAGGCACTGCGATTCTCAAAGGTATATCACACTCTTCCTTGGTATAGCTTGCCGTCCCGAATGTTCCATCCTCATTCTTTTGCAGGGGCAGGAGTCCGGTTGCCACATTCAGAACCTTGCCTATCATTGCAAAATTGTCAGGAACTCCTTCAATGAAGATGGTCAATTCTGCAAGTATACGGCGCATTTCGCTTCTTGTGATATAGTGCACATCCTCCTTGTCGATGACGATGTCTGTTACACCATAATAGGCATGTTCGGTTGAAGCACTCGGATTCGACAGTCCTAGCACCAGATTATTCATGTTGGCAATGGCTCTTGTCTGTTCACTGATGGTGAACGGAGCCACCAGGTTGGTGGTGGTGAGAATGCGGTAGTGACCTTCTGACATATCATAGTGCTCGCTTGCCATTTCCTGCGCACTGCCATGCTGTCTTTGCACCACCTGCGTACCGTCTGTAGCATTCACGATCCATGTCTTCACATCCTTCACTTCCGTACCCTCATCGACTTCGTCTGCCCAGGCGAGCGAAACCGACAAGCCTCCATCCCCTTCGCCATCATGGACATCATGATCGCAACTTACCAATAGGCATGGGACGCCTAGCAGCACCCATAACCAAATATTAAATCTTTTTTTTACTTTCATTTCCTATCTTGTTTTATGGGTTACAGATGATGATTTGTAGTCTCTACTCGGCGGGCTTTTGGGGCTGTTCGGGAAGCGTCGCTTCCCTTTCCTACTACCGAGATGCGGCTCGCAGCAATACCTCTCTTCACAAGCCAGTTCTTCAGGACTTGTGCTCGCTGGCGGGAGATGCGTCTGTTTACAGCCACGCTGCCCCTTGTATCGCACCAGCCGGTCACCGTCACCTTCATTTCAGGATTCTCCTTCAATATACAGAGGATGTTTTTCAGCTTGGATACCTCGCTTGGGCGAATGGTAATGCGGTTGAAACCGAAATAGATGGCAGGGAATGTCACCTTTGCTGATTCAGCTGCGCCTTGTACGGCAACCTTGGTTTCCGCCTTATCTGTCGTCTGCAGCTGCTTGGCTGTATTCACCTCTGGGGCAGATTCCTGCTGCTGTGTCTCCTGCTTCAATGCCTGCTGTGTCTCCTGCATCAGAACTTCCTGCTGCGGCATCGGCGATGTTTCCATCAGCTTTTCTTTCTTCGTCTTGGCGAAGCTGATTCCCAATCTTATACCGCTTTCCCATACGAAGTTGTTCTTGTGCAGATGTTCCGGCATTCCGTCCATACGTTCTCCTGAAAGGCGTGTCAAACCGGAATAGATGCCCAGATTAAGATTGGAGGTCAACTGGTAACCAGCCTGCAAGCTGGCTCCATAGCCCAGATGCCAGCGGGTAGAGCCTTTCACCACCTCAGCATTATCTGCCAGGGTCTGGATATCTGCGCAGGTGGTCACTGCATAGAGATGAGGAGATACGGCTACAGTCCAGCGGCTGTGAGCGGTATTGCGTAACAGCCCCAGCAGATTCACGTGACCCCTTGCACCATACCAGCCCATCCTGACATGGCTTTTCAACTGGGCATATTCCCAGCTATCCATACCCAGGACACTTGCATTGTAGAGCATACCATCGCTCCCCAGCCAGTAGTTGCGCTCCACGCAGCAGTCTTGTGCCGACAGGTTCACCTCTCCATATCTGGCAGAGAGTTCTGCTGAGAAGATGGGGTTGAAACGATAGCCGCCATAGATGCCGGCAGCCCAGCCCATGTGGGTCTTGTCGTGTCCGAAACTGGAAAAAGTGGATAAGCCGAAAGGCAATCCGCCATCCACGCCCAGATACCATCCTTTGGAATCTGGCAGGTTACGATTGCTGGCTTCCGCTTTCGCAAAGGAAAAGGAAAGGATGGAAACAAGCACGGCAACCAGTAGTCTAATCTGTGTCGTTGAACGATTCATCATATTATATAACTCTACATTAATGTCATTTACTTACTTCAGAAAATATTATGAGACTTGCCGATATGATTAGCAGGGAAGTCAAATCTTGTTTTATGGCATAAGATTCAAAAATTTCATTCGTGCCACAAAAATAGTGTTTTTCACTGAAAAAAGGTGTCGCATTCCCTAAAAAAAGTGTCGCATTCCTAAAAAAAGAAGCAGTATTTGTAGAAATATTACTCCTTTCGGATGCCATTTAGGAATAATATATAGCACTTCCTGATACTACGTCAGCAATGGTTACTTCTTGTCTGAGTCATCTAGAATAGGATTTGCAGACTGTGTAAAACGTATATTCTAACAACGTAAGATAACTATTTATATAGTGTAAAGTCTATGTATTATGCGTCGTGCACCGTTCGAAGTAAGCACGTGCATCGTTCGATATGAGAGCGTGCATCGTTCGACGCACGTGCTTACTTCGTTCGGTGTGAGTCGCAAAACAAATAGGCAATACACCTCTTTCCCTGCAGGAATGAGCGTATATTGCCTATTATGAGTAGATGTGATGATATATAGAATATCATCTTTTCCTTGTTTTTCTATTATCCGTAGATAACCTTACCATTCTCATCCTCGTAAGGAGTCATATCCTTAGCATACTGGTTCATGGCACGGAGGCTCATACCCATAGATGAGAAACCACCATCGTGGAAGAGGTTCTGCATAGTTACCTTGCGGGTGAAGTCTGAGAACATCATTACGCAATAGTTAGCGCAATCCTCTGCTACCGCATTTCCGAGTGGAGACATCTTGTCAGCAAAGTCCATCATATTCGCGATATCCTTGATACCCTTACCTGCAGTTGTAGCTGTAGGGCTCTGAGAGATGGTATTGATGCGGACATGCTTCTCACGACCATAGATGTAACCGAAGCTGCGTGCGATGCTCTCGAGCATGCTCTTGGCATCAGCCATATCGTTGTAACCGAAGAAAGTACGCTGAGAAGCTACGTAAGTGAGAGCTACTACAGAACCCCACTCATTGATAGCATCCAACTTCTTGGCTACCTGCAACATCTTGTGGAAAGAGATAGCAGAGATGTCCAATGTCTTGTTCAGGAAGTTGTAGTCGAGGTCATCGTATGTACGATGCTTGCGAACGTTAGGGCTCATAGCTACAGAGTGGAGCACGAAGTCGATTTTGCCCCCGAGTTTCTCCTGAGCCTCTGTGAATACCTTTTCCAAGTCTTCTACGCTAGTCGCATCAGCTGCGATGATAGGAGCGTTGATCTGTTCAGCGAGCTTATCCAGCGTACCCATACGCAAAGCCATAGCTGTATTACTAAGTGCGATAGTAGCACCCTCTTCAGCAGCCTTTACAGCTACTTTCCAAGCGATTGATTCCTCATTGAGTGCACCGAAGATGATGCCACGCTTGCCTTTTAACAAATTGTGAGTCATTGTTATCTTAATACTATATGTTTGTAAATCGTGCGCAAAATTACGAAATTTGTGCAATATATGCAAGCTTTTTCGCAAAAAAGTGCTGTTTACACCACCTTTTTTGCGAAAAGTCAAGTAAATCGTGCCTTATTTATCATCTATCCGGATGCGGGCCACCAATGGGAGATGATCGCTGTAACCTCCTAAATACCTCGGACCCAGGTAGGTGCGATATGGTTTTTTACCGCCATATTTCTCATCATCTTCGAGCAGGAAAGGCAAATCTCCTATCCTGCAGGCATTTTCCGGATGCTGCATCGATTCGCTCAGCAGTATCTGGTCAAGACTGCGCCATTCTCCATGCCAACGGTAAGTAGCCTTTGCCCCATGGCTACCCTGTGCTCCGACAGATATATTAATAAGGTGGTGCTGATAGAGATATTCCAGAGCGGGAGAGTCGTGATAATCATTGAAGTCTCCTGCCACAATGATCTTTGCCCCACTTTGAAGCGCATAAATGGAATCCACTGCTTCTGCCAACTGGCTCGCCACCTGCAGGCGGTAAGGACGAGATTCACGCTCTCCTCCCCTTCTACTAGGTGCATGCACCACAAACACATGCAGCGTATCGCCCGTGATGACACGTCCCGAAACATAAAGAATGTCTCTCGTAGGACGGGTATCCGGCAGGCGCTTCACCCGGATAGACCAGGAATGAATCAATGAAAAGGAAAACGGCTGATACATCAAGGCTACATCGATGCCTCGCTCATCGGGCGAATCGGTCATCACATACTCATAACCAGCCGTACGGATGACTGAACGCTTGGTCAGATCAAACAATACACTGTCGTTTTCCACCTCACAGAGAGCCACCAGGTCGGGAAGCTGCACATCTCCGGAAGCCTCCTCATACCCCAGTCCCACAATCTCCTGCCCCAGCTGGTTCACCTTATGCCAATAGCGGTAGGGAGTCCAGTGATAACTACCTTCAGGCAGGAACTCGACATCATTCTTAAGCGAATCATGCCGTGTATCAAAGAGATTTTCGCAGTTTAACTCCACAAAAGTGAGTAAACTTGATAGGATGAGTGTTAAAAACATAGTCATTTATTTTGTATTGTCAATGTTTTGATGTATCTTTGCAGTCAGTTTTCGAAGGTCCCATAGTTTAACGGATAGAACGGAGGTTTCCTAAACCTTTGATCCGAGTTCGATTCTCGGTGGGACCACGTACTTTCCTTATCATTCCAGAGATGATAAAACAATAAAGGTCGCTCCTGACAATCAGGAAGCGACCTTTATTATTTTTATATTCTTTCCAGTATCTTTCTCTATCCGACATACATCGGACAGAGAAAGAATGAAGAGTTTCTGATTACTTAACTTCTGCAACCTCCTCAGCTGGCTCTTCCTTAATCTTACGACCAAGAACGATGTAAGCCATTGGAGATGCAATGAAGATAGATGACAATGTACCGAATACAACACCCAGGATCATTGCGAATGAGAAGCTGCGGATGCTGTCACCACCGAGGATGAAGATACAGAGCAACACGAGCAATGTAGATGTAGATGTATTGATGGTACGAGCCAATGTCTCATTGATAGATGCATTGAAGAGCTGCTGACGGTCGCCCTTAGGATGCAACTTCAAGTTCTCACGGATACGGTCGAATACAACCACCTTATCGTTGATAGAGTAACCTACCACGGTCAGGATAGCACCGATGAAGGTCTGGTCAATCTCCAATGAGAATGGAACGAGACCCCACAGGAGTGAGTAGAAACCGATTACTGTCAAGGCATCAAATGCCAAAGCTACAGTAGAACCTACAGAGAAGGCCACGTTGCGGAAACGTATCAGGATGTAGAGGAAGATAGCAATCAATGCGAAGAGCACACTATAGATAGCACCCATAGTGATATCCTTAGCTACAGAAGGACCTACCTTTGTACTACTGATGATAGAACCACCCTGACGAACATCTGGGTTCTTGAATGCCTCAACACTCTTCTGAGAAACCAGGTTAGCCTTCTTCAAGGCATTGTAAAGGATAGTCTCAGCCTCATCGTCAACAGTTGGACTGTTGCTCTCAATCATATAGTTGGTAGATACACGGATAGTCTTACCGTCTGTACCGATAGCAATAGCGCCGGTTGTTGCCTTTGAACCATCTGCATTAACGAATGCATCACCAAGAACGGTACGGATCTGCTCAGGCTCTACAGGATTCTCGAACTGTACTACATAGTTACGACCACCTGTGAAGTCGATACTCTTACTCAAGCCACGAACAAAGAAGCTACCGATGAATACCACAGCTGCTACGATAGCAACGGTGAAGGTAGTCTTGTACATAGACATGAACTTATACTTCTTGCCCTGCATCAGGTTGTGAGAAACTGGAGTATCAAACTTGCAGTGCATCCACTTATCGTGGTTCAACTTATAATCGTAAACCAGACGAGTCAGGAACACAGCAGTGAAGAATGAAACTACGATACCGATGATCCATGTAGTAGCGAAACCACGGATAGGACCTGTACCGGTAGTCAACAGGATAACACCAGTAATCAAAGATGTCAAGTTAGAGTCGAAGATAGCAGAGAAAGCGTTGCCATAACCGGCAGCTACAGCCTGCTTCATACCCTTACCGGAGCGGAGCTCCTCCTTGATACGCTCATAGATAAGCACATTGGCATCCACGGCAGTACCCAGAGACAAGACCATACCGGCAAGACCTGGTAACGTCAGAGCCGCCTGGAAGGACGTCAGAATACCCAGCGTGAAGAATACATTGACGAGCAATGCCAAGTTAGCCATCATACCAGGAATGATGTTGTACATCATCACCATGTAAACCATCAGGAGTACGAAAGCAACAACGAATGAGATAATACCCATCTGGATAGACTGTGCACCGAGAGTAGGACCTACAACCTCCTCCTGAACGATACGTGCAGGAGCTGGCATACGACCAGACTTCAATGTGTTAGCCAAGTCCTTGGTATCCTCGATAGTGAAGTTACCGGAAATCTGAGAGCTACCACCATCAATCTCGCCGTTTACACGAGGAGCAGAGTAAACTACGCCATCCAGAACGATAGCAATAGCCTTACCTACGTTAGCCTTGGTCATCTGAGCCCACTTACGTGCGCCCTCAGTATTCATCTTCATGCTAACAACAGGTGAACCCATCTGGTCGAACTCGTCCTTAGCATCGGTAATTACATCACCCTCCAAAGGAGCACGACCTGTAGTGGTAGTCACCTTCAAGGCGTGAAGCTCGAAGATATTCTTAACCTTCAGGTTATCAGCTGGCTTAGCACTCCAAAGCAGACGCAAGTCTGATGGCAAAACGCGCTTAGCCACAGCAGAGTAGATAATCTTGTTGATGGCAGCAGTATCGCGAACGCTAGCATAACCAACAGTGCTCAAACCACCACCGAGCTGCAAACGAGCCAACAATGGGTGAGCCTTGATAGCAGCAGCATTCTGAGCATCCTCGCCTACCTTGCTTGCAGCATCGTCCTTCTTCTTGATAGAGAACTTAGCCTCAGCCTTCTTAGGTTCAGCCTTAGCAACTTCCTTCTTAGCTGCTGCAGAATCTGCTGCAACTGTATCGTTCTTCTCCTCACCATTATCACCATTTGCGATACGGGTATCAAGCTGCTGGAGATAAGGAGCGATTTCCTCTGAGTTGTATGTCTCCCAGAACTCAAGGTTTGCACTACCCTGGAGCATCTTACGCATACGCTCTGGCTGGCTGATACCTGGCATTTCTACCATGATACGGCCCTGCTGACCTTCCAACTTCTGGATGTTAGGCTGTACAACACCGAACTTATCGATACGGGTGCGGACAACATTGAAAGAGTTGTCAATAGCATCCTGTACAGAAGCGCGGATAGCCTTCTCTACCTCTGCGTCGCTGCTCTGAGGAGAAACCTTGCCCTGCAACTGCTGGGTAGCGAACACTTCTGCGAGTTTATGACCTGGTGCGCTCTTATGATAAGCGTTAATGAAAAGTGACACGAAGTCACCACCGTTAGCTTCTTCCTGAGCTCTAGCTTCCTTCATGGCATTGGTAAAACCAGCGTCGGTCTTATGATCGGCAAGGTTTTCAAGTACATCAGGTACAGAAATCTCAAGAATTACATTCATACCGCCCTTAAGGTCAAGTCCAAGACCAATCTGAGTCTCCAAGCAGTTCTGGTAAGAATAAACACCTAAGTACTTAACAGAATCCTTATAATCCTGCTGAGCAATAGGATCTTTAATCTTTGCAGCCTCGCTGTCATAGTAACGTGTGGCAAACGAGAATGACAAATAGAAGATACTTGCGAGAGTCAGTAAGACGGCTACACAAATTACAATTCCTTTGTTTTGCATTTCTATTTTATTGTTATTAATTTATTTATTTTCAGCTTTATAATTCATCATTACATATATAATGACGTGCAAAAATACGCATTTTTTTTCTTATATAAGAATATTTTGCCTTATTTTTGCTTTTTTGGGCGCTTTTTTAGCTTACAGATGATAGGATAATGGTCTGAAACCGCTATTTTATCATCTACTTTGCACTCATAAGGCTCCCAATCCTCAGAACACATGATATTGTCTATTCGTACGAAAAATCCACCACGATGATAACTGATTCCCGGTCCATTTCCACTTTCTACATAGCAATCTACCAGATTCTTAGCTATCGTGCGATGCACGTAAGAGATCGGTCCGTCATTGAAGTCACCGCAAAGGATTGTGCTCATCCCCCGATGCTCCCTGATGTATCTCGCCACCGCTTCGGCTTGGGGCGCACGCTTCTTCGTTGCCTCTGCCAACTTCACCACCAGGAGCTTGGAGGTCTGCTCGGCAGTATCTACCTGCAGTTTTCCTACAACCAGTTTCTTGAACTGCTGCCGGTCTTCCTTGCTCAAACCCGTTGTCTCCAGATGATTATTGATAAGCAGAACTGGCTTATCGTTGATTTTCAAACGGTAAGCCACACTCATATTCCCCTGCGATTCATAGGGAATCAGTTCCTTGGAAAGGATAGGATATTTACTCAGCAGCATCAAGGCGTTTCCGCCATGGGGATGAACCGTAACGTCCTGATAAGCATAAATCGGCTTCAGCATACTGTCTATCTGCTCTGCATTCCTGCCGGTAGGCTGCGCTTCCTGCAAACAGACAATATCAGCATTCTGTTCCAACAGATAAGACAGGCAGATATTCACACCATCCTCATCTTCCGTTTGATTTCCGAATCCCCAGGTATTGTACGACAGAACCTTGATGCTTCCCTTCGGAGCATCTCCCTTCATATTGACCGGCATATACTGGCGGACAGGTACGAAGCTGACCAGAAAGCCCAACAAAGGAATGAGAACATACCTGGCACGGAAGACGACCCAGAATATCAGAAAGCCAAGATTGAGGGAAAGAAAGACCGGAAAGAGCAGTCCTGCATTGCAGAATGCGGGAAAACGTTCCGGATTCAGCAGATCGGAATATCCCACCAATAACATAAAGGCAACAGTAGCCACATTGGCTCCTGCCACCATCTTGACCGTAAAATCCCTTAATCCATTCAACATGACACTATCTGTTACTCTGGTCAAAAAGGGTCTGTTTCTCTTCTCGGGTCAGACTGTCATAACCACTCTTGCGTATCTTATCCAAGATACGGTCAATCTCCTTCTGTGCAGCCTTCTTGCGCTCTTCGGCTTCATCTGTACGCTGGAAATCTGTGGTATAGGTATCATTACGGGTATAATTATCGTTGCGGGTATAATCGAAACGTTGCTTGGTCTGCTTGTTTCTACCCCCAAACATATTACGTAACTTATCGAAAGAATCGGCAGCAGAAGAGTTATGATAACCTCCATCCATCTGCTTACGCCAGTAACGGATCATGAAGAAACCGAATACCATACCTCCCAGGTGGGCAATATGAGCCACACCATCGCCACGGGTTGCCAAGGCAGAGAAGAGCTCGATGGCAGCATAGCCAATCACGAAATACTTCGCCTTGATAGGTACAGGCAACGGGAAGATGAATATTCGCTCATTAGGATAAATCATTCCGAATGCAAGCAGGATGGCATAGATGGCACCCGATGCACCTACGGTTGTCCACATGTTGAGATAATCGCCCATAGCCATACGGGCACCCTCGCCACTTACTACAAACTCATAGGCAGACATATCCTTGACGATATAGGTAACATACTGAGCTGCTTCCTGAAAGAGGCCGGCACCTACGCCGCAGGCTATGTAATAAAAAAGGAACTTCTTCGGCCCCCAGACTCTCTCTACGACACATCCGAACATCCAAAGGGCGAACATATTGAAGAGAATATGCTCGAAACCACCATGCATGAACATATACGTAAACAGCTGATAAAAATGGAAATCGGAAGCCAAGAAGAAATGAAGTCCCAAGATATCATTGAGAACATAGCCATCGGTTCCGTTCTTTCCCATGACCAGGCAGGCCAGAAAGGCCACCACATTCACTATCAGCAGATTCTTTGTAACTATTGGAATATTGCGCATAACTATTTTTGCCTTAACTATTAATGATCTTATTAAAATTTGAAATTTGGTGGCAAAATTACTAAAAATATCCGTGAAATCACCAAAAAATGAGTAGATTACAATAAAATTTCACTATTTTCATCACTTTTCTGCTTTTTTTATTTGAACTTTCAAAGGAAAAGACTATATTTGTAAGCAAAATCGATAATTGATAGAAATTACTAATCATTTAATAACGTATAATTATGAACAAGACAGAATTGATCGACAAGATTGCAGCAGGTGCAGAGATTACAAAGGCACAGGCTAAGGCTGCTCTCGACGCAACTACTAATGCGTTGAAGGAGGCTCTCATCGCAGGTGACAAAATCCAGTTGGTAGGCTTCGGTACCTTCAGCGTAAACGAGCGTCCTGCTCGCGAGGGTATCAACCCAGCAACCAAGGAGAAGATCCAGATTGCAGCTAAGAAGGTGGCTAAGTTTAAGGCTGGTGCTGAGCTCGCTGATGCACTCAACAAATAATTGTTAAGATTATTTTCGACGTAAAAGGGCATTCCTCTCGGAATGCCCTTTTATTGTATGATATTATTTTGGCTGCTTACCGATGTAAGCCAGGATACCACCATCTACATAAAGGATGTGGCCATTTACTGCGTTAGATGCTTCTGAAGCCAGGAATACAGCAGGACCTTCCAACTCCTCTGGCTCCAACCAGCGACCTGCTGGAGTCTTTGCACAGATAAAGCTGTCGAATGGATGACGGCTACCATCTGCCTGACGCTCACGAAGAGGTGCTGTCTGTGGAGTTGCGATATAACCAGGACCCAGACCGTTGCACTGGATATTGTACTCACCATACTCAGAGCAGATGTTACGTGTCAACATCTTCAAGCCACCCT
>ERZ1034973.1324-NODE-1324-length-14734-cov-6.520335_pt1 | contig 14734 bp, 10 predicted proteins | sample MGYA00520686_ERZ1034973 | MGnify/ENA primary metagenome ERZ1034973 (study PRJEB33766, sample SAMN09781775) | gut metagenome | biome: gut microbiome | host: Homo sapiens | place: Madagascar | study: EMG produced TPA metagenomics assembly of the PRJNA485056 data... | reverse complement strand
ATGCGGTATAACGGGTAAACCGCACGGGACGCATATATGCGTCCCCTACAAACCTGCCGAAAAAGGTGAAGTTTTAATTTTAACGGACTACTACAAGAGTTTTCCTACAGTTTAAGCGCCGCCAAGGCGGCGCGGTTCACCTTATTTATTATCTCTTATCTTTTATCTATTCATTTTTATCCTTCGTTTCCCTTCCGTTTTTACAGATACAACATCATACACAGTAAAGGAGCTTTTCTTATGTCTATCAACAAGTACTACGATTCCGACTGCAACCTGGGTATGCTCGACGGCAAGACCGTCGCCGTCATCGGCTTCGGCTCGCAGGGTCACGCCCACTCCGAAAACCTCGCCGAGAGCGGCGTCAACGTCGTGGTCGGTCTGCGCAAGGGTTCTGCCCACTGGGAGAAAGCCAGCGAGTTCGCCGCCACCCACGAGAACTTCAAGGTCATGGAAGTCGAGGAAGCCGCCAAGGTCGGCGACGTCGTGATGATGCTGGTTCCCGATGAGCTGTGCGCCGACATCTACAACACGCAGGTCGCCCCCTATATGACCGAGGGCAAGGCGCTGGCCTTCGCCCACGGCTTCAACATCCATTTCAAGACCATCACCCCGCCGAAAAACGTGGACGTCATCATGATCGCCCCCAAGGGTCCCGGTCACATCGTCCGCCGCCTGTACACCGAGGGCGAGGGCTGCCCTTCCCTGATCTGCGTTGAGCAGGACTACACCGGCAAGGCTAAGGACATCGCCCTGGCATACGCCTCCGGCATCGGTGCCGGTCGCGCCGGTATCCTGGAAACCACCTTTAAAGAGGAAACCGAAACCGACCTGTTCGGTGAGCAGGCTGTGCTTTGCGGCGGCGTTTGCGAGCTGATCCAGGCAGGCTTTGACACCTTGGTCGAGGCCGGCTACGCCCCCGAGATGGCATACTTTGAGACCTGCCACGAGATGAAGCTGATCGTTGATTTGATCAACGAGGGCGGCTTCTCCAAGATGCGCTACTCCATCTCCAACACCGCCGAGTACGGCGACTACCGCACCGGCAAGCGCCTGATCACCGAGGACACACGCAAGGAGATGAAGCAGGTGCTGAAGGAAATCCAGGACGGCACCTTTGCCAGCGAGTTCCTGACCGAGATGAGCCCCAAGGGCGGTCGCAAGACCCACTTCCTCGCGCAGCGCCGCATCGCTGCCGAGCATCCCATCGAGAAGGTGGGCGCCGAGCTGCGCAAGATGATGAGCTGGCTGAAAAAGTAATACGGAGTGAACAACACTATGAACAGCGACAACGTCAAAAAAGGTCCCGAGCGCGCGCCCAACCGCAGCCTGTTTTACGCCCTTGGCTACACCCCTGAGGAGCTGGACCGCCCGCTGATTGGCGTGGTTTCGGCGTACAGTGAGATCGTACCCGGTCATATGGGGCTGGACAAGCTTGCCGATGCCGTCAAGGACGGCGTGCGTATGGCGGGCGGCACCCCCATCCTGATCCCCGCCATCGGCGTGTGCGACGGCATCGCCATGGGTCACGTTGGCATGAAATACTCGCTGGCAAGCCGGGAGCTGATCTGCGACAGCGTGGAAACCATGTATATGGCGCACCAGCTGGACGGTCTGGTTCTGGTACCCAACTGCGACAAGATCGTACCCGGTATGGTTATGGCGGCGGTGCGTATGGATATCCCCGCCGTGGTGTGCAGCGGCGGTCCTATGCTGGCGGGTCGCTACGGCGGCGAGGAGGTCAGCCTTTCCAAAATGTTTGAGGCAGTGGGCGCCTACAAGGCGGGGCTGATCACCGAGGAACAGCTCGAGGACTGCACCTGCAACTGCTGCCCGGGCTGCGGCTCCTGCAGCGGTATGTACACCGCCAACAGTATGAACTGCCTGTGTGAGGCGATCGGCATTGCGCTGCCCGGCAACGGCACCATCCCCGCCGTGTACGCCAAGCGGCTGCAGCTGGGCAAGCACGCCGGTATGGCGGTTATGGATCTGGTTCGCCGCGGCGTGACCGCGCGCCAGATCATCAACGAGCGCTCCATCCGCAACGCCCTGACCTGCGATATGGCGCTGGGCTGCTCCACCAACACGGTGCTGCACCTGCTTGCCATTGCGCAGGAGGCAGGCTGCCCCATCGACCTTGCCCTGTTTAACGAGATCAGCGCCAAGACGCCGAACCTTTGCCACCTTGCCCCCGCCGGTCCTACCCATATGCCCGACCTGTTTGAGGCGGGCGGCATCCCCGCCGTGCAGGCAGAGCTTGCCAAGGTCGGGCTGCTGGATCTGGACGTGCCTACCGTGACCGGCAAGACGCTGGGCGAGAACATCGCCGGGGCAAAAAACCGCAACCCCAACGCCATCCGCCCCATCGAGAACCCCTACAGCGCCACCGGCGGCTTACAGATTTTGTGGGGCAACATTGCCCCCGACGGCTGCGTGGTCAAGCGCAGCGCCGTTGCGCCCGAAATGCAGTGCCACAGCGGTCCTGCCCGCGTCTTTGACAGCGAGGACACCGCCATTGCCGCCATCTATGCGGGCGAAATCCACCCCGGCGACGTGGTGGTCATCCGGTATGAGGGTCCCAAGGGCGGTCCCGGTATGCGCGAAATGCTGAACCCCACCAGCGCGCTGGCGGGTATGAAGCTGGACACCACCGTGGCGCTGATTACCGACGGGCGCTTCTCCGGCGCATCGCGCGGTGCCGCCATCGGACACGTCAGCCCCGAGGCAGCGTCCGGCGGACCGATCGGTCTTGTCCATGAGGGCGACACGATCGAGATCGACATCCCGAACGCCCGCATCCATCTGGCAGTCAGCGACGACGAGCTGGCAGCCCGCAAGGCAGCCTATGTCCAGCCCGAACCCAACATCAGGTCCGGCTGGCTGGCACGCTATGCCCGCCTTGTGACCAGCGCCAATTTGGGCGCGGTGCTGAAATAACGTTTTTGCATTGATTTTTGCTTTCCAAAAAGGCAGGCGCCGCAAATGCGGCGCCTGCCTTTTGGTTGTTTATGCGGGCGGGGAAAAGCCTTCCCCCCTTGGGGGGAAGGTGGCGCGGTACGCGCCGGATGAGGGGGGAAATGCCCGGTAGTCATCCCCTCATCCGTCACCTGCGGTGACAGCTTCCCCCAAAGGGGGAAGCCATACAGGCGGTTTTCCCGTCAGGTTGTTACAGCTGCTTCACGCTTTTTTGCTGTAATCCCGCGCACCGTAAATGGCGGTGCCGATGCGCACAAGGGTCGCGCCCTCGGCGATGGCGGCGGTGAAATCCCCGCTCATCCCCATGGACAAGGTGTCCATCTGTGCGCGGTCGTAGTGCTGCGCGTTGGCTTTAGCTAGCAGCTCCCGCATCTGGGCAAAGAAACGGCGGGCGGCGGTTTCGTCGGCATCGGCGGGCGGGATCGCCATCAGCCCGCGCAGCCGGATATGCTCCTTGGCGGCGGCAGATTCCAGCAGCGGGAACAGCCCATCGGCGTCCACACCGCTTTTGCTGGCTTCCTCCCCGATGTTGATCTCCACCAAAATATCCTGCACCACGTCCAGTCTTGCCGCTGCTGCGTCAATTTTATCCAGCAGGCGGGTGCTGTCCACGCTTTGTATCAGCGCGGCGCGCCCCACCACCTTGTTGACCTTGTTGGTCTGCAAATGCCCGATAAAATGCCCCGGCTTGCCGTTGTAGGCGGCAGCGTCGGTTTTTTCCACCAGCTCCTGCACATGGTTTTCGCCAAACAGGTCAATGGGCAAATCCGCGCTGCAGCGCACTTCTTCCACCGTTCGGGTCTTGCAGGCGGCGCACAGCAGCACGTCCTTGGGGTCGCGCCCGGCTGCCCTTGCGGCGTCTGCCATTTTGGCGCGGATCTCTGCCACGGCATCGTGCATCTGCCGTTTTTGCGCTTCGGAAATCATCGCACCTCCTCCTCACTGTAAACAGCCCGCGCCCCGCCGATAAACGGCGGGCGGGTACGGGCGCAAAGCAGGATCGCCTGCCCGATGTGGTCAAGGCTCAGCCGCACCGGCACGGCGACCCGCCGCAGGTGCATCCCGATAAGCGTGCCGCCGATGTCCATCCCTGCCGCCGCCCGAATTTCTTCCACCAGCACCGGCTCGCGGAAGGTGCGCCAGCAGTTGGTCGCCCAGCTGCCGCCCGCATGGGGCTGCGGCACGGCTGCCACAATGGGCAGGTTGTACCGCCGGGCAGCCTCGCGCTCGATAACAATCGCGCGGTTCAGATGCTCGCAGCACTGCGCCGCCAGATAAATGCCCTGCTGCTGCAGCGGCGGCAGCACGCCCGCCAGCACGGCAGCGGCGGCGTCCATACTGGAATGATGTCCGATCTGCCCGCCGACGATTTCGCTGCTGGAGCAGCCGACCACAAAGATGTCCCCTGCTTCCAAATGCGCGGCAGCCAGCAGCTCCTCGGTGGCGGTGCGCGCCTGTGCGGTAATTTGTGAAAGTTCCATAGGTTTCTCCCCCTTACTTAGCGGCGGGCTTGCAGCAAAGGTTCGTAAAGGACACATCGCTGCAAAGCTTCAGCGGCAGCGCAGGTTCCTGCGCCGTAATGGTAATATCGCGGAACAGCACGTCCTTGATCTCGTGTCCGGGCTGGGCAAAGCCCGCCAGCTCAATGGGCGCAACGTCCTGCCAATTATGGTCGTGATCCAGCGCGCGCCCGGTCAGGGTCAGGCGCTCAAAGGTCAGGTGCGTCAACACCGGGGCGTCGGGCGCGGGTGCGCCGTCGTCGTTGTAGGGTACCGAGTGTACCATCACCCGCGGGCTGATGCAGTCGCGCACGGTCACGCCGCGCACATAGCCGCCGCGCTTGGGGGTGGCTTTGATCTCAATGCCCGAGAGCGCGTTCTCTAAATCGCAGTCCCAGATCTGCACGTCCTCCACGCCGCCGCTCATCTCGCTGCCGATGCAGATGCCGTGTCCGAACGCGCTGCGGCAGTCAAATACCTTGATGCCGCGGCAGGGTCGCCCGATTTGGTTGCCCTCGGGGTTTTTGCCGCTCTTGATCGCCACCGCGTCATCGCCGGTGAAAAACTGCCCCGCAAACAGCGTGCAGTCCTCGCTGGAATCCGGGTCCCAGCCGTCGCCGTTCCAGACCCCCTCGGAAATAAAGGTGCAGTGGTCGGTCACAACGTTCTTGCAGTAGATCATATGCAGGTTCCACGATGCGCCGTTTTTCAGCGTAATACCGTGGATCCAGACGTTTTCGCAGTTGCTCAAATTGATTAAGCGCGGACGCACGCGCCCGCCCAGTGTGTCGTCGTTTTCACAGGCGGCGGATTTTTCGGCGTAGTCGGGCATGGTCGCCTGCAGGCGCTCGCGCTCGTGGTGGATGATGTTCATTGCCAGCTCCTGCCCGCCGCTGACGATGCTGCCCTCGCCCCGGATGGTGATGTTGCGGCAGTTGGCGCCTTGGGTGTGGTCCAGCGTACCCGCGTTGAGCAGGCTGGAATAGCACAGCATTTCCACCCCTTCAAACCGGCTGGGGATGCGCGGCTCGTAGTTGCGGGGGTTGGCATTGCCGATGATGTTGGCGCCCTTGGCAAGGTAGATTTCCATATCGCTGTGCAGGCGCAGCGCTCCGGTTAAGAAATCGCCCGCCGGGAAATACAAAATGTCCTCCGGTCCGCAGGCGTCAATGGCACGCTGCAGGGCGGCGGTGTTCATCACATTGCCGTCCCCTTTTGCCCAGTAGGGCGCGGTGGTCACGTCAATGCGGTGCTTTTCCTTGTCGGTATGCACAACGCCCCCGCCGACCCAATGCCCGCCCATCTGCACCTGCACGGTGTAGTCGGTATCGGGTACAAGGTTCTGGATAGTGCAGTGCGTTTTTTTCGTATCTGCGAGTTTTTTGTCGTTGATAAAAACAGTATATACAGCGTCGGCGGCAGCCAGCGAGGGCTTGTCCCAATACAGGACCGCCATATCCGACGCACAGCGCGCGTAAAGATAAGCTTCGGGCATAGGGTTTTGGTACCTCCTTTTTTGGTTCTTTCTATTTTAGCACATTCCCACCGCCGGGAAAAGTCCCCCACAGCAAATGCCGAAAAATAATTGCACCGCCCCCGCCGTTATGGTACACTAAAAAGAAAGAAAGGCGGGATAGCGTGGACAAGGCAGCGTTCCAAAACCAATATATGCAGCCGCTCAATGCGCAGCAGCGCGCGGCGGTCACAGCCGACCGGGGCGCTGTGCTGCTGTTGGCGGTGCCGGGCAGCGGCAAGACCACCGTGCTGGTCACCCGGCTGGGCTACCTGTTTTTGTGCGCGGGCGCTGCGCCGGAGCAGACCCTGACGATGACCTACACGGTGTCCGCCGCCAACGAGATGCGCAGCCGCTTTGCCGCCCGGTTCGGCGCCGAGCTGGCGGCACGCACGCAGTTCCGCACGCTGAACGGGATTTCGGCGGTGATTTTGCAGCATTACAGCCGCCGTTACCGCCGCACCCAGCCGGAATTGATCACCAACGAGGGGGAGATCACCCAACTGCTGACCGCGCTGTGGCAGCAGGTCAACCACGAATACCCCGCCGAAAGCTCGGTCAAGGAGCTGCGCACCGCCATCACCTTTATCAAAAATATGTTGCTGACCGATGACGAACTGGAGGAGTTACAGTCCGACATTGACAACCTGCCTGAGCTGTATCACCGCTACCAGGCCGCCCTGCGCGCGCAGCACCGGATGGATTACGATGACCAAATGGTGTTTGCTTTGCAGATCTTGCGGGCAGCGCCCGGCATTTTGGCGGATTTTCAGGCGCAGTACCGTCATTTTTGCGTGGACGAGGCGCAGGACACCTCCAAGCTGCAGCACGAGCTTCTGCACCTGCTGGCAGGAAACTGTGAAAGCCTGTTTATGGTCGGGGACGAGGATCAGAGCATTTACGGCTTTCGCGCCGCCTACCCGCAGGCGCTGCTGGAATTTGACAAGCAGTACCCCGGTTCGCAGGTGCTGCTGCTGGAGCAGAACTACCGTTCCGCCGACGCCATTCTGGACGCCGCCAACCATTTTGTGGCGCGCAGCCGCTACCGCCGCCCCAAAACGATACGCCCCACGCGCGGTGCCGGTGCGCCGGTGCAGATCGTGCGCGTATCCCGGCGCGAGGACCAGACCCGCCACCTGTTTGACATTGCCAAAGGCTGCCGCAGTGAAACGGCGGTGCTGTTCCGCAACCACGAAAGCGCCCTGCCGCTGATTGATTTGTGCGAGCGCGCGGGCATCCCCTACTGCTACCGCGGCGGCGAGGGGACGTTTTTCGGCAGCAAGATCGTGCGGGACATCACCGATATGATCACCTTAGCCTATGATGCCCGCGACACCGAGGTTTTTATGCGGGTGTACTACAAGTTCGGCGTGCCGATTTCCCGCGTGCAGGCGCAGTACGCCTGTGAGGAAAGCCGCCGCGCGGGCTGCACGGTGTGGCAGGCGCTGTGCGCGGCGGACGGCATACGCCATCGGCTGCGCCTGCAGGCGGAGGATATCGCCCACGGGCTTGCCCGCCTGCCCCGGATGAACGCCGGCGACGCCGTACGCTTTTTGACCGAGGAACTGGGCTACCGCAAATATCTGGAGCAGAAGTCCATGGACACCGGCAAGCTGGAAATTTTGGCGCAGCTGGGCGAAAACCTGCCCGTACCCAGCCTGCTGCCGGGACGGCTGCAAAGCCTGCAAATGATGCTGAAGCAGCACGCAAACGACGGTGCGCCGTTGATTTTATCCACGATCCATTCCAGCAAGGGGCTGGAATACGACCGGGTGTTTTTGCTGGATGCCATCGACGGCGTGCTGCCTGCCCGCCCCGAAATTGCCTGCCAGACCCCCGATGAAATTCGCCAGTATGAGGAGGATCGCCGCCTGTTTTATGTGGGGATGACCCGCGCGCGCAACGAGCTGACGCTGTTTTTCTGCGCGGGCGAGGGGTGCAGCTTTGTGCAGGAGGTTATTTACAACCTGCCGGAAAACCGTGCCCGGCGCGAGGCAGAGCAGCAGGCACAAGCCCGCGCCGCCAAGGCTGCCGCACCCCAGACACGCCCCGCGGTGCCGCTGTCCGACGTAACAGAACCCGGCACGGTGGTAGAGCATCTGGTGTTTGGGCGCGGCACGGTCGTTGCGTATGACGGCAAGTATCTGACCCTGCAATTTGCCGACGGACGCAAGCGCAAGTTGGACGCCGCGTTGGTAACGCAAAAGGGCATGGTGCGCAGAATTGAGAGTTAAGAGTGGGCTGTCGATAAGCTCTTGTAGGGGCGAGCATTGCTCGCCCGTGCGGTTTTCTCGATAGTTCGTAATATCCGGATGGCTGCAACGGGCGGCATATATGCCGCCCCTACGGACTAACCCGTTATATTCCTTATACTACACGGTTGCGGGCGGGGCATACCCCGCCCCTACCGCGCGATGTATTTTCATTGCCCCGCAAAAACAGCAGCGCCGTACCCTTGCGGGTACGGCGCTGTTTCCTTATTCAAATCAGCTGCTTACGCCATCAGTTCCTTGACGGTAGCTGCCAGCTACATAACCAGCGCGCGGAAATACTCGGTATTGACGCTATGGTCGCTTTCCGCCACCGTGGCAATGCAGGCGTCCAGCGTGTGGGCAATGTCGTCCAAGCTGCGCCATGCGGCGGCCTGCGGCTTGACCTGCTGCTCCAACAGCGGGGCAATATCGGTGTGGGAGCAAGCCCCCTCGATCAGATACGCGCCGGGGCGCGCCAGCTGGGTCTGCGGCTCGTAGTTTTCGGCGCTGCCCAGCATCGTCAGGCAGAACTGCCCCTTGCGGTTGCGCCCGCCCACCAGCAGCCGCACGCCGACGGGCTGCGCGGTCACGGTCAGCGCTTTTTCGCGCAGGATTTTTACAATTTTTTCCAGTGTCAGGTACTGGGTGTCGTAGGCGTCCAGCGCGTTGATGACCTGCACCGCCGCCAGCGTATCGCCCGCAAAGCCCACCGCCACATTGCGGTTGACCTTGCGCACCTTGGGCAAATCGTCCTTGAGGATGTGGGGCTTGTTGTCCGCGATAGGTTCCTCGACAAAGCGTCCGTCGCTGACCATCGCGCAGAAAGAATCGCCGCATACGGCTAAAATTGCACTCATAGTGTGCCTCCTTATTGACTAAGCTGTTCCTTGTGATATTGCAGGGTGTACAGCTGGTAGTAGCGTCCGTGCTTTGCCAAAAGCTGCTGGTGGTTGCCCTGCTCCAGAATTTTGCCGTGGCTCAGCACAATGATGTTGTCGGCGTGCTGCACGGTGGACAGGCGGTGCGCCACGATCAGCATCGTGCCGACCGTGCGCATTTTTTCCAGCGAGTCTTGGATCAGCAGCTCGGTTTCGGTGTCAATATTTGCCGTAGCTTCGTCCAGAATCATAACGCTCGGCTTGTGGATGATGACCCGCGCAAAGCTCAGCAGCTGCCGCTGCCCGGCAGAGAAGTTGTTGCCGCGCTCGCGCACCTCCTCGTCAAGACCGCCGTCCAGCTTTTCAATGAACTTGTCCGCGTTGACGTAGCGGCAGACGCGCAGAATTTCCTCGTCGGGGATGCTCTCCTGTCGCAGGACAATATTGCTGCGTATCGTGCCGGAGAACAGGAACACATCCTGCAGCATCTGCCCGAAATGACGCCGCAGCGACGAAATTTTGATTTTGCGGATGTCGATGCCGTCAATCAGGATCTCGCCCTTCTGGAACTCGTAATTGCGGCAGATCAGCGACAAAATCGTGCTTTTGCCCGACCCGGTCGAGCCGACAAACGCCACGGTCTGGCGCGGCTCCACATGGAAAGACACGCCCTGCAGCACCCATTCGCCGGGTACATAGCTGAACCAGACGTCCCGGAACTCGATCTCGCCGCGCACCTCGTCCAATTCAATGGCATCGGGGGCGTCCACCATCTTGGGCTGGATGTCCATAATCGAAAAAACCTTTTCCGACGATGCCAGCGCCGATTGCAGCCAGTTGAACTGCTCTGCCAGGTTCTGGATGGGGGTAAAAAACTTGGAGATGTACATATAAAAGGTCACGATGGTACCGCCGGTGATGGTCTGCCCAAAAAAGCTCACGCCGTCCAGGCAGCCCGTGCCGCCCAGATAGAACAGGCACAGGATGCAGCAGATGTACAGCATATACACCAGCGGGCGGAACACGCCGAACACAAAGATCTGCTCCTGCGAGGCTTTGGCAAGGCGGCGGCTTTTTCCGCGGAACTCCGCCATTTTTTCGTCCTCACGCCCGAAAATCTGCGTCACCTTAATGCCGGACAGATTCTCGGACAGGTAGGTGTTGATGTCGGTCGTGGCGTCCTTGACCTTGCGGTAGGCGCGGCGGGAGAATTTGCGGAAAATCACCGTAAAAATCACGATGAACGGCACAAAGCAAAGCACCATCAGCGTCAGGGCGTAGTTCAGGCAGAGCATAGCTGCCAGAATGCCCAAAATGACAAAAGCATTTTTGCACAGGTTTACCAAAAGGTTGGTAAACATCATCGAGATGGCGTTGGTGTCGTTGGTGACACGGGTCACCAGCTTGCCCACGGGGATGTCGTTCAGCTGCTCGTGCGAGAGCGATTCAATGTGGGTGAACAGATCCTCGCGCAGGTCGGACACAATGCGCTGCCCGACCCGCTGCAGAATGACCGCCTGCAAATAGGTGCTGACCATCGAGAACACCAGCACCCCGGCGTACACCGCCACACCGGTAAACAGCCGGGGCAGCACAAATTCCCCGGCGACCAGCTCCTCCAACGCGCCCACGATCAGCGGGGCGATAATGTCATACGCAATGGAGAACAGCATCAAAAACAGCACAAGGACAAATTTTGCACGGTACGGTTTGGCGTAGGCAAACAGGCGGGTCAAAATTTCGCCGTCCTTCATCTGGCGCTCAAAGCCCATGGCGGTCTTTTTGTCCTTTACGCAGGCATAGGCAGCTACCAGCAGCGCCGTAACGCCGCCGATCACCGCGCCCACCAGCAAAAGCGGGTTGATATCAGCCATTGTCGTCACCTCCCGCCTCGTCCTCCAGCCGCTGCAGGTCTACCATACGGCGGTACTCGGCACAGTGGGCGTACAGCTCGTCGTGCGGACCCACCGCCTCGATGCTGCCGTCCTCCAAAAATACGATTTTATCCATCCGCTCCACCGTGGAAATGCGGTGGGCGATCAGCAGCGTGGTCTTGCCCGCGCGGCTTTGCTTGAGGTTATCCAGAATGATTTGCTCAGTGCGGGTGTCCACCGCCGAAACCGAGTCGTCCAGAATCAAAATCGGCGCGTCCTTCAGCAGGGCGCGGGCGATGGAAATGCGCTGCTTCTGCCCGCCGGAAACGGTCACGCCGCGCTCGCCCAGAACGGTTTCGTAGCCGTCCTTAAAGTCCACGATGTTGTCGCGCACGTCCGCCAGCTCGGCGGCATAGGCAATGCGCTCGGGCGTGGCATCGTCCACGCCGAAACCGATGTTGTGGGCAATGGTGTCCGAAAACAGGAAGTTATCCTGCGGCACATAGGCGCACGCCGCGCGCACCGACCGGATGGACAGCGTGTTGACGTCCCGCCCATCCACAAACAGGGTGCCGTCCGGCACGTTGTAGGTGCGCAGCAAAAGGTCCACCAGCGCGGTCTTGCCCGCGCCGGTCTTGCCCACGATGCCCACACTTTCGCCGGGGTGTACGGTAAAGGAAATATCGTGCAGCACGTCGTACTCGCCGTCCGGGTAGCGGAAGCTCAGGTGGCGGAACTCAATGCCGCCCTTGGGGTTTTGCAGCGTTTCTACGTCGTTTTTGTCCGTCACGTCGATGGGCGCATCCAGCAGCTCGGTAATGCGCTTGAGCGACGCCTGCCCGCGGGAGGTCTTTTCGATCAGCATCGAAATTGCCATAATGGGCCAGACGATGGCTTCAAAATAGCCGATGTATTCCACCAGCTGCCCGGCGTTGAACTGCCCGCGCCAGACTAGCCAGCCGCCGTAGCCCAGAATTACGCAGACCACCGACTCGACAAACAGCATCACCAGCACCTCCAGCAGGGTGGCGATTTTGGTGTAGATGACGTTGATCTCCTCGTTTTCGCGGTTCAGCTTGCGGAACGCCGTCAGCTCCTTGTACTCCTTGACAAACGCCTTGATGACCGCAATGCCGGAGAAATTCTCCTGCGCAAAGTCCGACAGATCCGAAAACGCCTGCTGGCGTTCCTCCCAGCGCTTGGTCATGGTTTTGCCCATAATGGTGCCGATGGCAAACATAATGCCGGCGGGGATCAGCGCCAGCAAAGTCAGCCGGTAGTCCATGCACCACATTTTGACCAACGCCATAAGCCCCAGCACCAGCGCGTCAAAAAACATTAAAATGCCGTCGCCGAAGCACTCCTGTATGGTGTCCAGGTCGTTGGTGTACAGGCTCATCAGGTTGCCGACCTTGTTGACCTGATAATACTGCTGCGACAGGCGGCGGCTGTGGTCAAACATACGCTCGCGCAGGTCGGCGGTAACCGTGACCGCCGAGCCGAAAAAGCAGACGCGCCACAAAAACCGCCCCACGACCATAAGCAGAACGATCCAGATCATCGGCAGGCAGATTTGCTGCATCAGCACGGTCTTGTCAAAGGGCATCGTCTGCCCGTTGACGACCACCTGCCCCAGATTTACGCCGTTGATGACCAGCCGGTACAGGCTGGGAACCAAAAGCTGGATGTAGTCCACCATCAGCAGCGACGCCAGACCCAGCAGCAGGACGGGGGCATTTTTGAGGTAATATCGGTTGATGTACTTGCCAAATATCACGGCGGGGATTCCCTCTTTTCTTTGGTAGTGCGCCGATTCGGCGCATTGCGGCAGGATGTGCCGTAAATTTAAGTATATCGTATCTGTGCTGTTTCGTCAACAAACAAAAGAACCCGCCCGACCAAGGTCGGGCGGGGAATGATGGGGGTATTGGGTTATTGGAGGTTAGGTCAAACCGATGCCGAGGAAGTATTTATAGAAATATTCTTTTTTTGTCATTCCGCTTGGAACGCCAGACATCTTTTGAACAAAGATTTTGTCACCATAGCTTTTTCCTTCCGAACCATCAAAATAGTATGTTAGACCTTGTACTTTGTCCCTGTCCTCGTTAAATGCCTCAATCGCTCTATCCTCTGCACAATAGACTCCAACATAGCCTTTTCCGTCGTAGTAAACTGTAAACAGTATCACACCCGAATAGTCAGCCCATACAGAGAACCTGCCGTCCTTGCCGTTCTGCAAACTGGCAACCTCAGACAGGCTTACGATGTCGTTATAACGGTTTTCCGCACCGTCTACGTCATCAACCGATCCAGTCAAATCTGGTGCGCCTGTTTTCTTTGCAACGACAAAAGGATTTGTACCGTTGCTCTTTTGTTTCATATCTTGAAACGCATCCGTTGCATAGACCATGCTCAATTCCGTTTGGGCGGCTTGGGTGATGGCGCGGGTGTCCGCAATCACGGCGTTTTTGCGGGATTTTTCAATATATCCGGTCAAGGCGGGTACCAGCAGGGCAGCCAGCACACCCAGAATTACCAGAACCACGATCAGCTCCACCAGCGTGAAGCCCTTTTGTTTTTGCTTGTTTACCACAGAACTTCCTCCTTAAATGGGAGTATTTTATATAGGCAAATTATAGCACAGCCGCCGTTGTTTGTCCACCGTGCGGACACACCGATTTTGCCGTTTTTTCGGCAAAATTCACCCCATAGAGGGAAAGCCTTCCCCCTTGGGGGGAAGGTGGCGCGGAACGCGCCGGATGAGGGGGAAATGTCCGGCAGTCGCAGATTTTACCCTTCGCTTGTAGGGGCGAGCATTGCTCGCCCGTGCAATTTTCCCGATATATCGTAATATCCGGAATGGCTGCACGGGCGGCATAGTAGCCGTGCCTACAAGCCTACCCATTATGTCGTTACAACCGCAAAACCGCGGGCGGGGCAATACCCCGCCCCTACCGCGCAGCCTATTTTTATTGCCCCGTAGGGCGGGGTGACCTCACCCCGCCGCAAAGTGGCGATACACGGAATGGGCGATTGCGAACTATCGGCAGGTTTGTAGGGAACGGTCTTGACCGTTCCGTGCAACTTACCCGATAGTACGATATACCGCGAGAACGCGCGCCGTTCGGCGCGATTTCATGCGCTGCGCGCAGCCAGCGGTGCGGCGGGGTGGGGTCACCCCGCCCTACAAACCTACCCGTAAAAGGGCTTTTCGACAAACTAAAAGCGCCGCCGCGCTCCTTGCGGAGTGCGGCGGCGCCCGTTAGCTTTGCGTTAAGCCGAAAACAGATTACAGCTCAGCGAAGTACTTAATGGTGCGAACCATCTGAGAGGTGTAGCTGTTCTCGTTGTCGCACCAAGAAACGACCTGAACCTGATAGGTGTCGTCTCCATTTTCATCGCTGTATGGCTGTTTTTTGTTCTTTTGGTAGCTGTATGTTTTCTTTTTTCGTTGCGAAATTTCTCAACAATTGTCGTAGTTTGGAAATTTCCTTTTTCTTTGCTTCGGTATGGTTTTTCGTAGCAGGATTCTTGCTTTTTCCACCCTCTTTCTATGGATTTGTTGCAGCTTTCCAGCCTGTTTTATATACTCCCTCTAACGCCGCTGCGCGGCGCTGAGAGGGGCTGTAACGGTTTATGCGGTGGTATGCTGACGAATCAGTTTATCAAGCGTAGGGCGCGAAATTTCAAGCGTTTTTGCAAGCTGTGCCTTGTTCAACTCGCGGTTCAAATAGCGCTGATA
>ERZ1034973.1314-NODE-1314-length-14792-cov-33.589808_pt1 | contig 14792 bp, 8 predicted proteins | sample MGYA00520686_ERZ1034973 | MGnify/ENA primary metagenome ERZ1034973 (study PRJEB33766, sample SAMN09781775) | gut metagenome | biome: gut microbiome | host: Homo sapiens | place: Madagascar | study: EMG produced TPA metagenomics assembly of the PRJNA485056 data... | reverse complement strand
GCATCGAGCCTTGACTAACAAATGCCGACGCGGGGACGCGTCGCCCCCAGGTTAGTTTGCGTTCGTGGTGCATAACTGTTTTACAATTTATCTGCCTAATTGTGGGGCGGGTTACAAACCCGCCCCCCCAATTAGGTAGATAAAATTTTAATGTACATTTCTGTAGCCTCACGTATTTCGCTGAGGGTGATGAACTCTTCGGCAGTGTGAGAGCGGGCAGAGTTACCTGGCCCCATTTTGAATGAGGGGAAGCGCATGAGGGCTTGATCACTTAGCGTGGGCGAACCGAAGGGAGTTCGACCTTCGGCAATGGCGGCTTGTACAATGGGGTGACTGATGTCAATGTGTGAGGAGTGCAAGCGTGTAGAACGAGGCATGATGTCGCAGTCGGGTAGGTGTTGACGGATAATGCTTAAAAGCTCTTCGTTGGTGTAACATTCGTTGGCGCGCACGTCGACTACAAACTGACACGTGTCGGGCACAACATTGTGCTGTGTGCCAGCATTCACCATGGTAACGGACATCTTGACTGGACCTAATAAGTCTGTCTGTTGCTCAAACTGATAGGTGCGGAACCATTCGATGCAAGGTAGAGCCTTATAAATGGCATTCACTCCTTCGTTACGTGCAGCGTGGCCCGAACGGCCGTGCGTAGTGCAGTCGAGAACCATAAGTCCCTTCTCGGCTACGGCAGGTTGCATGCCAGTCGGTTCGCCCACGATAGCTACATCGATGGGAGGCAATAAGGGAAGTACAGACTCTATGCCGTTCTTGCCCGATACTTCCTCTTCGGCTGAGGCCAGAAAGATGAGGTGATAGGGGAGCGTAGCGTCGTCCTTTAAGGCCAAAAATACTTGCATTAGCGTTACCAATCCACCGCCACAGTCGTTGCTGCCGAGTCCATAAAGGCGGTCGTTCTCAATGGTAGGCGTGAAAGGGTCGTGCACCCATGAAGCAGCAGGCTTTACCGTGTCAATGTGTGCATTGAGCAGTAGGGTAGGGTGGTTGCCTTTTGGCACTGGTTGTTCGCACCACACGTTGTTGTGGTGGCGCTTGGGGGTTGCGCCTTGTGCTGTAAGGTAGTTGAATATAAAGTCGGCTGCGGCCTCCTCATCACGACTAATAGAGGGAATACGTATCAACGCTTTCAAAACGTCAATAGCATTGTGCGTTAGCGTTTCAGTCGATATCATAAGCGAGAAGATTAACGGAAAAGATTAACGGAAAAAATAATGAAGAGATTAACGGACGATGAATGAGACGTTAATACTTAAAGCCAAGCGTAACGTGAAGATATTAGGGTGGTTCTAAAAATTCTGTTTTTAGCGTTCTGCTATTCTGAAATGTGATTTGTACGCTCTCGAAAGTGTCTTTTTGAAAGTTTGTTCGGTCACATAGCCCGCTATGCTCCCTCACAAACTTTCAAAAATACACTTCCGATAGCGCACAAATCCCTATTTCAGAATTATTAGAACCACCCATTAATGTCTCGTCAGCGTTTTCAAAAAAACGCGAACGTTCGCGTTGGCGAACATTCGCGTTGATGCGTTTAGCGGAGTTGGTGTTTATTTCAGTTTCTCTTCCAACTTTTGCAACATATCCACCGTCATGCGGTCGAGGTCGTATTCAGGTTTCCAATCCCACTCTTGGCGAGCGCAGATGTCGTCGAGGCTGTTAGGCCAAGAGTCGGCGTTGGTTTGCTTCAAGGGGTCAACCTGATACTCCATTTCGAAGTTAGGCTTGTACTTGCGAATGGCAGCGAGTACGCCTTCGGGGTCGAAGCTCATGGCAGCGATGTTGAAGGCGTTGCGGTGGATAAGGCGAGAAGGGTCAGCCTCCATCAATTCTACGGCAGCGCGAAGAGCATCAGGCATGTACATCATGTCCATGTAAGTGCCCTTAGCAATTGGACAAATGAACTTTTCACCACGAACGGCAGAGTAGTAAATGTCGCATGCGTAGTCGGTAGTGCCACCGCCAGGGAGTGTAACGTATGAGATCAATCCAGGAAAACGTACGGCACGTGTGTCGACACCATACTTGCGATAGTAGTAGTCAGAGAGTAATTCGGTAGTAACCTTTGATACGCCATAGATAGTACGTGGACGTTGAATCGTATCTTGAGGTACATTGTCGGGAGGCGTCTCAGGACCAAACGAACCGATAGAGCTGGGGGTGAATACAGAGCATCCGTGTTCACGAGCTACTTCGAGCACGTTCCAAAGTCCGTCAATACCAATCTTCCATGCCAACTGCGGACGGCCTTCAGCCACTACGCTCAACAAGGCGGCAAGGTTGTAGATAGCGTCAACCTTATGCTTCAATACCACTTCAGCGATTTGTTCACCGTTGGTAACATCGCAAATCTCGGCGGGACCACTCTCAGCCAATGCTCCTTGAGGGGCAGCGCTGGGAATGTAACCACAAACTACGTGATCGTTGCCGTAAATGCCGCGCAACTTCATGGTAAGCTCAGAACCAATCTGTCCTGTAGCACCAATCACCAAAATATTCTTCATCGTGTGTATGAAAAGAGGTTTGTACGTGCTTTCTTTTTGTTGACGAGTTAACAAGTTGACGAGTTAACAAGTTGACGAGTTAACAAGTTGACGAGTTAACAAGTTAATGAGTTAACAAGTTAACGAGTTAACAAGTAAGTTAGTCCTTATATATAAGGTCTTGAAGAAGTTGGCACGTATTTGTTAGATGTTTCGTTTGATGCATTTATTGACAGGCTACGAAAGTTCTTGTTTAGCGTAGTCGTCAAAATGCGTTGCAAAGGTGCAATCTTTTTTTGATATTTATAACTTGTACACTGTTATTTTTAAAAAAAAATCTGTTCCTTTGCATTGTCCTAATTTTTAGACAAGTAACCTTATTATAAATCATACACACAATGTACGGTAAATTTCAAGAACATCTTCAGCAAGAGCTGAATAATATTAAAGAAGCAGGCCTCTATAAGGAGGAACGTTTGATTGAAGGCCCTCAGCAGGCTGCTATTCAAGTAAAGGGCAAAGAAGTGTTGAACTTCTGCGCTAACAACTACTTGGGCCTTTCAAATAATCCTCGCTTGATTCAAGCTGCAAAGGACATGATGGACCGTCGCGGCTATGGTATGTCAAGCGTTCGCTTTATCTGCGGTACGCAAGATGTACACAAGGAATTGGAGCAGGCCATTTCTAAATTCTTCAAGACTGAGGATACTATTTTATATGCTGCTTGCTTCGATGCGAATGGTGGTGTATTTGAACCCCTTTTGACTGCTGACGATGCAATCATCTCTGATGCTTTGAATCACGCTTCAATCATTGACGGTGTACGTCTCTGCAAGGCAAAGCGTTATCGTTATGCTAATGCTGATATGGAGGACCTTGAACGTCAACTTCAGGCAGCTCAAGAGCAACGTTTCCGCATCATCGTAACTGACGGTGTATTCTCAATGGACGGCAACGTAGCTCCGATTGACAAGATTTGCGACTTAGCTGAGAAGTACGATGCCCTCGTTATGGTAGACGAAAGCCACTCAGCAGGCGTTGTAGGTCCTACGGGTCGTGGTGTGAGTGAGTTCTTCAATACTTATGGTCGTGTCGATATCTACACTGGCACGCTTGGTAAGGCCTTTGGTGGCGCTATGGGTGGTTTCACTACCGGTCGTAAGGAGATTATCGATATGTTGCGTCAGCGCTCACGTCCTTACCTCTTCTCTAACTCAGTAGCTCCCGCTATTGTAGGTGCCGCGCTCGAAACGTTCAAGATACTCGACGAGAGCAATGCTATTCACGACAAGTTGGTTGAGAACGTTAACTACTTCCGCGACAAGATGATGGCTGCAGGTTTCGATATCAAACCTACCCAAAGTGCCATTTGCGCTGTCATGCTCTACGACGCTAAGTTGTCACAAGTCTACGCTGCCAAGTTGCAAGAAGAAGGCATTTACGTAACGGGCTTCTATTATCCCGTAGTGCCGAAGGATCAAGCTCGTATTCGTGTACAGATCTCAGCTGGTCACGAGCGTGAACACCTCGACAAGTGTATTGCAGCCTTCATTAAGGTAGGTAAGGAATTAGGCGTGTTGAAGTAATTTTCTAATTCTCAACACACATATGGGTGGTTCTAATAATTCTGATTTTTAGAACCACCCATATATATATATATAATGCGTGCTTTATTGTTCTGTATGAGCAATAAGGCACGCTTTTTTTGAGGGATTAGAGACGTTAAACTGCGATTAGAAAGTCTCTTTTCTCCCCCCTCACACACACACTAATCTTTCTTTTTATTGTCACTTCTTTCCCGAAAAGTAGCTAATATCGCCAGTATTTAATATTTCTTAACCTTACAGGGGGGGGATTTTTAAGGAACTTATTAATTTTGCAGACAAATTAAGGCTGAAAGGCCACTTGACGATTAAATTTTGAGGTGTAAAGCGAATGGTTACACACATACGCATTCAACTAAAATTTAAACGTAACATACGATATACGCGTATTGTATATAATCACGCAACACCTCAAGTGGGTCAAAACATTTTGTAAATCTTTTGCTCTACGCCATGTATCGGTAGACGTACCTTTGGCGTAAGCTTACTTCTACTTTACGTTTTCTTCTACTCAAACCGTTGGGAAGTCAAGACACCGATATTAAGAAAGTACTTCCTACACATGTTTGGTTTTTTCATCTTGAATTTATTGCTCAATTAAACGAGTTTAGACGCGTTGTAAGAATTTGAAGCGTGCGTTTTGAGTTCAGCCCCCATTGTACCCTTTTTGAGAGTCGTTGATGGGGGAGGCGTAACTCGTACAATTGTATAATATATGTATTGAACCAATCAAGCGCATACATGAAACTTTTTTTTACCATTGCGCTCAGTCTCATTAGTTCTTTGCTGCTACTCACGGCGTGCGTATATGACGACCTACCTGCATGTCCAGCCTTGACGCTCCACGTAGGCATAAAAGACTATAACTACTCCAATGCTGCCGTATTCGCTACCGAGTCGTTGCGACCAACCAATGGCCCTTTGTCAACGTATGTTAGCACCCTCTCGTGGTGCGTGACCAATGCCGAAACGGGAAAGGTCGTGGCCGAGCGAGCTGCTTATCTTGCTCCTACCGACCGCCAACGCGACGACATTTCCCTGCCCGACACGTTACCCTTTGGTCGTTATGTGGTGAGTGTGTGGGGGGGGATGCCCGAAGGATTAGAATTTCCTGAACTGACCAATCTTGACGATCCTGCGGAAGATCCCTACTTGGTACACGACACTTTGACCTATGATGCACGTCATGCCGACCACACTTTGCTCTTGCGGCGTATAAAGAGCAAACTCGACATCAGTATAGAAGGACTTCCCGAAGCATGGGAAGCCACGTCGTCGCAGAAGAAGGAGACGGGACTCTATGAAGAGTGTGACAAAAGTTTTGCATACGACGGCGAGATGAAAACAGGCAACCGTAGCCGTTTCTCGTCACACACGGGCGTAACCACTTATACCGTATTGCCTCCCAGTGTGGGGAAGGACAAGACAACGGTCACTATACGCGTTTATGACAAACAAGGCAATGAAATTCCGCAACTCACACCGCGTCCCGTCATTACCACACTCTATCGTAACACAATTACCGCCTTGCGCTACGTCTACGTTGTCGAAAAACAAGATTACGACATCTACGTGCGCATCAATGATGATTGGGAGGTGATTAATAATATGGTGATTGAGTAACACTCTATAATGGGGGCGTGTAAAACGGGGCAATCACAAATAGTCACTTTAAAGATTACCATACTTAGGCCCCCCTCAGTTCTGCGTTTTAAGGTTATAAGGTTAGTTGAGTTGATGATTAACATTAACGGGGTATAACTTTATAATCTCATAATCTCAAAACTGGAAACCGAATTATAAGAAACAAACTAACATAAATAAAAACCTTGGGCAAACCTGAAGAGCAATGACCTTGGCTCAAAAGAAAGTGCTTGTGTAATCCCTTACTGTCGGGTTTACTCCTCACGCTTACCCTTTAAACACGTAGCATTATGAAAAAGTATTTCATGAGTGTTGCTGCCCTGGCAGGTATGATGTCATTGGCAGCTTGTAGCAGTGACGACATTGTATCTCCTGCCGACAACGACGTACAGACGATTAAGATTGCTGTAGCCAGCACTGGTGACAAGTCAACGCGTAGCCGTGATCTGAATAGCGAAGAGCCTGGTCAGAACATTGAAAACGTAGCCGTAGTGATTCGCAATAAGGCAACGAACGCAGTGGTTTATCAAAAGGTCATTACCAATTGGAACACAGACCCAGTGTCAAAACCTTATACGGACAATGGTAACGGCCGTGAGTGTACGTTGAAACTTGAAAAAGGTCAGCGTTTGAAAGCAGGTGAATACACCATCACTGCCGTAGGTTACACCGCAGCAGACTTCAAGGACAACACCAACACCATTGAGAGTGCAACGATGGGTAAAGTAGTACCTGGCAATTTCACCGCCGAAGTGGCTGACAACAAGGCACCTCAAGAGGCATTTGCAGGTGAATCAAACATTAAATTGCTTGAAGACTACGCAGCGATTAACCCAAGTGTAACGCTTCACCGTCAAGTAGCAGGTTACTATGGTTACTTCACTTCTATTCCAGTTGAGGTAAATAGCAAGAAAGTTACCAATGTACGTTTGGTAGCACGTAGCAAGAACACGAAGTTGACTTATGGCAACTTCAACTCAAACTTTACTACGACGAACGACAAAATCATGTACGTAGTCAATGGTTCAGAACCCGCAACTACTAAGGACGCAAAGTTCAATGGTAGTGCAGAAAACGATGCCTATACCGTTTACAATATCAAGGTAACCGATTGGTTTACTAATAGTGATACGAACAAGGATGGTATCCTTGATGAGAAGGATGATTGGATCAATCCATTGAAATCTAAGGGCTACTTGACTACTCAAAAGGGTACTATCTTCGCTGGTGGTTTCGCCGTACCTTTTGCCGCTACTGATGCTGCTACCCTCGAGTTGCAGTTGCTCGATGCAAGTGGCGAAATTCTTAAGTCATGGACGGTAGCAATGGCTACTGCCCAACCTACTGGTCAAGACGTAGAGAAAGCAACATTACCCGCCGAAACAGTACAAAACTTCAGCTTCTTCCGTAATCATATGTACACCCTCGGTAAGAAGGTGGACAATACGGACAAACCAGGTACTACTACTCCTGACCAACCCGAGCCACTTGATAAGTCACAAAGCATGATCCTCCGTGTGAACGATAACTGGGAGGTAATCAACCGCATGACGATTGGTGACTAATCGCGAACTCTTTTAACTTGGGGGGAATGACATTATACTTGTTCAGTTATTATTATTGAGTTCATAATCCCCAAGTACAATATAAAAGGCTGTGCCGTGCACAAACACTCACTTTTGTGGCACAGCACAGCCTTTTTTGCTTTTTTAGATAGCGTATCAAACGCTACGAATGACATATAAACAATCTTATGCTGAAGCATTTGCTTTTTGCTGTTAGTATGTGTTGCCTTGTATTGTTGATGGGTTGTGCGGAAGAAAGCGCCCCCGTGATAGATTGTGCACCACAACTAACCCTTCGTTTTGAAACTACTGCTGTACAGCATGGCATGCGCACCACATTGCTCTCATCGGACAATGTGCAGCACGTTAGCTATGTGCAGCTCTATATATTTAAAGGAATATCGGCCGATGCGCCTTGCATCGTGAGCCGCAACGTACAGTGGACGCAGCCCGTAGGAGCTACGGCCGAACAGGCCTATGCCTTGCCGCTCAGTGAATTTAGTCCTGACGGATCAACTACTTACACCTTCTTGGCTGTAGGTTTAGATGACGATCCTACTAATACGACCGAGGGCGCAGCCTATGCTTACGGCCTGCCCGATGCCGTCACTATAGGCACGACTTTAGGCAATGCCGTGGCGCGGTTAGCTATGGAACGGACGGCCACTGACTTGTCACATGCCGAACTCTTTGCTGGAACGGCCACCTTACAAGTTGATCCTACGAGCAACAATGCCGTGACAATCGAACTCTATCGACGCGTGGTGGGCGTACAAGTGTACGTCACCGACATTCCCACCGACGTGACCGACCTCCAACTCCACCTCTATTCCAATCAACACACGGACGTTCCTCTCGTAAAGCAGCCTGACACCTCGGACGGCACTTATGCCGACCACGGCACACAGTTCTTGCCCAACTCTACCTGCCTGCTCGACCTCCCCGTCACAGATGCGACCCTAAAAGGCGCAACTCTATCGGGCACACACTTGACCAAACAAGCGGGTAGCGTATTGTCCGCTTGCTACTTACTGCCGATTGAGGCTCCGACTGCGACCGATAGTCACACCTTACAACTCAAGGCCTATAAGGGAACGACTTTGTATAAGACCTATAACGTGGCTTTGGGTACGGCGAAGGCGCGCAACTATGTCTATCCGCTCCGCGCAAATTGCTTCTATACGATTGGGGTACTCAACAAACAGGAGAACGAACCCGTAAGTTTGGGCGAGGCCGAAAGCGATATAGTGATAGAGGTTGAACCTAATTTTGAGAAAGACCATGAGTATGAGATTTTTTAATGTGCGAATGTGCGAATGTGCAAATGTGCGAATGGTCGCCTTGGGTTAATGTGCAAATGTGCGAATGTGCAAATGTGCGAATGGTTGCCTTCTTTTGTTGTGATTATAAACTATGATTAGAAAATTATGAAACTTCGTACCATTATATATCTATTGTCCTGCCTGTTATGGACGGCCTGCTCGGACGATGAACTACAGCCAACGACTGCTGATGAGGCAACGACAGTACCTATCACCTTGACTTTGGGACAACGTGCGACTCGTTCTGCACCACCGGGGAGTACCGACCCGATGCATCCCACTATAGATGGTGAAGCAGAGACGGAACAAACCAACACGGTACGCATAATAGCCTTTCGTTGTAAAGAGACACAAGAAGATGTGTCCTATCACAGTGACGACGGCTATGCTGACTCCGACTTTGTCTATGACCCTACTAACGATCAAACCGTCACGTGCAGTCGTGCCACCACTTCGGAGCATCGACTCACGGCCCATGGTCAGCTGAAGAAAATGAAAGGTTATGCCTATCGGGTCGTAGCCTTAGCCTATAGTTTGACGCGCAGCCTCCCCTTTTCCAATCAACTGTTAGCCGATGTGGGCGAAGAAAACCTGTTTACGCTTAACCTCGCAGCTCATACTACATTAGATCAATTTGAAGCAGACCTTACGCACGTGGCCCATGACTCTTGGAAAGAGTTCCGAAATGGAGCAAGCATTGTAACACACAACACCCATTCCTTGAGCGGTCAGTTGTGTTACGCTCCTCAATTGTTTTATGGTCAATGTACCTCCGTTGAGGGAAATAAAGTGATACACTTTCACGAAAAGAATGCTGCAGATAGCATCAGTTCTACCTACCCCTTGTCAGGTGTGCTTTATCGGGGTATGGCAAAGGTGCAACTTACGCTCAAGATTGATAAGCTATACGAAAGCGGTACGTTGCAATGGATAGGACTCTTGGCCAACGAAACGCGTACTTCGGTAAAACTATCAGCCTACGACGACTTTCTTCAGCCTTTCAATCCCATTCCCCCTACAAAAAAGAATGGCACTTACACCTTGGTAGGCTTTGTCAATACTGGACTCAGCGTGGGCAGCACTGTCACCCTTACCGCTTGGCTCTTGCCAACCGCCACAAAATTGGCCATTCGCACGTTTATACGAGGTAGTTTAGTACGTTCAGATGATATCCGCAATTCTCCCATCGAAGTGAGCGAACTATCATCGGCCGAGACGGGTACAGGCATTATCTCGCCCGACGTGGTAGACAATACGTTCTATTTGCGTCGCAATCAACGCTACCAGTTTAAGGGTAACCTCTCCACACTTACCTCAAAGACGGAGTTAGAATAGCAATTAAAGGTATCATCATGAAACGCATTTGTTTATATCTTCTCTATATATGTATCCTCCAACTATTGTTCGCCCTTCCCACTCGAGCAGACGATACGCCCACTGCCGACGGACAATTAGACGGTCGTCGTACCATTTGGTACGACCGCGATCCGAATGAAAATCAACCCACGGTGGAGAATTGGCGCTACTTGACCAATCGACGAGCTTTAGTCGGTCGGGGGTGCTACGTTAACAAGTTGGTAAGTGCAGTCGGTGTAGCTACTTGGGCCGATAGTTTGGGCAACGTGACGAATGAGGACTTGACCGATTATGCCACCTTCCCCGCTGTGCTCAAAGTTGGCGTAACGGTCAATCCGATTGTGAGCGTGCGCGATAAAAACAATTATTATGGCGAGGGCACAGAGGCCGGTTTCTGTATTGTGGCCTCGTCGGGAAGCAGTGTGTTGTCACTCGATGTAGTGAAAGCGATGAGTTTGGTGTTCTATCGCGATGGCAAGTTGGGTAGCACAGTGCCCGTAGAGGAAGGTCAGAATGCCGGAGGTGTGAGTTTGACGCTGATTAAGGTGCCTGGCTCTGACGATGCTTGCATCTGCTTGACGGCTAAAGCAAAGGAGATATTTGACGAAGTCTGTCTGCAACCCTCAGGCGGTGTCAACCTCGACTTGGGTACAGCACTTAAAATAAAGTATGCCTTTGTGGGCAAAGAGAATAATACCTATCTGACTGAAAATGGTGTGAAAGCCTATGGCGAGGCTGAGAATACGCCTGCCCCAGGGGCCTATATCAAGAAAGCTTCGGGCGAGAACCCCGTTGTGTTGGGTATTCCCTTCCCCTTAGTAAGCAGTGAAATAAAAAAGTTGGTAGACGATGACTTGACGAATGGTGCTGTACTTAGTCCACTCGTAGGCTTGGTCTATATGGGAGGTGTGAAGATACAGACAGCTCCTGGTGGTGAACACGACACAGGACAGGAAGTTTTTCGTGCAGGGTCGGAAGTGGGCTTTAAGTATAAAAACGCGGCAGTATTGGACCTCACTCTCGGTTCGGCTATCGACATAGAGCTTTATAACCGCGACGGCAAGAAGATACAGACCGAAACGCTCTCAGCAGGTGTGCTTGGACTCGGAGTAGCTTCAGGAGGCGACGGCACCGTTTCGATTTTGGCCAACCAAGACTTCTCAGGTGCGCGCATAGCCTTTTATGGCGGACTGAAAGTGGACTTGGGTGGTATGTTGGTTTACTATGGTTTTGTAAAGGAAAAACCCGATGTTGACCACCATTGCGACATTCGTCCTACCCCCGATACGAATGTGTGTGACACGCAAACCTCCTTCCAACTCCACTCCAATCCTTCGCTATCGGTAAAGTGGACACTCTACCTCCAACCTAAAGATGCTTCGGCTAAAGTTACCCCTTCTGGCTACGTAACGGGCATGAACAAATCGGGTGAATATACCTTCCGTGCCACCGCAGCCGATGGGTGTTACGACTTCGTCACGCTATCAGTAGGTACGGGGTTCAATTCTGACAAGACGGAGCACTGCGGAACGGACTTTATCAATCTTGATGAGGCGGCGCAAGGTACGTATGAATTAATGGACAAGAAAATTCCCGACGGAACGGGATCTTTCGTCTCTATATCAGGCCTTGAGAATGGACAGAACATCCTTGATAAGGATTATGGCAATTATGCAACGTACGTGGGCGGTTTAGCTTTGTTCAACAACTTGGCCATAACTGGTGTGAAACGCACAGACGGCTTGATGTTTGATGGTGATAAAGAAGGGCAGCAAGCCGTGAATGTGGGCTTTGTCGTAGAGAGTGACAACGAGGTGATAGATGCCAAAGTGTTAGAGTTTTTCCAAATACGATGCTACAACGGCGATAAGGAAGTTTATCGCCATGTTATCACCGAGAGCAATGCTGTTGCGGCTGGTATCGGCACCAGTTCAAAGACGCAAAAGGTGCGCTTTAGTATTCGTGTCGAACCGATAGACAAAGATTCCAAAACGATTAAGTTCGATCAAATCGTACTGTGGAAGTCGGGCGCGTTGGATATAGGACTTTCAAAACTCAGGCTCTATTATGCCTTCCTTGAAGACGTTAACTCCCCTTGTGCCAATGCCTTGAGTTGTGGCGCTGTGGTGTTGAGCGATACGACGGGTACTACAATCAATGCCAATGCTTGTCAAATGGCAGCTGCCGTGCGTGTGGCGGGAGTTGACGACAACTTGAGTTGCTTCGTTGACGGTAATCTCCAAACGGCCATGACCATTGTCAGTTCGGCGGACGTAGGAGGCGGCTCTGTTATCGCTGTCAACATGGGGCGCACGCTCGACTTTCGTCATCAGTTAGGCATTGTGGTCGACCAAAAGACCTATGCCTTAGGTGCATCCGTAGGTGGTTGGCTCACCGTTGAGACTTATTACAAGGGCGAAAAGACAGGCGATAAGTTTACTGATTGGAATGTGATAGGTGCCAATGTGGCGGGCTATGGCGAGAAGAACCTCTTACTCATGCAACCCAAGGAATTGTATGACGAAGTACGACTCACGATAGCAGGAGTCGTTTCGGCACTTGACATACAAAAGTTCTATGGCATCTTTATTCGTGGCGATATAGACAACGACGGCATACCCGACTGTAAAGACACCGAGTCGTGTAACTCAACGATTAAGGACATACAATTAAATCGCGTCTGTCAAAACGGAAAGCTTACGATAAGCGGTGTTGGCACTTCAGCTACTGACTATCGTATCGTGATGAAGGAACAAGACATTGATGATCGTTTCACCTCAGAAACGAATGGATCGTTTAGTCGCAGCTATACGATGAAGACGGCGGGGCGTTACTCCATGTTGTTCTACAACGCCAGTGGCAACTTGCTCAATAATGCGCCTTACACCGTTTCGCCCAACGTGACCACGTGGCGACGCGATGCCAATAGCAGCGATTGGAATGAGTGGAACAATTGGACAGAGGGTTCGCCCTATTGCTGTACCGATGTCATTCTCCCTTCGCAAGCTGCGCGTTACCCTGTGTTAGAGGAATCTATCACGGCCGACAACGTAGACGAATACTGTTGTAATAACATTCATTTCGCCCCTGAGGCAGGTGTGGCAGGTACGTCCTTGCTCAATTATCACCAAGCGTGGATAGAACACTCGTTTGTGCCCAATCGTTATTATTTGCTCTCTGCTACGCTGCAGAATACTTACTCGGGTGATTACTTCGTGCCACGTAGCATGAAGGGCGTACATACGGCCGATTACTTTACCGAATTGAATGACGAGACGTCACCCCAAAATCGTTTCAATCCGATCGTCTATCAGCGCCTTTGGGATAAAACGGCCGTAGGACGCTTGGCCGATGGGATAATTACCGACATCAGCGTCGATGAGGCACATTGGAGTCACCACTTCAATCACTTGGCGCACAACTACACGCTGGGCGAGGGTTTCTCACTCTGGGTGGACAACGACTCTTTGTCGGATAATACTGTATTTCGTTTTCGCTTGCCCAAGACGCATACGGCCTATACTTATTACAACGACTTCGACCGTCAACCCATGAATGTGAGCGAAACAGGCTTGGTGCGCGACCATGTAGGACGCTTCATTTACGAACCACAAGACGCTGCGCCCCTTACCACTACCTATACGGGCTATATCAATGGTGTGGAACAAACGCAGCAGCGCAGTGTCTACACACATGCCGTGACAACCGATGCGCCTTTGAGCATTCACCTTACGGCCACCGATGCGACCCCATTCTTCTTAGTGGGCAATCCCTTCCAAAGTTACCTCGACGTGTCGGCCTTCTTAGCCGCCAACCCAGCGGTGAAAACCGTTAAGACGTATGACGGCAATACGATCAACACGGCCGTAAAGGCTGACGGAGAGTTGATAACGTGTGGTGCAGCCAGCACGATCGCCCCCGCAGAAGCCTTCTTTGTAGAACTATCGAAGGCTGCCACCGATTGCACTTTACAGTTCGCTCCCCAGATGTTTTCGGGCAATGCCTCTACCACTACGACTACGCAAAGCAAGGTGCGTGGCTTGCGTTTAACAGCCATTGCTCCCAATGGTGTGAAAGCTTCTACCTTATTGCTTGAAGATTCGACTCAGAGCAATATAACCTCTTCCACCTTGTTTGATGCTGAGGCCAAGCCCCAACTATCATTATTTAGTATAGACGAGACGCTGCAGCCCTTCGACGTGGCTCAAGTGCCAACAAAGACGGAGCGTATTCCTTTAGGCATATATGCTGCCGATTGCGACTCTTTAACCCTTGAGGCTGAGAGCATAGGTGGTGTGCAACTATCAGACTATCAACTGATAGATACAAAAGTAAATGTGCAGCAGCCTCTGCAGTGTACGCAGCCTTTGTCCTTCAAAGGCTCCTCTGTTGTACTCAATCGTTTTGTATTGCAACGAACGCCATCGGTAGTGAATAGCATAGTTGTGCCTACAAACGAGAAGAAAACCTCCTCTCTCCAACTCTCTGTATCGCATCGTGTGCTTTCTCTCTCACTTCCTGAAGTATCAGATCAGCGCATTCAGCAAGTCACGCTTTACGATGTCACAGGCCGTCTGTTGTCGACGGTTCGGTATGATTGCGTTCACGCGCTCACCATGCCTTGTCCCGCAGGACTTCTCATTCTCCGTGTTACACTGTCAAATGGACAAGACCAAACCCTTCGCCTTTGGGTAGAGTGAGAAAGAAAAACTGCAATTTATCGGCCTAACGAGAATGAACATTAACGAAAAAAATTAATGAAATAATTAATGTTCAATTAATGATAATTAATGTTCAAAACAA
>ERZ1034973.1311-NODE-1311-length-14799-cov-5.779910_pt1 | contig 14799 bp, 9 predicted proteins | sample MGYA00520686_ERZ1034973 | MGnify/ENA primary metagenome ERZ1034973 (study PRJEB33766, sample SAMN09781775) | gut metagenome | biome: gut microbiome | host: Homo sapiens | place: Madagascar | study: EMG produced TPA metagenomics assembly of the PRJNA485056 data... | reverse complement strand
TGTTGTCATATATCGGCTTGCAGCCTTTTTTCTCTTCAATCACATCGTATTCGCCGTCTTTTATCTCGATATGGGCATCCTCCGGATTTTCAATGTAGTCATCACTGAAAATATCAAGAGCCTTGAGCTTTTCCGCCAAAGCGGCATCGTCATATTTGGACGAACCCTTTAGAGTATAGTTTTGAGCTTTGAAGAGACTGACAGGCCATGTAAAAGCATTCTGACTTTTTAGGATTTGCTCCTCGTCACCGTTTGAGACATATTCATAGGAAAAATCAGGTCCATTAAGTGAAAAGCTGTTGCCTTTTCTATCAGTGATTGTGAGCAGATAGTCACGGCTTAGGGCTGTATTTTTTTCTAATGCTTCTTTTGCAGTTTTCCCTGCGTATTTTACAGAGTTAATCTTTGTGTTGAACAGATAGTGGCTGCTAAAATAAAAGGCAAAGCCAAGATAAACAGCCAAAAGCACACCAAGCACAACGGCGCAGGTTATAAGCACTTTTTTCTTCATGTAAATCGACCTCCTTGGAGATATGCTGTTGCTGCCCACACCGGGGTGTAGGCGGCAGCTAAAATCAGTTACATTTGTGAAGATGTGACACATCCATATAGTCAGGCAGACCATCCTTGTAGGCTACAGCGGTTTCTCCCTGAATAAGTGGCTTTAAGTATTCGATAAGCTCAGGCTTCACATCATTGCCAGCATCATTGATCCACTCTCTTGGCACAGACTTGGCCTCGTTTGCGATATCCTTGATAGCAGAATATGTGTATTCCACCTGATAAGGATTATTTGAGATGCGCTTCAAGCATACCATTGATGCGGTCACACCCTCCGCTGCAATCATGACACCCTTTTTACCCTGAGCAAAAGATTCCTCGATATCGGTTAATGATGCAAGATGTGAGGCACAGCGCTGGAGCACATTTACCTCTACAGAGCGCACCTTGACACCGATGTTTTCCTTTACGATGAACTCAAGAGCTTTTCCGGCACCGCTTAGCTGCTGGTGTCCGAACTGGTCACATGCGGCATTTGATGATGTAATGTATGAGCCGTCTGCGTCATGTATTCCTTCGGATACGGCAACTATTACATTGTTAGTGTGCGCAAGGGCTTCTTTTATATCGGCAACAAATTTGTCCTTGTCGAAATCCACCTCAGGCAGATAGATGAACTGAGGCGCTGTATTGTACTCATTACGTGCGAGAGCGGAAGCGGCAGTGAGCCATCCTGCGTCACGTCCCATGATTTCAACGATTGTTACACTCTTAACAGCATAGATAAAGGTATCATGGGCTATCTCAAGCATGCTTGATGCGATATATTTGGCGGCAGAGCCAAAGCCCGGAGTGTGGTCTGTCATGCATAGGTCATTGTCGATGGTTTTTGGAATCCCTACAATTTTCACATCACTGTTGATTTTTTTTGCATAATCGGATAACTTTAATACGGTATCCATCGAATCATTTCCACCGATGTAAAAGAAAGCTTTTATAGAAAGCTTATCGAACTGGTGGAAGATGTATACATATGGTGAATCATCATCCTTGTAATCAGGAAGCTTGTGACGGCATGAGCCAAGATACATGGCAGGTGTGGTCTTAAGCTTTTCAAGATTAGCATCATCTGCAAAAATATCTGACAGATTGAGATAATTCTCATTTAATATGCCGAGTATTCCGTTTACGGCGCCATAGCAGATATCGTATTTCTCGGAGCTTTTTACTCCTGCGATGACTCCTGCAAGGCTTGCGTTGATTGCAACAGTTGGGCCGCCTGACTGGGCGACGATACAGTTTGACTGATTCATTGTAATCTCCTTATTGTGTATTTTAACTATTCTCTTCTGTAAGAATAGTTATGATATAATTTTAAAATGACTACTGAAGGCGCATGGCATATGCACCGCATAATCATATAGATTGTAGTATCAAACATTATTTTTAGCAAGGGTTAAAATGAAAAATATGAATAAATACGAAGATTGTTTATTGTGTCCCAGAAAATGTGGCATAAACAGAAGCACCGGACAAACAGGTGTATGTGGCGTTTCATCTGAAATAAAGGTGGCGCGAGCAGCACTTCATTATTGGGAGGAGCCGTGCATATCAGGAAAAAAAGGAAGTGGGGCAGTTTTTTTCTCAGGCTGCAGCCTGCACTGCGTGTTCTGCCAGAACAGGGAGATTTCTGACGGAAAAGCGGGAAAGGTAATCAGTAAAGAGCGGCTGAGTGATATTTTTATGGAACTGGCGGTCAAAGGCGCAAATAATATCAATCTGGTCACACCGGGGCAGTATATCCCTGATATAGTGTGGGCGGTAAACGATGCAAAAAGCCGCGGTATGAAGCTTCCTATTATATACAATACGAGCGGATATGAAAATGTGACAGAGCTAAAGCTGCTTGAGGGCATAGTGGATGTGTATCTTCCGGATTTTAAATATATGGACAGTACGCTTTCGGCAATGTATTCAAGGGCAAAAGATTATCCGTCTGTCGCAAAGCAGACGCTTTCAGAGATGGTCAGGCAGCAGCCGGATGTCGTGATTGACGATGCGACAGGACTCATACAAAAGGGAGTTATTGTGCGACAGCTTCTACTGCCGGGACATGTGAATGATGCAAAGGCTGTACTTAAGTACCTGTATGATACATATCATGATCACGTATATATAAGCATGATGAGCCAGTTTACGCCGATTGCACTAAAGGATTATCCTGAGATAAACCGCACAGTGACAAGGAGAGAGTATGAAAGGCTTGTTGACTATGCCCTTAAAATAGGAATCACGAATGCATTTATACAGGAGGGTGACGTGGCAAAGGACAGCTTCATCCCGGCATTTGACTGTGAGGGAGTATGATATCTACCGTTTTTCTTAATAAAATAGTAAGAATTGGCAGGCAAAAATGACTGGATTTTGTGACACCGGTGTAGTACTATGGTTATGTGATATTTTTTAACTGTGAAGGTACTGAACAGTTACGATATTTTGTTATTACTCACATCCCGGTGTGACAGATGATAATGTTTTTAATCACACAGGATACATTATTCAATAGAGGATACAGTGATGAAAAATATAGAAGAACAGCAGATAATAATTGAATGTCCGAATACTATCTTTCATCTATACATTGACAGTGAGGATGAGCTTTCAAAGGTTAAGGTGTTTACGAACAATATGAAGCATGTTGATTCGATAAGTCTGCATGATATATACAACTGGTGTAACAGACAGCATGTGCAGTACACGACTACATTTAATTATGACAGTAAAATGACCTTGACAGAAATGATAAAATCCTACATATTTTACTTCAGACAGAAGCTTAGATATGTAAATAATAGTGATAGGATGATAGAAACATGAGATACCCTGAATTTCTAAAGGATGGAGGAACAATAGGCTTTGTGGCGCCTTCGATGGGCTGTACAACAGAGCCGTACAGGAGTGCCTTTGACAATGCCATTAAAAGGTTTCACAGCATGGGTTATAAGACGATAGAGGGACCTAACTGCAGGTGCGACAGTGGCATAGGTATCAGCAATACACCTAAGAAGTGCGCAGAAGAGCTGAACGAGAGCTATGCTTCTGCTGACAGTGATGTGCTTATATCCTGTGGTGGTGGCGAGCTGATGTGCGAGGTAGTGCCTTATATTGATTTTGAGCGCGTGAAGCAGTCAAAGCCGAAATGGTACATGGGCTATTCTGACAACACGAATTTCACATTTTTGGAGGCTACTATTGCAGATACAGCAGGTATTTACGGGCCGTGTGCGGGCAGCTTTGGCATGGAGGTGTGGCATGAGTCACTTACCGATGCATTTAATCTGCTTTGTGGCAGGAAGCTTTCATTTACCAATTACCCTATGTGGGAGAAGGAATCGATAAAGGATGAGAATGCTCCGTTTGTGGGCTACAACCTGACTGAAAAGTCGTGTATCAGCTCTATTCCTGCGGTGGCAAAGGAAAGCAGGCTTACCATGAGAGGCAGGCTGCTTGGTGGCTGCATGGATTGTCTTATCAATCTGCTTGGTACATCGTTTGACCATGTAAGGGAATTTAATGAGCGCTACAGTGATGATGGTATCATATGGTTCATTGAGGCTTGTGACCTTAATGTGATGGGCATGAGAAGGGCTATGTGGCAGATGAAAAATGCAGGATGGTTTTCAAATGTAAAGGGCTTTCTTATCGGACGACCGGCGCACTTCGGAGAGGAAATGTTTGGCATAGACCATAGACAGGCGCTTTCATCACTGCTTAGAGAGTTTAATGTGCCAATCATCATGGATCTGGATATAGGTCATATGTCGCCGATGATGCCTGTGGTATGCGGAAGCATGGCAGATGTCAGCTTCGACGGAAGCAGCTTTACAATTTCGTATGATATAGAGCAGTAGATTGGAGGAAAAATGATTAGATTAATAAAGAAAAAAGCAAAGAGTATTGTATGTAGCGTGCTTGCTGCGGTGACATTGTTTACAATGAATCCGGCAGTATTTGCAACAGAGACAGCTACGCAGACTGATACAGTTTCAAGCGTTGATGTATCAGGCAGTGACAGCAGTGACGCAGCTGATAAGAGTAACACAGACAGTACTGCAGACAGCACAACGACAGCCGGCAGTGAGGCAAACGACAAGGTGACCATCAGCAAAAATGATAAGCCATACTTAAGTCTTGGAGCAGACCTCACACCGGATCAGAGAGCGACAGTGCTTGGATTTATGGGAATCGAGCTCACTGATCTGGACAAATACGATGTGGTCTATGTAAATAATGATGAGGAGCACAAGTACCTCGATTCATACATCAGCAAGAGCGAGATTGGCACAAGGTCACTTTCTTCAGTACTCATTACGGAGGATAAAAAGGGTGCGGGTCTTAGTGTTTCCACACACAATATCAATTACTGTACGGTAGGAATGTACAAGAATGCGCTTGCCACAGCAGGCATAGCTGATGCTAAAATCATAGTCGCAGGACCGTTCCCTATTTCCGGAACGGCAGCACTTGTAGGCACACTAAAGGCATACGAGGAGATGACAGGCAAGAAGCTTGACGACAAGGTGACAGACGCAGCGATGGATGAGCTTGTCACAACAGGAGAGCTCAACAAGAGCATTGACGGCGATTCGCAGGATATCGAGGCAATGATTGCAGACCTAAAGAAGCAGCTTGCCGATGGAAGGCTCAAGGATGAGAGCCAGATAAAGGATGCGATAAAGGAGGCTGCAAAGGATTACGACCTGAAGCTTTCTGATGATGATATTGCAAAGCTGACATCGCTTCTTATGAAGCTTAAGGATGCCAATATCGACTGGGATTCAGTCATCAACCAGGCACAGGACTGGGCATCAAAGCTTGGCGATAAGATAAATGACCCGGGCTTCTGGGAAAAGATTGGTAACTTTTTCATGGATTTATGGGATAAGATAAAATCCCTGTTCAGCTAGAAAAGCTACAGGAGACAGTAAGAATAAGCAGAATATGAATCAGACAACTCCCTGAAACGTAAGCATGAGCTGAACGTTGAAGGGAGTTTTTATATTATTAATAAAAAAATAATAAATTTCTGCCGAATACATTGATACAAAGGTCATATTCTATTATAATTAAATGGATAATGGATTAATGTAAACAATGCACATAAGAAAGATGGGATTTGATGATAAAGATAAATAAATTTCTGGCAGCCTCTGTCGTTACATTGTCATTAGCCGCATGTGACCTGGCACCATACAGCAGCATAGCAGTCTATGCAAATCAGGCGGCTAAGGTTGTGTGTGATGAGAGATACTGGGTAGCGGCGAGAAGCGGACCGGGCACAGAGTATGAGCTGGAGCACAAGCTTTCAAACGGCAAGGATATTACTATTCTTGAGCAGACCACAGGTGCAGACGGCAAGGTGTGGTACAAGGCGAAGTACAATCTGGCAGCAAATAACGAGGAGTGTGTCAGCTATATAAGGTCTGATTTTGTATCAGCAGGTACCGACACAGCTGCATCAGACAATGCGCAGACAGGAGATGCTTCGGCAGACACCGGCAATGCGGATGCCATACAGCAGAATAATGAGGAGCAGCTTGCCCTTGCAACAGCATCGGGAGTATATGCTACAGGTACGATTACAGGTGGCAATGTGTATGTCCGCAATGCAGCAGGCACATCCGGCACTACCAAGGTTGTCTCACTCAACTGGAACCATCAGGTTGACATAATTGGAGAGACCAGGGTAAACGGTGTGGTCTGGTACAATGTCAAGGGTACTTTAAACGGCAAGGCATTTACTGGCTGGACTATCAGTACATACATAAAGGTGACATATAATAATAGCGGAGACAATACTGATTTTGTCACGGCTATGAAGAATGCAGGCTTTCCTGACAGCTATATTCCAAACCTTACAGCTCTTCACAATAAGTATCCAAGCTGGACATTTGAAGCTGTAAATACAGGTTTGAATTGGGATACGGTGATTGAAAATGAGAGTGTAAACGGACTTAATCTGGTATCCAAATCAGCAGACAATGCCAAGAAATCCACAGCTTCCGGAGCATATAACTGGTCAACAAATACGTGGGTTGAGTATGAACCGGGATGGGTGTCAGCAAGCAGTGCCTATATTGCTTATCTCATGGATCCAAGGAATTTTCTTGATGAGACCAATATTTTTCAGTTTCAGAGTCTGGCATACAGTCCGAATGAGGCACTTGAAGGTGTCAAGTCCATAGTAAAAGGCACATTTATGGAGGGAACAAAGACATATTCCAACAATGGTGAGAAAATCAATTATGCAAGCACATTCATGGATGTGGCAAAGAGCAGTGGAGTAAGTGCATACCATATAGCATCGCGTATAAAGCAGGAGCAGGGACAAAAGGGAACGAGCCCTCTTATTTCGGGTACATATTCCGGATACGAAGGATATTATAATTATTTTAATTTTAGTGCAACCGGAAGCACGAAGGATAAGATTTATAAAAATGGTCTGTCTTTTGCCAAGAAGCAGGGCTGGAATACAAGAGTAAAGTCCATAAGCGGCGGAGCTGTAAAGGTGGGCAGCAATTATATAAATAAGGGTCAAAATACACTGTATTTTGAGAAGTTTAATGTAGTAAATACAAGCTCGCTGTATTTCCATCAGTACATGGGCAATGCCACAGCGGCTCTTACTGAGGGACAGAGTCTGGCTAAAGGATATTCAGATAAGAATCAGGCTTTTGTATTTAAAATACCTGTATACAACAATATGCCATCGTCAGCAGTGGGCTTCGATAAAGCAGGCGATACCAATAACTATCTGCAGTCGCTTGCGATAAGCGGTGTAACACTCACACCGGCCTTTAATGGAGCGACAACAAGCTATTCAGCAGTTGTTTCAAATGCTATAAGCTCAGTGACTGTTTCGGCAGATGCAGTTTCAGGAAACAGTGGCGTTTCAGGCACAGGAAGCTATTCTCTTGCTGTCGGAAATAATACAATTAGGGTAAATTGCAAGTCGCAAAGCGGTGATACAAGAACATACACTATCAATATAAACAGGCAGGCGGCATCTGCAAATAATGCAGGTGGCAATAATAACCAAAATAATACAGATGTAAATATTACATCAGGTAAATACAGTATAGGCACTTATATTACAGGCATTGAGCCTGGAACCGGTGCAGCTGATTTTGTGAAGAATATAGCAGTATCAGCATCAGGAACTGTAAAGCTTCTGACAAGCTCGGGCTCAGAAAACAGCGGAAAGGTTGCAACAGGCAATAAAGTGGCTGTTTATGATGCTTCAGGTAACCTGAAAAAGACATATGATATTGTTGTATATGGAGATATCAATGGTGACGGTGCTGTAAATGCACTTGATATGATTAAGCTCAACAGACATATTTTAGGAAAGGGAACACTCACCGGTTCTTATCTGGAGGCAGCTGATGCTAACAGAAAGGGCGATGGTGGAAATGCCCTTGATATGATAATCATGAACAGACATATACTGGGCAAATCAAAGATATCGCAGAATTAGAAATGTGAGGAAAAATATGAAGAAATTATTTGGATGTATATTATCACTTGTTATGGCGGTGATGCTTGTTTTCGCACCTGCCGAGCATGTATATGCGCAGGGACTTGGATTAAGTGTCAGCTCAAGCTCTGTAGCTGTTGGAAAAACAGTCAAGGTGACGGTTTCTATGCCGTCAGGATATTTTGGTACTGTAGTTATCTCAAGCTCCAATGAGAGAGTGTTGAGTAATGGTGGAGATGGTGTGGTGAATATTGGTGATGCAGCGGGACCGGGATACCCGACATCGCAGTCATTTTCGTTTACGGCGAAGGCCGCAGGAAGCAGCACTATAAAGGCATATTGTATAGTAGTAGGGGATGCGGAGGGTAACAATGCCGGAGGAACAATCACCGGTGCCAGCACAACAGTGACTGTAACTGGCGGTTCATCAAACAACGATTCAAACAGTAATAAGGATAACAAGGACAATACCGGCAATGACAACAATTCGAATAAAGATAATGAAAACAAAGAGGAAAAGAAGTCCTCAAACGCATCTCTTGGTTCACTTGTTATCTCAGCAGGTACGCTTTCCCCTGAGTTTTCTGCTGCGACAAAGGATTACACAGCTACAGTAGATTACAGCTGTTCAAGCCTTGCGGTTACAGCAAATCCGGCTGATTCCAAGGCGAGTGTGACATCCGTCACAGGCAATGATTCACTTGAGGTTGGAGAGAATACGGTCAGCGTTGTTGTGACAGCAGAGGACGGCAGCACAAGCACATACAATATAGTTGTTACCAGAAGAGCCGAGGATGATCCGGAGAATGCAGATAAGCAGGATAACTGGAAGAAGTTTGATATAAATGGCACAGAGTGGACTATGGTCAATGACATTCCGGAGGATGTTGTCCCTGAAGGCTTTGAACACTCAAAGACAGTGATTGACGGACTTGAATACAATACCCTTCATGGCACCTTTGGTGATATCACGCTTGTGTATTTACAGTCGGAAAGCGGCAATGGGCTTTTTGTATATGATGCAGCACAGAATGCAGCATATGAGTTTGTCCGTATCAATTCAGAGTCGCATTTTATAGTGGTTTTACTGCCTAAGGTGGATGATGTGCCTGAGGGATATAATGAGGTATCGCTCTCCATAGAGGGCAAGGGTGTGGCAACAGCCTACCAGACCAAAGTCGAAAAAACCGATGATCAGACAAAGGATTTTTACCTCGTATATGCCATAAATGACAATGGTGAGAGTGGCTGGTATATATATGATAGCGTAGATGGCACATATATGAGAACCGAGCTCAGTACACCTACAGTGGCACAGGAGGAAAACGGTACAACAAAGAGCGAGCTTGTCCCGGGAATTGCCAATAAATATCTTGTTTTAGCTGCAATACTGGTTCTTATTATCATTATTCTGTTACTGTTGCTTATTGTATCAGCTGTGAAAAACAGAAAATATAAGGCAATGGACTATCATGATGACGATGATGATGTAGATGATGTAGATGATGCAGCAGAAGATGTATCAAATGAAGCTTTGGAAGAAGCAACTGATGAAACTGCGGATGAGATAGCAGATGAGCTGGAAGAAGAGGTTACAGAAGAGCCGTTAGATGAAGTGGCAGAAGAAGCTGCAGAAGAGTCGGTGGATGAAGTGGCAGGAGCTGCAGAAGAGCCGGCAGGTGAAGCCGCAGAAGAAACAGCAGATGAAGCTGTAGAAGAGCCGGCAGGAGAAGCTGCAGAAGAAACAGCGGAAGGTGCTGCAGATGAGCAAAAGATGGCTACGGATGAAAATATATCAAATGCATCCTATGTCGGAAGAACCGTAGAAATTACACCTGATTCTAAGAAAGCTGTTGAGAATGAAAACTCTGAGTTTGATTTAAAAGACGATTCAAGGCAGGAAAACGTTTCTGACACAGAAAACGATGCTGATGAGGATGCTTTAAAGAATCAGGTTCAAATGGCACTTGATGGCTTTGTCAATGAGGGAAATAAGCCGTCTGAGACTATAGACAGCAGTGCAATGGATGACAATGAAGATGACAGCGAGGATGATGATTTGCAGTTCATCGACTTAAATTAGTGAATATGACTGGAGGATATGACTTGAAACCATATACAAGTAAGGCTAAAAAAGCAATAGATTTGGCTGCACGTATATCAAAGAAAATGAATTACAGCTATGTTGGAACAGAGCACATACTGGCTGGCCTTATAAAAGAGGGCACTGGTGTGGCAGCTGAGGTTCTAACAGCCTGCAATGTGGAATATGATAAGCTTATTTCGATGATTGAAGACCTGATTTCACCGGGTGATAACATCGAAGTGATGGACAGGGATGGCTATTCACCAAGGACACAGAGAGTATTGGAGCGTGCATCGGAGGAAGCCGATAGATTTGAGTGCAATGAGATAGGTACAGAACACCTGCTGATGGCTATAGTACTGCAGGGAGACTGTGCAGCTGCAAGACTTTTAAACACCATGGGTGTTAACAGTCAGAAGATGTTTATAGATATTCTTGGTGCGATGGGTGAGGATCCGTCTGCATACAGGGATCTGATGAAAAGCTACAATACATCATACAATTCTGCGACTCCTGTATTAGATCAGTATTCCAGAGATTTGACAGATATGGCAGAGGCAGGGCTTCTTGACCCTGTTATAGGCAGGAAAAAGGAGATGGAGCGCGTTATCCAGATACTTTGCCGCCGTGGCAAAAACAATCCGTGTCTGATTGGAGAGCCGGGAGTGGGCAAGACCGCTATAGTAGAAGGACTTGCGCAGGATATAGTCAGTGGCAATGTTCCGGATATTCTTTTGGGAAAGAGACTGGTTTCTCTTGATATGTCCGGGCTTGTAGCCAAATCAAAGTATCGTGGTGAGTTTGAGGAGCGTATCAAGAAGGTGATAAGCGAGGTTTCAAATGCCAAAAATGTACTGCTTTTCATTGATGAGCTTCACACTATAATAGGTGCAGGAGGAGCAGAAGGCTCGTTAGATGCATCTAACATATTAAAGCCTGCGCTTGCCAGAGGCGAGGTACAGGTAATCGGCGCCACTACCATAGAAGAGTACCGCAAATACGTGGAAAAGGATGCTGCGCTTGAGCGTCGTTTCCAGCCGGTGATGGTTGAGGAGCCTGGTGTGGATGAGACAATAGAGATACTCACAGGATTAAAGGGACTCTATGAAAAGCATCATGGTGTCATCATAACAGATGAGGGTGTGAAAGCAGCAGTAAACCTTTCTGCACGATATATAAATGACAGATTTTTACCTGATAAGGCGATAGACCTGATGGATGAAGCGGCAGCCAGGATAAGGCTTAAGAATCTGACATCATCTGACGAGCTGCTTGCTCTGAAAAAAGAGATAACAGATAAGCAGAACCGGTTGGAAAATGCTTTGTCTAAAGGAGATATCGCAGCTGCCGGCGCACTTATGTCAGAAAAGGAAGTGCTTGAAAATAAACAGCAGAAGCTTATCAGAAAGAATCACCGCACAGGAAGCAAAAATCAGCCTGTAGTCGGTGAAAATGAGATAGCGGATGTAGTATCGGGATGGACCAAAATACCTGTAAATAAGCTTACAGAGTCAGAAGCAGGACGACTTGCAAAGCTTGAACAGATACTTCACAAGCGTGTAATAGGACAAGAGGAGGCTGTTTCTGCTGTCGCAAAGGCTGTCAGACGAGGCCGTGTTGGTTTAAAGGATCCTAAGAAGCCGATTGGTTCATTCCTGTTTTTGGGACCAACAGGTGTTGGTAAGACAGAGGTGTCAAAGGCACTTGCTGAGGCTGTATTTGGCAAGGAGGATGCCATGATCCGTGTTGATATGTCAGAGTACATGGAAAAGCACAGTGTTTCAAAGATGATTGGTTCACCACCGGGATATGTGGGCCATGAGGAGGGCGGACAGCTCTCAGAGAAGGTCAGACGCAATCCTTTTTCTGTTATACTGTTTGATGAGATAGAAAAAGCACATCCTGATGTGTTCAATATACTTTTACAGGTGCTTGATGATGGTAGAATCACTGATTCACAGGGGCGCACGGTTGATTTCAAGAATACAATAATCATCATGACATCAAATGCAGGAGCTTCTTCTATTATAGAACCAAAGCGCCTTGGCTTTGGCGCTGGTGAGGATGAAAAGCAGGATCACGAGCGTATGAAGAACAGTGTCATGGAGGAGGTACGTCGTATATTTAAACCTGAGTTTTTGAACCGAATCGACGAGACTATTGTATTTAGAGCTCTCAACAAGGATGACATGAAGCATATAGTGACACTTCTTGTAAAGGAGCTTAAGAAACGCTGTAAAGAACAGCTTGATATAGAGCTCACAGTGCGCGACAGTGCAAAATCCTTTATCGTGGACAAAGCCTATGACAGAAAATATGGCGCAAGACCTCTTAAACGAAAACTTCAGGAGGAGATTGAAGACCGTATGTCAGAGGATATTATTACCGGCAAAATTAAGCGCGGCAATAAGGTAATAATTTCTACGAAAAACAAACAAATTTCATTGACTGTTGAGTAGAATTGGATTTATAATTAATATATCAATATAGCTACGGGAGGATAAAAATGGCTGTAATAAGTGAATTAATCCGTACTGAGGAAAACGGAAAGCTCAGCTTCGGAGATTATACATTGGCTGCAAAGGCAAAGCTTGACAATTTTGAGAAGGATGGAGATATCTACAAGGTAAAGACCTTTAAGGAGATTACGAAGCTCGAAAGAAACGGACTCTTTGTATACGAGTCTGTTCCGGGAACAGCGGTTATGGATTTCGAGGAGACTGCTGATACAGTGACATTTACTGTGGAGGGACCTGAGGATGCTCAGATTACTCTTGGCCTTGAAGAGGAGACAGAGTACGAAATTGATATAGCTGGAGCTGTTGCAGGTACTATGAAGACAAATCTCGGCGGCAAGCTCAGCTTAAGCGTAGAGCTTGAGGGTGTTGATTCAGTCGATATCAAAGTATCAAGAAAATAGAGCATATTTTTAGCCCGGTGAAAGCCGGGCTTTTTGTATTTTATAAAGGAGAACAATATGGCAAAAGGAAAGACCTCTGTATTTTTCTGCCAGGAATGTGGTTATGAATCGGCAAAATGGATGGGACAGTGCCCGGCCTGTAAGGAATGGAATACATTTGTAGAGGAAACCGTAGATAAAAAGTCGATAAGCTCGTCAGGAAAAGTAAAAAAAGAATCAAAGGCGGCACAGGTTCTGCCTCTTTCGGCAGTAAAAAGCGAGAAAGAGGAGCGTATAGTGACAGGTATAGCCGAGTTTGACAGAGTGCTTGGTGGAGGAATTGTGAGAGGGTCACTTGTGCTTGTGGGAGGAGACCCGGGTATAGGAAAATCCACGCTTCTACTTCAGGTATGCAGGGAACTTTCACAAAAAAAGGTGCCATTACTTTATGTGTCAGGTGAGGAATCACTGCATCAGATAAAGATGCGTGCCGACAGACTTGGCGATTTTACGGATTCACTGGAGCTTTTATGTGAGACAAGTCTTGATATAGCAAAGGACGTGATTCAACGAAAAAAACCGGAGGTTGTTGTAATAGATTCCATCCAGACTATGTACAATGAGGAGATAGCGTCGGCACCGGGCAGTGTCTCACAGGTCAGGGAGACAACCGGAGTGCTTATGCAGCTTGCAAAGACTCTGGGTATTTCTGTTTTTATAGTAGGACATGTGACAAAGGATGGTGCGGTTGCGGGACCGAGGACGTTGGAGCATATGGTTGACACTGTGCTTTATTTTGAGGGTGACAGATATGAGTCGTACAGGATACTTAGAGGCGTTAAGAACAGATTTGGTTCGACCAATGAGATAGGCGTATTTGAAATGAAGGCGGAGGGACTTGTTGAGGTGGAAAATCCGTCGGAGTATATGCTTAGCGGTAAGCCCGAGGGAGCATCAGGATCAATTGTCACATGTTCCATAGAGGGAAGCCGCCCGATACTTCTCGAGATACAGGCTCTTGTATGTCACAGCTTTTTTAATAATCCAAGGCGTACAGCAAATGGTACAGATTATAATAAAGTAAATCTACTCATGGCGGTCCTTGAAAAAAGAGCCAACCTGTCGCTGTCAGACTGTGACGCTTATGTGAATATAGCAGGCGGTATAAGGATGAACGAACCGGCGATAGACCTTGGAATAGTACTTGCAATCGCATCAAGCAAAAAGGATATTATAGTGCGTGAGGATACCATATGCTTTGGAGAGGTGGGCTTAAGCGGAGAGGTGCGCGGAGTTACCATGTCCGAGCAGCGTGTTGCTGAGGCAAAGAAGCTTGGCTTTAAAAAGTGTATTGTTCCCAAAGTGTGTCTTGCAGGAGTGTCGCATATTAGTGGAATTGAGATTGTCGGTGTGGCAAATATCAAGGAAGCGATAGAGGCTGTCAGATACTAATTGTGAGAATTGTATATAATAAACAGACAATTTAGAAAATTTGTGTTTTTTAAGACAGTTTTACTACTTTAATTAATTGCAGTAAATCCGTTGACATATGTGTGCCGGGATGATATTATATCAAAGCTGACTCGCGGGACACATTGAGTTGTAGAGCTTGTGAGTTACAATTTATAGACATGACTTTATAGATACTGCTTTGAAAATAAGTTGAAAAAGTTATGAAAAAAGTTCTTGACAAATGAAAAACATTTTGATAGAATAAATAGGCTGTCGCAAGACAGAGAACTTAAAACAGAGTTCAAAAAAATAAAAAAGTGCTTG
>ERZ1034973.1308-NODE-1308-length-14813-cov-51.322876_pt1 | contig 14813 bp, 19 predicted proteins | sample MGYA00520686_ERZ1034973 | MGnify/ENA primary metagenome ERZ1034973 (study PRJEB33766, sample SAMN09781775) | gut metagenome | biome: gut microbiome | host: Homo sapiens | place: Madagascar | study: EMG produced TPA metagenomics assembly of the PRJNA485056 data... | reverse complement strand
CAACCTCAGGCTTACAGTACAAATCCATTCAACTTTTTCTAGGGTAGTACAAACTCTCCAAATATCTGATGCACCAAATAAAAGTAACTATGAAACAGAGATTAGTTTATATAGATGTATTGCGAGGTATATGCATATTTGTTGTTGCCTATACACATATCGTTCAGTTTTGTATCAATGATGCACCAAAGACAGGAATTCATCAATTTTTGACATTGTTGTTTTTACAGATGTTTTTCTTTATCTCTGGTTTTGTCGGATATAAAGATTCCGAGAAATGGTCCTTATCGGAATTTAAAGTGTTTCTATTGAAGAAAATCAACACATTGTTTATACCTACAATTTGCTCAATGAGTTTGTATCAGGTTGTTACCAAAGGCAGCTTGGATGCATTATGGAATTTGGGGGAGGTATTTCTCGTTCCGTCGAAAGGAGGTTATTGGTTTACCGTTGCTCTATTTTTAATAGAGATAGTGTATGGCGGTATTATGGTAGTAACGTGTCACTTTAAAGAACGAAAGGTCATAAATTGTATTTTGTTGATTGGGATGTTGGCTGCATATTTGCTTAATAAAACATCTCTCCCTAAAGGGTGTGTTGCTGATGTATTCTGTTTGAGTGGTGTATTGTATTATTTCCCTTTGTTCCTATTTGGCGTCTTGTGCAGAAAAGAACATGATATATTCCAAAAGTTAATAATTAACCGATGGATACAATTGGTCTTGTTGGGTGTTCTTGTTGTTAGTCTAACGACAAACCTGGTTCCTTTAATTGTCCAAAGCGTAGTGATTTGTATGGTTGCTTATTATGTAGTCAAAGATTTTTGTGAAACAATAAAGGAAAACAATGAAGTCATAGTTGGAAGCTTGGCAAGGAAGACGGTTTCTATGTTATCTGTAATCGGACGATATACGTTGCAGATTTATTTTCTTCATTTTATGCTTCTATTCAGATTGCCTAACAGCGTATGTGTTTATTTGGAACAAAGTCATGTCCAAACATGTTATGGTCATGCCTTTTCTAATGTGATGGAATTTATGATTATTGGCAGTTGTTCGCTGTTTCTTTGTTTTCTGTCTATAGGAGTCAGCTTGATAATAAAACAATTGCCTTTTTGTCATAAATTATTATTTGGTAAATGATTTAGGATGGACAATATAAAAAAAAAACAACCATTTTTGGGGTAAGTTCATGAAACGGGCTTACAGTATTGTCAAAAACTTAACGGAGTGATGTGCTATAATATGATTATTAATGTTTTAGTTGTCGCGGTTTCTTGTAAGACATGAGGCGGTATAACGCCTATCATAAAAGCTCAGTATATGGGTGAGCAATGGAAACAGTACCCTGCATACCACAATCGGCAATTCGTAAAAAATGAAAATAATTTGTAGTTTGTAACTGATGCAAAATTATGCGCTTTCAATAATATCTGGTAGATGAAATCAACTAATCGTGACTTAACTTGGGATGCAATCAATGGTATCGCTATTCTGTTGACGATGGTTGGTCTTAGTGGCAGCATTTTGTCTAATCTCATAATTTTGGATGGCATCAACAACGATTATTGGTTCATTCCATATTCTCTGTTTGGTTTTGCCTTTTGTCTATTTAAGTATAAAACTGGCTGTTTTGAAATATTGTAATAGCAAATAATAATTTATGAAAATCTTATATATAGCTCGTACTGATACCTATCGCTATTATCGCGAGGGTATTAACCCCTCGCATTGGCTCTACGGGGCCGTGGAGATGGAAAGAGACGGAAATGAAGTGGTATGGGAGGATGAGAGCTCTGCGCTGATGAACGACTGGAACTTGGTGAGAAAACACTGTTCTGACATCATTTTCATTCCCAACCTCAACTTGCGTAACCACCTGTTGCTCTTGTTGTTTACCGCATTTGGGGTGTCGAAGACACCAATCTGTGCTTTTTTGCACCATGAACCGAAGGTGAAGCGTGGATGGAAGTCACTGTTATATCTGGTCTTGTTGAAAGCACCTAAGCATCTCTTTTTTCTGAGCACGAAGACTATGGATGAAACGATTAGGGCTGGTCTGGTAAATGCAAAGAAATGTTCTGTTCCTTATTGGGGTCCTGATATGGATTTTTATAATAAGGTAGAGAAAACTGAAGGCAAATGGTTTGTATCTACAGGTAAGGAGAACCGTGACTTTGATGTTTTGATAGAGGCTTTCCGACGTACAGGAGCCCCGCTGAAGATTATGACTGCAAAGAGTCATGCCGGGAACGATTATTCTGATTTAGTAGAAAAGTGTAAGGATATCCCAAACATAAAGGTGGTGATAACGGAAAACTCTGGTAATGTATATCCACAAATGTTGGATGCAATGGCGAACGCCAAAGCTTTGGTATGCCCGCTAAGAAAAGACAAGCTGAACTATTGCGTTGGGCTTTCTACCATAGCAGATGCCATCGGTTTGCAAAAGCCGCTTATCATTACTCGCAATCCTTATCATGATAAAACGTATACGAAAGAGATGGAAATTGTGGATTCTGTAGATGATTGGGTTAAGGCTATTGAGAAAATAGAAAATGGACAGTATAACTGCTGTTATTCTGATATCTCAATGTTGAGTTGTTGGAATAATATGAAACGTTTCTTCTAAAATCTTATGATTCTAAGTACTTCTACGAAGTTTATCTTGTGCAAGGGGCAACGCTGCTTGTTTGTCGTGAATGGATAATTAATGATTGGTTGTTTGTCATACTTGGTCTTATGTGTACAATTATTGTGGCAAAAGGAATGAGCATGATTAATAACTGGATCGTAAAACGTATTTGATTTTATGAAACATAATCCAAGAGTGTTAGTTGTAGCCACGAGTAGAAAGACTCGTGGCGGTATTACTTCGGTTGTGAAAGCTCATGAGACTGGCGAGCAATGGAAGAAATTTCATTGTCGGTGGATTCAGACGCATCGAGATGGTCCGGTATGGAGGAATTTGTGGTATCTTGTTACCGCGCTGATAGAATATGCAGTGTTGCTGCCGTGGTATGATATAGTGCATATTCATGTGGCCACAACGCAGTCGGCAAGGAGAAAGAAATTGTTTTTTGTGTTAGCTAAGTTGTTGCACAAAAAGACAATTTTGCATTTCCATCCTTCGAATGAAAAATTCCTTTATGAGCCTAATAACCAGAAGCTGTATCGTAATCTGTTCTCTAAAGCAGATCTTGTGCTGGTGCTATCTGAGCAATGGCGTAGATGGATAAAAGATGCTCTGGGCTTGACAGAACATATTGAGGTGCTTTATAACCCTTGTCCGATAGTAGAACAAAAGCCTGAGCTGAAGCAAAAAGAAATATTGTTTGCTGGGACGGTGATACCTCGCAAGGGATATGCTGATTTGATTCGAGGCTTCGCAAAGATCGCGAGCAATCATCTTGACTGGAAAGTTGTGATTGCTGGCAACGGTGAGATTGATAAGGCAAAAGCTGTTGCAAAGGAGTGTGGTATAGAGGACCAAGTTGTGTTCTTAGGATGGGTGAATGGTCAAGCTAAAGACCTTGCTTTCCAACGTGCTTCTATTTATTGTCTTGCAAGTGATGGCGAGGGCTTCCCAATGGGCGTGCTTGACGCCTGGGCCTATGGCATTCCTTGTGTGGTAACCCCAGTGGGTGGTTTGCCTGACATCGTGGTTGACGGAGAGAATGTATTGGTCTTTCCTGTGGGCGATGTGGATGTATTGGCAAGGCAACTGGAGAAAATGATTAGCGATGATGAACTTCGTGAAAAGATTGCAGATGCCTCTTTAGCGTTGGCGCATACGACATTCAATATAGAATGCATTAACAAAAAAATGGAGAAAATATATGACAGTTTCAAGTAACGGACATTTATATTCGTTAGACATGATGAAGTTTGTGGCTGCTATCTTCATCACAAATTCTCATTTCCAACCGCTATATGAGGGGGTGAACACAGCCTTTGCTACTTTCGGGGTGCAGGGGAATGCTCTGTTCTTCTTTGTGGCTGGATTCTTGCTGATGATGGGATTTGATAAGCACAAGGGACAGAATGTCGTTGATTGGTATAAAGCAAGGATTCGAAGACTTTGGCCATCTGTATTTTTGTGGGCTATTGTTGCTGCTGCCATATGGAAAGCGCCTTTAACAATTCCTCGTTTGGTACTGATGGATGGTTATTGGTTTTTGCAAGCCATAGCTATAGCATATTTGTTGTTTTACGTCTTAAATAAGCCTATAAAACAAAACGGGGGGGGTAAAAAACAGTTACAATATGTATTCTTATTATCATTAGTTGTTTCTGTTGCATTTTTCTTCCTAATGCCTATAGCCGAAGGTTCACCCTTCCATACAAATTTTCATTATGTATGTCATTTCAGTATAATGATTATGGGTGGCCTCTGTTATATAAAGCGCAATCAACTTGTTTGCAATAGTTTGTGGAAAGATTGCCTTGTAATGTTGTTGTCTTTTATCTTGTATTTTGCAATACTGAAGATAGGAAAAGGACAAAGTGGTATCAGATATTATTCGCAGATATTGGCACTATTGCCATTGCATTCTTTTGTTTACTTTTTTTACAAAACATGTTCCTATTCTTGGTGTCAGTCGGCTTTTAGAATACGCATTTTAGGTAGAGTCGTCTCTATTGTTGCAGTTTTGACGTTAGAGATATATGTGGTTCAGTTCTCTGTTATCACAAATTGTTTTAATCATTTATTTCCGCTAAATATATTTATAGTATTTGCCCTTATAACTATTTTTGCATACATGCTTAAAGTGTTGACATCATTGTTTCTTGCAGTGTTGTCAAAAGAACATTTGGTGTGGAATGATATTGTGAAAGTGTAAGGTCGTCAAGAATTATTATATGCTTAAAATCTTAATAAATGCATACGCTTGCTCTCCTGGTATGGGAAGTGAGCCGGGAATGGCGTGGAACTGGGTGAGTAATCTCGCTAAGTTCTGTGAGTTGTTTATTATTACCGAAGGGGAGTTTCGGGATAAGATAGAGGAGGTGGTGCCTACGCTGGAACAGGGGAAGAACATACACTTCTATTATAATCCCGTGTCGGAAGAAATAAGGAAAATGTGCTGGAATCAGGGCGACTGGCGATTTTATAAGTATTATCGTGAGTGGCAGTGGAAGACGTACCTAATGGCGAAGGATATCTGTTCCAAAGAGAAGATTGATGTGCTGCATCAACTCAACATGATCGGATTCCGTGAGCCGGGCTATCTCTGGAAACTATCTCTGGAAACTAATAATCCATTTGTGTGGGGACCTGTAGATGCAAAGGATAAGTTCCCTGTGGCTTATCTGGATGGTGCTGGAGTGAAGACGAAGCTGTTTATGCGTTTGAAGAATTTCTTGACTGGCGTTCAGCTGAGATATTCTGGTCGTGTGCTTAAGGCTGCACGTCAAGCCGCGGTGGTGTTTTCGGCTTCTTCTAACTCACAACGTTCGTTCAAGAAATATATGGGCATTGACTCTCCGCTTCTAAACGAGACGGGCTGTTATGTGCAGGAGCATCCGTTGAAGGATAAAACAGGAAAGGATGTGCTTGATGTGCTGTGGGTCGGTAAGATGGATTTTAGAAAGCAACTGGCTTTGGCGCTTAGAACAATGGCTGAGGTAGGTAATCATCTGGTAAAGTTGCACATCGTTGGTGGCGGTGATGCTGAGCTTTATAAACAGATGGCTATGGACTTAGGCATTGCCGATTGGTGTGTATGGCATGGTGCCGTGTCTCATGATGAGGTGCAAGAGCTGATGCAAGAGTCGGATGTGTTTTTGTTTACGAGTGTGGCTGAGGGCACTCCTCATGTGGTGCTTGAGGCTATAGGCAATAATCTTCCAGTTGTTTGTTTTGATACCTGTGGACAAGGCGATGCGGTGAACGATAAGGTGGGACGTAAGGTTGCGCTATCCAATCCTATGCAGTCGGTACGCGATTTCGCTCAGATTATAAGGGAACTTGAACATGACAGAACGCTGCTAAAGCAGATGTCGGAGAACTGTAAGGAGAGACAGAAGGAGCTGTCATGGGAGGTGAAAGCCAAGACCATGGTGGAGTGGTATGAGAAGATTCGTTTGAATTGATTTTGAACATCTGCTTAAGCTTTGTATATTCAGATGTTGGATTTTGATAGATTGAGATCGCGTTTCGCTCAGTTTGGTGGCTGGCGACTTGTCTGGCAATATGCTCGTATGGGTGTGTTGTGGACTGGCATCATGGCCTTGATTCGCTGTGCCTTGAAAGGGGTGTCTATGAAGGCTGCTTATCCTGTGATCACAAAGAAGGTGGATGAGAGGCTGATCCTGAGATATAGGCATATTCTTGATGACAACAAGAGGTGGCTGCTGAAGGAACGGTCTGAAAGTGATGGCTTGATGGCTGATGATGGAGGGCTGGATGGGTGTGCTGTTCCTAAGATTGTGTGGTTCTCTTGGCTTCAAGGCTTGGACAAGGCTCCTGAGGTCGTGAGGGTGTGTCTGGCTTCGCAGAAAAGGCATCTGCCCGATTATGAGTTCAGAACGCTTGACCTGGACAATTACCGGCAATGGGTGGAGCTGCCAGACTATGTGGTAGAGAAATATAGGAAAGGGCTTATTCCGCAAGCTTCGTTCAGCGATCTGCTTCGTCTGGCTGTGCTGAAGAGGTATGGTGGCATCTGGATGGATGCTTCGGTCTTTTGCTCTGGCTTCGGAAACGAGAAGCTTAAGGCACGGTGGGACAGGATCATGCGGAGCGAGTTTATGGTCTTTCGCTATTTCAGACGTGGAGAGAAGACACCTGTGGGCTTGTCTAACTGGTTCATTGCTGCTGTGCCTAACCAGATAATCATTTCTTCTATCCTTGATATTGTCCTTGCTTATTGGAAGGATTATGACTGTTTGGTCGACTATTATATCTTCCACTTGTTCTTGGGATTGGCTCTTCATGAGTTTCCTGCGATTGAGGCAAAGATGCCGCGTGAGAACAGCTTCCATAGCATTATGCTTGGCGATGCCTTGGCGCGTACTTTCCAACAGGAGCAATGGCAGGATCTGATTGATCATGTGAGCATTCATAAGTTCAACTTCCGAAAGGTGGAGGAGGCTCTGAAGAATCCTCACAGCTATTGTGCTTATATGGTCGCACAGCGTTTGTGATGTGGCGATGTGGGGAGAGACAAGATGTTGCGCTTATTTTGGCCCAAAATCTGGCGATGGCAAACTTGCGCAGCAACATGGTCAAGGCCGGCAGGGAGAAATTTGAAAAGGAGTTTACGTTGGAGGTTTTTGAGAAACGCATGACCTGGATCTTGGAACATATTGTCTATCCGCTGTTCTCTAAAATGGGGATTGAGAGAGACTGATATTGGTAGGAACATTCAATATGACATCTGACCACCTATATATCATCGGAAACGGATTTGATTGCTATCATGGGGCTAAATGTTCTTATGCTGAGTTTAGGAAGTATCTGCTAAGACATAGGCCTTATGTGTTGGCTACTTTTGACCTCTATTTCGGACCGAGGTCGCTGATGAACAGCTTTGAAAGTTTCAAGGATTTCTTGAGGTGTTTCGAGATTTCATGGGGATGCTCACCTGGCGGCGTCTACCCAAATACAACATGGGCTGAGAACAATCTGTGGTGGCGGTTTGAAGAGCATCTGGCTGATCTGAACAGGGAGAAGGTGCTCGATGTTCTTGATGTCGTCTTGCCTGATTGTGACGAGGATTCGGACGGGTTCAGATATTGCGACTATTATCTGGGGCTGGACGGCATATCGGACATGCTCAACTCTTGTACGTTTGAAATGAGGTATCAGCTGCATAAGTGGATTAACACGTTGGCGTATGGGAAGGGGTTTAAGAAGTGTCTGCTTGATATCGACAAGAATGCCCGGTTCCTGACGTTCAATTATACTGATTTTCTGGAGTCGGTATATGGCATCGGGAGGGAGCAGATAAGGTATATTCATGGCAGTAGGCATGACAGATATGGAAGTTTGATAATAGGGCATAGCGCCGATGACGACGGGGGCTTTAAGGCTTGGGTGAAACGTAACGAGCACAGACGGAGGTATAGACCTAACCTTAAAGACAAGAAGGGACGTTATTTTGCCAATGACAAGCTTGCGTATCTTGCTTATTTCTTGAAGGACGGGGCTAAGGGCAACTGGAGGTCGTCTGTCAGGTATAATGCGGTACAGGAGGCTCTGGGACGGTTTGAGGATTATTATGCCATTAACATGAAGCCTACGGAGAGCATTATTGAGGCAAACGAGGATTTCTTTGAGGGCTTGGCGTTTATAAGAAAAATTTCTGTTCTTGGCCATTCTCTTTCTGCTGTTGACATGCCCTATTTTGACAGGATCAACGAGGCGATAGGCAAGGATGTTGAATGGGAGATTAGTTGGCATTCTGATGATGACATAAAACATATTGAGGCATTTTGCAGAAGGTTCGGAATTTCTTCTGACAGATGTCATAAATTCAAGTTAGAGGAGCTAGCTGTGCTCCGAGGCATCCATTCGCCTCTGGCGATCTGATTGTTATCTGTGGTATGGATGCAAGTTGGCATCTCAACGATGCTTAAAACCAATTCCTGTAGCGGCTCTTGCGAACAAGGGATGTTAATGGTTATGGTGGTGAGGGATCACTCTCTCACCACCTTTTACAAAAAAACAAAGTACCCCCCCATTACTGCGTAAGGTCTTAACGCATTAGGTTTTTACAGTAACCTTTGTATATCTTTGTCTGCCAAATGAAATTTTGAACGATGAAGCACCTCGGAATATTCTTCTATGATTTCATCATTGTACAAGGGCTTGATTTTTCCTGCAAAAAGGTTGTTGATAACTCGGCGTGTTGAGGTAGTGGCATTCTTTGTGATAAAAGCAGACACAAAAATGTTGGTATCAATAACTGCGTACACCATTGCGTTCTTTTCTTAATCGTCTGACTTCTTTTATCTCTGCATTGATTTCATCAAGAGACATTTCTATGTTGTTTTCTTTTGCCGTCTTGCACATGTTTTCAAAAGCTTCTATTGCCTCGACTGTAACCTTATCTTCTTTGCTTTCCTTTGCCTTGATGGCAAAAGGTATACTTCTTGTGCGGATTACCGCCTTGACAAATACATTGATTGCTGCATTTGCACTCATGCCAAACTGCTCACAGAGGCTGTCGAACATTGCTTTCTGTTGTGAGTCTATTCTGACTGTCATTGATGTCTGTGCCATAACTTTATCTGTTTTAATTAATATTGATTGCAAATATATGGCGTTTTGATGTGAGTTGTATGACTTATGACTTCTTTTTATCAAAGTTTAACAGTAAATGTGAAGTTGGAGGCTTTGGAGCATGGGGGCTTGTATCTCTACTACAGAGGGTGGCATCCATGCCCTGAAGAACCCTCACAGCTATTGTGCTTATATGGTCGCACAGCGTTTGTGATGTGGCGATGTGGAGAGAATAGATGTTGCGCTTATTGGAAGAGAATGGATACTCTATGTGATCATTCGTGTATTTCGAAAAATATGGATGAGGATTGTTAATAACGGTGTAATAATGTTAAACAATCGCTTTTTATGGCAACAGATATAACAATATAGCCATTTTTTTGTTATTTTTGAATGTGTTTTGACATGAAAGAATGTAAAAATGGTATAGTCTTAATAGACGAATTAAGCAATGGTTTTCACTATTCTGTCATGAAAGGAGTGTGGACATCAATTGTTTCTGTTGCTAAGAAAAACAATGTGCAGATTTTTGCAACTACACATGATTTGGATTCTATCAAGGGCTTGCGCGATGCAGCTATGTCTTGTGAGGAATATAACAATTCTATTGTATGTTTTAAATTGCATCGTACTGACAATTCTGAATTGAAATCTTACCAGTATTCTCTTGACAGTGTGGATTATTCATTAAATCAGGAAATAGAAATCAGATAATATGAATCTTGTTTTTATAGAAGCGAAGAACAACAATACCTCCGAATACAACTTTATCAAGACTGTATTGTCTAATATTTATAAGTTCACAGCAATTAAGCAATAAACAGCGTGATAAAATAGGGCGTGGCTTCTGGCTCTTTGATGATCCTAATTATTGGGATTTTACACGAGAGGAACTAAAGCCTTTGTTGGATTTTTTTAAAGAACATCTTCAATAATTCGCCTCTGGCGATCTGATTGTTATCTGTGGTATGGATGTAAGTTGGCATCTCAACGATGCTTAAAAACCGGTTCCTGTAGCGGCTCTTGCGAACAAGTGATGTTAATGGTTATGGTGGTGAGGGATTGCTCTCTCACCACCATTTACAAAGATGAAACTTGAGGTGTGGTTAATAAACTATGAAAAAAGTTTTATTTGATAAAACAAGAATAGTAAAGAAGATAAAATAAAGAAAATAATGTAAATGGTTAATGTTTGTGTACAAATTGTTTATATTATTCTTAATATTTTGTATCTTTGCAAAGTTAACTATATTGATGATTAAGTTGATGAGCAATGAGATTAAAGAAACTCTTTTATAAGAACAATACGACTGGGTGGAACGTTAAAGAGGTACGTTTCGATAAGTTAACTCTTCTTGTCGGGGCTTCTGGTGTTGGCAAGACGCAAATTTTGCGTGCTATTAATTCTTTGAAAACAATAGCTAATGGACATTCTGTTAATGGGGCAGAATGGAAGGTGGAGTTTGAAGAAAATGGTGATTACTATTCTTGGTGTGGGTGTTTCGATAATCTGAAGCCAAAAATTGAGGATATTTACCATTTTACAGAAACTGATTGCGCCGTTCTTAGCGAAACGCTGTGTGTTAATGACAGAGTGGTCATCGATAGAAAGAATTCTGTTATTACTTACGAGGGTAATCCTACAGTTAAGCTTGATGCCAATAAAAGTGTTGTTGAATTGCTGAAAGAAGAGGAAAGTGTTGCTCCTGTTGCAAATGCTTTCCAAAAAATATATTATTTCCTAAACTCTGATGGGAGTGGCTTGAAAATAACGCCTTCTATTGATGTTGCAAAAAAGGCTAAGCTTGATGTCAAAGATGTTAAGAAACTGAAAGGTCTGTCTCCTTTTGAGAAACTGTTTTTGCTGAAAATAAACGGGTTGAAGGAATATCAAACTATTTTGGAAGACTTTACTTCTATTTTCCCTTTAGTGGAGGATATTGATTTTGCTATAGGGTCTTTTTTCAATGATATGACTATTCCAATCTTGAAAATAAAAGAGAAAGATGTCGATTCTTGGATATTTCAGCAAGACATATCTTCTGGTATGTTAAGAACATTGTCACAAATTGTCATGTTGACATTAGCTGATAATGGGGATGTCTTCTTGATTGATGAATTTGAAAATGGTTTGGGGGTTAATTGTATAAACCAATTGGCAGACTTGGTGATGAACCCTTTTGAGGATATACAAGTAATCATGACAAGTCATCATCCTTATATTATCAACTCTATTCCTTTTAAACGTTGGAAAATTGTTACTCGCTCGGGTAGCGATGTTACTGTTCATTCTGCGGATGAGCTGAATATTGGAACTCATTCTAAGCATGAGGCTTTTATGCAGCTGCTTCAAAGCCCTGCTTATAAAACAGGGCGCTTATGAATCTCTATATTATAGTTGAGGGGGAACAAACTGAAATGAAGGTCTATCCTGAATGGCTTCACTTCCTTGCCCCTCAACTGGAAAAAGTTGATGATGCTTGGAGTATTAAACCAGATTCCGATAGTTACTATCTCTTTAGTGCTGGTGGCATTCCTTCAATCTTTAAACATGTCTCTAATGCCGTGGCTGATATCAATGATATCAATGCTTCTAGTGATGCTAAGTATGATTTTCTTGTTGTATGCATTGATGTGGAAGAGGAGAGCAGAGAGTATATCGAAGAAAAAATCAATGGGCAATTAGAAAAGGATAAGAGGAAGCTTAACGACAATACAAAACTCATGATATTTGAGCATAAAATTTGTATGGAATCGTGGTTTTTGGGCAATAGGAATATTTTAAAAGATAATCCTCAAAACCCGCTTATGCTAAAATATTTTCGTTTCTATAATGTCAAGAATGACGATCCTGAGTTAATGGATAATATTGATTCTGAGGAATTTGCTACTAAAGCTCAATTCCATTTTCAATATCTGAGATGTGTGATGCAGGAGCGTAACATTCGTTATTCGAAGAATAATCCTAAAGAGGTTTGCAACTTAAAATATTTGGAAGAATTGATTAATAGATTTAATAAAACCGGTCATATAAGCTCTTTTGGACGATGGTATAAATTTATTACGAACCTTAAGTTGAAAGTTGGTAAATAGTAGAGATATAGTGTACGAATAATCAAGTATAGGTTATGGTGGTGAGGATCACTCTCTCACCACCATTTTTAAGAAGCAAATGGGCTTGGCTGTAGTTTGATAGTGATGAAATATATTATCCCAAATCGGTCATTAGGCCGTTTTCTGTATTATTTTATAACTGCTTGCAGTCTTTTGTTTTTTATAAGTTGTCTTTTGCTTGTTTTTAATTCGCAATAGCTCGCTATTACTCATTAAAAGCCAAACAAAATCCATTCTTCTAAAAAACCAAAATCCAAGCAAGCACTAACGACCGATTTTGGTTAAACAAAAAGAAAAAGGCAGGATGAGCAAGTGGCCGTGCAGAGTTGGGGGATGTGTTGAATGTAAAACGTTGACGGGTCATGATCTACTGATTCTCGATGTAACTCTCGGAACACTCCTGACTGCATCGCTGCCTTTTCTCTTGTTTATGAACATTCTCTTTTTTCTCCTTTATGCTTTTTTGTACAGTGGTTGAAAGAGCGCTGTCACTGTTGTGGCTTAATGACGATGCAAAGATACGACGTCTTGTTATGTCACTTAGGAGATATTAGGAGTTGCGCGCTCTTACGGACTGTTTTTTAATGGTTTTTAGCATTTACTCTCATGGCTCGCCTATGTAATCGAAGATGATGCTGACCTGAATGGAGGTGAAATGCTTGCTGGTGCGGTAATAGCCTCTGGCTTCTAACGCCTGGCAGAGCTCGCGGTTGCGATAGATCCAACGCATGAGGTGGTTGCTGGCGGTGTGGGGGAGGCTGTCGGGGAAATAGAGTAGGGCTAACTCTTTCTTGCTGTAATTGCGAATTTTCATTGTGGTGATGGTTGTTAATGGTTGTAACTATGGCACTTAGATGAGCTATCTATGGCACTTGGATGGGCTATCTATGGCACTTGGGATTGGAAACATGATGGGTACGAGATTTTGGTACACGGGGATTTGAACACGAGATTTTTTTCACACGAGATTTTTTGAACACGAATCGCACGAATAACACGAATCTTTTTGGTACACGGGGCTTTCTTACATGAGGTTTTTGGCACACGGATCTCACGTATCTCACGGATTTTGCCTTCGGCACTTTGAACATGAGATTTTTTGAACACGAATAACACTCTAAGTTTGCAGAAGGAATGCGACGCAGTCGCATAAATGTTAAAAAATCAAGGCAAAACTATGATTGCTAAAGACAGTTTCGTACCTTTGTTGTAAAAAGGTAGAATCGGTCTGTCGAAGAGGTAAACCAACGAATCCACAAGTCTGAAGACTATATTCTGTTTCGGACCTCATCGACATAGTTGCAAAGACCAGATAGAAAGTTATCGGCTCTGAGCCTTGTTAGAGTGTTAGTCCATACAACTATTGACCAATTCTACACAATAAATCTTACAAAGATATGAAGAATTTATTTATTGGAGTTGATTTTTCGAAAGAAAAAGTTGATGTGGCTATCATTTTTGCAGATGGACTGACAGAAACAGCTGCACGAGTGTTCAACGAGTTCAAGACAACTGTATCTGGCTACAGGCAGCTGGTCAAGTGGGTGGAGCAGAACTCATACGGCATCGATCCGTCTTTGTGGCTCTTCTGCGGTGAGAACACGGGCGGCTATAGCAACGGGCTGTGTAAGTTCCTTTACGGCAGGGGCTATGACATGTGGCTTGAGAACGCCAAGAGTATCAAAGACGCGTCAGGTCTGAGACGCTTGAAGTCGGACCGTGCCGATGCCTCGATGATTGCCGAATACGCTATGCGAAATCACGACAAAGCCGTTATGTATAAGCCTCTTAACGAGTCGCTTGAGCAGCTGCGCGAACTGTTTCTTTTCCGCCAGACGTTAGTCAGATACAGATGCAGTTTCCAGGTGCGCAGGGAAGAGAAAAGACTAACTATGGACAAGTCACCGGTCAAGACGATGATCTCGCAGATTGGAAGACACATGGTGACTACACTCGAAAAGGAAATCGAGAAGGTAAACAAACGAATCGCCGACCTCATCAAATCGGACGATGAGCTCACGGAGGTGTTCACCATCGTTACCTCGGTACCTGGCATAGGAACGCAGAACGCCGTGTGCCTGATGGTGTACACCGATAACTTCCGTCGTTTCAATTACGACTCACGCAAGATCGCCTGCTATTACGGCATTGCACCGTTCGGCAAGGATTCGGGTACAAGCGTGCATTCCGACCCGCATGTGCACTATATGGCGAACCGTCAGATAAAGGCCATGCTGACGCAGGCTGCACTGGCTGCCGTCAACTACAATCACGTTATTGCGAGGTACTACAAGCGGCTCGTGGAACGTGGAAAGAAGAAGCAGGTTGCACTGAACAATGTCAAGAACAAACTCGTGCATTTGGTTTCTGCTATGGTCCGGAATCGCCAACTTTTCTCACCTGAATATAAAATTTCAGCATAAATTAAAAATAATGGTCAAAATATTTGGATTTTAACATAGAAAGCGAAT
>ERZ1034973.1306-NODE-1306-length-14830-cov-5.670795_pt1 | contig 14830 bp, 9 predicted proteins | sample MGYA00520686_ERZ1034973 | MGnify/ENA primary metagenome ERZ1034973 (study PRJEB33766, sample SAMN09781775) | gut metagenome | biome: gut microbiome | host: Homo sapiens | place: Madagascar | study: EMG produced TPA metagenomics assembly of the PRJNA485056 data... | reverse complement strand
GAAGTAATATTGCCCGTCCCTGCCACTTCATTTTTCTGTTTTCTAAAGCATCCTGGCGAAACAAATAATGTCTCCTTGCATACTATTAGTTTGTTGTTTATCTGGATTAATGATGGAAAATAAATCGAAAATTTGCATTATATGTTTCAAGGAAAATCATATAAACATACAGCATAGGAGAGTTATCAGGATAAATAATCATATAATGCTGAGAACAATATTATAAACAATAGTCTTTTTATTTATGATGAAAGAATGTCATTATTTATTAAATGACAATAATCTAACTGATTTAGGTTATTGTCAGAGAATATTAAAGTAACATAACTCATTCATCTATTTCCTAGTTTCTCTGTATATTAAAAGAGAATGGTAATCATTATCATGTTAAAGTGTCATATCGTTTACATAAAGTCAAGATATATCAGTGTGGCAAGCCTAGCAGGATTCTCTAGGGAAGGGCAGGCATACTCAGTGCATAGCTGATGCACGGATGACGGCAGGGGGGAGGAGGCTGGTGACTTTCGGACGACTGTAGCGGCTTACATCGGGCTTCGGCGGTATCATATGAAACAGCGGAGTGCCGCCTTCCATGCCGCTGGCGCGGCATATCCTAGTGACGATATCTGAATCGTTATATACTGTGTATATACGTGGTAATGACGGGGTGATAAATGGCACAGGTTAATATGAGTTTAAGAATTGACGCTGAACTGAAGGATGCTTTTATGGCCGCTGCAAAAAGCATGGACCGTAATGGCTCTCAGTTAATCCGGGATTTTATGCGCCAGACCGTTGAACGGCAGCATAATACCTGGTTCCGTGACCAGGTTGAGGCAGGACGTCAGCAACTCGAGCGCGGCGATGTGCTTCCCCATGACATGGTCGAATCTTCCGCTGCTGCATGGCGGGATGAAATGAGCAGGAAAGTCGCCGGTAAATGATGGAGATATTCTGGACCATGCTGACCAGCCAGGACAGGAAGCGCATTCGTGAGTACATTGCGGAGCAGAACCTGATAGCCGCCATTGAACTGGACGAACGGATTGGTTGTTCAGCCAGCCTCCTGTTCTCCCTTTCTTTTATCAGTGTACAGGTGCATGACAACATAATCACGGTATGATAATAATAATCAATAACAATAAGTTGTGTCACGTTTACATCATGGAACGGAGGTGCTCCTGTGACTTTTGAGCAAAAAAAGCCCGGGCAATTGCCCTGATGGACAGCAAAAAGATGTGGCGGAGTAATTATGCTCCTCCTCTGCTGCGTATTCTCTGGCGGCTGGGTATCCGGCTTCCGCCATTGCCCTTTATGCCGTTCTGGCAGGTTACGCTGCTGATGGGGGGCTTATGGGGTATTTCCTGGGGATGTGCAATGTGGTTTATGTACTGGGGGCCGTCAGGAATGGTAGCAGGTGAGGCCATTATTATAAGTATCACGAGTGGTTTTTTGTTCGGACTGCTCATGGCCTCTTTCCACTGGTGGCGCAGGAAAGTTAACCGGCTGCCACCATGGAATGATGTGTAAACCGTGCCGGCATGTTTTTACGGGGTGATGCTTTCATTAACCTGTACACGAACTTCTATTCCTGCATCATTACAGGCCTACAGCCACTACGCCACTTCCAGCGGATCGCCCTCCCTGCGTACCTCCCCGCCTTCTTTATTCTATAACTGCAGACAGGTGCTGCCGTCGAGGCGCACCACAAAATCCCCACGGCAGGCCTGATATGTCATGCCGTTCAGCTCCACCGGCAGATCAGTGGCAGAAGTGCCATCTGCGGGCAGACCTGATGCCGGGACCAGCGGCAGTACGACGACTTCTGCAGTACGCTGTTCTGCCAGCAGAGAGGCTGTGCCACGGCCCGGTCAGCTTTTGTGAGTTCCACAGCTAGCCGCAGCTCAGGGATTAAGATTCAGGTAATTTACGGAAAACAAGTGATTTCCGTACGGGAGAGAAGGCCTAACGTATATTATCTCAGAAATGACTATGAATCCCCATATATTGCCAATTATACAGTAAATGATTATCATTATCATCTACTGTGTGCAACTGATGGTCTGAAATAGCGCTTTTAGGAGACAAGATGCAGTCAGCTAGTAAATTAATCTACCGCGGGAAGTTGCTTGGCAGTTTACCCACTGTGGGCGAGATTCATAAAGAAATCGCAGTATCGGAAGAAACCGTAACATGGATCTCTCTGCAACGAGATATTATAGCGAATATTTTGCTGGGAAAAGATCCTCGCTTACTTGTGATTGTTGGTCCATGCTCAATCCATGACGTTCAGGCCGCAGTTGATTATGCGAAGCGATTGTTCGTATTACAGAATAAGTACTTATCGAAAATGTACATTGTAATGCGCACTTATTTTGAGAAACCTCGAACCCGTAAAGGCTGGAAGGGAATAATGCACGATCCTGATCTAAATGGAAGTTATGATGTTGAGAAAGGGATACGATATGCTCGCCAGTGTTTGTCTTCAATCACAACGATGCGTGTCGCAACCGCTACAGAATTCCTCGATCCTTTTCTTACTCCCTATATTGCTGATTTAATATGTTGGGGTGCTATTGGTGCCAGAACCACTGAATCACAAACGCATCGTCAACTTGCGTCTGGTTTACATTGTCCAGTTGGATTTAAAAACAGTACTGATGGAAATATTAACTTAGCTATTGACGCTATTATTGCAGCCCGTGAACAACATATTGTATATATGACATCTTTAACAAATAGTATATCTACACTATTAACCGATGGCAATCCACATGGACATCTAATATTACGTGGAGGTAGAGAACCTAACTATGGTTTGTCTGATATAACTAAGGCAGTGAAATTAATGCATGATGAGGGTATTAACCATCGTCTGATAATTGATTGTAGCCATGGTAATAGCGGTAAAGTGGCTAAACGGCAAATTTCCGTTGCACGTCAAGTTATAGATAATCGGAAAAAAATACCAGGATATGTAGCTGGCATTATGGTGGAAAGCTTTTTACAAGATGGAAAACAATCCGATAGTTTTCCGCTAGAGTATGGTCAGTCTGTTACTGATGAATGCATATCATGGCAACAGACAGAACAATTATTATCAACTCTGGCAGCACAGCTTTAACTTCAACTATTGCACATATATTGCTTTTAAAGGGGGAAAAATGAAATTACTTAGTTTAAGACACTCAATTAGTGTTATCAGAGAAGCAGATATTTTATCTCTACAGTTTATGATTATATAAAGCGCTATCGTAGCCGCGTATTTAATGGTCTTAAAATATAAAACAATTGGTTACTATCTATGGCAAACTCCTGAATTATGTGTGTGAACCAGGAGTTTCTCAGGAATTTCCTCACAATGTGGCACTATCACTGTCACCTTTTTCTCCTTGGAAACCTCCAGGGATGCCCCAAAGTTTCGGTCAGTTTTTAGATAGGTAGCATTCCTCATTAATAATGAGGACACCGAGGGTAGAATCTTAACTCCGTGTTAATAGAATAAAAAACAATCATCAGAACTGAGTAGGGAAAGCGAATCATGATGTATGAAGTTTCACACACAATGTGAATCAAAAACGCACGTAGATAATCCGATAGTGCTGCCTGATACGCTGAAAGAAATTGCTCGCAGGAAGATCTGATTATGCTGATTCGTCGACCACAGGCCCTTATATACATAAGCAGCGCCCGCGCCTGAAATGCAGGTCAGAAACAATGTGAACACTATCCGTGAGAAATTGTGACAAAATTCCCGATGATCGACAAGTGCAATGAAATAAAAAACATATGTTATATATCAATTTGATATTTATGAAAAATCTATATATTTATCTTGTGAGGGATTGCTTTTTTTTTTGCTAAATGATATTAATTATCATTCTTATATAAAAACAATAATGGCAGTAAAAAATATCTGGCAAGGATGTGAGCTTAACGATCAAACATTTTAAGTTAGGCATTTATTAGGGAATAGGTATGAGAATTAACAAAATCCTCTGGTCGCTAACTGTGCTCCTGGTTGGGTTGAATAGCCAGGTATCAGTAGCCAAATCCTCCGACGATGATAATGACGAGACTCTGGTGGTGGAAGCCACCGCTGAGCAGGTATTAAAACAGCAGCCGGGCGTGTCGGTTATTACCAGCGAGGATATTAAAAAGACCCCTCCGGTAAACGACCTTTCAGATATTATTCGTAAAATGCCTGGCGTCAATCTTACCGGCAATAGCGCCTCGGGCACACGCGGTAACAACCGCCAGATCGATATTCGTGGTATGGGGCCGGAAAACACCTTAATTTTAATTGATGGTGTACCGGTGACGTCACGTAACTCCGTGCGTTATAGCTGGCGTGGAGAGCGTGATACCCGCGGTGACACCAACTGGGTGCCACCGGAACAGGTTGAGCGTATTGAAGTGATCCGCGGCCCTGCGGCGGCGCGCTACGGTTCGGGGGCAGCCGGGGGGGTGGTGAACATCATTACCAAACGTCCCACCAACGACTGGCACGGTTCGCTGTCGTTATACACCAATCAGCCGGAAAGTAGCGATGAGGGCGCTACGCGTCGCGCCAATTTCAGCCTTAGTGGGCCTCTGGCTGGTAATGCTCTTACCACGCGTTTGTATGGTAACCTGAATAAAACGGATGCTGACAGTTGGGATATTAATTCTCCGGTCGGTACGAAAAACGCAGCCGGGCATGAAGGGGTACGTAACAAAGATATTAACGGCGTTGTCTCGTGGAAATTAAATCCGCAGCAGATTCTCGATTTCGAAGCCGGATATAGCCGCCAGGGGAATATCTATGCGGGCGATACGCAAAACAGTTCTTCCAGTGCAGTTACCGAAAGCCTGGCAAAATCCGGCAAAGAGACGAACCGCCTGTACCGACAGAATTATGGCATTACGCATAATGGTATCTGGGACTGGGGACAAAGTCGCTTTGGTGTTTATTACGAGAAAACCAATAATACCCGCATGAATGAAGGATTATCCGGCGGTGGTGAAGGGCGTATTTTAGCGGGTGAAAAGTTTACGACCAATCGCCTGAGTTCCTGGCGAACCAGCGGCGAGCTTAATATTCCTTTGAATGTGATGGTTGATCAAACGCTGACCGTTGGTGCAGAGTGGAACCGCGATAAGCTCGATGATCCTTCCTCTACCAGCCTGACGGTGAATGACAGTGATATCAGCGGTATTTCTGGCTCTGCTGCGGATCGCAGCAGTAAAAATCATTCTCAAATCAGTGCGCTGTATATTGAAGATAACATTGAGCCGGTTCCTGGCACGAATATCATTCCCGGCCTGCGCTTTGATTATCTCAGCGACTCCGGCGGGAACTTCAGCCCCAGTCTGAATCTTTCGCAGGAATTGGGCGATTATTTCAAAGTCAAAGCAGGGGTTGCCCGAACCTTTAAAGCCCCAAACCTGTATCAATCCAGTGAAGGCTATCTGCTCTACTCGAAAGGCAATGGCTGTCCAAAAGATATTACATCAGGCGGGTGCTACCTGATCGGTAATAAAGATCTCGATCCGGAAATCAGCGTCAATAAAGAAATTGGGCTGGAGTTCACCTGGGAAGATTACCACGCAAGTGTGACCTACTTCCGCAATGATTACCAGAATAAGATCGTGGCCGGGGATAACGTTATCGGGCAAACCGCTTCAGGCGCATATATCCTCAAGTGGCAGAATGGCGGGAAAGCTCTGGTGGACGGTATCGAAGCCAGTATGTCTTTCCCACTGGTGAAAGATCGTCTGAACTGGAATACCAATGCCACATGGATGATCACTTCGGAGCAAAAAGACACCGGTAATCCTCTGTCGGTCATCCCGAAATATACTATCAATAACTCGCTTAACTGGACCATCACCCAGGCGTTTTCTGCCAGCGTCAACTGGACGTTATATGGCAGACAAAAACCGCGTACTCATGCGGAAACCCGCAGTGAAGATACTGGCGGTCTGTCAGGTAAAGAGCTGGGCGCTTATTCACTGGTGGGGACGAACTTCAATTACGATATTAATAAAAATCTGCGTCTTAATGTCGGCGTCAGTAATATCCTCAATAAACAGATCTTCCGATCTTCTGAAGGGGCGAATACCTATAACGAGCCAGGCCGGGCTTACTATGCCGGAGTTACCGCATCATTCTGATCGTAGTGTTTCAGGCGTACTGCCCGCGTAAAAGCGGGCAGTGTTTAGTGGCTTAACTCATGACAACCTGCTGTGTAATTTGCGTTTTCACCACTGATATCTAACAGTGCCTGGCGAAAGGAGGCATTGAACATCGGCCCGTGTCCTAGGTTGGGGAAATCCCAAAATACGGCATTGACGCCTTTATCTTTCAGTATAGTGAGGGTGGTATGAATTTTCGACAGCACCCCGACAGCATGCGTTTCCCGGTTATCACCCTGTGTCGCCGAGCCTTCCATTATCGCCAGGTGTTTGGCGCAGAATTGCAGAGGCTCAACCGCCGTAACGCGGCTTAGCAAAGCATCATAACCTCTGCCCAACGACGGGCTGGCGCTGTAGTACGACCGGAAGTAAGAGGAGGACAGCCAGGAATCCAGCACGAAGAGGCCGCCGTAGGAGTGCCCCCATAAGCCGCGGCGTTGCCGATCGATATTCAGTCCCTGTTCCACTTTTGGGGCAATACGCGTTTCCAGTAACTGGCGGAAGTTGTTGCTGCCACCACTCTTACGGCTAAAACGCCCTGAGTGGAGATCTGTTTTTCTGCTTTCTGCTGCTGGCGTATAGTCGTAAGCCCTGCTGTTGAGATCGAAAGGGAGGTTGGTCTGATACCCGACAGCCACGATCACTGGCGGTGTTTTTTCTGACAATTGTTTGAGCAGTTCGTCATCCAGGCGATCCATAACTGCGTTACCGTCAAGCATATATAAAATCGGGTAACCCGATGCCGGTGCGGTTGTATTCGGCACGGCCGTCCATACCCGATAATGGCGTGTGCCATCGACAGAGTCGAAAGAGGTGACGCTGAAATGGTAAAACACGGAGCCTTTATCGGCTATATTCGGCCCCAGTGGCCGCATATCCGGCTTCGCATAAACTTGCGCACTACAGATAAGGGTGAGGCAAGAAAGATGAAAGAAAATCGCTTTATGCGGGCGTGTTGAGCGATACTCGCGGGCATACATCTGATGATTATTCCTTTTCCGCAGGTGACTATTTGATTTATTCAGGAAGTCTGTACCGTTTCCTGAAAGTGTTTGTGGGTCAACTCAACCCTGTAGTAAACCAATCCCTTCAATCAGTGCACCGCGCCACCATGCGTAATCGTGACCACCGGTGTAGATTGCGCAATGGCTTTCGACGCCAGCGGTAATCAGCCGCTGGTGAAGCTGCTGAACGTGAGGCACTGTCGAACCTTCCAGCGATCCCACGCACAGGCTGATACGTACGCCCTGCGGTGGGGCAGAAAGCAGATGCTCACTCACCCATGAGGTATCGGTTTCGCTGAACAAGCCTGGTCGACTGGTTCTTTCTGGCGTCCACCACATTGAAGGAGAGTGGCTGAGCACCAGACCGAACGTTTCCGGTGCGTAACGAGCCCCCATTAGCGCACTGATCCCGCCGAGGCTCTGCCCGGCCAGCACTGTGCGCGAACGGTCTGCCCACTGACGCTGCGGTTGTTCAGCGCGAATCATCGGCAGCAGATGTCCGGCGATATCCTTTATCAGTTTGCTGCGCCCGCCGAGTATCTCAGTGCGTTCATGTTCATTAATGTTGTCAATGCCCAGTACAGCCACGGGCACGATGCGCCCATTATTTATGGCGGCGTCAATTGCCGCGCATACGCCAAGGTGATCAAACCAGGTTTCACCATCGGGCAGCACGACCAGCCCGAGGGGCTGAGAAATATCAACATCCGGAATATAGAGCCGAACCTGGCGAGATTTCCCGGCGATAATGCGCATGGAGGTAAGCAGTTGTCCGGTGTGGAAGCCGCCGTTCCATTCCGACAGGGCGGGAGCTTTATCAAGTGTCAGCACTGATTCCTTTGCGTTTCCCCGAACGTTGATCTCCGGCATTTTGTTTAGCGGATCGGCCTTTCCGGCAAGGGTGGCAAAACGGCCTCCGGACAGTGCAATCGTCTCAGCCGTAGTGCCGGGGGGGATTTCCAGCAGCGAATAGGAGCCGCAGTAACTTGCGGGTAAACGCAGTGTCAGTGTCCAGATATCCGTTTCGGGAAGGGCGCTCATCATTCCTTTTTCTACGTGCTCTTTATCCGTCACCCGGTTCAGACGCAGATAAACGCCCTGCAGAGGATGTCGGGCGCGCCACAGAAAGGTCACTTCTCGCTCATCTTCCGCTCCTTCGACTGGCGTCACAAGAGGAACATTCAGCGACTCAGCTTCGCGCCAGAAGTCAGTAAGGTTAGCAATGTGGCCCGCTGCCAGTTGGTTGCGCAGGCTGGCGATAGCAGAGAGATGTTGTTGCATGTTCAGCATTCATACTCTTTAAAAATTAAGGATGTCAGTATAAATAATTAAAGCGGCTATTCACGGTACCGCCGCTTCTGACTGTGTTTTTAATACATTACGTGTCCAGTAACTATCCCGGGGTTTCCTCCTTCATGTTGTGCTGGCGATGGAGAGCAGTACTGCTGACGCTGTCATGCCATAAGCGGGTATAGAGGCCGCCCGCAGATAACAGCTGTTCGTGGGTTCCGTATTCCGCAAGTAACCCCTTATCAATAACGGCAATCAGATCGCAGCGTTGCGCGGTGGTCAGACGATGTGCAACAATCAGCGCCGAGTGCTTCCCGGCATGCACGACATCTGTTAACGATGACATCAGTCGTTCTTCGGATGTGCGATCCAGACATGACGTGGCTTCGTCGAGCAGCAGGATGTGGGCATTCGCCAGTTGCGCGCGGGCCAGCGCAATCAACTGGCGCTGACCTGCGGGCAGATCGGCTCCGCCGTTATTCACCGGTGTCCGGAATCCCTGCGGCAGATTGCACACCATCTCATACAGCCCTGCCCGCTGTGAGGCAATTTCAACGTCTTCATTGGTGGCGGATGGCCGTGAATAACGAATGTTTTCTGCAATATCACTACTAAACAGTGCTACATCCTGATCGACAAGCCCAATCTGGCGACGATACTCAGTGAGCGAGGCATCATCGAGCATTTGCACACCGATTCTGATGTTGCCGTGCGTGGGGAAATACAACCCGGCAATCAGCTTAATCAGCGTCGACTTACCCGCACCGCTGCGACCGACGACCGCGACAACCATTCCCTCTGGGATCGTCAGGGTAAGTTTGTTCAGAGCTGGCTCGTGACTGTCGGGATAACTGAACGTGACCTCATCAAGATGCAGTGCACCGGTGACAGGGAGGACCGAAGAGGACCCGAGGTTCTCAGTGCCTTCTGTCGCCAGTAGTTCATCAATATGTTTGCCGCTGGCTGTCGCCTGCTGCCAGGCGTCGACAATCCCTGATAACTGCTGCACTGGCCCATAGAATTGCCCCAGCAACAGGAAGAAAGCCGCCAGTACCCCGGCAGTCATTTCTCCAGCGGCGACCTGCGAAGCTCCCACTAACAGAACAGCGGCATAGGAGGCCTCGGTGCAGAATGTCAGGAACGGAAAATAGACTGCAAGGTATTTTTGTGCTCGCACACGGGTTGCGCGGAAACGCTCCGATAACGCGCGCAGCCGGGCGCCCTCCAGTTCCTGCTGACCATGCGATTGCACGACACGCAGGCCAGAGACTTTTTCCTGCAGGGTGCTGTTGACTTTGCCTATTTCCAGCCGTGCCTGTGCATAAGCAGGGGTACTGAGGCGGCGATAAATCATGGTTGCCAGTGCGGCCACTGGCACTGCGCTTAATGCCGTCAGCGCCAGGAACGGGTCGAGCCAGAACATGGTGGCGGCGATTGCGAACATCGTCACCAGACTGGTGGCCGCACCGGCAAGGCCGTTTTGCAGAAAGCGGGCGAGAGAGTCCACATCAACGGTCATGCGGGTAAGACGCGAATCGGCATGCTTTTCATGCCAGGGGAGTCCAAGACGCAGCATATGGCCGAAGCTGCGCAAGCGCACCGAATGCTGAACTGATTCCGCCGCTCTGGCGGCGAAGACCGTCTGCAGAGAATAACTGCACCAGCCCACAATGACCAGGCACAGGGCGAGCAGGGCACAGAGGCCGATGATCGACATATCGCCTGCGGCGACACCGGAGTCAATGCCGTGCTGCAACAGTATCAGTACCCCTACGCCTGCCGCAGAATCGAGTGCGATCAGCAGAGCGGCGATGACGAACATCCACGCCACAGGCTTCAGTAGTGACGTGACTTTGCGACCTTTACCGGCCAGCGCCTGCTGTACTGCATTTTCCGGTACGCGGGTCATACGGGCGACAAAACCTTTATCCCCCGTATCCGTTACATCGTCTTGTGTCGCTGGTTCAGCCGGCCACAATTCGTTGTGGCTATTGTGGGACGTGGCCAGAAAATCGCTGTCGCCGGTCATCAGTGCGCGGAACGCCGGACAGCGCGCTTCAAGTTCTGCCGGGGTTCCGGTATCCACCATACGGCCCTTATCCAGCACCACAACCCGGCTGGCTAGCTGAAGTGTTGAACGCCGTCGGGCAATCACCAGCAGCATATGCCCTTCGTCAGCATAGCGACCCAGCGCGGTATTAATCTCCGCTTCCGTAACAGCATCAACCGCTGAGGTAGTATCATCCAGGATTAACACGTCCGGTGCAGTAATGAGCGCCCGCGCCAGCGCTATTCGCTGCCTCTGCCCGCCGGAAAGATTCGTACCCCGTTCGGTTAACAGGCTATCGAAGCCTTTCGGCAGGGCGTTAATAAAATCGCTGGCTCCTGCAGCAGCTGCCGCACGGCGAATGTCGTCCGCCGTTGCCTGAGGGTGGCCATAGGCGATATTTTCCGCCACCGTACCGGCAAACAGAAAAGCATCTTCAAATACGATGCCTACCCGGCGACGAAGCGCCTCCAGTCTGATATCGCGAAGATTTTGTCGGCCTTCGCTGGTGTTGAGCCATATCTTTCCGGAGCAGGGATCATAAAAACGCGCCAGTAGCATCAACAGGGTCGATTTTCCTGAACCCGATGCGCCCACCACCGCCACGGTTTCACCGGCGCGCAGGGAAAAGGAGATATTGCTGAGGATATGTCTGTCGCCATGGTGGTAGTCAAAGCTCATATTCTCCAGTTCCAGTCCGACAACCTGACTGTTAATCGACTCCGTCCCGTCCTCCATCTGTGAACGGGTGTCGATCAGTGCAAACACCCGCTCCACGGACGCCTGAGTGCGCTGTGCGATAACCAGAAACGATGCCAGTACGCGGGTTGGCCCGGTCAGCATCGCGAGGAAGCTGGCGAATGCAACGAAGGTACCGAGATCGATCCGCCCGTGCATGACCGACCACCCGCCGTAGCACAGCAGGACGATTTGCCCGAGCACCGGTAGCGCCAGCATGGTGGCCCCAGGCATCGCCTGCGAGATAACCGCACCGATGCGTACACGCACAATCTGCCGCGACTGCCTATCGAGCCAGTGCGTTTCACGCATCTCTGCCACACAGGATTTTACCACTGAGATCTGTGCCAGCACCTCGCGTATATGTTCGGTGAGATTCGCCAGTTGGTCCGAGGCCAGCCCGGTTTGCGCGAAGACCCTACGACGCGCACGAAGCGCGGTGATCGCCAGGCATACCAGTACGCACACGACGATAAGCGTCATGGCAGGGGACATCCACAGCATCACGGCAATGCCGGCAATGTAATAAGTGAACACTGCCAGCGGCACCGGGCACATCTGCAGCAGGGTATGCACCTGCTGCAGATCGCTGTTGGTCCGTGAAATCACCTGCCCGGTGCGCAGCGCATCCTGGCCTGCGCCGTCAAGTTTCTGAATACTGTCGAATACCCGTCCTCTGAGGGTATGCTGCACCCAGAGTGAGAGCATCCCGGCATAACCACGGCGCACATAGTTACCGATGAAATCAAAAAAAGCGATCAACAGTAACCCGCAGGCCAGCCACGGCAGGCGGGCCGGATTGCCCGCCAGTGCGTCATTCACAGCCTGTCTTGTCAGCAGTGGCGTCAGCGCAGCCAGCAAAATAGTCGATACTGACGCTACCACCACGATGACACTAAGTTTCTTACGTTCCCAGCACACGCGCGCTAGGCGAACTATCCATGACTGAGCCGGTGTGGGAGTGTGATTCGCAGGCATTAAGCCTCCTCCGTCTGTAAAATACGATCCACTGGCCGGATCGTTCCGCAAAAAAGCCAGCACGCTCCGGTCCCGCATTGTTATGGATGCATGACTCCTGGATGGGTGCTGGCATATGATTATCATGAAGGTGTAGTGGTTACCCTTTCTGTACCATTGTGATCAGGCTTTTCGCCACTTCACCTGGGCAGGGTTGCGCCGCCATTTCCGCTGCTACCTCTTCAGAGGCTTTGCGAAGTGAGCGATTGTTGAGGAAAGCATTGATCATGTTACTCGACAGGCCGACGTCGCCAGGGATAATCCCGCAGCCGCGTTCGGCAACAACGCGGGCATTTACCGGGCGATCGGCTCCCTGGCCGAAGACGATTTGTGGAATACCAGCGTGTAGCGCTGTCAGGGTATTGCCTGCTCCGCCATGATGAATGAAACCATCTGCGCCGTTGAGGAAGACACCCATGGGTATCCAGTCAACCAGGCGAACATTTGACGGCAGCGAGCGCAAATCGGACCGCGCATTGGCTGAAATATGCAGGATGATCTCGGCATCGACCTCACTGGCAGAATCCATAACCCAGGCGATTAGATCAAGGCCGTCAACCATCGGTTTGACAGTGCCGAGACTCACCAGCAGACGTTTACGCTCGGGCCTTCTCTCCCACCATGGTTCCCACACCGCGCCACCGTTATACGGGACGTACTGCATCGGAATAATGGGTTCACCGTCGTTTTCCAGAATGCTCATACTCGGCGGTGTTACGTCGATCCAGGCCATATCACGTGGTGTGGCCCCCACATTGTGGCGACGATAGGCGTCCGTGAGCGAACGCGTTACACCCTTGATATGCCAGGGGGTATGGCCGAAGCCTACGGTTTGCATCACGACCGGTATATCATATTTGGCGGCAATCAGCGGCCCGATGACTCCGAGCGGAGGGTAGATGATGAGGTCAGGCCGCCAGTGTCCGGCAAACTCCACCAGATGGTCGGCCATTTCTTCGCTGAAGAATGAGAAGTTGCCCATTTGGGTTCCGATATTACTTTTTTTCCGCTGTGCCTCATGGTGGCGGTAACCAGCTTCGGAATCCAGACCGGGTGCGGCGTCAAACACCACCAACCCGGCCTCTGCCGCTTTTTGTGCGAATTGTCCTCCACTGGCGATCAGCACTTCATGACCGTTAACGCGAAATGCCTGCGCCAGAGACAGCACAGGATACAACAGCCCATAGAGAGGCGGGCCTACAAACAAAATACGCATGAGAAAATCCCTCTCCGCTTGACGATCTAAATCAGGCAGTCGACGCACTCATATGCCAGCAGCAGGACACGACTTTTCGTTAAACCTGCTTTACCAGATGCTGCGCCATTTGTGCTTCACCAGCGTTATGGACAGCTCAGTCAGAGACTTTTCCGTGACATACACAGGTGAACAGGGAACTCCGTATCCCCACTTCCATTAACGCTTACGCGCCATTGTCCTGTTGAACAGCCCAAATGGCGTCGGACAGCTACGCCGGGATGTTCTGACGCATTTGTGCAGTGTTAGACCGAACAACGAATCTGGAAAGAACCGTGATTTCTTAGACACACGATGCATCATCCTGATAGTCTCGCCTTCGCTGGTCTGTAAGTAAAAACGCCGTTGTACAGGCGATGTTTGTTCCCTTTCAGCCTTACCAGAAACAACACAGACACAAATGCTAATGATAATAATTACCAATATCATTTAACTATTGCAACGGTAATTAAAACTTAATAAAAAGGGAAGCTCCCAGAGGGCTATCTGGGGATATTTAAATTGAAACCTACGCTGCTACAGACCGTGGAGAATATCTTGCAAACGCTGAGCATGCTGTTCCAACTCACCGGAAGGCTGATAGACGTTAAGGCATTGGTGAGCGGTTCTGCCGTCGCCAAAAATGTATAGAGAACTCCGACCAGCAGCGTTTCATCCTCTGTCTATAGCGCAAGCGTGTCGAGAACTACTGCTGATATTACGCTGTTGGCGAATAATCCGATTTTTGCTCCTGACCAGGTGAGTTTTTTCGGCTTTTCGCTGCCAGTATCAGGCTTTCACGTCATCATTTTGGATACGTTATTTCACTAAATGGTCATTGTTAGGGAAAAGAGAATGTGTGACTAGGTCGTTTAGCGTTGCTTTCCATCACACTCTAGCCAATTCACAACTATGGGCGGTTCTAGACGATTCCAGGTCAGGTTGACGGGACGCTAGTGGTTTCAAAGCTTGGTCAACAGATAACGATTGAAAAAGTCATGATCTTACTGAAGTTGTGCGGATAGTGAGTAATGCCGCGAGACGAACTGGCCGGGAGATTGATGGAACTTTAAAAATTATCTCTTAACGCATTTACGAATGCAAAAAGTCTATTTTTTGGTTAGCGGAGAATTTGTTAAAAGAATCCAGCATAGTGAATCCCCCTGCGCGGCTGTCTCTTGATCAGATCTCCTGATAAAGAGACTTCATCACCAGCCTCAACCATATCCTGAAGTCTGAACCAGCCATCCCACATAACTACCCAACCGGGGCGGCCTGTGCGTTTGCTGTCATGCCATCGCCCCAGTTTCGCCAGTTTCAGAC
>ERZ1034973.1301-NODE-1301-length-14865-cov-6.910871_pt1 | contig 14865 bp, 14 predicted proteins | sample MGYA00520686_ERZ1034973 | MGnify/ENA primary metagenome ERZ1034973 (study PRJEB33766, sample SAMN09781775) | gut metagenome | biome: gut microbiome | host: Homo sapiens | place: Madagascar | study: EMG produced TPA metagenomics assembly of the PRJNA485056 data... | reverse complement strand
CATCCCTGCCTTCCCCCAGAGGGGGGAAGGAGAAAATGCCCCTCACCCTGACCCTCTCCCGTAAACGGGAGAGGGAACAAAGCTGGGATGCAACGCCCTCTCCCACTTGTGGGAGAGGGCTGGGGTGAGGGTTTGCCAAGGCTTATTCATCACCTCGATGGTGAGGCCCTGCACCACCTGGGCCGCGCGGGCACTCAGGCTGATGTTGCTTCTGCCGTCTTGGGCTTGCTGGCTGCTGCCGTACTGCTGGTCACGGCCTTGGTACGCTGCCCTACGCCCACTTCAATCTCGCCCGAGAGCTGGCCACCCTCCTCAATCACGATCTTGCCGTAGCGAATCTTGCCGCTGACGCGCCCGGTGCTGTGGATCACCAGCTTTTCACGCACGGTCAGCGAGCCCGCAAACTCGCCATGAATCTCGGCAATATCAATTTCTGCAGCACCGTGAAAAGCGCCCTGCTGCGCAATGTGGATGACGCGCGAATCCATGGTGGCCTCGACCGTCCCCTCGACCACCAGTGTGTCGCAGTCCGTAATTTCTACGCCCTTGAGCTTGATGTTGGGGCCTACGGTCAGCTTGCTGCCGCCCTGGTCTGCCGTATTGCTGGGAGCACTTGCCGCAGCAGGCGCAGCACTGTTGTCATGGACCATGCTGCTGGGAACAGATTCGTGCACGGTGGATGCAGCAGGCTCTGCTGCGGCGTTGCCTGCAGGTCTGAAGCCGCCCACGGGATTGCTGGGGCGGTTGACAAAGCTTTGCGGCTCTCGCTTGGAAAAGAATGGGTTGCTCACGGCCATGGATCCTCCTCAATGAAAGTCTTGAGCATAGGAATCCTGCCGCTGCACACGCTCGCTGGTTTCGCAACAGCCGTAAGCAAAGACTACGGTTGTGGCGTCTGCTTACGTGTGTTGCGCTCTCAAACAAATAGCACGGCGCTGCAGACTCAGGAAACAATATACGCAGCCATGCCAGCGGAGAGCAGCTCGCCCGTTTCACTCAGAAACTCCATGCGCGTCGTGGCCACGCGCGAGCCCAGACGCAGCACCTCGGCACGCACCACAAAGCGCTGACCGATGCCTGGGCGCATATAGTCCACGCGCAGGTCAATGGTGCCAATACGGCCAAAGCGTTCCACGCGCTGCTGCCATGGCTCTGCCATGTGCTTGGCACCCAGGGCGGCCATGACGGCTACGCCACCCACCGCGTCCAGCGCCGCGCTGATGGCACCGCCGTGGATGCGGTTGATGGCCGGGTGCCCCACCAGATCTGGCTTCATCTCCATGCTGGCCACGGCCGTGGTGGCATCAGCACTTTCCAGCTTCAGCCCCAGCACTTTGTTGAAGCTGACGTATTCCTCCGTCACATGCTTGAGTGCGGCCAGAAACTCTGGCTCGAACTGCAACGCCTGTGCAGACTGGGATGGCTTGGGTGTCATGGCATGAACCTCTCTCAAAAAAAGAGCTGCCAGCGCTTGATATTGCTTGATTTTCGAATGAAATCATTTGAAAACCAAGGTATTACGTGCGCTGGCAGCTTTTGTTTTTATAGCTCGGTATTCAGGCCAGCTTAGAGCTGGCTGAAATCGGGCTTACGTTTTTGGTGAAAGCGCAAACCTTGGCTTCGCCATTCGGCGGAGACAAGCTCCGCCTCGATTTCAGCACTTGCTGAAATCAGGTTTTCTCTTTTCCATAAACGCGGTAAAGGCTTCGCGGGCAGCGGGCTCGACCAGCATGCGGCTGAAGCTCTGGCCTTCGGTGGCCATCTGTGCCTTGATGGCGTCGCGCTGGCCGGCCTTCATCAAGCGCTTGGTTTCGATCAGTGCCGACATGGGCTTGGCCGCCAGCTTGGCCGCCTGCGACTGGGCGTAGGCATTGACCTCGGTCGGTGGCACCACGCGGTTGACCAGGCCCACTTCGAGCGCGGCCTCTGCCATGAAGGGCTCACCCAGCATCAGCGCTTCGGCGGCGCGGTGGTAACCCATCAGGCGGGGCAGCAGCAGGCTGGACGCTGCTTCAGGGCACAGACCCAGGTTCACAAAGGGCAGCGAGAAGGCGGCGTTGTCACCGGCATAGACCAGATCGCAATGCAGCAGCATGGTGGTGCCAATACCAACGGCCGGGCCTGCCACAGCAGCAATCAGGGGCTTGGGGAAATCTGCCAGCGCATGCAGGAACTGGAACACGGGCGCTTCCTGGGTCAGTGGCTGGCCACTCTGGCGGGAGAGAAAGTCGCCAATGTCATTGCCTGCGCTGAACACGGTGGCATCGCCCTGGATCACCACCACACGCACGGCCTCGTCGATCGCTGCGCTGCGCAGCGCTTCAGCCAGCGCCGCATACATGGCCTGGGTGATGGAGTTTTTCTTGTCCACACGGTTGAAGGTAATGGTGCGCACACCGGCTTCGGTATGCACCAGGATGTCTTGGTGAACGGTTTCTGTCATAGGTTTTCCTGAATAAAGCAACAAGGCAGCACAGCACAGCGCTGGCTGTGCCGTTGCCGCCTTATTCCTTGTAATAAACGATCTGGTGGCTGGTCGCCAGCAGGCTGCCTTCGGCATCCCAGAGCTGGGCGGTCTGGTCAAAATAGCCATTGCGAAATGCCTGTGCACTGGCCTGTGCCAGCACATGGCGATCTGCCTGCTGTGCCAGCTGTTCCGAGCCAGCGTGGAAATATACGGTCATACCGACCGTGCCTGCAGGTACCCGGCGCGCACGCTGCAGCCAGATACGGGGAAAAAACACATCGCACAGGGCCGCCAGCGCCGGAAAGTCCAGCGGACGAGGCGGGTCATCGCGCACCCACAGCTGGGAAATGCTTTCCTGCCCGCTGTCGTCCCAGACCGTGGGAATCGCCCCTTGCACCACACGCATGTCGTAGCGGTGCAGCCATTCCATGGCGCCCTGGGTGTCGTAACGCTCGCAGGTTGCAGGATCTGGCATGGCAGGTGGGTCCAGGCTGTCCATGCTGAAGGTCTCGCGCCGCACGGCGGTGATCACCGTGGCTGTGGTGCAGATCTCGTATTCGCCTTCCGCATTGCGCTGGCCCATGCTCACGGTCCAGTGCTGGGTCGAACGGTTGGTGCGCACAGCCACGGCTTCGATGCGCATATCACCACTGGCCACAGGCCCGGCAAAGTTGACGGTGATGGAAACCGGCTCACCCAGCAGGTTGGGCTGGGCCAGCACAGCCTGCAGCATCTGTGCGGCCGTAATCCCTCCATAGGGGCCGACCATGTTCCAGTAGGCCGCAGGCGCGACGGCCTGCATGCTGCCGTCGTGCTGCGGCGTCATGCGCAGCGCGACATCCAGCGGATGGAAACCTGACACAACGGTGGTGTTGGCATCTTGAACGGTGCTCATATCATGGGTTCTCCGAGAAAAGCTCACCCTGACCACACTGCCTGCTGGCAGCCATGGCCCTGCGTTCCATGCCCATGACTGTAGCGCCATTGCTTGCAGAGGGCTGACCTTTAGGCGTCACCTCTCCCAGATTCCAGCGCTCCAGCACCGCGAGTGCGCGGGGCCACAGGCTGAACTCCATCTCGGAACGAAAGAACCCAAAGTGCCCGATACGGCGACCAGGCACATCCAGCATGCGCAGGCGTTCGATGCGCTGCGCGCTGTTGCGGTACCAGCCGACCAGTGATGCCGTGGAACGCCACGACATCATCTCGTCGTCCTCGACCGAAAACGCATGCACGGGGTAACGTGCCGCTGCATATGCCTTGCGCAGTGCTTCACCCTCTACCCCAATGCCGTAGTTGGGGTGCAGACACCATCTGCGCCACTGCCAGAGCACGCCCGCAGGCAGATTGCCCACCAGCCCCAGCTTTTTGCCCGGCAGGCAGCCACACACAGCCGTGACCACCGGCGCAATCACATGCCACCACAGCAGCACCTTGCGCCGCGTGGGCGGTGCGTTATCTTGCCAGTAGCCGCTGCCGCTGGCAATGGCCAGCATGCCGTCAATGGGCATGTCACTGCCGTTGATGCCAGGCAGCTGCGCCCCCACGCTGTGGCCCAGCCAGTACAGCGGCAGCTGCGGAGCCTGGGCACGCACATGCTGGGCCACGGCGGCGCAGTCGGCTGCCCAGTCCAGCAAGTTGGCCTTGGCCTTGCGCAGCGGCCCATGCAGTGACTCCGCATGTCCACGGTAGTCAAACGTGGTCACGGCATAGCCGTGAGCAGCCAGCCACTGGGCAAACGCCGTGTAGTAGCGCTGTGGCACGCCCACCGCCGCCGCAATCACCGCCTGGGCATGTACCGGTGCATCCACAGGCTGGCAGCGCCGCAGCGCCAGAGGGCCAGCGACGCCGGGCACCTCCAGACTGAGCGACTGCCAGCGCACGGCGACTGCGTAATCCGTGGCTGCATCGTCCATGGCTTAAACGCGCTCGAAGATGCCCGCCGCGCCCTGGCCGGTGCCCACGCACATGGTCACCATGCCGTACTTCAGGTTGTGGCGGCGCAAGGCGTGCACCACAGTCGCGGCACGGATGGCACCGGTGGCACCCAGGGGGTGACCCAGCGCAATTGCGCCGCCCATGGGATTGACCTTGGCGGGGTCCAGACCCAGCGTGCTCATCACGGCCAGAGACTGGGCAGCAAAGGCTTCGTTCAGCTCGTACCAGTCAATGTCCTGCTGGTTGATGCCTGCATAGCGCAGCGCAGCAGGAATGGCTTCGATGGGGCCAATGCCCATGATTTCGGGTGGCACACCACGTGCGGCAAAGCTTACAAAGCGGGCCAGTGGCGTCAGACCAAACTGCTTGACGGCTTTTTCGCTGGCCAGAATCAGCGCGCCTGCGCCGTCGCTGGTCTGTGAGGAGTTACCGGCCGTGACCGAGCCACGTGCCGCAAACACGGGCTTGAGCTTGCCCAGCGCTTCCAGCGTGGTGTCTGGGCGAGGGCCTTCATCCAGGTTCACGGTGCGGCTCCTGGTGATGACTTCGCCAGTCGCCAGATTGGGCGTGCGCTCGATGACTTCGATGGGCGTGATTTCGTCCGTGAACTCACCGGCCTGCTGCGCCTTGATGGCACGCAGGTGCGACTCCAGCGCAAAGGCATCCTGCTGCTCGCGGCTCACCTTCCACTGCTGGGCCACCTTCTCGGCCGTCAGGCCCATGCCGTAGGCAATGCCGACGTTCTCATCCTGGGCAAACACCTCGGGGTTGAACGAAGGCTTGTTGCCACCCATGGGCACCATGCTCATGGACTCCGCACCACCGGCGATCAGCACATCGGCCTCACCCACACGGATGCGGTCTGCCGCCATCTGGATGGCCGAGATACCGGATGCGCAGAAACGGTTGACGGTAATACCGCCCACAGGATGCTGGAACACCATGCCCATGACCATGCGCGCCATGTTCATGCCCTGCTCGCCTTCGGGGAAGGAGCAGCCAATGATGGCATCTTCAATCGCCTTGGGGTCCAGCGCAGGCACCTGCTGCAGCGCAGCGCGGACGGAGGCGGCCAGCAGATCATCCGGACGGGTGTTCTTGAAGTAACCGCGCCCCGAACGACCGATGGGGGTACGTGTAGCGGCAACGATGTACGCGTCTTGTACTTGTTTCATGGAGATTACTCCTTGGGTATTTAACTCCTTCCCCCTCTGGGGGAAGGCGGGGATGGGGGCCAGCCCAGCACGGACAACTGCTGTGCTATCGCCTGCAAAATCCCATCCAGATTTCTGAAAGGGGCATCGGATGCAAAACGCATCACCACAAAGCCCTGCGCCTGAAAAAATGCATCGCGCTGAGCGTCATAAGCCTGTTGCTGCTGATGCTGTGAACCATCAAGCTCCACAATCAGCTTGGGCGACAGGCATGCAAAATCCGCCACGTAGCAGCCCAGTGGGTGCTGGCGACGAAACTTCCCCCCCAGCTGCACCCCACGCAGTGCATGCCAGAGCTTGCGCTCTGCATCGGTCATTGCGCTTCGTAGCACATGGGCGTTACGGCGAGCCGAGAAGGTGGCTTGGTTTTGCATGGCCTTATGAACTGCGTGATATGCGCTGTGCTGGCCCCCACCCTCGCCCTCCCCCAGAGGGGGAGGGAATGGAATGGCGAAGCCACAGCGGTTTCATCAATTACGCACAGGCTTGCCCGTATTGAGCATGCCCAGAATCCGCTCGTGGGTCTTGGGCTGACCAATCAGGTGGCAGAAGGCCTTGCGCTCCATGGCCAGCAGGTATTCTTCGGTCACCAGCGAATTGGCCTCCACTTCGCCGCCGCAGACGATCTCCGCAATCATCGAGGCGATCTTGAAGTCATAGGCGCTGATAAAGCCGCCATCGCGCATGTTCACCAGCTGCGCCTTGATGGTGGCGATGCCGCTGCGGCCTGCCACGGGGAAAGGACGCTTGAGCGGTGCACGCCAGCCTCCGTCGGCCATGGACTTGACCTCATTGATGGCCACAAACAGCACTTCGTCCTTGTGCGGCACGATGATGTCGGAATCGAGCAGATAGCCCAGCTTGCGCGACTCGATGGCCGATGTGCCCACCTTGGCCATGGCGGCTGCGGTAAAGCCTTCGGTCAGGAAGGGCAGCAAGTCCTTGCCCGTGCCGGACTTCGCGTTTTCCGCCGCGCGGCGGGCGATATAGGTCAGGCCACCGGCACCGGGAATCAGCCCCACGCCCACTTCCACCAGACCGATGTAGCTTTCCATGTGGGCCACGCGGCGGGCCGAGTACACGGCCAGCTCGCAGCCACCGCCCAGCGCCATGCCGTGGATGGCAGACACCACCGGCACCTGGGCATAGCGGATGCGCAGCATCAGGTTCTGCAGCTCCTGCTCAATGCTTTCGATGGCATCTGCGCCACCAATCACAAAGGCTGGCATGGTGGCTTCCAGGTCAGCGCCCACGCTGAAAGGCGCGTCGCCCGACCAGATCACCATGCCCTTGAAGTCCTGCTCGGCCACGTCCACGGCTTCCATCAGGCCTTCCATGACTTCGGGGCTGATGGCGTGCATCTTGTTCTTGATGCTGGCGATCAGCACCTCGCCATCCAGCGTCCAGGTGCGCAGTGCCTTGGATTCAAAAATGGTGGTGCCAGCGGTCTTCCAGTCGGGCAGATTGGTTTCACCCAGCAGGCGCTCGGGGAAGATCTGGCGCTCATACACGGGCAGCACGCGGCGGGGCACAAACTTGCCCTGCGCGGGGCTCCACGAGCCTTCAGCCGTGTGCACGCCACCAGCCTCGGCCACCGGCCCTTCAAACACCCACCTGGGCAGCGGCGCCTTGCACAGCGCCTTGCCTGCGTCGATGTCTTCCTGAATCATCTTGGCCACTTCCAGCCAGCCCGCTTCCTGCCACAGCTCGAAGGGGCCCTGCTTCATGCCAAAGCCCCAGCGCATGGCCTGGTCCAGATCACGTGCTGAATCGGCAATGCTCTCGAGATGCACAGCGGCGTAATGGAAGCCATTGCGCAAAATCGCCCACAGGAACTGACCGGGCGCACCTTCAGCATTGCGCAGCAGCTTCAGGCGTTCCGCCGCAGGTTTTTTAAGCATGCGGGCGTACACGGCATCGGCCTTTTGCCCAGCAGGGATGTAATCCTCGCTGTCCAGCTCGAACTGCAGAATTTCGCGGCCCACCTTCTTGTAAAAACCGGCCTTGGTCTTCTGGCCCAGGTGGCCCAGCTCCAGCAGCTTCTGCAGCACAGGCGGCGTGCCAAAGCTGTCGTAGAAGGGATCGGTCTCCAGGCTCAGGTTGTCCTGCAGCGTCTTGATCACATGGGCCATGGTGTCCAGGCCCACCACGTCCGCGGTACGGAAAGTGCCGGACGAGGCGCGGCCCAGCTTCTTGCCCGTCAGGTCGTCCACCACATCGTAAGTCAGGCCGAAGTTTTCCGCCTCCTTGATGGTGGAGAGCATGCCTGCAATGCCGATGCGGTTGGCGATGAAGTTGGGCGTGTCCTTGGCGCGCACCACGCCCTTGCCCAGACCACTGGTCACAAAGGCTTCGAGCTGGTCGAGCACTTCGGGCTCGGTGGTCGGCGTGGCAATCAGCTCCACCAGCGGCATGTAGCGTGGGGGGTTGAAGAAGTGAATGCCACAGAAGCGTGGCTTGATGGCTTCTGGTAAAGCTTCGGAGAGCTTGGTAATGCTCAGGCCCGAAGTGTTGGATGCCACCAGCGCATGCTTGGCCACATGGGGAGCGATCTTGGTGTAGAGATCCAGCTTCCAGTCCATGCGCTCGGCAATGGCTTCGATGACCAGATCGCACTGCTTGAGCAGCTTCAGGTGCTCTTCATAGTTGGCAGGCTGAATCAGGTCGGCATCTTCAGCCACGCCAATGGGCGAGGGCTTGAGCTTTTTCAGATTGGCAATGGCCTTTTCGGCAATCGCGCTCTTGGGGCCTTCCTTGGCGGGCAGGTCAAACAGGATGACCGGCACCTTCACGTTCACCAGATGGGCCGCGATCTGCGCCCCCATCACACCGGCACCCAGCACGGCAACTTTTTTCACATTGAATCGGGACATGGGAGTGTTCCATTGAATGCTGAGCCTCGGCGCTGCATGGCACCCCACCAGGATGGTGCACAGCAGGCCGGGTCAGCGAAGTACTTCTTACTGCACGCGCACCCAGGTCTGGGTGCGTCCAAACGGACCGATGGAGCCGCGCACTTCCAGCTTCTGGCCGCCGTCCACAGGCGTCAGGCGCAGGGTGTAGGTCTTGCCGTTTTCAGGGTCGAGGATCTTGCCGTCTTCCCAGACGGTCTTGCCCTCGGCCTGCTTGGCACCTCGGATGATTTCCAGGCCCACGATGGGCTTGCCCTTGCGGTCGTCCGTGCACTTGTCACAGACAGCGCTGGGGTCAGCCCCTTCGCGCAGAATGCGCTCCACCTTGCCGGTCAGCACACCGCTGCTTTCGGAGATGCGCACTTCCGACTTGGGGGCACCGGTTTTTTCATCCACGCTCTTCCAGAGGCCGACGGGCGACATCTGGGCCATGACGGGCGTACCGATAGCTACAAAAACCAGAGCTGCTAGCGCTTTTTTCATGGGGATCTCCGAATCAAACACCTACACATTGCTGGAAATACAAGCGGCTGCAGCTATTTAAAGCAGAGCAGCATCCGTATCCATCAACACCTTGCTGCCAGCGCGTGCGGTGCGCATCAGCGAAGCTGTCTCAGGGAACAGGCGCGCAAAGTAGAAACGTGCGGTCTGCAACTTAGCCTGGTAGAAGGAGTCGGTATTGCCTTCGGCGATCTTGCGCAGTGCCACCTGGGCCATGCGGGCAAAGAAGTAGCCAAACACCAGGTGACCGGCCACGCGCAGGTAGTCCACGGCAGCAGCGCCCACTTCGTCGGGGTTTTGCATGCCCTTGAAGCCGATTTCGGTGGTGAACTTGGTCATCTGCTCGCCCAGCACGGCGATGGGGTTGATGAATTCGGCCATCTTTTCGTTGACGCCTTCTTCCTCCACCAGCTGCGCCACCAGCTTGCCGAACTTCTTCAGCGTTGCGCCCTGGTTACTCAGCACCTTGCGGCCCAGCAGGTCCAGCGCCTGGATGCCGTTCGTGCCTTCGTAGATCATGTTGATGCGGTTGTCGCGCACAAACTGCTCCATGCCCCATTCCTTGATGAAGCCATGGCCGCCAAACACCTGCTGCGCAGCGGTGGTGGAAATCCAGCCGTTGTCGGTCAGGAAGGCCTTGACGATGGGGGTCAGCAGCGCCACCAGCTCGGCGCTGTCCTTGCGCACCTTTTCGTCGGGGTGGTTCAGTTCCTTGTCGATCAGCAGCCCGCAGAAGGTAGACAGCGCACGGCCACCTTCGGCATAGGCCTTGGCCGTCAGCAGCATGCGGCGCACATCGGGATGGACGATGATGGGGTCCGCAGGCTTGTCCTTGGCCTTGGTGCCAGACAGGCTGCGCATCTGCAGACGGTCCTTGGCATAGGCCAGCGCGTTCTGGTAGGCCACTTCGGTCAGGCCCAGCGACTGATTGCCCACGCCCAGACGGGCTGCGTTCATCATCACAAACATGGCCTGCAGGCCCTTGTTGGGCTGGCCCACCATTTCGCCCACAGCGCCGTCCATCACGATCTGGGCGGTGGCATTGGCCTTGATGCCCATCTTGTGTTCCAGACCGCCGCAGTAGATGGCGTTGCGCTCACCCAGCGAGCCATCGGCGTTCACCTTGTACTTGGGCACCACAAACAGGCTGATGCCCTTGGAGCCTGCAGGTGCGTCAGGCAGACGCGCCAGCACCAGGTGCACGATGTTGGAGGTGAAGTCATGCTCACCCGCAGAGATAAAGATCTTGTTGCCGGTGATCTTGTAGGTGCCATCGGCCTGTGGTTCTGCCTTGGTGCGCAGCAGGCCCAGGTCGGTGCCGCAGTGGGGCTCCGTCAGGCACATGGTGCCGGTCCACTCACCGCTGGTCAGCTTGGGCAGGTACTTGGCCTTCAGTTCATCAGAGCCGTGTGCGTGCAGGGCTTCATACGCGCCGTGCGACAGGCCGGGGTACATGGTCCAGGCCTGGTTGGCGCTGTTGAGCATTTCGTACAGGGCCGAGTTCACCACAAAAGGCAGGCCCTGGCCGCCGTAGGCAGGGTCGCAGGACAGTGCAGGCCAGCCTCCTTCCACAAATTGCTGATAGGCCTCCTTGAAGCCCTTGGGCGTGGTCACCTCATGCGTGGTGGCATCCAGCTTGCAGCCTTCTTCGTCACCGCTGATGTTCAGCGGGAACACCACATTGGCCGCGAACTTGCCTGCTTCCTCGAGCACGGCGTTGATGGTGTCGGCATCCACCTCCGCGTGCTTGGGCATGGCCTTGTATTCTTGTTCAACGCCAAACACTTCGTGCAGCAGGAACTGCATGTCGCGCAGCGGTGGGTTATAGCTAGGCATGGTTGGTCTCCTAATGAATCAGCAATAACAACAGAAAGCGGCTTACGCCTGGGTGGGGGATGCGCCGTAGCGCAGCAAAATGTTTTCAAAGCCCGTCAATGCGCGCTGCAAGGCACCGGGGCTGCGCAGAAAGCGCGCCTCGTAGTGCAGCACCAGAATCAGGCCGTGAATTTCCGAAAGAATCTGGTTCTCGTCTGCATCGGGCTGTAGATGGCCCAGTTCCTTGCACAGACCAATGGCGCGGCGCAGCGCCACATGCCAGGCACCCACGGAGTTGACCAGCGCCTCACGCACGGGGCCGATGTTGTCCTGGAACTCAATGGCACCGCTGATGTAGATACAGCCGGAATCGAGCTCAATGGTGGTGCGCTTCATCCAGTTATCAAACAGCGCACGCAGACGCGGCAGGCCGCGCGGTGCCTGCATGGCGGGCAGGAACACCTCCTGCTCAAAGCGCTGGTGGTATTCGCGGATCACGGAAATCTGCAGCTCTTCGCGCGAACCAAAATGCGCAAAAACGCCTGACTTGCTCATCTGGGTGGCTTCTGCCAGACTGCCAATCGACAGGCTTTCCAGCCCGTTGTGCATGGCCAGCTGCAAGGCCGTATCAATGATGTAGGCCTTGGTCTGCAGCCCCTTGGGGGAAGCACGGTGCCCCGTGGCTACGCTGCGCGTTTTACGCTGCAGCCCGGAAGAAGAAGATGGGACCGTGGGGAAAATATGTGGGATAGAGGACATGCATTCACAAATAAAACGAACGTTCGTTCTTTTTTTGAATCGTAAAAACATTACCCCACTTTGCGCATAGGTGCTAACCCTTGCGTGATGCACTTTCCGCCTGACGCATTCCGGCAATATCCGGCTGCCTGCAGACAATAAAAAAGGGTGACCACCGAAGCGGTCACCCTGCATGTTTTTGCTCGCCGTGAACGATGCTCTGGCCTGCTCAGATCAGCATCGCCAGGCTGGCGTCCAGATGCTCGGTAGGCTGGCGACGGAAGCCTGTGCGCACAAAGCGCAGCAGACGGCCCTGCACAAAGCTCATCAGCACGCTGGCGGCGACCTGTGCTTCCACCGTAGGTGTGGCCGAGCCCAGTGCGCCAGCCGCAGGGCGCAGGCACTGGCGCAGCGTAGATTCGATGCGCTCAAAGAACTGGTTCATGCGCACCTGCAGGCGCTCATGCTCCAGCAGCAGAGCATCGCCCACCAGCACACGCACCATGCCGGGGTTGCGCTCTGCGAACTGCAGCACCAGGGCCACGATGCGTGCGGCGCGGCGTGCGCCGTCTTCGGGGGTGAATTCCAGCACCTCGCCATCACGGCCCATCACTTGCTGGACCAGAGAGAAGACCGACTGCTCGATGAAATCGATCAAGCCTTCAAACATCTGTGCCTTGCTCGCAAAGTGGCGGTACAGCGCAGCTTCACTGACAGAAAGATTTGCCGCCAATGCAGCCGTGGTGATGCGGTAGATGCCGGGCTTTTCCAGCATGGCCGCCAGCGCCTGAAGAATCTGCTCACGACGCTCGCCGGGTTTGGGACGCTTGCGCGTACGAGGAACCTCTTCCAACGTAGCAGTTGCAACAACAGTCTCGGCTGTTTCGGTCAGAGGGTTCAGAACTTCAGATTCGGACATAAGGCAAGCAAATCAACAGGTAAATCGACTCATTCTCTCACAGAGAATCCGCAAGGTAACTGATTGTCAAATCAGCAAAATCATACCGCGTTACTCTTTAAATAAGAGCAGTACACGCAGGCCCCGCCCCGCTAATCCGGCAGAAAAACTCAATTGCGCCGCATGCGCCTGTGCGATTTCCTGCACGATGGCCAGCCCCAGCCCGGAGCCATCCGCCGTAGACCCTGCCACTCTATAAAAACGCTGTGTCAGGCGTGTGTACTCACCCACGGGCACCCCGGGGCCATCGTCTTCCACCTCCACATAGACCCGCGATTGTCCCCCTTCCGCATGACGACGGCCACAGCGCAAAGTCACTTGACCACCATACTGGGAATACTTGATGGCGTTGTCCAGAATATTGCCAAGCATTTCACGCAGCAGCCACTCATGGCCAGAGACATGGGCGGCCTCGGCCTCTAGCCCCAGATCAATCTCTTTGGCAATCGCGCTGTCCAGAAATGACTCAAACAAAGCCTCGCACAGGCTTTTGATATCCACGCGCTCCATCGCCGTGCCCTGCTTGAGGCCGCTGTCCACGCGCGACAGCGCCAGCAGCTGGTTCGCCAGCTGTGTGGTGCGGCGCGATGCATGGCGCAGGCGCTCCACCTGCTCACAAGGCAGCACAATGCTTTGCTCGGGCGCAGCCCTGGCCATGAGCGCCCAGGCCTCGACCTGGGACTGCAGCGCCGCCAGCGGTGTACGCAGCTGGTGCGCGGCATCCGCCACAAAGCGCTGCTGTGCATCGGTAGACGCACGCTGACGCTCCAGCAGGCGGTTGAGCGCCTGCACCATGCTGCGCACCTCAGGGGCATCCGTGGCCTGCAGCTCCACAGGACGCAAATCCAGCGGCGCGCGCTCCTGCGTCAGCTGGGCCAGTGCGGCCCACGGCTGCAGCACCTTGCGCAGCCACAGCCATGTCACGCCCAGACACACCAACAGCATCAGCACCAATACCAGGCCAGGCACTGCCAGCGCAGACCATCCAGCCAGCGGCTCACTCTGCTGCCGGGCCAACTGCTGGGCCAGTCGCCAGCCCAGCCAGACGGCGGCAGCCAGCAAGGCCAGCACTGGCACAGTCAGCCAGCACAGCAGCTGCAACCAGCGCTTGTGCGTGCTCAGGCGCATGGGCTGAACCTCAAAAACAATAGCTGCCAGCGCTTGTCAAATCTCGTATTCAGCATGAAAAGTATTTGAAAAGCTTGATTGATCAGCGTTGGCAGCTACTTTTTTCATACAACGCCTCAGACAGTGGCGACTGCTTCGGCCTGAATCACATCCAGCCGGTAGCCAAAGCCCCGGATGGAGCGCAAGGCCACGCCATAAGGCTCCAGCTTGGCGCGCAGGCGCGAGACGTAGACCTCTACGGCATTGGGCGTGATTTCCTTGTCCCAGCCCGTGAGCGCCTGCAGCAGCTTGTCCTTGCTGGCAGGCTTGGGGGCATGGATCATCAGATACTCCAGCACCGTCCACTCACGTGGGCCCAAATCAATGGTCTGAAACTCACCCACGCCCTCCTGCCCGCCCAGCCACGCGCCGGCGCTGCGTGCTGCCGTATCCAGCGTCAATGGGCCAAAGTGCAGCACCGCGCTGTTGGCAGCCTGAGAGCGACGCAGCAGCGCACGCAAGCGCGCCAGCAGCTCAGGCAATTCATAGGGCTTGACCATGTAGTCGTCCGCGCCCAGATCCAGCCCCCGCACACGGTCATGCAGCGCATCGCGCGCTGTCAGGATCAGCACCGGCATGCTGGCACAGGCCATGCCCTTGCCGCGCATGCGGTGCAGCAGCTCCAGCCCGTCCATGCCTGTCAGGCCAATATCCAGAATGGCAATATCAAACGACTCACTGGACAGCGCCTCCAGCGCACGCTCTGCGCTGCTGACCCAGTCCACCGCATAGCCCGCATCGGTCAGCCCCAGCTTGATGCCGCTGGCCACCATCAAATCATCTTCTACCAACAAAAGGCGCATGACTGTCTCCTCCCCTTTTTTGGATGTGCATGCTTTGTTTGCGCTGGTACAGATCTACCGTAGCTGGCGGTGCAATCCCCCAGCAGGTTTTTTGTCGTTATTGATCTGCAGTGAAATCCAGCACCCGATTTTGCATGCTTTGGCCGATAAGAAAGAGAAAAAGCTGGACCCAGACCACCCTCTTGCCTTTACTCCGTCCCCCTTGGGGGAAGGCAGGGATGGGGGCCGAGCACTGCCCTGAATATGAGCAGGTGAAGCAGCAAAGCCAGGTTGGCCCCCACCCTCACCCAGCGGGGGAGGGATTTCTTGTTCCCTCTCCCGTTTACGGGAGAGGGTCAGGGTGAGGGTGCTG
>ERZ1034973.1298-NODE-1298-length-14881-cov-8.222717_pt1 | contig 14881 bp, 10 predicted proteins | sample MGYA00520686_ERZ1034973 | MGnify/ENA primary metagenome ERZ1034973 (study PRJEB33766, sample SAMN09781775) | gut metagenome | biome: gut microbiome | host: Homo sapiens | place: Madagascar | study: EMG produced TPA metagenomics assembly of the PRJNA485056 data... | reverse complement strand
GCTTCGGTACAAACGACCTTACACAGATGACATTTGGATTCTCTCGTGATGATGCTGGTAAGTTCTTAAACGCTTACTATGACACAAAGATTTTCGAGAACGATCCATTTGCTAAGCTTGACCAGACAGGTGTTGGTAAGTTAATGGAGACAGCTATCAAACTTGGTAAGCCAGTTAATCCAAAGCTTCACGTTGGTATCTGTGGAGAGCACGGTGGAGATCCTTCATCAGTTGAGTTCTGCCACAAGATTGGACTTGACTATGTTTCATGTTCACCATTCCGTGTACCAATCGCTCGTCTTGCTGCAGCACAGGCTGCTATCGCAGAGCAGGCAAAATAGACAAAGGTTCTAATTTAAAAGTCTATATATAAGATTTTGCAAGGGAAAGTATTTAGTACTTTCCCTTGTTTTTTATTGCAAATCTGCATTTCACACCCTGAAAACTACATTTCGCGCCAAGAGTATAGATTGTAGGCACTATATGTTGTATAATTGGTACTAGAAATACAAGTATATGTGATATGAATAGAGAACGAAGCACAGATACGATGTAGGTACTAAGGTATGGAGAACACATTTATGATCATAAAAAAGAAGAACATCCGTACAATTGTGATAACATGTGCATTGCTAGGTATCATAATATTCAGCATTCACAGCTACAATGTATATATGAGCCGCCAGATATATAATGAGGGCACATCAAATATCAAAGCCTCATACAGTCAGGTGAACCGGACTTTTAACATGTTTGCGCAACGCAACTGGAATGTTTTATCGGATTGGAATGTTTATTTGACCAAGGTGCTAAATAGCGACAGTGGTCTGCAGTGGAATGATTTTGTCAGGGAAAAAGGGACCTGGCATTACAGTGATTTTTATCTGTTTAATGAGCAGAATCAGTTTATCACCATAGAGGGCAGAAGCGGAGTGGCTGACAATGCAAAAGATGCATTCAATGAGCTTTTTAAGGCAAATGAGCCTGTGATATCGAGCTATATATCAACAAAGGGTGTCAGAAAGGTGCTTTTTGCATTTCCATCTGATGGGATAACTGTGGATGGAATCACCTATACCGGGCTTGCTGTGAGCTATGACAATACAGACGTGGAAAGGATGCTCGGAGACGAGGCCTATAAAGACCAAAGTGATTGTTATATCGTTGATTCTGCAGGCAATGTCATATTCTCAATCGAACCGAAGACAGAGATTTATGATATGGTTGATAATCTGATTGATTTCATAGGTGATAACGCAACAGATTACGATACATCTGATTTTAAAGATGTAAAAAACAAAATAGCTGATGGCAGTGATGGCTGCTTTTCCTTTACATACAATAATAAGGATTATTATATGACATATCAGCCTACCGGCATAAAGGACTGGTCTATAGTCGGTATTGTTGAAGCAAAGGCTGTCAGCTCGTTCATGTTTCAGGTACAGTACAGCACAATTTTACTTATTGGCATAATGTTCATCTGTGTAATTCTGCTTATTTTTATGTATGTATTGAAGAATACCAGGCTTAAGCTTCAGAAGGAGAAGCTCACTGTCATGGCAGTATCTCATGAAAAGGAAATCTCTGATATGCTGTTGAACAGTCTGGCAAGAATTGTGGACAGTTACGCACTGTGTGATATTGAAAATGATACATACGAATATCATGAGAGACTGGCTCGAAAGCTTTATCCTGAGCGTGGCTGCTACAGTGATCTGGTGGAGACAATATCAAACAGGTACACGCTGATTTCAGAGGAGGAGAGTAAAGATATCTCGGAGCTTCTTTCTCTTGAAAATATTTACGGAAAAATTAAAAATGAGCATGATTATTTTAAAATTGAATGTGCAGAGAACAACAGCAAGCTATTTCTTTCAATGACAGTTATTCCGGCAAGATGGGAGGATGGCAGACTGACACAGTATCTGCTTGTCTCACAGAATATAGGCGAAAAGCATAAGATGGCAGATCTTGCAAACACGGATATGCTTACTGAGCTATATAATAAGAGATATTTTGATACCATTATGAATATGAGAGTCCAGAGAGGAAAAGCATTTGCACTGATTTTCATGGATCTTGATTTTTTCAAGCCGGTCAATGATACATATGGTCATCCAGCCGGAGATGAGGTTCTTTGTAATGTAGGAAAGCGCATTATAAACAGCATACGAACAGCCGATTATGCATTCCGTATTGGAGGCGATGAGTTTGCATGTATAATAGATGGCAATGCAGATGAAGAAAATTGCTTAGAGAGCATAGAGAGGCTTCAAAGAGTTATATGCAACCCATATAACATACATGGTCATAAAATAAAAATCGGAGTAAGCTGTGGATATGCACTTTATCCGTGCGATGCTGACACGGTTGAGAGCCTGCTAAAGATAGCAGACAGCCGTATGTATGCGGAGAAGGAAAAACATCATGAAGATAGAAGATAAAGATAATAGATAGAAGATAATAGGATATAGAAGTTTATCAATAAAAAAAGCTATGAGAGCCCGGTTAAAGGCTTTCATAGCTTTTATTTTTATGAGTGAGCACGAAGCTGTTCATCGACATATGTCTGGATATAATAATTATCCTCGGGCATCTGGCAGCCGACGATATATGTTCCCTCATTATTTGAGCAGCGGATTACATATCCATCCAACACTGAGTGGTCAGCAAGAGCAAAGTCCTCTATCGAGATAGTAACCTTCGCCCCCTTATGATCCACGAAATAAGGATCCTTTGTCAAAAATGCAAAGCCGTTTGCACTTATATTGTCAAGTGCGCCCTTGAATGTGGTGTCTGTTCCTTTGAGCTTGATAGTGCATTTGTTTGATAAATCCATGCGAGGGTATTTTCTACGGTTCAAGATTTCAGGCTGTGTATTGATTGTTATCACAAGGTCATCTGTGATTGTGAGATCCTTCCAGCAGTACATTACATTGCCAACTGTAACAAACAGATTGCAAGGTCTCGATGAGTCTACAGATAAGCCGCCTGATACAAGCTTAAGACCGTTTTCGCCAACAGCCTTTACTTCGCAATGGAACTCGTTGCCGGTCTGTACATCTGTCATAATCACTTTGGCCTTCATACCCGGGCGGATATCATCAAGTCCCATAAATCCACCAACTCCGAGCTCGTGCATGAGAGATTGGATAACAGTCTCGATATTATTGATATTTGTTGCACTTTCATCATATTTACTGAGCATCTTGCGGCTTATCGCGTCAGATGCATCGATACATGAGGTCATGGTTTCTACGATGTCAGATACCTTTTCCATATTGTCGACAAGCTGCTGGTTAGATGCTTCAACCTCCTGCATTGCGGTGTCGATTTCACGGATATGGCTTCCGAGCTTATTGGAATCCTTTGTGATCTTCTCTACATTTTCACCGGTCTGCATTACCTTTTCAAGAGTGAGCTGGATGAGACGGAGCGTTTCTTCAATGGATGAGGTCATCTTTCCGGAAATCTCGTCAAGCCGTGAGAGAGCCTCACTGATCTGACCGGATGAATTTCTCGTCTCAGTGCTTAAAGTGCGGATTTGTTCGGCAACAACAGCAAATCCCTTACCTGCTTCGCCTGCACGCGCAGCCTCGATAGAAGCGTTAAGAGCGAGGAGGTTTGTCTGGTTTGAAATATTATCAATTGTTCCGGTTTCATTTTTAACCATCTCAAATTCATCTCTAAATGTAGTCAGGATGTTTTCAACCTCTGTAGAAAGCTCCGACATAGTTTTGGCTGTCTGGGCAAGACCTTCAAGGTCCTCAGAGCTTACTTTGGCATGCTTGCCGGATTCAGTTGTGAGGGAAACCATATCATTTATCATGGCTGCAACATTCTCAACCTGCGCGCTTATATCGGTAGTCATTTCCTGGGAAGAAGCAGTGTGGGACTGAAGCTGCTTGTTATTTCCGGTAAGCTCATTCATCCCATCGACGACAACATCTGAGCCATGCTTGTTTTCAGAAGCAAGCTCACGGACCACTGTTATACCGTCCATTATAGTGTTGCTGGCAGTTTTAACCTGCTCAACTGTCGTGACAACACGGTTTAAATCAGACTTTATGCTCTCTGTGAGTGCAGCATCGGACTCAGTCAGGTGGCGCACCGACATGATATAGCCTATGTAGCAAAGCAAAAGACATGCTATCTGAAGCTGAAAGTTTTTATGATCTATAGCAGTGTTCTGACCCAGCACAAATATGTGAAAAGCAATACTTGCAAGAAGGCCTAGCATATTTGCAACAGCGCAGTAAATCATGAATTTCTCATCCTTAAATATTACAATAAGGCTGATTATCGGAAGTATGTATGTGAATGCAATCGGTGAGGTTGTCGTACACAAAAGAAATACGTAAAAAATACCATATCCGATGACAAATGCAAGCCTGTAATGATCATTATCCTTCCCCTTCCTTTTTAGAAGTATGTCACCACACACGAAAGGCAGCCAGCATAAAATAACAAAAATGATATAATTACTGACAGAATAAGCGCCATTTGCTGTGTCGGTACCATAATTTGCGGTCAGCAGAATTGCAAAAACAAGCCATAATCTGCGGGCCTTGATATTCGCCTTTGCTTTAAAAATTTTTTCATCGTAACCCATATGAATTCTCCAGATTCGTAATAATATAGCTCTATTTTACTATCATAGTATTATAATTACAAGGCATACTTAAGAATTTGAATGTATTTTGAATGTATAATTATGGTATTGTTTCTAAGTCTAAACTTTAATTGTTTTTTGCCTGTCAATCCGCTATACTAAAATTAACTATATACTTACAGGAGGGCATAAAGCATGAACATACTTCTGATTAACGGAAGTCCAAAAGGCAAACGAAGCAATTCGTTAAGGCTTGCAAACAGCTTTATAGAAGGCTTCAAAGAAGGATATAAGAGCAAAAATGTAGCTATATCCATTGATGAAATGCATGTAGCCTCAATGAATGTAGGAGCGTGTAAGGGCTGCTTTGCATGCTGGCAGAAGACACCGGGGGTGTGCTGCATAAATGACGATATGCAGACTGTTATTGGGAAAATGCTTGAAGCGGATATTGTTGTGTGGTCGTTTCCTCTGTACTATTTTAGTGTGCCGGGAATACTAAAGAACGTGATTGACAGGCAGCTTCCCATGAGCCTGCCGTTTATGAGTACAAATGATGACGGATACGGAAGCGGCAGCCATGATTGCAGATATGACATGGAAGGCAAAAGGCATGTGCTAATCTCTACCTGTGGCTTTTATTCTGCAGAGGGAAATTATGACAGTGTACTACGGATGTTTGACCATTTCCTTGGAAAGGGGCATTATACAACAATATTTTGTGGTCAGGGTGAGCTGTTTCGTGTAAAAGAGCTGTCAAAGAGGACTGACGAATATCTGGCTACAGTAAAAAGTGCCGGGGCAGAATATGCCATCACAGGAAAAATATCTGAAAAAACAGAAGCGGCGCTCCATACTCTTTTATATCCAAGGGATGTATTTGAAAGTATGGCGGATGCCAGCTGGGGAATCAGCAGGACAACAGGAGAAAAGGAAGCGGATGACCTTGTTTTCACCAGACAGATGGCTGCATTATACAATAAGGATAGCTATGACGGAAAGGAACGTGTGCTTGAGATATGCTATACCGATTTGAAGCATACATACCAAATAAAGCTTGATGATAAAGGTAGTGAGGTGCTTACTGACCAAAGCCTTGCCGCGACTACACGCATAGATACGCCTTTTACGGTATGGTCGGCTATTTCCCGAGGCGAGATAGGTGGCGCAGAGGCATTGGGAAAGCAGATGTATACGGTGACAGGTGATTTTTCCTTGATGGTAAACTGGGATAAATTTTTTGGAAGTACATCGGCAGTCAAAGAGGCAGAAAAAACATCACAAGGTGTGGAGGTACAGAAAAATCCATCCATGATGACAATGCTCATACCATGGATTACGTTTTGGATAGCAGTTTCTGTCAATACTGAAAAGGGTTCTGTGATTGCTCTTTTGGTGGCATCCGCTATACCTTTTATTATGAGAAAACACAAATTTGTAATATGGGATCAGCTCTCAATTGTGGCTGTTGCCATACTTTCTGCGATAGCAAGCCTGACCGGAGCAGGTGACATATCAACAGATATAGGATACCTGGTGTTTGGGATCTTCTGGCTGGTTTCATGTATGACAAAGGAGCCCTTATGCGCAGCATATGTGAAGTACAATTATGGTGGTGAAGCCGCACATAAAAATCCTCTTTTTATGAAAACGAATTATATCCTTGCGGCAGCGTGGGGAATATTATATGTGTTGACGGCTGTATGGACCTTTCTGCTGAAAAAGGCAGGCATTGGAACCACACTTATTGTCGTAAACAATCTGATGCCTGTATTGATGGGCATATTTACCGGATGGTTTGAAAAATGGTATCCTGCAAGGCTCGCAAGAGGCTCAAAAAAGTAGTAATTCGTAAGATTTTTTTAATATTTTATGTATTCTATTTACTTTAGGTGGATAGAAGAGTACTCTTTAGAAAGCGTACTCATAGTAGTGCTTATAAATAAAGAAAGAGGTATATCATAATGAAGAAAAAACTGATTACAATTGTAATAGGAGCTATGCTTTGCGCAGGATTGTTTGCAGGCTGCGGACAGAGCGATACAAAGCAGGATAAGGCAGCAGGTACCGAAAGTGCAAAGCAGGCTGATACCAAGGATGAAGGTGATAGGGACTCACAGGAAGAGAAGGAGCTTACAGGAACGATTGATGACATAAAGGACTTCATGTTTGTAGTGACTGATGATAAGGATACACCATACAGCTTTACCTTCGATGAGAAGCCTGACGGACTAGAGAGTGTCGCAAGTGGTGATAAGGTGACTGTTAAGTATACAGGTACTATTTCAGAGGTAGATCCGTTTGAGGGAAAGATAATATCTGTTGAGAAGGCAGAATAAGCTACCACAATCTTAGATTGTATTTTGACTGTTAATCCGCTATACTATAGCTAAGTATAGCGGATTATTTTTGTGGAGGCTTTTATGGCAAATACTTTGAAGTTACCGGTTGGAATTGATGATTTTAGAAAATTGCGAGAATCGCATTTTTATTATGTTGATAAGACAAAGCTTATTGAGCAGCTTTTATTAAACTGGAGTGAGGTGACACTTTTTACACGTCCGCGCCGTTTTGGAAAAACTCTTAATATGAGCATGCTTAAGAGCTTTTTTGACATTGGCACAGATAAAGCATTATTTGATGGCTTATATATTTCAGGTAATAAAGAGCTGTGTGATGAGTATATGGGAAAGTACCCGGTTATTTTCTTGTCATTGAAGGGTGTTGAAGGGAGTTCCTTTGATGATGCAAGATACATGATTACTGAGATCATTGGGAAGGAAGCAGAAAGATTCAGGTTTTTGGAGTGTAGTGAGGCACTTTCTGAAAACGATAAGGATAGGTATAGGGCTTTCATTTCGCAGTGCGATGGAAAATATATGATGGATGCGCAGCTTCTTGTATCGAGTCTTCAGAGTCTGTCGCAGTTATTGTGTACACACTATGGAAAGAAGACTATTATCCTTATAGATGAGTATGATGTACCGCTCGATAAGGCCTTCCAGAATGGCTATTATAAGGAAATGGTTTCGCTTATCAGAGGCCTTTTTGGGCAGGCGCTAAAGACTAATGAATTTTTGCAGTTTGCGGTGCTGACAGGGTGCCTTCGAATATCAAAGGAAAGCATATTTACAGGACTTAACAATTTCAAGGTAATGTCGATTACAGATTCACGTTTTGATGAGCAGTTCGGATTTACCGATAGTGAGGTAAAGAAGCTTTTGTCTGATTATGGTATGGATTCGCATTTTGACGAGGTAAAGGAGTGGTATGACGGATATCACTTCGGAAAGGCTGATGTCTATTGTCCTTGGGATGTGATTAATCATGTGGATCATCTGCGTGATGACATTGATGCAAAGCCTCAGACATATTGGATAAACAGCAGTGGAAACAGTCTGGTGAGGCGTCTTATCAATAGGGCTGATTCATCGACAAAGGATGAGATTGAGCGTTTGATTGCAGGTGAGGCGATTGAAAAAGTCATTCGTCTGGACCTGACATACGATGAAATTGATAATACAATTGACAATATATGGAGTGTGCTTTTTACTACAGGCTACCTTACAAAAATCGGAGAAGTAAAGCTTCCTGATAGCGAAAGCTATGCTTACAGGCTCGTCATTCCAAACAAAGAAGTGAGGGAGGTATTTGTACTTCAGATTCAGGAATGGTTCAAGGCAGTTGTTGCAAATGACAATGATACGATGAAGCTTTTATCAAAGGCGATTTTGGATAAAGACGAGACGATTCTTGCAAGGCAACTCAATATCGTGATGGGGCGTATGATAAGCATACTTGATACCAAGGCTCCTGATGATATGAAGGAAAACTTTTATCATGGTCTGCTTCTTGGATTGCTTAGAGGAAGCAATCCGGACTGGCTCATCAAGTCCAATCGTGAGTCGGGAGATGGCTTCAGTGATATACTTATAAAGCCTGAGAATCCTGATTTAGGCATTGTTATCGAGGTAAAGTATGCTAAGGAGTTTAAGGGGCTTGACGCAGCTTGCGATGCAGCGATGGCTCAAATAAAGCAGAAGAGATATGATGAGACTCTCCGCGATGAGGGAAGGTGTGATATTTTAGTTTACGGCATCGCTTTTTGCAGGAAGAGATGCAAGGTAGTGGGAGAGAAGCTGTAGGTACTAAAAGATTAGAATGTGAATGTTTACAAAAGGGAGGATTATTTTTAATGAATGAATCAAATAAAGTATCACGAGCTATTTATGTAGTTCCTGTAATATATGTGCTTGGAATGTACATGATGCCGGTTTTATTTTGGATAATATGCAATATGCAGGAAGAAACAGAAAGCTTTGATGCGGGCTGGATAATGGTCATGCCGATTGTTTTGGGGCTGATCAATCTGGCTGTGGTGCTTATCCTTGGGAAAAGAATAAGCAGAGTACAGCTGCTCATTTGCACAAGGATTATCAAATATGCATTAATACCATTTTATGTAGTAGGTGGATTTTGCATTATAGTGGCACTTCTCTTAATGCTTACACCGGTTGTTATCATGATATTTGTAGGCCCGACTGTGGCAATTGTGCTATCAGTTATTGGCTGGCTGGGGCTGTTAGGTGCAGCACCTTTTTCTATTGCCTATATTGTAAGGGCATGCAGCGAGGGAGTACAAGGTAAGGTGCTGTCTGTATTTGCGTGCATATTCCAGTTCTTTTTCACGCTGGATGTGATTTTTGTGATTGTACTGGCGGTGAAGGATAGGAGCTTTGTGAAAGGACAAAAGGCATATGGAGTGATTCGATGATTGAAGTGTTATAAGGCAATTAAAAAGAGCTCTTTGCGAGAGCTCTTTTTATATTGTATAACATGTAATTGTAGATGATTACTGTAAGAGTGAGAGAACACCCTGGTTAGACTGATTAGCCTGTGCAAGCATAGACTGACCAGCCTGAGCAAGAATGTTGTTCTTGCTGTAGTTAACCATCTCTTTAGCCATATCTGTATCACGGATACGAGACTCAGCTGATGTAGTATTCTCAACAACATTGTCGAGGTTGTCGATTGTGTGCTCAAGACGGTTCTGAACAGCACCGAGTGAAGACCTCTGGTCTGAAACCTTCTGTAATGCATCAGAGATAGCGTCAATAGCATATGTTCCGGCAATTCCTGAGTCATCATTTACATTAAGACCTTTGATACCAAGATATGAAGAGTTCATTGTCTCAATACCAACAGTAATCTTATTTGTCATATCAGCGTCTGATCCAACATGAAGACTGAAAGACAGCTTGTTGGCAACCTCAGCTGAACCTTTATTAATTTCGAAAGTAACTCCATTGTCCTTATCATATGCAGGTGTTCCTGTAATTGTTACAGTACCATTTGTTACACCAACTTTATTGGCTGCTATAAGCTCATCTTTCATTAAGCTAACAGCTTTTTCAGCTGATATAATGGATGGATCGGCTTTGCTGACGCCATTGTCCATTTCGGCAGCAGTGTAACTAGCAGAAGCACCAGTTTTTGGTGTAGTTGTAACTTTATCTCCATTTGCGATTGTTAATGTTGTTCCTGTAGTTGATGTTTTATCTCCATCTAACACCCATCCAGCTGTAGTTACGGTCTGACCTCCAGGAGCCTTAGAATTTGCAGCTACATATGTATATGTCTTATCATTAACTGTAACCTTATCATCAGCTGTAGTTAAATTATCTACTGCAGTTTGAACAGCGTTAACTGTACTACCGATGGTATAATCTTTTCCACCGATTGTTACAGATTTACCTTCGTCAAGCGCACCAGCTGCAACCTTAAATGTTGCTTTTGTTGTTCCATCAGTTAGAACACCTTTAAGACCAGCATCATGTCCTTTCATATATTCTTGTTTTGTACCATCTCCACCCTTAAGAAGATATGTTTCATTGAATTTTGTTGTCTCAGCTACACGATCAATTTCTGTTGTAAGCTGTGAAATCTCATCTTGAATAGCACTTCTATCTGTAGTAGAGTTTGTTCCATTAGCTGACTGTGTTGCTAGTTCGTTCATTCTTTGAAGCATTGAGTGTACTTCAGTGAGAGCTCCTTCAGCGGTCTGGACAGATGATACACCATCCTCTGCATTTGAAGATGCTTTATCAAGACCGCGAATTTGCTTTCTCATCTTCTCAGAAATTGAAAGTCCTGCTGCGTCATCAGCTGCACGGTTGATTCTGTATCCAGAAGAGAGCTTCTCTGTAGATTTAGCCTGCTGGCCTGTTGTTACGTTAAGCATTCTGTTGGCATTTGCTGCCTGCATGTTGTGTTGTACTACCATAATATGTACCTCCATGTATTGTTATTTTGTTCCGGATAAAATCCATTTTATCCGGCATGTTATGAAATTTTCACTATGAACACGTGCCTAGGTTCACATGTTCATGTATGGTGAAACACAATGGATAATGTGTTTCATTCCGTTTACACCATATATTTCGGCACAGATTTAAAATGCTTAACCCCTTTTTAGAAATTTTGTACTATTTTTTTAAATTTATTTCTGATTTCTTCTAAAACTAAGTAAAAATCCAGTGTTTTCGGGCATTTCGCTTTTGTTTAAGATTTTTAATATCGCCTAATCTATCCAAATTGCAATTCATTTTTGTCGTAATATGGAACAAAAACCATAGTATTTTACACAAAGGAGATTGCAATGAATAAATCACAACCTATTAAAAACAAAGAGAAGCTCGATAGATTCAAAAATTTCTATATTGAGGAGGAATATAATCCCAGAAACTATATGTTTATATCATTAGGGCTAAATACTGCGCTTCGGGTGTCGGATTTGCTGAAATTCACATGGAATGATGTTTACAATTTTGATAATGGCTGTTTTCGTACTCATGTTAAATTGACCGAGCAAAAAACCACAAAGCAATCTGTTATTTTTCTAAATTCAAGGATAATCAATTCTCTAAGCTGGTACAAATCAAAGGCACTAATCAAATTTTTACCTGACACTTTTTTGTTTTCAAATGCTGATAATCAGCATATATCACGCTCAACGGCATACCGAATTGTGCATAATGCGGCTGTTTCCTGTGAAATTGACGGTGTAATCAGTCCACACTCCCTTCGCAAGACTTTTGGCTATTATGCATGGAAGCAAGGAACATCTCCGGTCCTTTTGATGGACATATATCAGCACTCGTCATTTGAAATCACAAAACGATATCTGGGAATCGAGCAGGACGAACGCGACTCTGTGTTTAGGGACGTTGTTATCTAATTGATGAAACACATTATCCATTGTGTTTCACCATACATGGACATGTGAACCTAGGCACATGCTCATGATGAAAATTTCATAACATGCCGGATAAAATGGATTTTATCCGGAACAAAATAACAATACATGGAGGTACATATTATGGTAGTACAACACAATATGCAGGCAGCAAATGCCAACAGAATGCTTAACGTAACAACAGGTCAGCAGGCTAAATCTACAGAGAAGCTCTCTTCTGGTTACAGAATCAACCGTGCAGCAGATGATGCAGCAGGACTTACAATTTCTGAGAAGATGAGAAAGCAGATTAAGGGACTTGATCGTGCTTCAACAAACGCAGAGGATGGTGTATCTGCAGTACAGACAGCAGAGGGTGCTCTTACAGAGGTTCACTCAATGCTTCAGCGTATGAATGAGCTTGCTACACAGGCATCTAACGGTACAAACAGCGAGTCTGACCGTTCAGCTATTCAGGATGAGATTGATCAGCTTACAACAGAAATTGATCGTGTTGCTGAGACAACTAAGTTCAATGAGACATATCTGTTAAAAGGTGATGAGAATGGTACAAAAAAAGAAACATTAAACGCTCATGATGCAGGAATCAAGGGAAAGCTTACAGATAATGGTGATACTGCTACTTTTGAGATTGAGTTAAAAAAAGGAAATACAGTCTCAATTGCTGGCAAAGATTATACCATAGCTGATGCAACAAATGAGGATAAGAACGAGCTTTCCGCAGATGCTGCAGCAGACAAAATAAAAGATGCTTTAAAAGCTGCAAATGATATAGGTGCAACGGCTTCAAAGGCAACAGTAACTTCAAGTGTGCAAAAACAGGTAGTAATGGCTATGGACGATCCTGATGCTAAATTTACTGCAAAATCAGCGATGGTCGCATTTGATGCAACAAACAAGACTTTTAAGAACATAAATGCTAATGATGATATTTCTGCATATGTTCATGACAATAACTTTAAGTTATACAAAGCTGCAGATGCAGCTGGTGTTAAGTTAGATGCATCTGATAAGGCTAAAACAGGTATTTTGGTAGTACATCAGGATACAGCATCGGTAGGTGTTGAGAAAGCTATTAACGCAGGTGATGTTATTGCTTCAGGTACTGGTATTACTGTTACAAATCATGTTGCCACAGCTGCTGCAAATTATAAAATTTATGAGGAAATTAACCTTGTAGCTGATACTACGACAAATGCTGCACATGAAGCGTATGCAAAACTAAAAGATGATACTACAACAAAGGCATCTTTTGATATTGCTTTTAAAGATCTTGGTACAGATACCGCTGATGCAAAGAAGAAAGCAGAAGGACAAAATGCTTTAAAAACAGAGTTGAGCAATATAAAATATACATTTGATGGTACAAATGGAGCATTCAGCCATAGCTTTGGTGCTGATTCCAAGCTTGATATTGATCATAACGGAGTTGTTAGTTATGATGGAACTGAAATAGCAAAAATTTCAGCTTCTGGAGTACAGACAGCAGGCACAGCAACAATTACTTTAGATGGAACTTTTATCGATGCTGAGTATAAAGATAAGGAGGCTTCAGATAAATATACTTTTACAATTACAAAGGGAACAACAGCAAGTGCAAAAGATTTATCTTTCAATCTTCACGTAGGTGCAGATGCTGACATGACTAATAAAATCAATGTAAATATTGAGGCTATGAATACTGAGAACCTTGGACTTAAAGGTCTTAATGTAAAGGATGATTCTGGTATAGCAGCAACATACGCAATTGATGCAATCGCAGATGCTATCTCAAAAGTATCTGAGCAGAGATCTTCACTCGGTGCAGTTCAGAACCGCCTCGAGCATACAATCTCTAACGTAGACAACGTTGTTGAGAATACTACATCAGCTGAGTCTCGTATCCGTGATACAGATATGGCTTCTGAGATGGTTAACTACAGCAAGAATAACATTCTTGCTCAGGCAGGTCAGTCTATGCTTGCACAGGCTAATCAGTCTAACCAGGGTGTACTCTCACTCCTTCAGTAATTACAATTACTATATGATCTACTTTGCAAAAGGAACCTTCGGGTTCCTTTTGTCGTTATATACATCTATACATGAGATAATATTTATACTTGCCAATTTATAGCTGTAAATAGTATAATATAGTTGACATCGATTTCTCCTTAGATATTAAGAGTATGATTATCAAAAGGAGTACTATATGAAATTAAATAAAAAATATAAGGATAGATTGTTCTGTCTTTTATTTGGAAATGAAGAATACAAGGAGAACATATTATCTTTGTATAACGCTTTATGTAATACAGCGCATACGGATGTGAATGATATCAAGCTTTACACAATTGACAGCGTGATTTATATCGAGATGAAAAATGATGTATCGATTCTTCTGGATAGTTATTTACATCTATGGGAGCAGCAAAGCTCCTACAATCCAAATATGCCGCTTAGAGGCTTGATGTATTTCAGTAAAATGTATGACCGCTATATTGTCGAGCATTCCTACAATATCTATGGTTCGACACTGGTAAAGCTTCCAACACCGAGATATACGGTGTTGTACAATGGTACATCGAAGCAGCCGGCATTTATGAAGCTTAAGCTGTCAGATGCGTTTATCCATGAGGATACAAGCGGAGATTTTGAGTGGACTGCCAACATGGTAAACATTAACCATGGCATGAATGATGAGCTTTTAAACAATTGCAGACCATTACAGGAATATATGTTGCTTATTGAGGAGATACGTAAGAACCGGTCTGATGGCATGGAAGTGGAGCAGGCAGTTGATAAAGCTGTAACTTATTGTATAAGCAATAACATTTTAAGTGAGTTTCTCACTAAGCACAGAGCAGAGGTGATAGATGTGTGTATAACAGAGTATGATGAACAGGCATTTGTTAACGGAATTAGAGAAGAAGGCAGGAAAGAAGGCAGGAAAGAGGGCAGAGAAGAAGGCAGAGCTTTGACACTGTATTCATTGGTTAATAGTGGTAACCTAAAGCCTGATATTGCTGCTAAGG
>ERZ1034973.1297-NODE-1297-length-14891-cov-6.086074_pt1 | contig 14891 bp, 26 predicted proteins | sample MGYA00520686_ERZ1034973 | MGnify/ENA primary metagenome ERZ1034973 (study PRJEB33766, sample SAMN09781775) | gut metagenome | biome: gut microbiome | host: Homo sapiens | place: Madagascar | study: EMG produced TPA metagenomics assembly of the PRJNA485056 data... | reverse complement strand
GTTTTAGACAACTAAAAAAATTAAATATCTCAAGAAAGAATTTATATACAATGGATATTTCAAGTGTTGCTGCTATGATTGATTTGGAAGTATTGAATCTTTCAAAGGCAAAAGTTGATAGTTTGATTTATTTAGAGCACTGTAAGAAGTTAGAAGAGGTTCATATCAATACTGAAAATGGTCCTTTTAGTTATGCCATCTTAGGTGTACTTAAGAAATTAAAGAAATTGGATATGGGAGGTATGCGTTTATTCAATATCGAAGATTTAACATATCTTTCTAATGTTGAAGAATTGGATTTAAACACAAACTTAATGTCGGATCTAAGTCCATTGTTATCAATGAAAAATTTAAAGAAATTGAATGTTTCTAACTGTCCATATTTAAAGGATTATTCTATACTCAAGGAATTTTCAAATCTTAAATCTTTGAATATTTCTTATAATGAACCAGAACACTTTACATTCTTGAAGGAATTAAATCATTTAGAATCTCTGTCTATGGAACAGACTGGATTTAAGGACATGTCTTTATTGAATAACTTGGGTGATTTAAAAGAATTGAATGTTTCAAAAAACCGCTTGAAGAATTTAGAAAAATTCGTAAATGTTGAGCATTTGGAAAGTGTAGATGCGAAATTCTGTCAGTTAACAGAAATCAATTTCTTAAAGAATGCGCGTCAATTGAAGCATTTGAATTTATTCACAAACCGCATCAAGGATATTCGTATTTTAAAGGATGCCAAAGACATGGTGTATTTGAATGTGGGTCGTAATGATATTAAGGATATTACTTGTTTAAAGGATATGAAGCAATTGGAAATCATTTCTTTGGAAAACAATAATGTTAAAGATTTGACACCATTAAAAGAATTAACAAACCTTTGCGATGTGGATCTATACAATAATGTCATTGAAGATTTAACACCATTAGAACATTTAGAGTTTATTTCTTATTTGCGTTTGGACCACAATGCGATTACAGATTTAACTCCATTATCTAAACTTAAATATTTGCGTTCACTTACTTTAAAGGCAAACTACATTACAGATGTAACTCCATTAAAAGATCTAGAATTATTAGAAGCTTTACGTTTGGATGATAATCCAATCCAGGATACAAGCGTACTTGAGAGTATGGAGTTCTACGAAAAATTTACAAACTAAAATAATTCCCCTTTAAATAAAGGGGAATTTCTGTTTTTGTATAAAGCTATGACTTATTTATGACTTAAAAATTTGAAATTGCATTCAAAACCTCATCTTCTTCAGTATCAATCAAGTGTCCATAGATATCCATTGTAGTACGTATAGATGAGTGTCCTAGACGTTTCGATATCTTGTACATATTTACACCCGCCTCGATTAAATTTGAAGCATGTGAGTGCCTTAACGCATGAATATTGAATTCAGGAACTCCAGCTTCTGCACACAATTTGTTTTTCCTGCTTCTTAATATTTCTGGATCCATATGTCTATATCCACCAAATATAAACCACGTCTCTTCAAATTCATCAAAAGAAGAATAGTATTTCTTCAATTCATAAATAAACGATTTTGTCTTTTCATCAACTGCAATCTTACGAATTGAATTCTTGGTCTTAGGTGTCTGCCACTTACCACGAATATACTGTCTGCGAATATGGATGTATTTACCATCGAAATCCTCAAAGGTTAAAGATAAACATTCAGACACACGCATGCCTGTCATATACATAGTCCAAATCGCGTATGCCGTATCTTTCCACGCTCCATCTCTAGATGTTACTGCATATTCAAAAAGTGTCTTAAAATCACTTTTAGGCACGATTTCAAGCTTCTTAGCCTCAGTGGCTACAGGCTTAATTAATGGAGCCATCTTAAAAAATGGATCATTGACAATTCCATAGTGCTTCTTCGCAAATCTAAAGATATTTCTAAGATTCGTTAATAAAGTCATTTTAGTCGAATACTTATAAGATTTGATTTGTGGCAATTCAAAAAAGTTATCAATATCAAGATATGTAATCTTGGCCATCTTTTTATCATTAAGTGGAGACAACATATTCAGGTACACTCTTTTCGTATCCAGTGTGGATGGTTTCAACGTTCTAGACTTAAATTCATACCATTTCAACGTCACTTCATAAAATGTAACACGTTGATCTCCTTCTACTTTCGTTTGCACAAATATAGCTTCTGCTTGAACTGCATCTTTCTTCATATCAAACCATTTGGATTGTTTCTGAACACGGTTCCCGTTAAAATCAGTATAATAGCAGCGGAATCTCCACTGTTTCTTTCCATTGTGTTTACGCTCATAAATAGGCATTTAAATTTCCTCCATTCTATGCTAAAATGAGCACATAAAAAGTTTGATGTGGTAGTCACCTTTTTATGTGAGAGTATTGGTAGTACTCTTAATCGTCCTGGATGTTGGTAGCATCCAGGATATTTTATTTTGCTTCGTTTTTCAATTTTCTCAATATTTCGCCAGCAAACTCTGTTCCGCGTTGATTGAATAGTAATAAGCTTCCATAGCAATTTCATGATTAGTCATAATAAATTTTCTTTCTTTCTGAATGGATAGATTCAGTGTTTTATAGATTTTATAAGATAAATTTGACGTCCGCGCAAAGTTTTGATAATATAGATGGGCACGCTTTTTGTTGACAATCAGCAAAATGCGAATTATAATTTGAATACCGGAGGTACTTACTCCTCGACAGGTCAATAGTCGGTGGATGGTTAAGAATACTAAGCGTATGTTAAGTACGTCGCCCCGATTAGATCCCACTCAATGAGTGGGATTTTTTTATTAAGGCAATCTTAAAATGACATCTATGTGGCATTTTCTTTTTAAATATTCACTTGTATCAAACCAATTATTATTAATGACAAACGAATGCCTAATTGTATTTGCCAATATATCTGCCATTTGTATTCCTAAATCTTTCTTTGAGTCTTTATATATGACCTGTATCTCCAAATCACTGTGAATGATAGGTTTAAATTGTGTGGAATAATTATAATTAATAATTCCGTGCCTTAATTCTTCCACCAATCCATCTTTAAGAGAATAATATCCATTTGATTTTGTAGGCATTTCATCAATATTAACATGCAGATAAACGGGCATATTAGGATTTATCGCTCCACTATTGATTAAATGCTGAACAGTATTTTTAATAATTCTTCTTTGAGCATACTCATTAAAACGTCCTTTTGCACCTTTATCATTGATGATATGGCTATATAGACTTTTGTTGTACGTAATAACACCGAATGTAGTAAAAGATTTACTAAGATTAATTATTCGTCTTCTATGGGTAGGACTAATGGCTACCGCCTTTACTTCTGGACACTCATTTTTACAATTATCATTCGTCTTTTCACAATACTTACACTTAATGCTATTTACAATCGCTCTATATTTGTTGTTAAATTCAGATTTTTGTTTTCCGTCTTTGATAACAATGCCTGCAAAAACGGCATAGTCTTCAAATTTTGAAATTTTACCAGAGTCATCCATGTAAATATAAATATGTTGCATATCATTCATAATCTAATTCCTTTCTCAATCTACTTTTTATGGCAGTACTGCCATGTTTTGTTCTATCAAGCTCCGCTTTAGTCATCATATCCCTCCTCGTTTTATTTTTCTCTATAATCAAATCCAGATATAATTACATACCTAAATCACTTATTATCCTTCTTAACTCTTTCGTATTCCATCTGAGCTACTGTATCCACTGTGTGCTGGCCTTTGTCGTCCAGTGACCTATAAATAGTAAGATGTTCTTTTTCGTGGGGAGTTAGGAAAGTATCGATAAATCCTTCTGGATGTTCTCGAGCGCTGTTACGACAATCAGTAATACCATATAAAAAGTTTAAATCAACGTTAAAAAAATCGCATATTTGTTCTTTCATTTCATCGCTCGGCGCACGTTTACCTGATTCCCACATTGAAATTGTATTTCTCTTAATATTTAATCCATCTGCTAACGCTTGTTGCGATATTCTTCTTTCTTCTCTAAGTAATTTTATTGTGTCTCCGATAGTTCTCATAGTATCTCCATTCTGGCAAATTCATATATTAATAGCTTTCTATCTTAAGAATATCACAAAATGTGACAAAACGAAAAGAAAAACTTCACATTTTGTGAACTTTTTTGTTGACACAAATTACAACCAGGGGTATTATACATGTGTAGTCACAAAACGTGACGTTAGAAAGGATGGTAAAAATGCCAGATAGCAAAACTATTGGTACTCGAATTAAAAATTTAAGAGAATCGAAACATTATTCTCAAGAAAAATTAGGAGAATTAGTAGGCGTTTCAACTTCAACGATTTCAATGTATGAAATTGGGGAAAGAATTCCTAGAGACGAGTTAAAAATAAAGATTTCAAGAGCTTTAGGGAAATCTGTAAACTATATTTTTTTTAAAGAATAAAGTCACAAAACGTGACCTCAGACATTATTTAAAGTCTTATGCCAGGAATAAGTACTACCAATAACTACCACAGAAAGGAGAATACATCATGGAAAACAAAAACTATTGTGAATCACTTAATCCAATTGAAAGAGAATCATTTCTAGAGAAATTGAATGATTGTAATGATATTGAGTATTTAAAACGTGTGATTGAAGTTTGTAGAAGTAAGGCGGTTTATTTGGCGTTAAAAAAAGAAGGCCTTATTTAACCTTCTTAGAGTTATTGAGTATTTTATTAGCATCTTCAATCATTAATTCAGCGTTAATTACAGCCATTGTAGAGCTGATAAAAGCTTTTAATTGATTTATATCATATTCTTTAAAACGTTTCTGGTAATGTGTTTCATCATTGCCTAGCCATGTGGCTGCTTTAGCTAAGGTTTTTAATTGAGTGTTATCAATATAGTTGTTAATCACTTGTGCAAGTTGTTCTGAAACTATCTTATCCTTATCTGCTGGATGTTTATAAATAGCATAGTCTTTGATTAGAAATTCTAATGACTTTCTATATCCCATTCCACATATTTGGTCTAATTTAGCTTTCTCAGCTTCTTCTGCTTGACTGAATAAAACCTCAAAATTAGGAGAAATCTTATTTATGGATGAATATACAGTCATCTTGGTGAATTTAGGATACATATCGTACAGTTCAGTGTATCCATCATCATAGCTTAAACAACTATAGAAAACGGATTTGCAATAAGGGCAGTACATTAAGAGGTGAATAAAAGAATCTTCATTCTCATCCTCATTATATACCGCACTAAGAGGTTCATTCATTAATCCAGTATTGCATTTTGGACATCTTGAGGGAGAATTAACTGCCATATAGGTTGTGCTTCCGCCGATTTTCTTTACTTTAATATCATGTTTCATTATAACACCTCGCATCTTAGTTAAATCATATCACAAATAAGAATAAAGAATACTACCAACGACTACCACAGAAATTAAATAGCATAAGATTGGTGCGGTACTTGAGGATGGGAGGGAAGGAAGAAATTATATGAGAAAAGATGAATCATCAAAGATTCTATCCAATGAATGGAAAGAACTTATTGTTGAGGATGAAAAAACAAAAGAAAAACTAGTCATTATCAACAGTGACGGTGTTGAAATAACTAGTTCTCATTTAAACGTTAGATTGGTTCCGAAAGCAAGAATCAATCCAGATGAATTAAAGGTACTTGCTAAGCCTTTGCAAGAGTACTTAACAAGTCACTTTAACCCTATGTGTTCTGTAGTTGTAGATGTAGACAGAGTAACTGTTGTAAGCAAGGAATTGTCTACTCCAACAGATTAAAAAAGTATGCTCGTGGCATACAAAGGAGAATATATGCAGATTACAGTAATTCGAAAATCAGACAATTCAGTCATCACTCGTATCTTTGAGGATGAAGAAGGAATCAAAGAAATCACAGATGATGATTATGAGGTCTTAATTGAAAAAGACTCGAATTAACGAGTCCCTATTTATCTAGATTGTTGTTAGTGATTTTATCTGGATTACTACGAATGAACTTAGTGCCATCAGAGTTCTTTACACCGTGATACCCATTTACTTCGCCTCTCACAGCTTTGTTGTAAGCTTGGGTATTCGTGTATACAACGCCGTTGATACTCACTCTGTTGTTTAGTCCAGTAGAAGTTTCTGAAACAACTTTAACTCTAGCTCTTGCCATTAGATACACCTCCTTTCAAAGGAAAATTGTATCACAGGTTAAATCAGAAAAAGTATGCTACGAGCATACAAAGGAGAAATTTAAATGGCCCTTAAGATATCAGAACTAACAAAAAAAGAACAAGAAGCCATCTTAAAAGATAGGAATCTTGCTCAATGTCCGAATTGCGGAAATATCATTCAGAAAAGTGACAATTATTGTGGTGCTTGTGGGAAAAGGCTTTTCTTAACTGTGTCACTTAAAACATCAACAAATAACTGATATAAAGAGTTCTTTATATAATTTTGTGTTTTATCTAAGAACCGTTTATATCTAGCGGTTGCAACTGGTGTTTGTGGTGTGTCAACGAGTAAGTCAGGAATTGCATTTTTAAGGATGTCAATGTTTTCTTTTGAAAGTTCCTCATCTAAAGAAAGAATTTCAACTGCTGAATTGATAATACTTTCTGTCCAAGGATAAGGATTACCGCAATTATAACAATACAAATCCTTGTGGTATTTTGCTCCAAGACAAACTACTCCAGGTATTTCGTACATTCCATGTAAAGGACTACCACAGTGTGTACATTTTGAGATAGTTGGTTTTCCACATTTGGAGCAAAATGGTTGTACGTTTGAATAACTGGAACTCATGACATGGCCGTTAATGCAAATAGTAGCATTTTCATATCCCATGTTAATCACCTCCTTCCAGGATAGATAGTATCATTGAATTTTCAAAAGTGCACATAAACGAAAAAATTCTCTGGGCAGTACTTGAGGTGTTGCTTCGAGAGCCTAAGAAAAGCTCTTATACATAAACCTGCTAGTTTGTTCGTTCAAGTCCAATCGAATCCTGGATCCGTGCTCTATAGACCTTATCATTTGCAGTTGTTCAGGAATAGATTGATTCAAAATAAAACCCCTTAAATTTTCTAGCAGAATACTGTTGATACAAAAAAGAAATATCTCTTTTCGCAAAAAACAGATATTAGACTTAGTGGTTTGATCATAAAAATGTACATCATTGAAAAAAACTATAATCTAGCATAACAATAGCACTTTATTAAAGAGGTGAGTACAGCCTCCAAAACTACTTAAGTATACACTTACAAAATATCGTTAAAGATATCCCCAATAACTGAAACGATTAAAAAATCAAATTCCAAAGTCTATGAGTATCAATACAGTGAAGTGGCACCTCAAGTGCTGCACCAGAACGGAGTAGAACATAGTAGAACGTAGTAAAACGCAGTAGAAAGGAGTAGAACATGCAAGAATTATTACCTATTGGAAGTGTCGTAGTCCTTAAAGAAGGAACAAAGAAGTTGATGATTATCGGAAGACTTCAAGCAAATCCTAAAACAAAGAATCTCTATGACTATGCAGGATGTCCATGGCCAGAAGGCTATATGGATAAGGAACATTGCTACGTATTCAATCACGATGATATTGATCTTCTTTATTATCTAGGAATGCAGGATATAGAAGAGTTCAATTTCAGATTCAAATTGGATGAAGCAATCGAAAAAATAGAAAGTGAAGGATTTAAACATGCCAAGAGCAAACACAGCAACTAAGAAAGCGGATACTGTAATGGAGAATCAATTGGAGATTCCTGATTTCAATTTTGGACAACCAACCAAGGAACAACCGGAAGTCAATGTCCAGGTAATCTTTGAAAAAGGTGGCAGAATCGACAGTGAAGAAAAAGGAACGTTGTTTATCCTGTACGCATTTGGATTCATGGTCACATTGTTAAATTTCGTTATCTTAGCAAAGCAAATTTGGTAAGGAGGTGAATCACATATGAAAACTATAAGAACTGTATCTCGTCAGGAATATGATGCGGAAGTTGAGGACAAGATCCAGAAGCTTACAAAGTATGCATATATCACGCAAGGAGACTTGGCAGAGATTATTGGATGTTGTAGTGCAACTGTAAAAACCGAACTCAATAAACTTGGTGTTGAATCCAATTGTTTTGGATGGCCAACAACTAAAGTAATCAATGTTCTTGGCCTGCAGCCATATTTGGACAATCTGATCAAGCTGCGTAAGTCATGCAGAGCATAAAAAAGACCACTTATTAGGAAAGTGGCCAATCAAAAATGAACAACTAAATTATATACATATATCTCAAATCTTGCAACCTGGGTATTGCCGTAAGTGACGTGGTCTGCTAAAAAATATATTTCTTTAACGGATTGATGATATCAATACTCCTATCCTACTCAAAAAAACACGTTATAATTGCAAGCACGTCAGAAAAAAATCCATAATTGTAACTCGTAAAACTTCCTAAGATAAAGCAAAAACAATGGTTCGAATTTAGGCTATCAGCAGACTGCGATATCCAGGTTGCAGGGTTTGAGTAAAAGGTAAAAAGGAGAAAATCAAAAATGAAACAGTTCGTATTAAAAAAGAACGGAAATGAATTCGATGAAGAATCGAAAAAATATGAAAGAATGAATGACAAGCTTAATGAGCTTTATGAAAAGCTACAAGGTGATGTATCGGAAGAAGAAGGCGATGCGATTATAGAAGAATTCCAGAATCTCATTAAGAATTGCGGAGCAGCATTTGAATTGAGAGTGATTCCTGGGTTTGATAGTCCGGTTGTAACTGGTGAATCAAAAGCTGGTGCTTTAATTTTTGGAGTCACTACAGAGATGAAGCCTGATTTAATCACTGAGTGCTTCAAAGCGTGTACGCAGGCTTTTTCTAAAGAGCTTGAAAGACAAATCAACATGAACAACGTCAATCATCAGATTCATTAGGAGGAGACATCAACATGGAAAAAAAAGGATACCGCGAACCAATAAAAGCGAGCTTAAAGGAAATACTTGAAAGAAATGCTCAAATCAATGAAATCATGGAAAGATTCGACAAATTAAAGAAAGATATCGCAAAATCTAGCAATCCTGATGATCTTGCGAAAATCGAATCTGAATTTAAAGAATATTTGAAATCTTTAGGCAGTGCATACGAAGTTGCTATATCGCCTATGCTGGATATTGAAGCACATGCAAATCCTAGTATATGTGCAGTTGGATCTCTATTCGATCTAAGTTCAGACCAGACGATCGATTGCTTCGAAAGTGCAGTAGATGCGTTCCAAGATAGGTTGCAACAGAAAATCAGAAGTTATTGCGATATCAACAACGCAAATAAAAGAGGTAAGTGCTATGTCCATTAGAGCAGGCAGATACAACACGAAGCTACATAAGTATGAAGATGTTCTTCTTCCTGATGAATGCAGAACGTATGAAGATGATATGGAAAAGATGGTGCCATGTGCACAATGTGGAAGAATATTCAGATTCGGTGAGATGTACACATCGAGAGAAGTACATACTGCATATGGATTTGGATATGCGGTATGTGCAGAATGCTACGATGGCGAAACGGACAGATTTCTAGCGGAGCATCCACCATTCAAGGAGAACTAGCAATGCCATTCTTTAAGGATATCGATGACTGGAGAGAATGGAATGACAACCGGTACATAGATGATGCAGGTGAACCAGAAGAAGAAAAAGAGGAAGAATCAAATGAAGATGAATAAAGTAATCAAACATAAATTACCAGCTACTCATGAAGAGTGGCTGGATAATCGTCTAAAAGGAATCGGTGGATCGGATGCCGGTTCTGTTCTAGGCATGAACAAATACAAATCGGCTTATGCACTATGGTGTGAAAAGACCGGCCGAATCCATAAGAACATTGACAATGAGCGTATGCGATTTGGTCGAGATGCGGAAGCTTATGTGGCCAGACGTTGGGAAGAAGAAACCGGCAAGAAATGTCGAAAGAGTGGATTCTCATTCCAATCTGTAGATCATCCATTCATGTTGGCCAACGTTGACAGATTGGTTGTTGGAGAAGACGCAGGTCTAGAAATCAAGACCACGTCTGAATACAACAAGGATATATATTCGAAAGGAAATATTCCACCTCAATATTATGCACAGTGTATGCATTACATGGCGGTTACGGGTCTTTCTAAGTGGTATATAGCTATTTATATTCCAGGGGTTGACTTGTACTGCTATGAAGTCCTTAGAAGCGATGATGAAGTCAATGCACTGATCGAGCAGGAGAAAGAGTTCTGGAACTGTGTGGAGAATGACATTGAGCCGCCAATCGATGGTTCGGATTCTACTGCACAAGCAATTAGTGAACTTCACCCGGTTGAAAACGATGAAGATAGCATCGTGGATCTAACTCCATTGCAGCAGGAACTGGATGCATTGAAGATGGTCAAAGATAAAATCAAGGAGCTTCAGAATATTCAGAAAAAGCATGAGAATGAAGTTAAGAACTACTTAGGTGATTCTGGTATCGGAACATCTGACAAGTTCAAAGTTATATGGAAAACATCGGTATCAAATACATTCGATACTAAAGAGTTCAGAAAAAATGAGTCTGAACTTTATGATCAATACTTAACACAGAAGAAAATGAGAAGATTTTTAGTCAAAGAACAGTAGGAGGATAAATACATATGACAACAACAAATCAACAAGGAACGATTGCAAAGAAGCAGTCAAACACTGTGGCCAAAAAGCAATCAAAGACCATCAAGGAGTATATCTCAGTGATGTCAGGAGAAATCGCAAAGGCATTGCCTAGCGTAATGACTCCAGAACGATTCACACGAATCGCATTATCTGCAGTATCTAATAATGCCAAGCTAGCATCATGTACACCACAGTCATTCTTAGCAGCTATGATGAATGCAGCACAACTAGGATTGGAGCCAAATACTCCACTAGGACAAGCCTATTTGATTCCGTATGGTGGAGCTTGTCAGTTCCAGATTGGTTACAAGGGATTGATTGACCTGGCATATCGTTCAGGCGAAGTCAAAATGATTGATGCTCAAGTCGTTTATGAAAACGATGAGTTTGAGTATGAGCTTGGAATGGATCCAGTGCTTAAACATAAACCTGCAAGAACAAATCGAGGTAAGCCGATCTATTATTATGCAACGTTCAAATTAGTGAATGGTGGCCAAGGATTCCAGGTCATGTCGTATGAAGATGTTCTTGATCATGCGAAAAAATATTCAAAATCATTTTCAAGTGGACCATGGAAAACAAACTTTGATGAAATGGCCAAGAAGACAGTTTTGAAGAAGTTGCTTAAATATGCACCATTAAAAACTGAATTCGTTAAGCAAATGAATACAGATGAATCAATCAAGACAACGATTGAAGAAGATATGGCAGATGTTCCAAATGAATTCTTTGATGCAGAATATCAGGAACAACCTGGTGAAGATCCAGTGACCGGAGAAATCAAAGAATAATGCGTTATCAGTTTGTAGTACCAGGAGAACCGGGGTCCAAAGGAAGGCCTCGATTCTCTAATCGTGGTAAGTATGTAAGTGTGCATACACCACCTAAAACAGTTGAATATGAGAATCTAGTACGATTAAGCTTCATGGAACAGTGTGGCACTCCAAGCATGCTGGAAGGGTCCCTGGAAGTGAAGATTTTCGCGTATTTCTCACCACCTAAGAAAGTATCAAAAGTGAAACTAAATAAGATGCTCGCAAATGAAATCCAACCACAAAAGAAGCCAGATTCCGACAACATTGCAAAAGTTGTACTGGACTCTTTAAATAAAGTGGCTTTCGAAGATGATAAGCAAGTATCAGACCTGCATGTCTTCAAGAGATATGCTCAGAAACCATGCGTAATGGTAGTTATAAATGAAATAGAACCAGAAGAAGAATAGAAAGGATTGCATATGTCGGAAATCAAGGATAATAGCAAAGTTTATTATTGGATCAAGTTGAAGACTGATTTTTTCGAAAGTGACGCAATCGATTTTCTTTTATCCCAGGAAGACGGATGTAAATACGTAACTCTATACATAAAATTGTGCACCATGACATCAAACACAGATGGTGTTTTAGCCTCGAAAATTGGCGATATATTAGTTCCATACACTGTCGATAAAATTGCACGTGACACAAAGTTTTTTTCCGCAGACACAGTCAGAGCGGCCCTTGAATTATTCCAAAATTTAAGACTGATTGTAGTGTCTGAGAACAATGTGATGAAGATTGCAAATTATGAATCGATGATTGGATCAGAAACCGGATGGGCGCAAAAAAAGAGATTGTATCGTGAAAATAAGAAGAAAAATCCGTCTGAAAAGAGTCCTAAAAAAGGCTCAAAAAATGCTCGAAAAACGAGCTCAAAAACAGAGAAAAAATCGAAGGACAAAGTAGAGGACATTGTCTCGGACAAAAAAAGGACATTGTCCGATAAGAGATTAGAGTCTAGAGTCAAGAGTCTAGAGTCTAGAAATAAGTCAGTCAGTAGTCAGAAGTTAAATAGTATGGCTGCATCAAAATGTGCAAAAAACGAAAATGTGCAGACTGACTGGAATGACTGTTTTGTTAAACCGTCAATTTCAGAAATCGTGGACTACATCCAAGAGCACAACTTGAACGTAGATGCCAAAAAGTTTTGGAAACACTACGAATCCACCGGATGGAAGACAGGCAACGATCCTATCAGGGACTGGAAAGGACTTTTGAAGAAATGGAGCAAAGCGGAACGTGAAGAAGACAATCCAGGAATCAAAGCGATCCAGCTAGATGAGAAATTCTATGCTAAACCAGTCCAAATGTCAGAAGAGCAGTTGCAAAGCGAATTAGCACAGCTGCAGGAAAAAATCAAAAATGGAGAACTGTGAAAATGAAAACTAAAAAACAAACCGAAAAACAAGAACTCAAATACGCTCCTGGTGATAAAGTCGTTTATCACTGTGCAGGAGTGGACAGAGAAGGACTTATCGCATACGTTGACGATTCAGATAACGTAGCACCATACCGAATCAACGGAATGAATATTCGTGAATCGGATATCGTCGAGAAAGTGGCAAAGCGACGTGACAGACCTGCCGCCAAAAAGCGTGTAGAAGAAAAATTGGAGGTCGTAGTCAATGCAGAGTCTAAGCAGAAACCAGAAGAAGCACCAGTTGTCGAATCTTTCCAGGAAAAAGAACCACTTCAGGAGTTATCGTGCAACGAGGCTCATGAGCAAGAGCAGGAGCCTGAACAAACACTTGTTGAGAAGTATCAAGCTTTCAAGAGCACGATCAACATGGCGGAATTCAACGACCTGGTCGACTTGGTTACTGCAGACACGAAAAAGATGCGTCAGATGATGGCCGAATCTATGCAGGCAATCGCGAATGATTGCGGATTGAAAGCGTGAGTCTATGCAGGATATCAACAGAGTGGTTCTGATTGGTCGCTTAGTACGTGATCCAGAACTCAGAAAAACAACAAACGGAACAAGCGTGTGTTCGTTTACTTTGGCAGTCAATCGAAGACAGAACCAAGATGGAACACAAGATGCTGATTTCATCAACTGCGTTGCATGGAACAAACTGGCCGACAACATCCAACTGTACCAGAAGAAAGGTAATCAGCTAGGCATTGAAGGCCGAATCAATACACGCTCATACGACAACCAACAAGGACAGAAAGTCTATGTCACAGAAGTTATTGCAGAGAACGTACAGTTTTTGACACCTAGAAATGATTTTAACGGGCAAAACGTTCAAGGGGTTACAAATACCTATGGCACTCAAAATTACGCTCAGAATCAATCGTATGGAACTCAGGCAACGAATCACAATCAATCGAATGTGCAGTATGCACAAAGCTTGACTCAACAAGCCAAAGTTGATGCGCTTGAGATTGTACCGGATGATTTGCCTTTCTGATGAAGAATGGCGAAGTTTTAAAGGAGAAAAGACAGCAAGGAGGAAAAGTAATGAAAGACTCAGAACTACGCATGATTGAGACAATGCTAAAGAAACAAGATGAGCTGAATTCGGCCATCATGAAAGAGTTTGGCTTGACTACAATTTCAAAGGAACAGATTGACTTGGCCACACTTGATGAGATTGGTGAATTCACTCATGAACTAAAAGGCGACTGGTGCTGGTGGAAGAAATCTCAGGAACCAGTCAATAGAAATAAAGCCCTGGAAGAGTTGGCAGATGTCTTCCACTTCGTCCTGATCTACGAATTGTTTTATGGGAAAAGAACCTATTTGGATAATCCCGAGTACAATTTAGAAAGTTATCGTGACTATATGCCTATGGTGCAAATGGACATTGGCTTCGGAATAGCAAATGCATTGACACGCATTATTGATCTTGCAGATGGTCGATTGATGTATCTATTGGCACTGAGCGAACACTTAGGATTCTGCCTGGAAGAAGTTTATGCAGCTTATATGAGAAAGAACGCGATCAACATGGAAAGATTGAAGAATGGGTACTGATGGATATGGATATTGAGCTTATAGTCGAGATTGTAATGCTTTTTGGAGTTTATATTGTGGCTGGGATGATAATTTCATATATCGTAAATGATATCAGTTATCTAGCATATGATTATTTTTGGTTAGTAACAATCCTTTATCCGATTATACTTCCAATTTTGCTTTATTTTGAGCTAAAAAGATTTGTGAAAGAATTAAGAAAAAATATAAAGGAGTAAGTTATGTGGATTAGAAGTCAAGATATGACAAGATTATTTATGTCATACGGTATGTGCATAGATGAGTTTGATGGCGAATTTGTAATTTCAGACACTGGTGGATTGGGAAGGTGTGCAACTTATTCAACCAAAGAAAAAGCACTAAAAGTTTTAGATGAAATTAATAGTCTATTGGATGCAACTGAATTTGATGTATCGAATTTGCCAATTGTATTTGAA
>ERZ1034973.1291-NODE-1291-length-14930-cov-281.023731_pt1 | contig 14930 bp, 11 predicted proteins | sample MGYA00520686_ERZ1034973 | MGnify/ENA primary metagenome ERZ1034973 (study PRJEB33766, sample SAMN09781775) | gut metagenome | biome: gut microbiome | host: Homo sapiens | place: Madagascar | study: EMG produced TPA metagenomics assembly of the PRJNA485056 data... | reverse complement strand
ATTTCCCTCCCCGCCAGGTATCCACCATCTTCGAATATCTGGGCGAGCCGGGGGCATAAAGGAAAAAGGGTGTGTCATAAGTCCAGATAATGGCAGCAAGGTCGGGCTGAACCAACGGTCACCGGCCGAAGGGAAAGGTAAAGCCCAAAAGCTCCTAGCCCAGGGCTAGGAGCTTCTGCTCATCGGCTCATTCATACATTATCTGCTCAGCCAAGCCTCCGGATTGAGCTTGGCAGTCTCCTTGCGAAGCTGGAACTGGAGGATGTTTTCAGAGCCAACACTACCCAAAGCCTGACGGGTACTTACCTTCTGACCCTTATGAACGCTGACCGATTTCAGATTACAGTAAACAGAGATGTAGGCACCATGACGGACCAGCACGTTCCACATGCCACCATAACCGAAGACGGCACTCACCTCACCATCGTAGATGCTGCGAGCCACACAACCCGGCTTGCCCTGGATATTGATACCCTTATTGTCGAGCGTTACGCCCTTCAAACCTTCTACATTATACTGACCGAAATGACTCACCACACGGTAACTGCCGCTGATAGGCATCGGCAATCTGCCACGGTTAGCCTCGAATCCACCGCTCAGCATGCGGTCTACCGAACTCAAGGTAGAAGCCTCCTGTGCCTCTTTCCTGGCAGCGGCAATCTCACGGGTACTGCGTTCCGCATCCATCTTCGCCTTCAACTCGGCAGCCTGTCTTTCAGCCTCCGCCTTTCTTGCAGCCTGTTCGGCAGCAGCCTCACGGGCAGCCTGCTCTGCGGCGGCACGCTTGGCAGCCTCGGCAGCAGCACGCGCCCTAGCCTGCGCTTTTGCCTTCGCCTTAGCCTCAGCCTGGGCAGTAGCCTCCTCCTGAGCCTTTCTTGCAGCCTCGGCAGCCAGTCTTGCTTCTTCGGCAGCCTTTCTGCGGGCAGCTTCGGCAGCAGCCTCACGCGCCTTGGCTTCGGCTATACGACGGGCATTCTCTCTGGCAGCAGCCTCGGCAGCAGCTTTCTTGCGAGCCAGTTCCTCGGCACGTTTCTTGGCGGCAGCAGCGGCAGCGGCCTTCTTCTTAGCCTCGGCAGCAGCACGGGCACGAGCCTTGGCTACTTCCTGAGCAATCAAGCGGTCAATCTGTGCGTTGATTGCCGCATCTTTCTGACGCTGGTCGGCAATCACAGCCTGAATGGTCTTCTGCTGTTTCTGCAGTCCCTGCACCATCACCTGCTGCTGGGTCTGCTTGCCTTCCAAAACCGTCTTCTCCTGCTTACCCTTATATAATAAGGTGTTCTTATGTCCCTTTACATGCTGCAACTGCTGGTGCTTCTCGTTCACCTGCTTCTGCTTAGCCTTTACAGCCTCGCCCTGCACCTTCTGATAGGAAGAATACTGGCGGATGAAGGAAAGGCGGCGATACATCTGTGTCAGATTCTTGGCACTGAAGATGAACATCAGCTTGTCCTGAACCGTATGATGACGGCTCATATAGCGCATGGAACGGATATACTTGTTCTTGCGGTCCTGCAACTGTTGCTGAAGCGTTTTCAACTGCGCCTGCAGGATGCCGATATTGCCGTCAATATGATGGATATCCTTCTGGATACCGTCAATCTTCTTCTGGCGCTGGTCTATTTCTCCGTTCAGCGCCATCAGGTCTTCAAGACGTTTCTTCACATCCGCCTTATTTCTCTGCAAAGCCTGCTCCTGCTCTCTGATCTTCTTCTGGATAGAAGCGCGCTGTCCCTGCAAACCTCGGATAGAGGCATTGCTATAGGTTGCAGCCTTGCGCTCTGCTCTGGTTGGCGCAGCCGATTTGGATGTTTTTCTGGCCACATGACTTCTGCTGTTCGTCTTTCTGGCAGGAGTAGCAGCCTTCTTTTTCGCAGTTACGGCAGTCTTTCTCACCGGCTTCTTCTGGGCAGAATGCTTCTGCGCAAAAGGTGCGAGCGAGAAGGTGATTGCCATGATGAATAATAAGATTCGCTTCATTTCTTATATTAAAAACCCATGTTCTATAATTTCAAACTCTTGATGAGCATCTACATACTCAATATCTTGCTGAGCACATCTGTTGGAGAAATCTGCTTGTATTTGCTGGAAATCTCGGTCTGAGTGCTCCATTTGCTGTCGGTCTTCACCTGATTCAATTCCAGACTGATCTTAGCCTCCTGCTTTTTCCTGGTAGCAGTAGTGGTCATCGCCAGATTCAGGGAGGCAGGGAACATCTTGACGCCTACACTCTTGAAGTTGCCATAGTCGACGTGGAGATTGGAGGTGCCGTTCTGCGCACTCTTATAGACTACATCTGCTGCTGTGATACGGCCGGTAGTGCGGTTGGCTGTCCAGGCATAGGTCATATTGCCGTTCCTGAAACTAACCGGCACAGCATCTCCTGCCACATCCAGTCTGGCATCAAACTTCTTCAGGTCTGATTCCTTCACGGTCCTTTCGCCCGGCAGGAGCAGCTGGTTCCAGAAGAGAGCCTGCAGAGAATAGAAGGAGATGCCCTGCTTCTTGAGGAAGTCTACCTGGGTATAATCTGCCTTGATATATTCCTTGTGCAGACGGTCGATGATAAGTACATGGTCGGGAGTAAACTCCAGACGGCCCACCTCTGTACCCAAGATAGGAATAAAGAGCTGGATGCGGATGATTTCATCCTTGCGCATGCTCAGTTTGCCCGGCACAGTAATGTCCTTATCACCAGCCTGGAGAGTAAACGACATGTTGCCTACAATATTCCTGGTGTAAACCTGATTGTCTGAAACCTTCTGTACGAAAGCCAACTTCTTGAGCGTCTCACTCTGACGAGAGTCAGAACCCTTGGTGGCATTCTCTTTCTGATGACTGGCTGATGTGGAGCCAGAACCCTGTACATTCTTGCTGGTTCCGCAAGAACCGAGGAGCAGGATGCTGCAGGCTGCGGCAAGCAGCATCATCTTATTCTTCTTCATTGTATATTTCATCTTTCTTGATTTTTCTACTTTCCGTTTATTTCTTCTTACCTTTTCTAACTGACTTCTGCTTAGCGGCAGGTTTCTGCTTTGGCGCATTACGCTTCTTCAGTTCTTCTCCGGTAATATATTGTCTGTTCTTAATCTTCCATGCCAGCACCTCAGTCTGGTTCTCGCCGGTATAGGCTTTCTTCCAGAAATCTACGGATTCATCGGCCATACCATTCATATAATAGATATCTCCGGCATGTTCAATAACCGTACTGTTATCTGCGGTGGAATCGCGGTTTTTGAGTGCCTGGTCTATATAAGTCTTGGCATCAGCATAGCGTTCTTCCATAAAGAGAATCCAAGCATAGGTATCCAGATAAGTACCGTTGTTCGGCTCTGCCTTGATGGTCTTGTAGCTCATCGACTCAGCCTTATGCAGGTCAACGCCCTTCTCGCTCAGATAGTAGGCATAGTTGTTCAGCGCCATCACGTTATCATCTTTCCATTGCAGACAGGAATCGTAAGCTGCAAAGGCTTCCTGCTCTTCACCTTTCTTATGAAGGATATCTCCGGTTACGGCATAGAGGTCAGAAACCAGGTCAGCCGGCGACTGTGCATTCACCTGCGCCAATCCGAGACGGAACTCACGGAGCGCCTCGTCTTCCTTATCTTTCTGATAATACGCCATTCCACCGAAGTAATAGAACACCATTTCTTCGGGATTATACTCCTGAGCCGCCTTACATTGCTGGGAAACCAGGTCATATTTCTTCTCGTTCCAGAGCATCTGTACGAGTTGCATTCTGGCATTCACGTTATCCGGAGCTATGGTAAGCACCTTTTCGAAGGCACGGCAAACAGAGTCGGCAGGCATCTTCTTCAAACTCATATAAGCAGCTTTCATCTCTGCCACTTCGGCTGACGGATGAGCCACGTTGAGCGCCTTGTCAAACAGCGCAATCACCTTGGTAGAATCGCCACCTTCGCTCTCGTTTTTCTGAATGAAAGAGCGGTACATCATCACCTTGGTCTCCAGATCCGATTTCGGACTCATCAATATCTTATCGAGCATCTGCTCGGCAAGCTGTTCCTGATGGGTAGCATTATAATAGTCGTAAAGCGACATCTGGGCATAGGAGTTGTCAGGCTCTTCCTTCAGCACATCGGTAAAGCACTTGTAGGCTTCCTTCTGGCGGTCGTGTTGTACGAGCCAGTTGCCCAGCATTGTCTTGTACTGCATATCCAGCGGATGCTGGTCTACCAGCGACTTCAGTTCCTGATAGGCAGCCTTCTTGTCGTTCATCAGTTCATAAACTCTCATTTTAGAGAGTGTGAACTGTTCGCTTTCACCTTCTTCCACTTCAAGACGCGAAATGGTTTTGAGTACTGATTTATAATCCTTGTTCTGGGAATAAAGCTGAACCAGGATGCGGAGGGCATCGGTATTATCGTGGTTTTTGGCATACAGATTCTCATAGGCATCGATGGCAAGATCGTAATTCTGACTACCTATATAATATCTGCCCAACTGCTCGGCATAGGTCTGATTCTCCGGATTCAGTTCTATCGCCTTCTGCATATAGGCAAGTGCCAGGGAATCCTGCTTGAGTTGAGAATAGAAAAGCGACTCATAGAAATAGGTTTCAGCCGCCTTCGGGTCAATCTTTCGGGCATGCTCAAAGAGATCGAAAGCTGCCGAATAATTGCCGGCAGCCTGCTGGCGCGCTCCCTCCAGGAAGAAATAGTTGTAGCGCTGGCGGTCGTTCGGAGAGAGATGATCCTCCTGAACCACCGGCTTCTGAACCGGCTGCGCCTTCTTCTTACGGGCAAGCGACGGCATGGCTACCGAACCCAGCAAGACCAGCCCCATTGCCCAACTGATATTTCTAAGATTCATCTTCACGATTCTAATCCTTTCTATTCTATCTTTAATAATCTGTTATTTTACACCCGTATGACCGTATCCACCGGCACCGCGTTCGGTTTCATCGAGCTCATTAACCTCGATGAAATCGCATTGTTCGTGCTTGGCCAGCACCATCTGGGCTATACGCTCGCCATCATTGATAACGAAATCCTCTGTAGAGAAATTGATGAGCAGAACCATGATTTCGCCGCGATAATCGGCATCGATGGTTCCCGGCGTATTCAATACGGTAATGCCATGCTTCAAAGCCAGACCGCTGCGAGGACGGATCTGCGCTTCATAACCTGCAGGCAAAGCCATATAAAGACCGGTTGGCACCAGTCGTCGCTCCATAGGATGAAGCACGATTGCCTCATCGATGTTTGCACGCAAATCCATGCCGGCACTCTGAGGTGTGGCAAACGCAGGTAGAGGCTGATGCCCCTTGTTGATAATCTGTACTTTTATCATGACTTCTTCTTTTTTATCTGTGTCTGAGTTTAATAATCTGCAAAAATAAGCAATTTTGATGGAATAAATGAATTTTTGAGGATAAAAACATGTAATTTATCATATTTTATTTTGATTTGTGCTTACTTTAGTGTATTTTTGCGCTACAGAATCAAGTAATACAATAATATGGAATGGAAACAACTCATATCCAACAAGCGTTTCGGACAAGAGCATAAGCATGCCGAGCGCCATGATGATCGCTCTGAATTCAAGCGCGATTACGACCGTCTTATCTTTTCATCGGCATTCCGCCGCCTGCAGAACAAGACGCAGGTTTTCCCATTGCCGGGCAGCATCTTCGTTCACAACCGCCTCACCCACAGTCTGGAGGTGGCAAGTGTGGGCATGTCGATAGGTAACGACATTTCCCGACATGTCATCCAGAAGCGGCCTGAGCTGAAGGATACGCTCGTCGAGGAGATAGGTACCATCGTAAGTGCAGCCTGTCTGGCACATGATTTGGGCAATCCGCCTTTCGGTCATTCCGGCGAGAAAGCCATCCAGACTTTCTTCTCTGAAGGACCGGGTCAGAAGATAAAATCAATGGTTTCATCGGAGTTTTGGGATGATATTACGCATTTCGAAGGTAACGCAAATGCCTTCAGAATCCTGACCCACCGGTTCAAGGGGCGCCGCCAGGGAGGCTTCGTGATGACCTATTCCATGCTTGCTTCCATCGTGAAATACCCGTTTGCGAGCAGTCTTGCCGGGAATCACGGCAAATTCGGCTTCTTTGCTTCAGAAGCGGAATCTTACAGAAAAATTGCCGATGAATTGGGCATTTTTTGCAAATCTGCATCAGGGGAACCTCTCAAATACGCCCGCCATCCACTTGTATATATGGTAGAAGCTGCCGACGACATCTGCTACGAAATCATGGACATCGAAGACTCCCATAAGCTCAAGATTCTTTCCTTTGCCGAGACCGAGCACTTGCTGCTGAGTTTCTTCGATGAAGATATCCAGCAGAAGATACGCCAGCGCATCATCGACGAAGAACTGACTGACGAAAACGAGAAAGTGGTTTACATGAGAGCCAGCGTCATCGGCAAACTGGAGAACGAATGTGTGACAGCCTTTCTGGCGCACGAGGAGGAAATCCTTGCCGGAACTTTCGAGGGCTGTCTCATCGACCATATTTCCGAGCGCCAGAAAAAGGCATACAAGGAATGTGAAAAGATCTCCTACTCTAAGATTTACCAAAGCAAGCCGGTACTCGACATAGAACTTTCGGGTTATAAAATCATGGCAACTCTGATGGAGGTTTTCATCGAGGCAGCCGTCAACCCATCGCGTTTCTACTCCAAACAGCTCTTGCGCAGGGTAAGCAGCCAGTATGATATAGAGAACGAGAATCTGGAGGAGCGCATCATGGCGGTAATTGATTATATCAGCGGCATGACCGACATCTATGCGCTCGACATCTATCAGAAAATCAACGGAATCAGTCTGCCTATTGTATAAGGGAAAATGTAAGGGATAAAACAGATCTTAAACTAAAAAATAACACGGACAATTTGAATTTGTCCGTGTTATTTTTCTTTTTATTTATTCATCCACCTGCTCATAATAATAAGAATAGTCTATGCCCTTCATGAAGACCTCACGGTCTTCAATTTGATCTGTTAAAGCATTGGAAATAAGCTGTTTGATGCTACTACTATCAACAACACTTTGTGTCATCGCAGCCAAATAATCGTTCTTGTCAATAAGGCTCCAATCCACGCATTTTTTCAGCCTGCGCTTCAATATCAAGTCAAGCCAAATGCGCGTAGCTCTGCCATTTCCCTCACGGAAAGGATGAGCAATGTTCATTTCTACGTATTTGTCGATGATTTCATCCAGCGTACTTTCCGGCATCTGTTCGATTCCAGCAAGTGTTTGTGGAAGATACTGCGCCATGGCAAATTGGAAACCGCCCTTTGCAATGTTCATAGTTCGGATCTGTCCCGCAAAATCGTATAGACCACCAAAGAGGAAAGCATGAATCTGCTGCAAACCTTTGACAGAACCTTCAGTAATGGAATTAATCAGTTCACTCTCAAAAAGAGTGTATGCTTTCTTGCGGCTCTGGCCATCAATGGTATTATCGCTATAGGTAAACCAATCCAGAAAGTCGGCAGCTTTATTGTTAGGAAAGTTCCTGGCTAGCAACATAATACCTTCGTTGTCGAGGACATCGGTCAAACGCAGTTTGCCGTCAGGAGCTTGTAATTTCAACTGGTTAGTAGCACTAACCAGTTCATTATTTTCCTTCTTCAGTTTATTTTTCAGATACTTCCAGTAATTACGGTTCTTGCTATAATCGTCCTGCTCGTTCAATACGCCGATAATATCCAGCACAGAGAACCACCACTTGTTGTATTCCCCGTCCCAAACCGCTCTTACTTCCCGGTCTTTATAAAATCTGATTGATAATTTTCTGTCCATATTGCAATTCATTTTAAAGACACCCCGTATAACGGCATGTTGGTGATATATCTTTACACTTTCTGACACATAAAACCTGCGCAAAGATACACTTTTCGACACATAAAACCAAAATTCCGCTGCCTTTTCCGAGATTCATTAAGACTATTTAACCGAGGCAAGCAGTTTTTACAGAAAACAAAAATCCCATGTTTCTATTGCCAATAAGCAATAAGAACATGGGATTCTGCGGTATAGTCTAGATACCTTTTTCCTTATATATTACTTTATTGGCTCCGCTCGTAATCTTCAGAGCCTCAGGATGTTCCTTAATAAAACTGTTGATATGGCGAACTCGCTTCTCTTCGAGAATCTCATCGATGGCGATGAGGATACCGGTCTCCTCTACATCACCAAAACCATAGTTGATGGCGGTACCGAAAAGCTTCATCGTAGGACTCAAACTCATGTAGGCATTAACAAGAGGAGGAATATTATAACCCAACTTGCGAACTTCACGGTTCAGGATACGATAGTCTGCCTTGAAGTCATCTTCTGTAAAGATAGCAGCCAAATCACTCTCCGGAGTATCCAATTTCAGCGGTTTCATCGGGATTACGAGGTTCTCCTTGTCATCAAAATGCTTCTTGAGGAAATAGAGAATCATGTCGCGGCCACGACGGATGTAAGACGGATACATCGTCATCTTGCCGAAGAAATATTTTACTTCCGGATAGAGAACCGTCAAAGCGCCCAAACCATCCCAGAGATTGTCAAGAGCAAAGATGCTCTTGGTGTTGGTACGTACATTCTGATATTCGAGCGAAACGAAGGAACGGCCCAACTCTACGGTATAAGGCATATACTCCTTGAGGAACTTGTCGGAGAAATGGAACATGTGGCTGGTTGCCAGCTTAGGCTGTCCCTTCTCATCGAGCAGCCAGTCCTTACCCAGGAGATAACGGTAACCGCCGATAATCTCATCGGCTTCAGGGTTCCAGACAATCAGCTGCTTGTAACAGTTGTCACCAAAGTCGAACTCATCAAGATCCATAGATTTGCCCGTTCCGCCTCCCGCCTCACGGAAAGCGATTTCACGAAGTCGACCAATCTCTTTCAGCACATTAGGCGAATCATTTGCCGTAACGATGTAAATCTCGTTATGGCTCTTATTGGTCATTCTCAGTTGTTTGTCGGGTGTAAGCTCGCTCTTCAGGAGCTCACGGTCAATCGGTTGGATGATTTCTTCTTCCATATTACTCTTCTTATATGCTATGATTCTACGATTTCGTTAATATAAAACAATTCTTCCGGGTTTTGCAAACCATTAAAGTTCATAAACCCTGTCTTCAACATACTGCGCCCACCCTGTAGCCGACTTGCTCTTATCAAAAGTCTGCCAAGGAATCGGCTTGCCGATGGAGATGCGGAAATGCTTGCCCACATTCCTGTACATCTCGTCAACCAGGAACAGCATGGCGAGATTGAACGGCAGATACTTGTCGCTAAATCGGGCGATGCGGTAGAAACGCTCAGAGTTGCGTCCTCCGAAATGGATAGGCACCACATCGCGCTGATATTCTACACTCTTAGAGATAAACGTTTTCTTCCAAGGCAGGTCGTGAATAGTTCCATCCTTGCGCTTGCGGCTGTTCAAGCCTGCCGGAAACATCAGCATGTGGTTATCACTCTTGAAGCCCGCCTCCACCATACGTGGGAAATCGCGACTCTGGCGACCCGTCTTGTTGATGCCGATACTTACAGGTTTCAAACCCGGCAAGTTGAGCAGAAGATCATTCACCAGATAGCGGAACTTGCCATCATAGTGCTTGCCGATGATGGAACCGAGACATACGCCGTCCTGTCCGCCCAGAGGATGATTGGAAACAAAGGTATAGAGTTTGCCGTCGTTCTTGTCAGGCAGGTTTTCCAAGCCTACGATTTCAACATCCATCTTCAGATAGCGCACACATTCGGTGAGCCATTCCGTACCCGAAAGGCCACGGCTTTCCCACAAGAACCTGTTCACCTCATCCTCGTGAATAATCTTCTTGAGCCAGGAAACCAGGAAACGCGGTACGAATTTCACCTTGCTTCCCATCTTGCTCTTCAGTATCTTATCTATGTCTATCGTTTTCTCTATTGATTCACTCATGTTTGCTAAAACTTATATAAGTAAGTGCAAAAGTAACTCAACTTTTTCAAATACGTGCCATTTTTTCCAAAAAAATAGCAAAAAAGCGAAAATTTATTAGTTTTTTAAAACTATCACGACAAATATAGCCCATTTTGCACATATTTTCGCAAAAACTTCACACTTGATGAGAACAAAAAGGCGATGCCCTAAACAGGAAGGAGAAGTTGACCAAAAACAACTTTTTCATTAAGTTTTATAAATTTTGTGGGAAAATGTAAGGCTATATGGAGATTTTTATGTACCTTTGAACCCAAATTTATACATTAATAAGTACGCACGCAATATTATAATGCGATAAGACAGCAAAAAGATATATGATAAAGACAGCAGAAACATATCACGTACCGGTGCTCCTCAAGGAGAGCGTTGACGGGTTGAACATACAGCCAGGAGGTATCTATGTAGACGTAACCTTCGGTGGCGGCGGACACTCCAGAGAGATCCTGTCGCGCCTGACGGAGGGAGCGCACCTGTACAGCTTCGACCAGGACGCCGATGCTGAGCGCAACGTGGTGGCAAACGAGAACTTCACCTTCGTATGCTCCAACTTCAGATTCCTGAAAAACTGGATGCGCTACTATGGGGTAGACGGTCTCGACGGACTGTTAGCCGACCTGGGCGTATCGAGCCATCACTTCGATGACGAGACCCGCGGTTTCTCCTTCCGTTTCGACTCCCCACTCGACATGCGCATGAACAAGCGTGCGGGCAAGACTGCTGCCGACATCGTAAACGAATATGACGAAGGTGCCCTTGCCGACATCTTCTACCTATACGGTGAGCTGAAGAACTCGCGCCGCATCGCCTCGGCACTCGTCAAGGCAAGAGCCGAGAAGCCCATCCTCACCACCAAAGACTTCATGGCAGCCGTAGAGCCCCTCTTCAAGCGGGAACGCGAGAAGAAAGACATGGCAAAGCTCTTCCAGGCGCTGCGCATAGAAGTGAACCACGAGATGGACGCCCTGAAAGAGATGCTCCGCTCAGCCACGGAACTTCTGAAACCGGGAGGCCGACTCAGCGTCATCACCTATCACTCGCTGGAAGACAGAATCGTAAAGAACATGATGAAAGCGGGTAATGCAGAAGGCAAGATAGAGCAGGACTTCTTCGGAAGAATAGAAGCCCCTTTCAAACTCGTGAACAACAAGGTGATCGTTCCCGATGCCGACGAGCAGGAAAGAAACCCTAGGAGCAGAAGCGCCAAACTAAGAATAGCAGAAAAGAAATGACAAACGATAAAGACATAAACATCAGTAAGAAGCCTATAGCCGAAGAAAAGGCACAGGCATCACAGGAACCGCCGAAGCAGGAAACTCCGCAGCAGGAGCCACAGCAGCAGGAGGCTCCACAGGCTTCGCTCAAGGAAGTGATTGCCAAGCAAGCCATTGAGGAAGAGGCTTCAGGATCATCGAGCTTTACGCTGCGAAAGATTCTGGGTGGAGACATTCTTACCGCACAAATCATACGCCGGCAGATATGGCTCGTTATCCTCATCGTGTTTTTTGTCATTATCTACATATCCAACCGATACAATATCCAGAACGATATCATCGAGTTGGACAAACTGCAGAAAGAACTGCAAGACACAAAATATAAAGCGCTGTCTACAAGCAGCCAGATAACAGAGAAGAGTCGTGAAAGTAATGTGCTCGACATGCTGAAAAACAACAAAGACAGCGTGCTGCACATCGCTACCCAACCTCCATATATCATAAACGTACCCGAAGAATGAGCAGCAAATTTGATCACAAGAAAGTAATGCCCCGCTACAGCGCCATCGCCATCATCATGACGATTTTCGCCATAGCCGTAGTGGGTAAAGCGCTCTACATCATGACCGCCAAGCATGATTACTGGATGAAGGTGGCAGAACGGCAGAAGAAGGATTCCGTGACCGTAAAGCCAAACCGAGGCAACATCTTGAGCTGCACAGGACAGCTGATGGCAAGTTCGCTGCCGGAGTTTAAGGTTTTCATGGACTTCAAGGCGCTGAAAGATGCAGAAAACGACTCGCTGTGGGATGCCAAGCAAGACTCCATCTGTCTTTGCCTGCACCAGATATTCCCGAACCTGAGCGAGGCAGATTTCAAGAAGCACCTCACCGAAGGTCGCGCCAAGATGAGCCGCCACTGGCCGGTTTACCCGAAGCGTGTAGACTATAACACCTTCACCGAGATAAAGGACATTCCTGTATTCCGCCTGAAACCCTACCAGAGCGGTTTCCACTGGGAAGAATATAATGCCCGAACCAGAACTTACGGTTCGCTGGCAGGCCGTACCATCGGAGCCATGTATGGCGCCAAGGATACCGCCCGCTTCGGTCTGGAGCTGAGTTACGACTCCATCCTGCGAGGTACCAATGGTATCGTGCACCGCCGCAAGGTGCGCAACAAGTTCCTCGACATTACCGATACCCCTCCTATTGACGGAGCCGATATCGTGACCACCATCGATGTGAGCATGCAAGACCTTGCCGAACGCTCACTCATCGACGAGCTGAAGGAAATCAACGCCAATGTGGGTGTAGCCATCGTGATGGATGTACCTACGGGCGACATCAAGGCCATCGTAAACATGGAGAAATGTTTCGACGGCGAATACAGAGAAATCCACAACCATGCCGTGAGCGACCTTCTGGAGCCAGGTTCGGTGTTCAAGCCAGCCTCTATCCTCGTAGCGCTGGATGACGGAGTGGTAGACACGACCTATCACGTAGAAACCGGTGGCGGTATATGGCCGATGTACGGCAGAGAAATGAAAGACCACAACTGGCGAAAAGGCGGATATGGAATGCTGACCCTCGCACAGACCCTGTGGTACAGTTCGAACATCGGCGTGAGCCGCATCATAGACGACCATTACCGCAACAACCCGGAGAAATTCGTAAAGGGTATCTACCGTACCGGTCTGCACGACGACCTGAAGATTCCACTGGTGGGAGCAACACCAGCCAGAATCCGCATGCCGCACAGAAACAAGAACGGACAGTATGACAACTGGGCAAAGACCAGTTTGCCATGGATGAGTATCGGATATGAGACCCAGATACCGCCTATCTCTACCCTCACCTTCTACAACACCATCGCCAACAACGGCAAGATGATGCGACCAAGATTCGTGAGCAAGGTAATGAAGAACGGAGAAACCATCATGGAATTTCCTCCTGAAGTGATGCGCCAGCAGATAGCCAAGGAGAAGAGCATCAAGGAACTGCAAACCATCCTGGAACAGGTGGTAAGCTTGGGACTGGGAAAGAAAGCCGGTTCGCCTAACTTCAAAGTGGCAGGAAAGACCGGTACAGCCCAGATTTCAAAAGGTGCCGGTGGATATAAGAGTGGCGGAACCAGCTATCTCATCAGTTTCGCAGGCTACTTCCCTGCCGATGCACCACGCTACAGCTGTATCGTCTGCATACAGAAATCCGGTTTGCCTGCTTCGGGCGGTACGATGTGCGGTAAGGTGTTCCATGAGATTTCAGAAGGCATCATGGCGCAGAGTCTGAAAGTTGACGTAAAGGATGCCCGCGACTCAGCATCCGTCTTCGTTCCTGACGTAAAGGCAGGCAATATCCTTGCTGCCAACTATGTGCTCAGCCACCTCGGCATCAAGACCAATGCCAACTGGAGTGGCAGCTATGCCGACGGCAACCCTATCTGGGGCAAGGCGGAGCGCGTGGATAACCACAGCATCAAGCTCATCAGGGAGAAGCAATACGGCAAGAGCATCGTACCTGACATTACCGGAATGGGAGCCCGAGACGCTATCTACAATATGGAGAGCCGGGGCATCAAAACCCAGATTATAGGTAGAGGAAAGGTAGTAAAGCAGAGTCTGGTGCCGGGAACGGTCATCAAGAAAGGTGCCGTATGCAGCATTGTGCTCGAATAAAACTCAGAAACAGTTATCTGAAACCCTATATATAATAAGGTGTAGATAAAAAATATATAGAATATAAAACAGAAACAGGATATGAAGTTACAAGAATTACTCAAAAACATCGAGCCGGTTCAGATAATCGGCGATGCTGATGTAGAGGTTACGGGAGTAAACATCGACTCTCGCAAGATTAAGGAAGGTCATCTCTTCGTTGCCATGAAGGGAACGCAGGTTGACGGTCACAAGTTTATTCCAAAGGCATTGGAACTGGGCGCAAAGTCGGTTTTGTGCGAAGACATGCCTGAAGAGAAAGTTGAGGGCGTAACTTACATTCAGGTCGCTTCGACCGAGGATGCTGTCGGCAAGGTAGCAACCCTCTTCTACGGCGACCCTTCAAGAAAGCTCAAACTGGTAGGCGTAACAGGTACCAATGGTAAGACCACCATTGCCACCTTATTATATAATATGTTCCGCAAGTTCGGCCATAAGTGTGGCTTGCTCTCTACCGTCTGCAACTACATTGAGGACGAGGCTATCCCTGCAGACCATACCACCCCAGACCCTATCGAGCTGAACATGCTCCTGGGCAAGATGGTAGAGGCTGGCTGCGAGTATGCCTTCATGGAGTGCTCTTCTCACGCCATCGCACAGAAGCGTATCGGAGGCCTACAGTTTGCCGGAGGCTTGTTCACCAACCTCACCCGCGACCATCTCGATTATCACAAGACATTCGAGAACTACCGTAACGCCAAGAAGGCTTTCTTCGACGGACTGCCTAAGACTGCCTTTGCCATTACCAATGCCGACGACAAGAACGGCATGATTATGGTACAGAACACCAAGGCTACCGTGAAAACCTACTCTACCCGCAGCATGGCAGACTTCAGAGCCAGAATCCTGGAGTGTCACTTCGGCGGCATGTATCTGGAGATTGACGGCAGAGAAGTGGGCGTACAGTTCATCGGTAAGTTCAACGTGAGCAACCTGCTCGCCGTATATGGTGCAGCCATTATGCTCGGCAAGAAGCCAGAGGATGTACTCGTAGTGATGAGTACCCTTCACAGCGTAAGCGGAAGACTGGAACCAATCCAGT
>ERZ1034973.1284-NODE-1284-length-14982-cov-37.793261_pt1 | contig 14982 bp, 12 predicted proteins | sample MGYA00520686_ERZ1034973 | MGnify/ENA primary metagenome ERZ1034973 (study PRJEB33766, sample SAMN09781775) | gut metagenome | biome: gut microbiome | host: Homo sapiens | place: Madagascar | study: EMG produced TPA metagenomics assembly of the PRJNA485056 data... | reverse complement strand
TCCCTAAGGAGGCTGATGAGCTCTTCTCTCAGGCAGAGAAGATGGCTAAGCTCCGTTACCAGACTTACGTTCGTAAGAGCCAGGAGGACTGGAGCGAGCAGATCTAATCAAAGAATATTTTAGATTCTAACATAATGAGCCTTGGTTGCTATTTTGGCAACCAAGGCTTTTTTTATTCCACAGGATACAATAAAGCAAAGACCTTGCTTTAAGCAAAAATTAGAAGAGTGAGAGTATTAAAATTAATCTATACTCTCACCCTTCTAATTTTTCCTTTATTTTACTATCTAATCAGCCTTGGTAATATATCAATATCACTTAAAAAACGACAATGACAAATTTAAAGATGCTCATAATATAATCTAATCTTCCTTGCCATCATTCTTCTTCGACTTATTAAGAAGTTATCATAATTTGTATAATCCATTGAAACGATCTCAGCAGGTATGCAATTATCTTCCATATTTTTATGAAGTATGTCCACATCTGTAATATTCCCATAAAGAGAAACACCTGTACTACAAGCGTCAACTGCATTCTTAAAATAAACACATGGAGCGTCGTTTGAAATTGCTTTATTTACTTGAGTATCGAGATAGGTAAAATTTGCAATTTGATTGTATTGTCTCTTGTCATTATATCCACTTTTACGCAAATATTGCTTAGGGAAAATATGATGAACATCACCCATCAAAGTTATTAAATAACCTACTTTCGTACCATTGCTAAACAACGCATTGTCACCAAAATAAATCTGAGCAGCCAAAAAGACATTAAAGAATGGACTATTTGCAACAGGTGTTTCAAGACTTTGCACCAAACGAACATTCCAAAAAGTTTCAGAAAGATTTGCCTCTTCTACTTCATGGAAAAAAGATAAAAAGCCTTTTTCACGGATTCGTTTTATATCAAAATCCATCTGACTTTCAGGAGATCCAATATAACGACTAGTTAAAGTTGCCATTACAAACCATTTGGCCACATAATGTTTAATTTGTGTCTTATCTATAGTAGTATCACTGTTCAAAAAGAGGTATAATGTATAGGCAAAATCAAGAGTCATCTGAGAGTTTATCAACTTACTCGAAACGAAACCAGCAGCTTTTATTCCTAAGATAAAATTTGAAAATGTGTATTGGTTCATAAAGTCAACCACACCATCACTTAGCTTTTTAAATGATTCTTCTGCTATTACCTCTTTATACTCACGAGTTTCAAAGTCACGACCTCCTAAAAGGCTTACAAGATCTTTCAGTTTTGCACGTCCAAACTTGTACATAAATGCTATTCGCAATATATCATTATAATCTGGATCAAAAATTGATTCTCTATCATCTCGCAACCATTTTAATTTTTCTGCATACTTTGATTTCATAAAAGCAGCATCCTTGGTCATATCAGAATACCAATCTGGCTCAACAGCCAAATGAGAAAAATAATCGATTGCCTTGCGCAAAGCATTTCCTTCATACTCTGTATTAGCCGCAATCTTGGACATAGCAAAGTCTGCCTGGTTAAGTTTTGCCCCCTGACTATTAATTCGAATAAAGATTTCAGTCACCTCATCGATATTCAAATCTTTATCTAATGAGATTACCCCAATCTGGCGATTTTTTATATCTAAAAGACGCATCAAAACTTTGTTCATTTGAGACCCATTTATACCTGGATTTATTTTGCAATACTCATTGACAAATCCCCACTGATCAAAATCAGGCTTAAAGATTTCAGCGATATCCGCTATCCATTTTTTATCTTTTAAAATAGCGTTATCCTGCACTTTAAAAATTTCCTCATCTTCACCTGTAGCTTGAGGATTAAATGATATTTTTATTCTACGTTTTTTAAAATCACCACCTATTACTTCCATCCCCACAATAGACGTCATTAACGCTGTAACACGTTGCTGTCCATCAATCATAATTTTCTTGCCCGCTGATTGGGAACCATCCTTCAGTTTCATGTCTGGACTCTGAGAAATAATCAAATATCCAGTAGGATAGCCCATATAAAGAGAATCTATTAGATCTCTAACTTGACGAGGTTTCCACACAAACGGACGTTGAATTTCAGGTATAGCAATTTCACCAGATTTAATATAGCCTAAAATCTGCTCTAAAGAAACATTTGATGCATTATACTTTTCTGTCATTTTTTCAATAATTTAATACTATATTTAAATTGGAGTAGTATCTATAAACATAAACCTATAGAACCTTTCCCGTTTCTATCTCATTCTCCAAATACGAGAAAACATATACTGCACCCTCATAATAAAGGCCACAGGCTGGATCACACAGACGTTTGTAGGTTTCTGAAGAATACAGCTCATCAAGGGCTTTCTTCATATCCCACCCATATTTCTGCATGATCAGTTCAACCAATTCTGTTGAGAGGCATTCTATCTGAAATTGTATGTCTTCGTTCATAATCAAATCTTTCTTAAATAACTAATTGCCAAATCCGTACCAAAGAAGTACTGAATAGCAGGTTTGTTAAACTCCAATTCCTTTATCATGTGCTCTATGCTGATATAACCTTGCATAAAGCGGCGCATCTGCAAGCCAACGGTATCATTTGCAATTGGTCCAACGACAATATCATACGAGTGAGCAGGTTTGTCACTTACGTTTTTTCTATTCTTCAAGATGAACTCTGCCCATTCTACAGAATAACCTTCAAAGACTTTTATTGACAATGGGGAGTGCCCTGTTTTAATCAGGCTATCATCGAACAAATATGTATTGAGTATTGGTTCACCTTCTTTCAACCTCTGAGTTGTTCGCACCGCCATTTCCATAGCTTGTATTTTGTTAGGGTTCAGATAGAATCCGCATCCAAAGTCTTTTCCTCTTTTCGAACGTGCCAAATCAATCTTGTCTATTAAGACATTACTTCCATGATATAACTTTAGCATGATAATCGCCCTCCATTCTTTTGGCATAATACAGCCATATCCTCCACAGCATCCTCTATAGAGAGTGTATGCTCTGCAGGATAGCATTCTATCAAGAAGTCTATGCCTTGAAATCTTCGCAAATAGGCATAAGACTGCGAAAGTGTAAGGTGAAAACGATTAGCAAAGGCACCCACACAGCAATTTACGTATTCTATGATGTTATGTGTCAAGTCCATATTACCTCTTTTTCTTGCAAATATACACCAAGATTTCGACAACACCAAATTTTCGGAGGCTTTTCTTTAAGAAATACAAAAAAATTAAGAGGAAAGACAAAAATCTCATTAGATATTTGCTCGTTCTGAGATTTTTTCATGCCCTTTGCCTTCGCAAACGAGGACGGGCTGAAAGCCCAAAAGCTCTTAGCCCAGAGCGCCGCCCTGAGCTAGGAGCTTCTGCCCTTTACCTTTCCCTACGGCCGGTGACCGTTGGTTCGGGGCGTATGGGATGTGACTTGTGACACACCCTCCTGTTTTTACGGCAAAAAGTTATGCCACACTCTCTATCTATAGGATGGTTATCCAGATACTTTCGTCTCGGTCGCGCGCCGCTGTCATGGCGTTGATAAGCCGCTGCAGCCAGATACGGGAGTTCACCACCATGCCCTCGAACTTGTTCTCCCCAACGAGGATGCAGCCTTGCGTATCGTCAGGATAATTGCCTGCATGGATGCGGATGCCCTCGAAATTCGGCACACCCACCAGCAATGGCAGCCAACGCTTGAATCTTGGCGAATACGATATGACCACGGGATAAGTACCCTCAGGAATGGCAGTATGGCCAGGTACCTTACGAGCCTTCACGCCGCTCTTGCGGCTATAGCGGGCATCCACTTCCTCTGGTTTTAGCTTGATACCCAACAGATTACGCCATGTAGGCTCCATAGTATCGCAGAGATATGTATCTTTGGACAACAGCTGGCTGTCAAAGGTATGAATCAATTTGCACTTGTCGTCTTTCTTCTTGCCGGGCAGCGAGTTACGAATTACACTACTATCAGTCAGCAGATAGAGTCTGCCGATGGTATAAGTTCCCTTTTTAGCTATACGCTTTAATACTATTTCCATTTGTTTGAATGTTAAGTGTTAAACTATTTTACGTTGAAACCTCTCAGGTCGAGTCCGTCAGAACGGAATAATAGCTTTTTAAAACTGAATAACTGAATACTGAACACCTTTCCGACCTGCTTTCCGTCAGCTCCGTCGGCATTAACTCCCTTCGGAGGAATTTTCTCGATATAATGGCGGTTCGCCCAGTTTCTCAGCATCGTCGCCGTACCCTTCTTGCCGAAGTCGTTCTGTAGGCGCAGCATCTCAGCCTGCGCATAAGTGAAGGTGTCAGGCAATAGCTGCAGCAGGTTGGTAGGTCCTCGCTTGCTCGATTTCTCTCCTACCTCATTAGCCTTGGCTATGCTTGCGCCAAAGAAAATCATCTTGCACCACAGGTCGTAACTCTCGCTCCATCTGATGAACTCTTCTATTTCGGGTTCCCATTTGCAGCCGTTTGCCACGTACAGCACGCAAGCCTTGAGGAAGGCTATTACGTTGCCACGGAAGGAGAGATTCTCAAACACCCTGTTTTGCGACATACGCGAAAAGTCGGCGTTCTCTTCCTTCAACTTTTCTGCCAGGGCGGAAGCCTCAGCGCAGTCTATCCTACCCGACGCCTTGCACAGATTCTCTATGTACGGTCTGAGCGCCTCTCTGAAGGCATCGTCGTATTCGCCATATACAGGCATTTCGGCACCGATTTCCCGCTCCGGGATGGTACAGAAGTTGATGCGGCTGATAGGTCCGTCGGTAAGCACCTTCGAGAAATATCGCTGCCCCAGCTGGACGGTGGTCGATGCATTCCAGTTGAACCGGATGGTGACGCGCTCGGTGATACTCGATGTACCCACGCGCGTCTGGCCATACTGGTTGCCCGGATCAAAGGCAAGGCACATAATCTTGAACTGCTGGTTGCCCTGTCCCTTGAGGGCATCGAACTGGTCTATCTCGTTGAGCGTTGTATAGAGGAAATGCTCCTGAGCCTCAGCCGTGCGCATAACGAAGGCAGGATTGGTCATATCGGCGTCTATCTCCTGAATGATGAGGTTTTCCGGGCGCTTACGCTTATCCTTGTTGGCGCCCTTTCGTGTCACCTCTTCTTTCCATTCCTTCTCCCGTTTCAGGTTCTCACGGTCGCGCTGTCTGATGTCCTCCATAATCATGTTGATGGGCATCTGCACACAGTTCTTACCTGCGCCCGTACCCGCCAGCAGACAGCACATCAGGGTAGCCTCGTGCTCCACGTTGTCAATATACTTGAAGGTGGTCTTACAGAGGTGTGTAGCAAGTGGCGGGAAGATGGCGTGTGCCACGGCTGGCTTGTAGACGTCCGGGGTCTTTGATAACAGCAGCTCCACGAGTTTGGGAAGATGTTCGGGCATCGGAGGCGGAGCTAATTTATCATCTTCCGCATTGGAATCCGTACCGCCCTCGGAACTCTCGGTTTTTAACGATACGGCATCCTTCTGGGATGACTTCTCTGCCTGAGCATTGATGCGGATTACAGCTTGCGACATCGGCTTCGAACTGTCACCATATTTCGCATAGAAGTCGTGGATGAGCTGCTGGCAGTCACGTTCCTGCGAGAAGGCAGGCATCTTCTGCGCCACCACCGCCTTCAGTTCGTCTTCGGGCATCACTCTCGATGCGCCTGCGCTCATAATCGCCAGGAGCGATGAGTGACGGGAACCTGGGGTGTTGATGTCTACGTCCTTCAGACCTGCCGCATTGCGGAAGAGGTCGAAGGCTGCTAGGTTCTTGCCGGTTGCCACTGTGCCAGCATCCTGATGAGCTCCAGCAGGGCTGAGATAAGCAGCATGAGCAGCATTGCTATCACAAGGTTGGGCAGGCTGAATAGCAGAGCCAGCAGAAACAGCGTGATGGCTGTCAGAGCCCGAAAGTCGATGGTCTTGAACATTTTGTTGAGTGTTGAGTTTTGAATGTTGAATGTTGAGTGGTTTTGGCTGGGTGCCTTGCTGGATTCGCCCGTCGATAGTGAGCCCACGGTCCAGATAGGCTTGTCTGCGCTTCTTCAGTTCTTCCTGTGGCAGCACCTCGTACCAATGGGGCGAGCGATAGATTTCCGACTCCTTGTCGGTGATGAAGAGCATGCGTTCTGGCGTGATGCAACTCTCGTCGTAGGGCACGCCCAGCGCCTCGCAATAGGCTCGCTGCGTCTCCTCGATAGTCATGCCGACGGGCATGCGGATGTCGATGTGCAACTTCTTGCGGGCTGAGTACTCCAGGTGCAGCAGGGCTCCGTTCCAGATGGTGTCGCTGCAGTTCAGCTCTCGTGCCTTCTCTATCGCCTTATCCACATATTCCTTGTCGTCCACATCGATGGTGGTCTGGAAGAGGAAGCTTTCGGGCACGGCGTTCTTCTGCGAACGCCTGTTGTCTCGGAACTGGTAGTAGTGAGCGCAGCGGAAGGGCAGCTGCTTCTTCAGTTCATCGTTACCCCCACGGATGGCAGCTACCAGGTCTGCCATCCAGGGATAAGCGATGGTCTTGTCGTAGACCGAGAGTGGCTGGGAGCTTACGCTCCCCTTATTGCCATTCTTGTACGGATTATATGCTATAATATGTTCCATCGTTCTTGAATGTTGAATGGTGAATTTAATGTTGAATGTTGAGTGTTGAATGTTGAATTTTATGTTGAGTGTTGAATTGCCTAACGGTCGCAAGGGCGCTAGCCTAATTCAACATTCAACACTCAACATTCAACATTATCTTTGAATCCGGCAATCAGTTCCTTGTGCTCTACCTTGAGGTAGCGCAGCATGTCCTGCTTGTCCAGGTCACGGCTGAAGGTATAGTTCACCTGCACCGTGCGCTTGGTGGTGCGCACCACGGCATGCTTGGTCTTGAAGATTTCCTCGAAGAGCTTCTCGCCCGTACGCTCGTAAGGCTTGAAGTCGAACTCATCGCCTCCCCTCTCGCCAGAGCATACCATCCTGCCCGGTATCACCTTAGGCTGTTCGCAGATAACCTCAGTATCGTTCCATGGCGCCTTGCGGAAGGCGATGGTACCGTTTTCCTCACTGATGATGACTCCGTCCACCTTCTGGGCGTTGAGGAGCTGCTTCTTTGCTGCTTGTTTCATGATCGTAATAACTTGTTTAAAAGATGAATAATGTTAGTTGATTCGCACATCGTTGATATACAGGCCGTCGGCAGCATATCGGATGTCCATCGGCTTTTTCAGAGGGTCATAACAGATTCTTTTCATCATGACACATTCATGACACCAACATCTGTCCTCGTCCTCCATCACAGGCTGGATAAAATCCTTGACCCACTTGTAAAACAACTTACGCTCCGGATCTTTCGAACAGCCTATCGTCATATCTTTCACCACCTGAGAGTCAACGAATATCATATTTCTCCAAGCTATTCTACTTTTTTGCACCACCTTGTCAGCATTGCCAAAGAATTCACCGAAAAACAAACGATGTGTAAAATCCTTCGGCACCTTTTTTGTATGCACTTCCACATACATTTCTACCACTTTCCCCTCCGTATCGGCTAATACCGGGAACAATGTATCTCTGCCGATATCAGTGATGGCAACCAGGTCTTCGAGGCAAAAGAACAACCCTCCGTCGATGTTCACCACTCTCAATCCGCCATACTGCGGATGAAAAAACACATAAGCATTTTCTGCCATATCAATATATCATATTAAAGGGTTGGGCTGCGAGTTATTCGCCAGATTTCAGTTTCAGGAACGGTACCGGATTCCTATAAACAAAAAACGCCCGCAACCAGACTTTACTTGTCTGATTACGGGTGCAAAGATAGGGTTTATTTGGGAAGCCTCCAAGCTAATAACCATTGGGTTATTTTATAGGTTATAAGGTTATTTTTCGGGTTAAAACTTAGTGCTAATTTCTTACTTTTTTTCCTGTTCTAGCAGTTTTCTAAGCCTAACAACTACAGTCACCATCTTGTCATAAGGACGTTTCGTTTCATTCTTCAATGGCTGAAATTCCCATTTGTCGAATGGTTGAAAATAGCAGTGTGTAGTCATGGGCTTTAGGGTTTTAGACGTGAAATCTATTCTGAGGTGCTTGGGATGAATGCGATGAATCCAATTATCAAACCCCTGATAGTCATTATCACCTATCAAATGCATATCAGCAGCCACCCTAAACACGGCTATCCAATGAGACTTACTCTCAAAGATATAGCGACCATTATTATCTATTTCCAACATAAGAAGGTCTATGGCATGAGCAAACAGATCGTCGGTCACTTTCTTTGTATCTAGAAGCTTCGCCTGTTTATATTTCCTGTATTCATCAAGTGAATTTAGATGGTCATCTACTCTTGGCAATTCTACTTCTATGATATGCTCATCTATACGATTAAAACGCTCCAAGAGCGCACTAATCGCCAAAACACTATCATAATCATTCACATTCATTACCTCATCTATCAATTTATGTAGATGATATTGTATATCATGTTTCTGTTCTTCTACTGTTTCTGGAGAAAGTTGAGGTGCATCGCACACCATGATGCCATCATCATCAACAAAATTCTCAATCATGGCTTCTTTTCCAGGTAAAGGAGGTGGACAGTCATATACAAAATCTGCTTCGGCTAGTAGATTCTTCAGTTTTGCTATAAGTTGTTGTACGGATTCTTCATCACTTATTTTAAATTTACGATACTTCATTATACTATGGGTTATCAAGCAACACACAAGCCCCGCCCAGCGAGAGCGTAGTATTCTGCTGGGCGAAGCTTGCGTTCTGTTGTTTTTGTTATTTATTGTTAGTTCTTTATCATTTTAAAATTCTCCTCCTGCTATCTCAAAGAACTTGCCGAAGAAGCCCTTGATCTTACCAAGTACTTTTTGCAGCTTGCCCTCTCGGTTGGCGTTCGGGTCGAATGGATTGATAGGTGGCATGATGGCGTTCAACTCCAAACCACCCTCTGGCACGTAACCTCGCTCCCAGGCGGTCTCAATGAACTCCTTGGCAGGGCCTTCCTTCAGGTGCTCCTCGCTCACGATGCGCTCAAACTCCTTGCGCTTCTCTGCATCCACGTATTCCTTCCATTTGTCGGTAACCTCGCTATCCGGTGTCAGACTCTCGATGAATCGGTTGATGAGGTCTTTCTTGTCTCGCAAGTCTGGGCTGGAGTCGATTGCCTTGTTGATTTGGATAGTCAGCTCGGCGATGTCGGCACGGTCGCCCTGCATCTGCTGCACGAGGAAGAGGATATAGTCGATGTTCACCTCCACTTGCTTCACCAGCTCCATCTCAAACTCGATGTCGTCGTTGATGTTGGTCTTGTCGCCGCTCTCTGCGTTCTCCTTTGCCCAATCTCTCAGCGAGAGGTAGATGCTCGTATAGTCCTGCAGGTCTCGCTCGCTGAGGGGGTCTTGCCCGGCAAACTGGTCGAAGCTGGTAAGCAGGTTTCTTATCTTCAGGATGCCGCCGAAGAGCTTGATGAATAGCTTCTTGTCCGCATCGGTGAGCGGCATCTCGCCTGGCTGTGCCAACTCCCTCAGCTCTTCGAGATATTCAGTATAGCCTTTCACGTGCTCCTGACTCTCCTCGCCGTTCTCGTCTTCCGTCACCTCGTCGTAGCCATCGAAATAGTCTTCGAATGGGCGCAGGATGCTCACGCCCTTGGCGGTAGGGTCGCCGAAGAGGGCGAGGCACTTGTTGGTGGCATCCTCCAGGTTGCGGAAGCATACGATGTTGCCGTAGGTTTTTACCGAGTTCAAGATGCGGTTGGTGCGGCTGTAGGCTTGCAGCAATCCGTGGTAGCGCAGGTTCTTATCCACCCACAGCGTGTTGAGCGTGGTGGCGTCGAATCCTGTCAGAAACATGTTTACCACTATCAGCAGGTCTATCTCTCGGTTCTTCATGCGCTGCGAAACGTCCTTGTAATAGTTGGGAAACTTTTCCGAAGAGGTATCGTAGGCGGTGTTGAACATCAGGTTGTAGTCCTTGATGGCTGCCTCCAGGAAGTCTCGGCTGCTCTGGTCGAGTCCGTCGGTGGAGTCATTGTCCTCGTCTTCCTCGCCGTCGGCTACTTCCTCGTTGGGTGCATAGCTGAAGATGGTGGCTATCTTGAGCCGCTTGTTCTCGGGCTGCGCTGCCTGTAGCTCTTTCAGTTTGTTGTAGTAGAGCTTGGCAAAGTCGATGCTCTGCACGGCTAAGATGCTGTTAAATCCGCTGAGTCGTGTCTTCTGTCGCTCTTCCTCCACCTTTTTCTTCTTGTCGGTCACCACTTCCTTAATGTTGATGAGCCTGCTGAAGGTATAGCTGCTGGCTCGCTTGGTCTGCTGGTCGAAGTGATCCAAGATGTATTGTGCCACATTGGTGATGCGTCGGTCGTCCTTCAGTGCCTCCTCTTCCTCGATGCCCCAAACTTGGTCGTCCTTCACGTTCTCCTTCTCCTTCATGGTCGAGATGTATGCCACACGGAATTTCAGCACGTTATGGTCTCTGATGGCATCCACGATGGTGTAGGCGTGCAGACGCTTGCCAAACACGTCTTCGGTGGTTTTCAGCGTACCCTTGCTCGAAGCGGAGATGTTCTCCACGAAGATTGGCGTGCCGGTGAAGCCGAAGAGGTAGTATTTCTTGAAACGCTTGGTGATGGCAGTGTGCATGTCGCCAAACTGCGAGCGGTGGCACTCGTCGAATATCATGACCACCTCCTTGCGGTAGATGTCGTGGTCGGGGTTCTTCTTGATGAAGTTGGCGAGCTTCTGTATGGTGGTGATGATGATGCGGCTCTTGCTGTTGTTCAGTTGCTTTTCCAGTTCTTTGGTCGAGGTGTTGCCGTTGGCAGCACCCTTCTGGAATCGGTCGTACTCTTTCATTGTCTGGTAGTCGAGGTCTTTTCTATCCACCACAAACAGTACCTTTTCTATGTAAGGCAGTTTGGAGGCGAGCTGTGCCGCCTTGAAGGATGTGAGGGTCTTGCCCGAGCCTGTGGTGTGCCATACGTAGCCGCCAGCGTCTCTTGTGCCGTAGCGCTTGGCGTTATGGGCTATCTCTATCTGGTTGAGCAGTTTTTCGGTGGCTGCTATCTGGTATGGGCGCATCACCATCAGAATTTTTTGGTCGGTGAAGACGCAAAACTTAGTGAGAATGTTCAGCAGGGAGTGGCGGGTAAGGAAGGTAGCTGTGAAGTCCTCCAAGTCGCCTAGCACCTTGTTCTTGGCATCTGCCCAGTAGCTGGTAAACTCAAACGAGTTGCAGGTCTTCTGCCGTGGCTTCTTGCCCTGCTTGGCTTGTTCCCGGATATGACTGTCACGGGTAGTGTTGCTATAGTACTTGGTCTCCGTGCCGTTGCTGATCACAAAAATTTGCACGTACTCGTAGAGCGAGCACCCTGCCCAGAACGATTCCCTGCCGTAGCGGTTGATTTGGTTGAAGGCTTCCTTCAGGCTCACTCCACGGCGTTTCAGTTCGATGTGAACCAAGGGCAGACCGTTCACGAGGATGGTCACGTCGTAGCGGTTTGGTCGTTTGCCGTCGCTTACCTCGTATTGATTGATTACCTGGGTGGAGTTGTGGTGAGGGTCTTGCTGGTCGATGAGATAGATGTTTTTCTGCGTGCCATCGTCGAGGGTGAAAGCCTTGATATTGTCACGCTGAATAGTCTCTGCCTTGTCAACAATGCCCTTGCCCTCGTTGGCGATTTCCGCCTTGAAGAAACGCTCCCACTCGTTGTCGGAAAAGTGGAAGTCGTTGAGTTTCTCTAACTGGAGACGAAGGTTCTGTATCAGCTCGTCCTCGTGGTGGATATAGGCATACTCGTAGCCTTGTCGCTGTAGCTGGGCTATCATTCCCTGCTCCAGCTCTGCCTCGCTTTGGTAAGCCTCGGCACGAGGGGTGGTACGCTCGTATTGGGCTACCACCGTGCTCTGGGGGTTCTCTGAAACTATGTCGTTTTGTATTTTCATTTGCAATGTTAAGTGTTAAATGTTAAGTTAGGCTGCGCCCTTGCGCTTGAAGGTAAGCAGCTTGCCTCTGTAGTACTCGTACTGCTTGCGGCGTGCCGAGATTTCGGCAGGGAGACCAGACTGGAGGGAAGTGGTCAGGGACTCGAAGCGGTCGAGGATATTTGCTATTCGCTCTTGCTCTTGGAGAGAAGGAATAGGGAGTTCAAAACTCATAACATCCTTATTAGATATAGCTGGATAACTTGCCCCTTTTTGATGCCCTTCTACATATTCTTGAAATTTCTGTGTAAAAAGAAAATGATATGCAAAATGAGAATTTATCATTTCGTTATTAACTCTAATCACACAATACCCAGTGCTACAAACTTCTCCATCATATTCTTTAGGTATATAACAAAAACGCATAAGCGTCGGTCTTGTTGTACCAAAAAGAATATCACCAGTTTTTACAACCTGTTGAGCCCTGCTAGGTGCATTCTCTTTATTGATAATAGTACAATCTGATATTTTGTGATTGTCTCTATCAACAGATGAAAGGTCAATATATTTATACTCACCTTCAACAAGTTTCCAATTAATTTTTGAAGTCTTCAGGCAAACTTCACTCATTTTCTTCCACTCTACTTCTTGTCTCCCTACATTATCGAATGAGAGCAGCTTGTCACGATAGTACTCGTATTGTCGCTTGCGACAATCTAGCTCAGCTTCTAGTTCCATTTCTAGCTCCGCTTCTAGCGAAGTGAACTTGTCGAGGATGCGGACTATCTCGGTTTGCACCTCGATAGGAGGAAGAGGGATTTCTAAACTACCGACTTTTTTAGTGTTAATAGTTGGCACACCACCTCCACTTTGCATATTAATAATGCAACATTCCAAAGCCTTTAGCTTATAATATAGATATTTAGAATTTATATCTTCGTCTTTTTGGGGAAGTACAGAGAAACATTTATCATTTAGATAAAAGTCTTCCGTCACATAATTAACGAAACCAGCATATGCTCCAACACGTGAAACAGTCACAGTATTTGCATTGCGATTAAATTCTTTATAATATCCCATAGGTTCTTTACCACCACTATAGACTGGATATTTACTTGATTCCGAGCAATCTTTTTGAGTAATTCCTTTACCAGTTTTTATCTCGCATACCTCACCCAGCTTCACGAACTCCACTCCATCCGGGCAAAGCTTCTGAATCAAAGTTTCAAGATTTTTCATGCTGCACCTCCTTCCAACTGCATTACAATCTCATCAATATCTTTTCTCAGCTGCTCTTCTCTCGCCACAATCTCAGAGATACGAGTATTTAACTCCGTAATGTCGATTTTCTCACGAGTGTCCTCCTGCTCCACGTAGGTAGAGACAGAAAGGTTGTAATCCTCCTCGGCAATATCGGCTGTGGTAACCACATGAGAGAAGTGAGCAATCTCTTCCTTATTCATGTAGGTATTGTATATCTTGGAGATGTTTTCGGCAGAAAGCTTATTCTTGTTACCTTCATGGATAAACTCATTGCTGGCATCAATGAAGCAAACTCGGTTGTCTGCCTTGTTTTTCTTCAATATCAAGAGGCATGTGGCAATGGATGTACCAAAGAAAAGATTCTGTGGCATCTGAATGATGGTATCCACGAAGTTGTTGCTTACCAAGTACTTGCGTATCTTCTGCTCCGCACCGCTACGATACAACACACCAGGGAACTCTACGATGGCAGCCGTGCCTTCGGCACTCAACCAACTGAGCATGTGCATGGTGAAGGCAAAGTCTGCCTTGCTTCTTGGGGCGAGCACGCCAGCAGGAGAAAAACGAGGGTCGTTGATGAGCGTAGCATCGCTATCACCATCCCAAGGCACAGAATATGGCGGGTTGGAGACGATGGCATCGAATGGCTCGTCACATTCATGCAGCGGATTCTTCAAGGTATCGCCGTTCTGAATGTCGAAATGGTCGTAATTCACATTGTGCAAGAACATGTTCATACGACAGAGGTTGTAGGTTTTCATGTTGATTTCCTGACCATAGAAACCATCCTTTACGTTCTTGGCACCCACCACACGGATAAAGTTCAAGAGCAAAGAGCCTGAGCCACAAGCAGGGTCATACACCTTGTTGACACTCTGGCGTCCTGCCGCAGCTATCATCGCCAAGAGATAGCTTACATCGCCAGGGGTATAGAACTCGCCTCCCTTGGTACCCGAATTGAGGGCGTACATCTTGATGAGGTGCTCGTAGCAAAGACCGAACACGTCGATGCCGCTCTCGATATACTTGTCGAAATTGAGGTCTCGGATGCTCTCCAAGAGCGTAGTAAGCAACTCGTTGCGCTCGGCAACGGTAGCACCCAGACCTTGGTCGTTGGTATTGAAATTGTTGAAGAGTCCCTTCACGTCGTTCTCGCTCGGTTTTCCTACGGCACTGTTTTCGATGGCACGGAAGTTATTACTCAGCGTAGTGTTCAGCTCCGTGTTATTCTTGGCTGCGTTCGCCACATTGATGAAGAGTTGTGAAGGGAGGATAAAGAAGCCTTTGGCATTGATGATTTGCTGTCGTGCGTTCTCCGCCATCTCATCGGTCATGTGGGCATAGTCGGCATTCTCCACGCCAGCATCACGCATCAGCTGGTTGCAGTAGTCGGTAATATTCTCGGAAATGAATCGGTAGAAGAGACCGCCCAGGGTATAGTCCATAAACTGCACAGGGTTCACCTTGCCTCCATGCACCAGGTTGGTAGCCATCTTCCAAATCATGTTGCTAAACTCGGTCTTCAACTCCTCAGTACGAGGGTTGATATTGATATTTTCTGCCATAAAATCTTAGTAAATAAAGTAATTCTGATTCTTTGTTTCTAGGTTTACACTCACGTTATTTTTCGTTTGGTGAGAAGCTGAGTGTAAACACATTTCCCCCTGGCAAATCCTCCAAGGTTATCACCCACTCTATCTCCCCATCCTCTGGGTCGACATCAATAGCATACGCCGTGCCCTCCTGCTGTCCGTCGAAGCGCACGTCGAAGCGCCAGAGACCGTTCTTCAAAATCT
>ERZ1034973.1280-NODE-1280-length-15013-cov-95.938428_pt1 | contig 15013 bp, 9 predicted proteins | sample MGYA00520686_ERZ1034973 | MGnify/ENA primary metagenome ERZ1034973 (study PRJEB33766, sample SAMN09781775) | gut metagenome | biome: gut microbiome | host: Homo sapiens | place: Madagascar | study: EMG produced TPA metagenomics assembly of the PRJNA485056 data... | reverse complement strand
CGACCCATTTCTGGTGCCATTTCTTCTCGATTTCTCTGAAGTTGTATTCCATTGTCTTTATCTAATTATTTTGTTTCTTTTCTTAAATATAATAAGGTAAAACCCCATTCAAGGTGCAAAATTACATTTATTTTAGCACATTACAAAATAAAATGCAAGTTTTTTATGAATGAAACTATCTATATTATAGTCTTTTAATGAGGAAAAAGGATAAAAATGGTTGTCTTTTTATAGAAGATTACTAAAAAGACTTTTAGAATAATATTAGATAATTATCTGTTGTTCAGATTCTTAAAATTATCTTGGAGAAAAATTATCTTTCTCCAAGATAATTCGATAAAGATGACGTAATTTTCATAGATGAATTCATCTACAGCAGTCCCCTCTGTAAAATGTTTCCTCAAAATATCTATGATTCTATCGTTGATACCAACAGCAGTAGCAAACTCCTCCAAATCAATTCTTCGCCTTTGAGCCAGCAGTTTATCACCACCCACCATCTGCCAGCCACAAGCAGCGTGAAGACGGCATTAAAGGTATTGGTGGATAAGCAGCTGGTTTTTCGAAAGTCCAGCTAGCCTCTTCTTATTCCTTCATTTTCTGAATTTCCTCCAGTGGAAGCTCTGTGGCCGTTGCCACTTGCGCTTCAGAAAGCCCCATTGATAAAAGGCGGTAAGCTGTGGCTATCTTTTCTTTCGCCATTCCTCTCTTCTCATCAAACTTTCTGGTGGCATATATATCACGCATATTCTTGATGTCCTCGTCATACAGCTCTAGTTCCTCTCGGGAGAGCTTGCGGAGGTCGCCTATTTCTGCCAACTTGCGGAAGACTGGATACTTCTCGCTGAATGGCATCTGTTCAAACATGTTCATATTCTTCACTATATAAATCCAACAATCAAATATATCCATACACTCTGCCTCCGTGTGCTTGTCGAACAATGGCAGTTGGAGGTACACAATACGCATCCTGTCGGACACTCGCTGGCGTGTCTGCAAGTCGGTGAGCACCAGGTCGGTGCGAAACTCCTTAAGTATCGGACTTTGCGATACAAAATCCATGAAACACACCGTATAAACTGGAGCCAAGTGGTAGTCCCAGATTCCACGGATGCCTTGCTGCACAATGGCACGTGCCGTGTAATACAATGCCCTGTCGGCAAAGTATTCCTGCTCTTTCTTCTGCATCTCTACGATGACATGCTTGCCTTCGTTTGTGATGCAATAGACATCGAAGACCACACCGCGGTCATCGGGGCGCAAGCCAAGTTTTTCGGTCTTGGCAAACGTCACGTCCTTGATTACCAACTCGTCTTCAAACAGTCCGTTGAGGAATGTGATCAGACATTCTTTCGTGTCCTCGCTTCCAAAGATTCGCTTGAAAGCCCAATCGACACGTGGGTCTATAAATCTAGCCATCTTCTTATGTTTTATAAGGTCGTGGACGCAATATTGCTATTCGGTGGCAAAGATACGACTTTTCCTCGTAACTTCCAAGGTTTTTGGGGAAAATGTAGGGATGATGATAAAGAAAAATAGGCGGCTTCTGGTATGTAAATAATATTCCAGAAAAGGACAATCGTGAAGAAACTCCCGGAAAATGGGCAAAGAAGAAATCGAAAATCTTCCCTTAAGAGATTATTTTCATTGCATTTAACTTGTAAAGTTATTTGTAGTCGCTAATGCTAAGTGGAGAATAAGGGTGCAATTAGGCTTTGGTGTGGCTATAAAAAAGATATGCCCTCTTGCTTCGCAGCAAAAGGGCATACGCTCAGTTTTCATTATTTGAATAGTGTAAGTCAAAAAATGAACCAAATTTAAAAACTATTCTTATCAACCTAAATTTTATACCTAAATCTTATAAACCTAATCTAACAATAAGCCTAGTCTATAATTCATTCATTATGTATAATAGTTATTCCGTACATTCTGGTTTCTGAATCCGGTTATTATTGAATGGCAAATTATCAATTGGTGATGGAAAACCATCTAACTGATTTCCGTCGCAAAAACCAGATAAAGTATTTAAGTGTTCGATTTTGCAAATCATTAACGACCATTATAGATAAATACGGATGAGCCAGGAAGATTCAATACCAAAGGAGTATCAATGTCGATAGCCTTGTTGATTGGCATTCCATCCAATTCTGCCTGGTTAAAGGCATGGGTCAATGTAATCTTTCCACGAACATAGGCAGGGATATCCAATGCTTCTCTCAGAGTTGTGGTGAAGGTCTGTGCACTGGCTGAAGGGTTGCGCAAGGTAAGCACACTCTTCTTGCCGTTCCATGCAGCCCAACCATATACGTTTGCCTTCTTGCCATCCCAAGGATTGCCACCAACCCAGTGAGCATCAGGCAATACATCAGCCTGTTCCTGCTGCCACTTGATGCACTCTGCCAAGTCTTTCCACAAAGCACCTGCGTTGCCCTGGTTGTCCTTGATTTCGTCCATCAGCTTGTAGTCGTTGTACAGCTCAACCATGCCCGAACCGCAGGCAAAGGCGCAGCGCATCTCACGAACGATTCCATCGTAATCCATATTCTTGGAAACAGCACCCCAACGGCTCAGGATGAATCCGTGAGTCATCAAAGTGTTGATAGGGCATACTGGTGATCTCTGTATGAAGTTCTGATAAACCAAACGGTCGCGATAGGTAATCCAGCGCTCACGGTCGGTGCCCTGGTCACCAGCCTCGCCGTAATCACCCTCCTGACGCCATACTGCATCTGTGAAGTGGAACCAGAATGGAGAAGCCCAGGTTCCTACGGTGGTGTTGAGGAAAATGTCTGGACGCTTCTGGCGTACGGCACGCTCGATGCTGATGATGGCCTCGGCATTCTCTTCGCCTCTTGTTCCTTCGTCAGGACCGATGGCTGAAGCCTGTGCGCTGATACCATCAAACTTGAAGAAGCGGAAGTCGTAACGGTCGATCATATTGGTGCAGCAACGGATGAAGAAGTTGTAGTAATCCTCATTGCTCAGCTGCATACCACCTTTAGAACGCCAGTAAGCACGGCGATATTCGCCAGACTGACCATAGCCGCCCACAGGACCTAACCAGGCACCGATACCAGTACCCATCTGCTTAGCCTCGTTGGCTGGCTCATCGAATCCGTTAGGGAAGTTAGGGTTGAAAGTCCAGGTTCCATACTGGTCCCAACCGTCATCCCATACAAAGGCCTTTGGAGTCATCTGATATTTATCATAGAAATGTGTCTTCCAGTGACTTACCACGTCGGCACACTGTTCTACGGTCATATTGCCTTTATAAGAAGGAGCTTGTGCGTTGTTGCGGTCAATGTTCAACTCATACCATGAGATATAGACCGGATAAGGTCTCCAAGCCACAGCTCTTTCACGCTCGCTGTAAGCCAGGAAAGAGCGGCGCAACTGCTTAGGCGCAACCAAGCCCACTACAGAACTGATGTTCCATGTTTTGCCAGCTTTTAAAGTGGTGTTTCTTCTCCATAAGCCTTCTATGTGGGTAGCAACGCCTTCATCCTTGCTGGAATTCAGACCCATTGGAGTTTCCAGACCAGCAAAGATATGATTGCTTGCCAGGATGGCACCACGGGTATTACCCACCACTTCTGGAGCGGTATAGGCACTGTTCTTGGCTACCAGGTAGTTCATTGCCACGATACCCTTCATAGGTAAATCTTTGGCAGCCTGGATATCCATTTCTGTGCGCAGGTAGTGCGAGCCGTTTCTTAATACGGCGCGCCAAACGATAGAAAGTTCTTCGTATGTAAAACGAGCTTCCAGAGCCTTGCCCGCATAGCGGAGAGATGCAGTTGCTGCAGATGGATTCTCCGCCAGGGTTACCATCTTTACATCTTCCAGTTTCATCTCGGATGCGGTAACGATTTTGCCGTCTCCCAAGAGAACCTTAAACAACTCTGTGTCAGGCTGTAGTCCAAGTTCAGAACAGCCGTTGAAGTAGAGTTTGCCACCTGTGTTGATGAAAGAGGCCTTCAATACTTTGTTGGCGAGCTGATAGCTGTTTGACTTCTGAGTGATTTTAGCTACACCCGGTTGCTTTTTCTGTGGAAAGATGACAGCTTGTGCCCAACTCCCCATACACAATGATAATGGCATTATAAGAGTAAGTGCCAGCTTTAATAAATTGTTTTTGTTCATATCAATAGTAAGTTGAAGCTCCTTTTTAAAAAGGGGAACACCATCCGCTAATGGTGTCCCCCCTTGCGTAACTTAAATTATTTTGTTAATTTACATGTAATGGTCCATACATTTAGTTTTCATTTATAGAATAGTGTAAGTCAATAAATGAACCAAATTTAAAAACTTAATCTTATAAACCTAATCTTACTATAAGCCTATTCTAAAACTCATTATTGTGATAAATAGTTATTCTGTCCATCCTGGGTTCTGGGTCAGGTTCTTGTTCAAAGCCAACTGGTCGATTGGCAATGGATACAACCAACGACGGTCGTTGTCTGACCACTTGCGACCTGCAGCATCGTCATAGCTCTCTGCGTAGATGCGGAGATATGTCTTGCCGTTATATACACGGGTGTTGCTGCTATCGAAAGCGTAGATCTCGTTGTACTGCTCCTTCACCTTGTCGGTAACACGGATACCCAGAGTAGTAAGCGGATTCTCCAACAACTTCATCGCATTCCAGCGCTTCAAGTCGTCCATACGGAAACCTTCGCCAACCAACTCGATACGGCGCTCACGACGAATCTCGTAGAGCAGGTTAGAAAGTTCATAACCATAGTTGATAGGCTTCTGGTCGGCAACAGGGTTCACGGTGAGGTGAGCCATACCTACACGGTCGCGAAGCTGGTTGATGGTCTTGTCAAGAACAGCCTGAGTGCATGTACCCAACTCGGCATTAGCCTCGGCATTGATGAGCAATACCTCTGCATAGCGGTAGATGAACCAGTCGTAAGAGGTGTTGCGAGCCTGCCACTGAGTCTCGTCGGCAGAGTGGAACTTGGTACATGGATAACCTGTTACACCACCAGAAACTGAGCAGTCTGGCATCTTGTTCTGCACCTGCTTGTTGTTGCGGAGCCAGAATGGCTTGTGGTTGTTGTCGATGAGCTGATAGAGACGTGGGTCGCGGTTGGCAATCTCTGTCTCCAACTCTTCGTCACCCTGGTAGCCTGAACCCTGGTTGTAGATAGGAGTACCATCCTTCATCAGGAACGACTCGATGAAGTCCTTGCTCAAACCCATACCGTTGCCACCAGCCTGACGGCCAGTCTCGTGGGTAAGGACACCTGTCTCGTAGAAGCGAACCATGATAGCCTCCTTGTTGTCAGAAAGGTCTTCCTGAACAAACTGGTTGGCATAGCTGAGTGGATAACCCTCGTAAGCCTTGGTGCCGGCACCAGCGTCAGTACCCTTTACGATTTCATACTTACCGCTGTTGATGATCTCATCAGTCAGCTGCTTAGCCTTTGTAATCAAGCCTTCAGCTGTCAAGCCCTCAGAACCAGCCTCGTGGTGATACTTCATGTAAGTACCATAGTAGAGACAAACGCGAGCCAACTGGGTGCGGGCTGCATCCTTGTGCAGACGACCCTTTTCAGCCATAGTCTTCTCTGGGAGCCACTGGATAGCGAACTCCAAGTCCTCGATTATCTTCTTCAATACGAAGTTGCGTGGATCACGACCCTTGAAGAGCTCTGCCTCATCACCTGTCTGGAGGTCACTCTCATACCAAGGCACATCACCGAAGTTACGGATCTTGCTATAGTAATCCTGTGCTCTGAAGAAACGAATCTCAGCTACATACTTGTTGATTTCAGCCTCAGAGCCAGAAGCAGTCTGATAACGCTTCAGGAAGTAGTTGCAGCTACGCACGTTGCCCCAGCCCCAGCCACCGCCTGATGTTGGAACGGTGTAGTTGTTGAACAGATAACCACTTGGGCTATTGGTTACAAAGTTATCACTCTCGCCATCAAGAGTAGAAGAAGGACCAGCCAGCATATTGCTGTAGATACCATTGGCGTACATCTTGAGGTCGTTGGCGCTCTTCCAGTATGATTTATCTGTAAATGAGTCTTGTGGGCTCAAATCGGTATAGTTGCAAGATGCAAGTGTCATACCGGCCATCATACTCAAAATGAATATATTTTTAATTTTCATTGTCAGTCTATTTAAGCATTAATAATACACACTTTCCTAACTCTCAAACATTATAATGTTAAGTTCATACCAACAGAGATCTTCTTGTTGATAGGGTAAGTCATGTTACCAAGTGTTTCAGGGTCAGCAAACTTCACCTTCATAGGAGTCAATGTCAGGAGGTTTTCACCCTGTACAAAAACTCTCAGGCGAGCAATACCTACCTTCTTCAACAAGCTAGATGGAACTGTATAACCCAATGTAACGTTCTTCAAACGCAAGTATGCTGCGTTCAGCATATAGCGTGAAGAGGTATTGTGGTTACTGCCATTTACACTATAGTGATGGAGTTTTGGGAAATAAGCATCACGATTATCCTCTGTCCAGTAGTCGAGAGAAGTGGTCTGTGGAGTACACCACTCATCTGTGAAGCCCCAGAACTGGGCACCACCCCAACCACCGAAGTAGTCGCGCTTACCGATACCCTGCCAGAACATCTCGAAGTCGAAGCCCTTGTAGTCAGCACCTGCTGTGATACCGTATGCATAGCGAGGAGTTGAGTTACCGAGAATCTTGCGGTCACCTGGCTTATCTACTGTGCCTTCGCCCCAAGTTACCTTACCGTCACCATCGATATCTTCAAACTTCACGTCACCTGCACTCCAGTGGCCGCCGTTGATAGCCTTCTGATCCCACTTGGCTGCTTCCTCGTCGCTCTGGAAGAGTCCGTTAGATACCAAACCCCAGATTTCGCCAATCTTCTGACCCACGTAGTAGTCGCTGAGAAGGCGGGTCTCGTTAGAGTACTTGGTGATTTCAGACTGATAGTCAGACAATACACCCTTGATGTGATAGCCCAAACCGCAGCTCAAGCGATCGCTCCACTCTACAGAAACTTCCCAACCAGTGGTCTTCATGTTGGCAGCGTTGCTTCTTGGAACGCTAGTACCGAGAACTGAAGGAAGAGTTGCACCCTTGGTCAACATATCCTTTGTATCACGACGATACCAGTCGAAAGATGCACTCAAACGGTTGTTGAGCCATGTACCATCGATACCGAGGTCGAACTGGTTAACAGTCTCCCATGTAAATGAGCTACTTACCAATCCTGGAGCGTAAACAGCTACAGGGCGTGTGCCGCCGAGCAATACGCCAGCCTTGGTGCTTACACCGTAAGTAGCCAGGTAAGGGAAGTTACCAGATACGTTCTGGTTACCCAGAGAACCGTAAGATGCACGGATCTTCAGGTTGTCCCACCAGCTGCGCAATGGCTCGAAGAACTTCTCCTCTGATACACGCCAAGCTACAGAGCCTGAAGGGAAGAACGCATAGCGGTTACCCTTAGCGAACTTAGAAGAACCATCCTCACGACCGTTGAACTCGAAGAGGTATCTGCCCATAAAGTCGTAGTTGAAACGGAAGAAGAGACCGTTAGTAGCCCACATGCTCTCGCTACCGCTGGTAGCAATTTCACCGTATGCGAGGTTGATCTGTGGAGTATCGTTGTCGATGAGGTTCTTTCGACCTACCCAGTGATACTTGTTGTGCTTCTTCTCCTGGTTGTAACCTACGAGCACCTTGAAGTTATGCTTCTCTGCCAAAGACAGTGAGTACTCAGCAAATACGTTGAATGCCTGATAGTAGTCATCGTAGTTAGATACGGTGATACTGCTTGGGTTAGTCCAAGGATAGTAGTTCTCTGTACCTGGAACGGCTGTATAGTCGTAGAAGTTACGTACGTGCTCGTTAGCGTTTCTGCCGTAGAAGTTCCATGTATAGTCAGCATTGATCACGAGACCCTTGATAGGAGTGATGCGTACGGCACCAGTCATCCACAAGTCGTTCTGGCGATACTTGGCGTTACCACCCTGCTCCATGATAGCGATAGGGTTAGTGTAGCTACCCTGACCTGCATAGTGTCCATCAGGATGCTTTACTGGCATCAATGGGCTCAAGTCGTTCTTCATCATACCTGAGTATGCGCTCAAACCTGAGTAAGCTGTAGGGTTCATCGCTGTAGTACCACCGGTAGGGTGAAGCTCTGATGTATAGGTATGAGTAATCTTGGCGCTTACATTCAACCACTTGGTAATGTTGGAAGAGATGTTTACGTTAGCGTTGTACTTCTTGTACTTATCGTCGCCAGCGGTTAAGATACCCTTCTGGTCGTTCATACCCAGAGATGCATAGTAGGTAGTACGGTCGTTACCGCCGCTGATGCTGGCATTGTAGATCTGAGAGAATGAAGTCTTGTAAAGCTCATTCCACCAGTCGGTATTGCCGCAATAGCCATACTTAGCCTTGTCGTATGCCTCGTCGAAGAATACAGGATCCTTACGGGTTCCGTTGAAGTATTCCTCTGTATATTTATAAACCTGATCCTTGAAGTATCGGCCTGAACCACCGTCATTCTTGTTAGCCTCATCCATCATCTTGAGGTACTGCATGGAATTAACGTTGTGGTATGACTTGGCAGGGCTCTGCCAGTAGCCTGTAGCATTGAAAGAGATGGTTGGCTTGTCGCTCTTGCGACCCTTCTTGGTAGTAATCAAGATTACACCGTATGCTGCACGTGCACCATAGATGGCTGCAGAAGAAGCATCCTTCAATACAGAGATAGACTCAACGTCTTCTGGATTCACGAGGTTGGCATCCATCTGAACGTTGTCAACCAATACCAATGGGCTACCGCCGTTCAAAGACGTGTTACCACGGATATTGTAGCTAGAGCTGGCACCAGGAGCACCACCACTGTTCATAGATACGTTCAAGTTAGGAACAACACCCTGAAGACCCTGACCGATGTTGGTGATAGGACGGTTTTCCAATACCTTACCATCCACGTTGGCAACAGCACCAGAGAGGTTTACCTTCTTCTGTGTACCGTAACCCACAACAACTACTTCTTCCAGGCCCTGAGTATCCTCAGCAAGAGTTACATTGAGACTTGTGCCGTTCCACTTGATTTCACTGTTCACGTAACCAATATAAGAGATAACGATTGTAGTACCCTTGGTTACACCAGAGAGTGTAAAATTACCGTCCAAATCGGTAACGGTAGCATTCTTGGTACCTTTCACTGATACAGAAGCACCAATAATAGGTTCACCGGTAGCATCCTTTACCACACCCTTACAAACAGCACCTTGCTGTGCAATCATTGCTGCACCCAATGTGTTTGAGGTAGAAACAGTACTCGCATTGGCGCCACCTACTAAGATCGTAGATAGTAATAGGGTCATGCCAAACTGACTTTTTTTGCTCATAATTGTTTGGTTTTAATTGTTATATTATGTAGTTTTATAGAGATAATCAGATTCTTAATTATATAATTGTCTGACTAAGTGTATATATATTGATTCAATTAATGATTCTTATTACTTAGGTTTATTTATTTTAATAACCGGTTGCAAATTTACGATATTTTTTAGTAAGTTGTTCTAAAATATAGTTAATAAATACTAAAGGGACGAAAAAACATATAAAACTTGCTTTCTCGTCCCCCCTTATCCTTATTTAATATAGATTCTTACCTTATTTAATATAGTTTTTTTCTTCTTTCCGGTAGAAATCAGCCGAAGAAGCTGTAGCCCCAGATGGCCTGCATCATTTTGGCACAGAGCGAGGAGAAATTCTGATAGAGCTTAGGCGACCACTTCGTCATGCCATACAGTTCCTTCTTCTCCAGAAACATCTCCTCGGTCCATTCGGTATAATCGTACTCATTGAAGTAGCGGGAGTAATCGCTCAGATTATCTGCCGTAAAGCGGAGACGGGGATCGATGGTGCCAAACCACTCGATACTCATCATCTGATGGGCAAAGGTGGCGAAGGTGCTCTCATGCTTGATCAGGTTGAGATGCTTCAGTACGCTCCATACACAGAACCACTGGTTTTTCCGGGTTATCAGGTTCACCATCTTGGAGATGGATTTCTTCAACTCCTCCAGATTCACCGAACGGCCCTTCACCGTAAGATAGAATACTTCATTATGAAGCGACTGCTCGAATTCTTCCGGAAATTCGATGGCACGGATACGCTGCGTGATGATCTGGTATTTAGCCACAGCATCCACGAGCTTCAGAAATTCCTCGTTCGTGAAACTCACTTTTATCAGCGAGGCACCCAACTGGCTCACGTCATCTGCACTATTGAGAAACAGCAGGAGCAGATTCTGGGGCACCAGATGCTTCAACTCCCTTCTCGCCTGGAGCCATTGGTCCACGTTGAGCGGTTTGCCATCGTTGTCGTACTGCAGATTGGAGAAATACAGTTCCAGCTTTTCGCTGCTGTCCTTTTCTGAGATGTATTTCTGTATCGCCCATTCCGTTAATCGAGCCGCTTCCTCGGGTGTCATTTCTGAATTCGTAACGTGGCAGACTCTGCGGAAATGCAGCACCAGATAGCTGGCGAGGCAATAGAGACGGATGAGATGCCACAGACGTTCCTCGTATCTCACCCCCGGGAACTTCGTGATTTTATGATATTTCTGAATCATTTTCTCCGTATTCTGGATATCTTCCACCATCAGCTGTATCGATTCCTGGCTCATGCCATCCATCAGCAGCAGGTCGTGCAGCTTAGGCAGGAGCGTACTGATTTCTGAGGAGAACTTCGGGGAAGAATGTCCTTCTACTTTCTTGCCAGCCTTGACCAGGGCAAGTACTTTTTTCATGAATTTGGTAAACTGGGTGGTGATGATAAGTTCGAAGGAGGTAAAATACATCTCGTTCTGCTCCTTGCGGTGATGGGAAACATCGGTATGCTGCAAGGCGAGGTCCTGATCTGCCAGATAGCAGAGTCGGGCTGCCTTGGTACACAGGGAGTGGATGTCGAAGGTCATCTCCTGCGAGCTGTAATCTTCCCATCCATCCATCAACACCTTGAGCATCATTGTAAAATGGTCGAGTTGACGATCGAAAACCTCGTAGCTGAATGCGGGGACTTGTTTATCTTGCTGAGTCTGTAGCATATTTCTTGTTTTATCGTGAATAGTTTGCGAAACGAAGTTCCGTTATCAGTCTGCAAATTTACGTTTTTCCATCATTATCACCAAATGTTTTCCCGTAAAACTGAAGAAATCCGCCCGATTTTCGGTGCACCAGTAAATTTCTTTTTGCTTTATTTTGTCACGCAGATTACGCAGATTTTTCCTTCTAGTATATCTTATTCCGCAGATGAGACCTGTTCGGTCAGATTACGCAGATTTTTTCTACAGCTATATCTTGTCACGCAGATTTTTTTGCTGTTTTTTTCTTGTCCCACAGATTTCACAGATTTACACAGATTTTTCGCTAGTGCCAAATCTGCGTAATCCCAGACCGAGCAGGCCCAAAATCTGTGTTCATCTGTGAAATCTGTGGGACTCAAAAAACTTTAATCTGCGTGACTTAAAAAATAATCAATCTGCGGGGTTAGTGCTTGCCGGGACGCCTAGCGGAAAATATAAAGTCCCACAGATTACACAGATTTGCACAGATTTTTCCCACGCCTTTTCCCATAACCCCTTGGGATTTTTCCCAAATGGAGCGGAATGGGCGTGGGAAAGGCGGGAAAATTTGGAAACGCTTTTCCTATTGTGTATCTTTGCACCCGGAGTTGAGAAGACTGGATGGAAGTTTCAGGCTGCGGGTGGATAGAAAGCTACTTTCTAAAACACTCTTCACTCTTCACAAATGCATCGTAAACAGCTAATATACAGTTGATTAGGTGCGTGAAGAGTGGCTGGCTACTCTTCACCACTCTTCACCCCCATCTTTTTTGAGGGTGAATCACAACATTATTAATAATTTTAAAACCATGATTATGGAAACAAAAACTAATTTGAAGTCATCAATGATGGCAGGTAATCAATCAGCAATCTACCAGGTAGAGAGCTTTCTGGAGGAGTTTTACCTCTTCCGCAGAAATGTTTTGAACGGAAAGACCGAGTTCTTCTGCATCAAACCTGAAGAGGAGATGGAGAATTCCGAGGAGAAGGAGTTGGAGAAGAAGGAGGAGAATCCGAAGAAGGAGGAGAGCCCTGAGGAGAAGAACTGGAAGGTTCTTACAGCTGAGGCTTTCAACTCCATTGTTCGCCGCGCCAAGAAATTGGGAATCGGCGAGAAGAAGTCGCCAAGACAGGACATCGAGGAGTACATCAAGTCGGATGCCGTTCCCGTCTTCGACCCTATCCAGGAATACATGAACAAGTTGCCGAAATGGGATGGCAAGAACCATGTGGCTGCTCTTTTCGGCAGAATTCCGGGGTTGACCAGCGAACAGCTTGGCTGGTGTGCCACCTGGTTCCGTTCGGCAGTAGCCCATTGGCTGCAGATGGACATGCTGCACGGAAATGAAGCCGTACCGGTGCTGATCGGTCAGCAGGGTTGCGGAAAAAGTACCTTCGCCGTCCGACTGCTGCCCGAGGAACTTCGCCAGTATTTCCTCGACCACATCAATTTCGGCAACAAGTTTGATTCTGAAATGGCGCTCACCCATAATCTTCTGGTGAACATTGATGAGCTTGCCAACATCACCGTTGCCCAGCAGGGCAAGCTGAAGCAGACGCTTTCGAAGGTAAAGGTGAATGGTCGCCCTATCTTCGGAAAGAGTCAGGCAGACCGCAGAAGATACGCCTCTTTTCTGGCAACCACCAACGATGAGCATCCACTCTGCGACCCGACAGGAAGTCGCCGTTACCTCTGTCTTCGAGTTCCCGACGGGGAGTTTATAGACAACAGTTCGGTCATCAATTATGACCAGCTCTATGCACAAATGATGTATGAGCTTCGGGATAAGCAGACCCCTTATTGGTTCACCAATGATGAGGTGGCTCGCATCCAGGAATTCAACCAGCCTTTCTTCAAGGTGGATGATCTGGAGACCATGATCAGCTACTGTTTCCGAATGCCGGCAGAGGAAGAGGAAGGTAAATGGATGGTTTGTTCCGAGGTTTTCGACGTGCTTCATCTGCAATATCCTATGCTGGTGGGAAGTTTGAGCACGAAGATCAAGATTGGTCAAGCCCTCAAGTTTATGGGATGCAAGAGCAAGCATACCAGAAATGGACAGGCCTATCAGCTCCTCGCTCTCTCGGCTTGAGAAAAACGGGGATAAACCGTGGGGAGCCTTTTCTCGATTGGAAGGTGTGAAGAGTGGTGAAGAGTTGTGAAGAGTGGTCGGCCACTCTTCACCTCTCGCAACCCCAGTGTTTATCGGGGGGTCAGGCTAATCTGTGAAGAGTGAAGAGTAAAATGGAGAGTAAGGTTTTTCTATCTCCCGACGTATCGTTTCGTGCCTGGCAATGGCAAGATATTGCCCAGGTAAAGGGCAATATTGTGCCGTAGTGAGGCAATAATCGAAAGGTGCCTCTTTACCACCCGTCAGGACTATCATGACGACCTCTCAGAGACGTTCCGGCATCTCGTAAGTACCATCACACCTTATTATATAATAGACAATAGAATTTTATATAATAGACTATAGAATAACTTTTAAAGCATTACGCAAATATGAACAAGTACATTCCTTACAACATTACATGCCCGTTGGCATCCTGCAGCCGTAGCAACACCTGTGCCCGCTACGCCAATTATCAGAAGGCAAAGGCTGAAGAGGCTTCCTTCATGGTCTTGAATACCGATCTTCTCCAGGTAGAGGGAGAAGTCTGTCCTTACCATCTCATTTCCGAACGTCAGCGCTGGGCAAGAGGTTTCAGCCGTCTCTGCAAATCCATCCCATCGGGCAATGCCAAATATCTGAACGTATATACGCCATTCACCCAGCGCCGTTTCTACAAGGCAAGGAATGGCGAGTTCCCTCTCAATCCTCAGATGCAGGCAGACCTCCTGGAGATTTTCAAGGAAAGAGGTGCCGACCTCAGCCTGGGATTTGACAGCTACGAGGAGCAGGATGTGCTGGTAGAGAAGTAAGCGCAGAGTAATATTTTTCTCTCCCCATACCTTTTCCTTTGATTCTTTTTGAAAGAAAATCCTAGAATTTCTTGGCTGTTTCAATAAAAAAGTGTATCTTCGCAGCAGATAAAAAATGGATTTATGTGTTGAAGTATATGGAAGAAATATTTAAAAATTTGCCTTCAGCGGAACAGAAGAAGATATTCAATCATCTAGCTAAATTGGCGGATGTTCGTTGCTTGAGTAGTGAGGAGCAGGAAAAATACGATGAAAGTATTAAGGCTGTTGATGATTACTACTCCGGTCTTTATGGCTCGTATGTTGAAGGCGAGGAAAAGGGTATTGCTAAAGGACGTGTGGAAGGTAGAGCAGAAGGACGTGCTGAAGGTGAATTGTCCAAAGGTTTGACAGTAGCCCGTAACTTGTTGGCAATTGGTATGTCTTGGCCTCAGATTATGCAGATAACTGGATTGACAGAAGAACAATTGAGGCAGCTTAAGTCGTAGTGTACGTTACAGAGTATACTAGCTTCCCTCTAAATCCTCAGATGCAGGCAGACCTCCTGGAGATTTTCAAGGAAAGAGGTGCCGACCTCAGTCTGGGGGGTTGACAGCTGGATTAAAAAGTTATTTTGCCAAATCTGTGTTGAAAAACTGCGATTTGGCAAAATAGTAGAGAGAAAATTTGGCTAAGTCACTATAAAATAGTATCTTTGGGCGTCCCGCCGGATTTGATCCCCCGCCCCCGCTAGGCGTTCCGCCGGGACGCCTGTCGGGAGACTTTCTTTTTTGATGCCTGGCGGGAAAAGTGCACTTTATACCTATAATAAAAAAGATAATAATGCCTAAAATGCAGGCGATTATGCTACATTCTAACATAGAAAGTACGTATTTTCTATAAGTGATTGAGAATGAGATAAGTTTTTATCTCATAAAAAGAAGAGGTTACGAATTAGAAATAAACAGAATGTAGCATCCTGCTGTGATTTGCATAACCATTCAAAGAACTCTTTCGGT
>ERZ1034973.1272-NODE-1272-length-15056-cov-14.475768_pt1 | contig 15056 bp, 11 predicted proteins | sample MGYA00520686_ERZ1034973 | MGnify/ENA primary metagenome ERZ1034973 (study PRJEB33766, sample SAMN09781775) | gut metagenome | biome: gut microbiome | host: Homo sapiens | place: Madagascar | study: EMG produced TPA metagenomics assembly of the PRJNA485056 data... | reverse complement strand
CAGCTTGCTGCTGCCGAGGCATTCGGCGAGCTTGTAGACATGCCATTTCCGCAGGTGGCACCCGACGCCACAGCCGACGACATCAAGACACTTGCCGAGGCTCAGGTAGCAGCTATCATGAAGCAAGCCGAGACGCACACCGTCACCGTTCATGTGATGGGTGAGATGAGCCTCATCTACCGCATTGTGCGCATGCTGTCGGAGCGTGGCATACGCTGCGTTTGCTCCACCTCATATCGCGTGGTGAAAGATCAGGGAGACGGCAGACGACTTGTAGAGTTTAAATTCAACTCGTTCAGAGATTATGAGTAAAGAACAAACAATAAAACTTACCCACGACCAGAGCTGCGCCATGGCACGCTTCCTTGAGTTTGTCAACGGCAATGGCAAAGTTTTCATCCTGAAAGGCTATGCTGGAACAGGTAAAACAACGCTCGTCAAGGAGATGATAAAGCAGCTCCACGACATGGACATTAACTATAGACTGTTGGCTTCTACAGGACGTGCAGCAAAGGTGCTCAGCGACAAGACAGAAGAAAAGACGAGCACCGTGCACAGCTGTATTTACAAATATGACGACTTCAACCAAGACATCGAAAAGGTAGCAGACGAACGCGAGAAGACAGGTGTCGACAGTTCAGGACAGCTGCTTCTCAACTTCGGCTTGCAGGTGCTCGAAACAGAAAGCATCACGGTCTATTTTGTTGATGAGGCATCAATGGTGTCTGACCGAGAAGAGAAGCTTCCCATGCAGGCTGTGTTTGGCAGTGGCCGCTTGCTTAACGACCTGCTCGCTCACGACTCGAAGGGAAAGTTTGTGTTTATTGGTGACAGCTGCCAGTTGCCACCCGTGCATCAACATTTCTCACCTGCACTCAGCGCCGATTATTTTAAGACTGTGTTTCACGAAACGCCTGTAGAGGTGTCGCTTTCCAGCATCAAACGACAAACGGCTGGCAACGACATCGTGCTCGCTGCAAGCAAGATGCGTAGCCTGTATGAGCATCCACAGTCATGGAAATGGGCAAAATTTCCCATGCGTGGCTATAAGGACATTCACATGAAATACTCGCAAGCCGAAATTGTGCAGATGTACATAAGCCGCATACGTCAGTATGGCTACAACGACTCCACCTACATCTGTCTTTCCAACAAGCAGTGCGACATCATTACACGAATCATCAGGCCTGCATTGGGCCTTACCTCTCCGCAGCTACAAAAGGGCGACTTGTTACTTGTCACCCAAAACAACTACATAACAGGCATGATGAACGGCGACCAGGTAGAGGTGGACAGCGTGCAGATAAAAGAGAAACGTGCAGGACTGACGTTCCTTGAGGTGTCGTATCATGAGATTTTGTCAGGAAAAGAATATTCGCAACTTCTCATTGCCGACATTCTTTATGCCAACCAGACCAACCTCTCATCGCAACAGCAAAAGGAGTTGTTCATCGATTTCTATTACAGAATGAAGGAACAGGGCATCAATCAAAAGTCGAAAATCTTTAAAGACAAAATGCTGAACGACCCTTACCTTAACGCCTTGCGTGCAGTCTTTGGCTTTGCCTTAACTTGTCATAAGGTGCAAGGCGGTGAATGGGACAACGTTTTTCTTGACATTCCTCGTTCGCTACCGATAATGGAGAAGCCTTACGTCTACCAGTGGGTTTATACGGCAATGACACGAGCACGCAAGAACCTTTACTTGGTCGACGATTTCTACATTATGTAGTTTCACCTTTCATCGTTCTTTGAAATGTTGAACCTCTACAAAGCTTGTTCCATTAAAATATGGATTAAGACACCAAAGACTTAAGGTTGTTCAACACGTTGTAAGCAGATTTCTGAGCATATTCCACTAAAACAAGGATTAAGACAGCAACATAATTGTAACAAACGCAGCAATAAGAATTACTCTTTGAGCATGTTCCATTAAAAAAAAGGATTAAGACTGTACAGCCTTAACGTACTCAAAGTCGTCTACCTCTACTCTTTGGCATGTTCCATTAAAACAAGGATTATATAAAACCAAGACCCTCTCTCCAAATCATGATGAATAGGAAAAACAATGATATAGCTCGGAATTATTGAACGCCAAAAGGTTTCATCTTGACGAAGCACGATGATATAAAATTATCGCTTCTCGCCTTTCCTTGGTCAGAAAGATCCGTTACCTTTGCACTATCTTCTGCATAAAACAGGTACATTTTATTAGTACGAACACGTTAATTAATGTAAATTTTACGACATAACAAATTAAAACATAAGGTCTTACAAAAAATGCTCTCTTTGAGCATGTTCCATTAAAATAAGGATTAAGACGTGCACATAGCTCTCGAACTCGGGTGTGCGCATACCTCTTTGAGCATGTTCCATTAAAATAAGGATTAAGACCATATGCCTCCTTCGTTCTCGACCATGTCGAGCTCTTTGAGCATGTTCCATTAAAATAAGGATTAAGACTTCCTTACGGAATTGAATACGACGCATAGTGTTCGCCCTCTTTGAGCATGTTCCATTAAAATAAGGATTAAGACTTTGATGTAATTTCTTGTTTTTCCATCTCTTTTAGCTTTTATCTCTTTGAGCATGTTCCATTAAAATAAGGATTAAGACCCATTGTTGAAACTTGTTTCATAACGTTTTAATTTTAACTCTTTGAGCATGTTCCATTAAAATAAGGATTAAGACAGACAGCTCACAAACTCCATTACGTTAAAGTGTATAGAATCTCTTTGAGCATGTTCCATTAAAATAAGGATTAAGACCGAGTTTACACCCTGCCTTGGCACTAACCGACAATGCCTCTTTGAGCATGTTCCATTAAAATAAGGATTAAGACTTAATTGTAACACGTTGTTTGCTTGTTTTGCCTGCTCTCTTTGAGCATGTTCCATTAAAATAAGGATTAAGACCTCTGTCTGCCTTCTCGTCTAAGTCGTACGTGGTGGCTCTTTGAGCATGTTCCATTAAAATAAGGATTAAGACTGTAACTTTTCCATATCCTTAGCTTTTATTAGTAAATTTGTCTCTTTGAGCATGTTCCATTAAAATAAGGATTAAGACACGCTTACGACCCTCAGCGGCTGCATTAAATTCAGCCATCTCTTTGAGCATGTTCCATTAAAATAAGGATTAAGACACCGGGATAAGTGCTTTAATTGAAATTTTTTCGCCCGTCTCTTTGAGCATGTTCCATTAAAATAAGGATTAAGACTCTAAATTATTTAATGTTTCTTTTAGCTTCTATTCTCTTTGAGCATGTTCCATTAAAATAAGGATTAAGACTGAATGAGAATCCACCTTTGCTAATAGGCTTTACACTCTTTGAGCATGTTCCATTAAAATAAGGATTAAGACTTTTTCTAAAGCAGACGAAGTATGGAGAGTTTAGCAAGGGCTCTTTGAGCATGTTCCATTAAAATAAGGATTAAGACAAGTATGGAGAGTTTAGCAAGGGAGAATGTGAGCATAGCTCTTTGAGCATGTTCCATTAAAATAAGGATTAAGACATCACCGTGATTTTGTCTTTGGTTACCTTTGCGCCAACTCTTTGAGCATGTTCCATTAAAATAAGGATTAAGACACCTTGATTTAAGTTTACTCAACGGAAGCGCTATATATCTCTTTGAGCATGTTCCATTAAAATAAGGATTAAGACAGAAAGGTCTCGTCCTTGAATAATACTAGTCATATATCTCTTTGAGCATGTTCCATTAAAATAAGGATTAAGACGTCGATAGACTTTGCCACAATAAAGTAACTTAAAGTCTCTCTTTGAGCATGTTCCATTAAAATAAGGATTAAGACTGTTATTCATTGCTGCTATCGCTTTGTTGAGCGACTCTTTGAGCATGTTCCATTAAAATAAGGATTAAGACACAACACGGTTTTCATACTGAAACGTTTTTGTTATGCAGCTCTTTGAGCATGTTCCATTAAAATAAGGATTAAGACTTTTATTGCATTGTATAATATTTCATCATCATTGTACTCTTTGAGCATGTTCCATTAAAATAAGGATTAAGACCGTCGAAACCCTAAGATAAAACATTGGTTTCATAGAACTCTTTGAGCATGTTCCATTAAAATAAGGATTAAGACAATGCTAGGGTATTTTATAAAATGATATAATTTATCTTTCTCTTTGAGCATGTTCCATTAAAATAAGGATTAAGACCTGTATAACCTGATATATCAGGATTTCTACGCATTACTCTTTGAGCATGTTCCATTAAAATAAGGATTAAGACATGGATTGACGTAAATCACCACCCATTACTGGGTAGCCTCTTTGAGCATGTTCCATTAAAATAAGGATTAAGACTTTCCCACATCTGTCACAAATAACAGAATACATAGCTCTTTGAGCATGTTCCATTAAAATAAGGATTAAGACCGCAGTAGTGTGAGCGATATCCCCAGTCACTTGCATCTCTTTGAGCATGTTCCATTAAAATAAGGATTAAGACTTGCCGAGACTATCACTAGTCACTGACTTTTTTTGCGGTGGGCTCTTTGAGCATGTTCCATTAAAATAAGGATTAAGACTGCTCCAATTTAGCATTAATTACTTTGCTTACAAGCTCTTTGAGCATGTTCCATTAAAATAAGGATTAAGACCTCTTTCATTGCGTCTACATTGTAACGGTATCCAACTCTTTGAGCATGTTCCATTAAAATAAGGATTAAGACATTGTTTCAGTTTAGCATGCCTTGCGTTTACGGCTCTTTGAGCATATTCCATTAAAATAAGGATTAAGACTGCACAGCCTCAACGTACTTGAAGTCATCTACCTCGACCCCTTGAGCATATTCCACTAAAACAAGGATTATATAAAACCAAGCCCCTCTCTCCAAGCCATAATATTTAGAGAAAATTTCTCTATTATTTGCCACAAAAAGCTGAACGAACAGTAACGGGAAACGAGAGAAAATAAATAGAATTAATTATTAGAAACGCTTTGTCCGCAACGTTTTATTTCATAATTTTGTATGAGGTAATAACCTAAAAACCAATCGGAAACAGAAGACGGATGCATTTATTCTAAATCGGTGCATGATGCCTTTTAAAAAGAAGAATGAGGAGGACGAAATATGGATGGCAAATGTTTAGACAAAAACAATCAGACAATGGTTGAAGCCATAAGACAGTATAAAGACGGACAATATGTTGGAGCTTATGAAACAGCGCGAAACCTGATTGAAAATGGTGAAGTGCCAGATTTCTACAAGGAGTCTTGTGCATGGATAATCTATCGCTACACACGACAGATGGCAGGAAAGGTTTCGCAAAAGAACATGGAAGCCTGTTCCAACTTTTTCATTCATTCTTTTCCGAAAGAGCCTAACCTTGCGCGGTCTGTTTTTTTAGCGCAAGCGATAGAATATTCAAAGATAAACCCAGAATTCAAATTCCTTGACTTTTGCGTAGCTTTTGATTTATCGAAACTGCGCGACGACGATTTCAAGGGCAGGTCTGTACAGATGTCATCAAGCCAGATTGTTTGTTATGAATCGCTGGCCGAAAAACTCGCTACGCGAATTTATAACGTTATGAAGGCGCAAAGGTCGGTGGAGATTGCCAACCATCTCTTACCGTTTTTTAGGCTTGTAAAAGAAAGATGCCCTCTCAATAAGTTTGTCGACATGTATCTTGGACTTCTGAATTTTTGGAAAGGAGATCAAGAGACAGCAAGGGAAATGTTTGTCATGATGCTCCGCACAGCCCCACAATGGTATATATGGAAAAACATGGCATACGTTACGACAGACCAAGAGGAGCAGATTGCTTTCCTGTGTAAAGCTGCTTCACAGGTTGACAATGAGAAATTCAAAGGAAAACTTCATCTACAACTCGCCACTCTGCTTGCTGAGCGTGACAAGGCGCATGCAGCACAGGAGCTACAATTATTTTTCGACACCTACCAACGTAACAAATGGCGCATCTGCGGCGATGCCTATATTTTGCGCAGCAAGTTGCAAGACACGGAAGCAGCAACTGATGTCTCAGAATTTTATAAGACCTATGCAGAGAAAGCAGAACAAATTGTGTATGGCGACATTCCACAAGTGGAGCTTACTCTCACAAGAATGGTCATGCATAACGGCAAGCGACGTGCACAGATGTGGAACTCAAAATTAAAAATTTCAGTGGAACTTACGCTGTCACGCCTTGGAAAGGACGCACGACCAGGGGATGTGTATTTGGCAAGATGCACTCATGTAGGAAAGAAACATGTTGTGCTGACGTTGACCTTTGTACGACACAACAATATAGCACACTCCAAACCATTGCCTTTTCAGGAGAAAGAAGTGCAGTGCAAGGTGTCGTTGCCACAAAAAGGCGGTTATGCCTTTGCAGGAAGAGAATATTTTATACCAGAACAATTGCGTGCAGCCCACAATCTGCATGAGGGACAAGAGATAAACGCAACGGTGCGCCAAATGCCAGATGGACGATGGCGTGTAGTGAAAATACAGTAATGAGCGGAAAGGAGTAAAAACACATGGAACTGATCATTAACAATTATGGAGTGTCGCTCAGTCGCGATAATGAGGGCTTTGTAATAACGAATGCAGATGGCCGTCAGCGCGTACCGGCAAGCGGCATAACGTCAATACAGATTAGCCGCGGAGCACAGATCACAAGCGATGCTGTGTTGCTTGCCGTGGAGAACGAGATAGAGGTTCTGTTCAATGACCGCACGGGCAAGCCGATGGCACGTATCTGGAGTCCAAAATACGGGTCTGTGGCTACGATACGCAAAGGACAGTTGGCATTTACATTTTCTCCTAACGCTGTAGAATGGATTAAGGAAGTTCTATGTAAGAAAACAGAGAACCAACAGGCCATGTTGCTGATGCTAAGCGCGGAAAACGGCGATGACGTGCAGAAGAAACATGTGAACAAGGTCATCAACCGACTTGAAGACTATTGCAACAAGATACGGTCGGTTTCGGGGTGTGTAGTGTCGGATGTTTCTCCAACCTTGCGTGGATGGGAAGGACTTTCCTCGAAAATATATTTCTCAATGATTAATGAGTTCATTCCTGAAGAATATCGGTTTGAAAAGCGTACGCAACACCCAGCTACCGATGTGGCCAACGCTATGCTCAACTATGGCTACGGACTGCTCTACGGTAAGATTGAGAGTGCACTTATAAAGGCTGGCATTGACCCTTATATAGGTGTGATGCACCGCGACGACTATAACCGTCCTGTTCTTGTGTACGACGTTATTGAGATTTACCGTGTGTGGATAGACTATGTGGTGGTGCAACTGCTCTCGCAACGTGTGATAACAGACGAGCACTATTCTGTGCGTTCTGATGGATCCTACTGGATGGAGGCATTGGGACGTCGCATTCTCATACAATCGGTTAACGATTATCTAGATGAAGTGATTGATGTTGGCGGTCTGTCGCGAAGTCGACTAACACAGATTTCTTTGTATGCGCAGCGTCTCGCCCAAAAATTCAAACATTACCAATAATTGCCCAAGCGTATGATTTCAGCAGCATCAAACATAAAGAGTGTAACGGAAGAGCTCAAAAAAATGCCTGTGCGGCATCTTTTCGATGCCGTACGCAATCCTCGCGAACAGACAAAAGTATTGTTGCGTAACCTGCAGCTATGTCGCCAGATTGACGCGTCGAAATATTCGTCACTCAAACAGCAACTGCCCTATTTCGTGTGTGCAATGTTCAATCCGCCATATCGACGCACAGAGAATTTTGCCTACACCGAATATTTCATTGTTGACATTGATCACCTGTCGGACAAACAGCTTGTGTCATCAGAGGTACGCAAGAAACTTGAGGCCGACCCTCGCACCATGCTTTGCTTCCTGTCACCCAGTGGCGATGGTCTGAAAGTGCTGTTCAAGCTGTCGGAGCGATGCTACGATGCAGGATTATACAAGATGTTTTACAAGCTGTTTGTCCATAAGTTTTCGGTTAAGTATGGGTTGGAACAAGTGGTCGACACGCGTACATGCGATGTAACGAGAGCCTGCTTCTTAAGTGCCGATAGTGAAGCATATTTTAACCCGGAACCTGAGCTTGTGGTTGTTGACGATTATATAAAAACAGATGATGTGGCGGTTAATATCGGCATGATGCGTGAAACGGAAAAGAAGGAACATAAGAAAGGAACGTTTACAACGACAGAGAAAAATCCGGAACCTACGGATGATGTGTTGGCACAAATACGCTCCACGCTGAACATGCAGTCGCACAAGCCGCGCTGCAAGCAAGAAGCATACGTCCCTAATGAGTTGAACGATATTATGGACGACCTGAAAGCGTATGTAGAGACTAAAGGCGTGACACTGTCTGAAATCGTAAACATACAGTATGGCAAGAAGCTTCGTTTCATGTTGGGGCACAAGCAGGCAGAGATAAACCTGTTTTTCGGCAAGCGAGGTTTCACTGTTGTGCAGTCACCACGCACAGGCACCGACAAGGAAGCGAACGCTCTAATGGCAGATGTGATTAATTGTTTTTTAGAAGACAACTTTTTTAAATGAGAACCATTATGCCGAGAAAAGAACGTTCACCATTACCTCTTTTGGAGCAGATGCGAAAGTTGCGTGAAGCTTCATTGACGACAAGACATACTGGCGAGACAAAGCCTTCAACAGACAGCGATATTGTTTCTGTTGAGGAACGTGTGAAGGCATTGCTCGGAATTATTGAACGACAAAAGAAAAAGAGGGACAGGATGTTGTTTTTTGTAATGTATGACATTGAGAGCAATAAGGTACGCACGCTTATTCACAAGTACCTTAAGCGCAAGGGATGTACGCCCATACAGCGTTCAATATTTCTTGCCAACACATCTATAGATGTTTATGAAGAGATAAAGGCCGATTTGGTTGCGGTGCAGGAGGCTTATGAAAATAACGATAGCATAATAGTGCTTCCCGTGTCGACAGACTATCTTCGGATGATGAAGATCATAGGACAGAAAATTGAGGTCGACGTTATAACTCATAGCCGCAACACTTTGTTCTTCTGAACAAGTTGCAAAAATCAAATGCTTTCTACATCATGAAGGTTTTCATCTTTTATCGCTCTTTGACATGTTGAACCTCTACGAAGCATGATGACATCATATTGTCGCTTCTTGCCTTTCCTATGTCATGAAAATTCATTACCTTTGCAATGTCTTAAGCAAAAAGCAGGTACATTTTTCTGATGCAAAAGCGTTAATCAATGTAAATATTCCAATATAACAAATTAAAACAGAAGGTCTTATAAAAAATGCCCTCTTTGAGCATGTTCCATTAAAATAAGGATTAAGACAGAACACAAGACGGACGCGTTTGCGTCCTTCCACTCTCTTTGAGCATGTTCCATTAAAATAAGGATTAAGACTTTAGCAAGGGAGAATGTGAGCATAGCTCACAAACTCTCTTTGAGCATGTTCCATTAAAATAAGGATTAAGACAATACGCCATGAACTGTTTTTTAGATAGTATCATACTGCTCTTTGAGCATGTTCCATTAAAATAAGGATTAAGACCACCTGGCGTCAATGAGTATCCTTTCTCTATCAGGACTCTTTGAGCATGTTCCATTAAAATAAGGATTAAGACTCGACGATGTTCTTGACTTGCACCATCACCGTGATTTTGCTCTTTGAGCATGTTCCATTAAAATAAGGATTAAGACATAGATTCAAACTCGGGAGACCAATTCCACATGTATCTCTTTGAGCATGTTCCATTAAAATAAGGATTAAGACGCTGTATGACTTATTTCATCAACTTCTTTATGTATAAGTCTCTTTGAGCATGTTCCATTAAAATAAGGATTAAGACAGCACGTTCGCTGAGCGTAACACCAACGATAGCTCTTTGAGCATGTTCCATTAAAATAAGGATTAAGACTCTATCGGGATTGTTTTCAATCATATCCCTGACCGCATCTCTTTGAGCATGTTCCATTAAAATAAGGATTAAGACATTTCCTTTTTTTCCATTTTCGCTTAGCTTTATCTCTTTGAGCATGTTCCATTAAAATAAGGATTAAGACCCGTAATATACGACTCTTTGGACTTCGACCATGTCTCTTTGAGCATGTTCCATTAAAATAAGGATTAAGACTCATGCACCTCTGCAACAGAAGTACATTCTGCTGGTCTCTTTGAGCATGTTCCATTAAAATAAGGATTAAGACTCGAGACCCTAAGATAGAATAACGTTTTCATACAGAAACGGCTCTTTGAGCATGTTCCATTAAAATAAGGATTAAGACCCCCTTTGTGTTCTTCATTCCGTCAAAATTTAAAATACTCTTTGAGCATGTTCCATTAAAATAAGGATTAAGACTTTGTGTTGAGGTATGCGAACGTAACAACGCGGTTAACTCTTTGAGCATGTTCCATTAAAATAAGGATTAAGACATCGCTAAGAGCGGCTCTATCAACGAGTTGATAGAGTTTCTCTTTGAGCATGTTCCATTAAAATAAGGATTAAGACCGAAGCGCTATATATTAATAGCGTTGTGGCTCTTTGAGCATGTTCCATTAAAATAAGGATTAAGACTGTAAGTTTCGCGTTGATAACGTTCATTGTGCTTGTCTCTTTGAGCATGTTCCATTAAAATAAGGATTAAGACGCGTTGGGGAGAAGTGTAATTTCCAAAACACAACGAATCTCTTTGAGCATGTTCCATTAAAAAAGGATTAAGACGTAGAAATAGATGTGAGAATATACAGCTTTTCTCCACTCTTTGAGCATGTTCCATTAAAATAAGGATTAAGACATCTTGTCTTTGGTGACACGTGCGCCAGTCTTGTCCATCACCTCTTTGAGCATGTTCCATTAAAATAAGGATTAAGACTCGAGGTCATACGTTATGGAGTCTTTGTACTCCGTCTCTTTGAGCATGTTCCATTAAAATAAGGATTAAGACCCTTTGTCGTTTTTCATTCCGTCAAAGTTTAGGATACTCTTTGAGCATGTTCCATTAAAATAAGGATTAAGACATAATAACGACGGTCATAGACAAACTCTTGGCGAATTCTTTGAGCATGTTCCATCAAAACAAGGATTAAGACTTGCCCATAACGAAATTAACGCCAAGGGTAACAGATCTCTTTGAGCATGTTCCATCAAAACAAGGATTAAGACGGAACCCTTGACCTTGAAGTCAATTGAACCAACGTGCTCTTTGAGCATTGAATAGACTCAACATAATCTATCGCCGCATAGCACCTTTTACAGGATAACTATGCGGCGTTTTTTATGTCCTTATTTGTCGATATTTTGCCGATATTTTGCCGATATTTTGCCGATATCCCAACCATTGTTGGTTTAACCAAACTTTTCACATTGTTGGTTTGGATTTGCTACGATTTTTACCCAAAGTTGGTTTGGATTTGCTCTGTTTTTCGTCCAAAGTTGGTTTGGATTTGCTCCGTTTTTCACTCAAAGTTGGTTTGGATTTGAAAATATTTTTCACGATTTTTGGTTCGTATTTGAAAATATTATGTATCTTTGTGCTTGATTTAAAAGCATTTAGACATGTTTAGACGAATAGCACAAAAATATCTTTATGAGTGGGCACAGAAAGAAGAGCGCAAGCCCCTCGTTTTACGCGGCGCGAGACAGGTAGGCAAGACTACGCTTGTCAAAATGTTTGCTGCCGATTTCGACCACTACATATACCTGAACCTTGAAGAAAAAGAAGATGCAGAACTGTTTGCCGCAGACAGCTCTTTCGATGACCTGCTTGTGGGCATTTTCTTTAAGGCCAACATACCTATAGACAGCTCACGCACGCTGATATTTATCGATGAGATACAGAACGAGCCTAAGGCTGTGCAAGCATTACGCTACTTCTATGAAAAGCGCCCCGATTTATATGTCATTGCTGCTGGTTCCTTGCTTGAGAGTTTGATGGGGCGACACATTTCTTTCCCCGTCGGCAGGGTGGAATACATGGCTCTACATCCTTGCACATTTGTCGAATTTCTAATGGCCATAGGTGAAGATATGTTAGCCAATCAAATAGAGAAGATTGCGGTGCCGCAGTCGCTACACGGCTACACTCTTGACCTTTTCAAAAAATACATGATTATAGGCGGTCTGCCCGAAGTGGTAGCCAACTATGCGCAATATCGCGATATGGTGCGCCTTGGCGGTGTGTTCAATGCTTTGCTGTCGGGCTATCGTGACGACGTGGAAAAATATGCAGACAAACCCAAAGCACAAGACTCCATACGTTACATCCTGAATTATGGCTGGACCTCTGCTGGGAATCGAATACAGTTTGCAAAGTTCACCAATTCATCTTTTAAGTCGCCAGATGTAAGCAACGCCTTTCGCACATTAGAGAAGACCCTTCTCTTGGAGCTTGTCTATCCGCTCACCTCAACATCATTCCCCATCTTGCCCGACTTAAAGAAGAGTCCGAAGCTACTGTGGTTCGACACTGGCCTCGTCAATTATGTGACTGGCATGCAAGAAGAACTTCTTTTCACCACCGACAGCGATGAACTGTGGAACGGAGACATTGCCGAGCATATCGTTGCACAGGAACTGTTGGGAGCCACCACCCTCTTTGGCGAGAAGCGCACGTTCTGGGTGCGCGATGCCCGCAACTCGCAAGCAGAGGTTGATTTTGTGATACGCCACAAATCGCATCTTCTGCCCATAGAGGTAAAAACGGGCTCCAACTCAAAGCTTCGCTCCCTCCATCAGTACATGGAAGAGTCGAATGAGAACATTGCCTTACGCTTATGGAACGGCCCCATGACATCAGACATCATAACACGCACAGACGGTCGTCCCTTTACGTTATACAACATTCCGCTTTATTATGCAGGACATCTTAACGCTTTGTTGCAGCAAACATTATGATTGCAGCAAACCGTTATGATTAAAATGTGCCATGAAATGGAAGAAATATATTAAGCCAACAGTGAAATGGTGGAAATAGAAACCCTTTCGATTAGTAGTAACTCACGCATACAATAAATGTGTTTAGGTGCCGAGCATACAAGCAAAACCGCCGCATACCCGAAGAATCGGAATATGCGGCGGTTGTCTTTTATATATTATGATTCTATATTTTTAGTACAACCATGTACTGATGGTCAATGAGATCATTCAATTTCCTCGCAGACCACCATTTCTACTCCTCGATACATCACTACGAGCTTGTGGAGACGGGTGGTCTTTACGGCATCCCTCACAATATCGCTGTCGGCATAACGGGTTATTTGCGCAGAGGCCACCTTAAGGAGTTCTTTCACTTGCTCGTCCGTGGTGCTCGTCTTGCAATATTTCAGTTCGATGATGTAGGAATCCACCATGTCCTTATAGATGTCGCAAAGAGGAGAGAGGAAGATGTCGGCATAGCCGCCATCATTGTCTAACTCGGAGATAGGGCGATAGAAGCGACACTGGCTTGCCATCGCCAGAGTGAAACCATGCACGAAAGCCTCGCCCTTCTGCTTGTCACGCTGCGAAGAATAGCGTTTCAGGCTATCGGCGATGAACTCGAAATAAGCCTTGTAGTTGCCATCGTAAGCCAGTTTGCTCTCCAACTGGGTCTTGTTATAAGTATCGTATACCAAGTTGTTCTCCTTGTAGGTGTCGAGAAGATAGGTGTACATCTGGTCGCGCACCACCTCGTTAGGGATGACAAACTTTGTTTCGCCTTTATATTCTCCATCTATCGTCACCATGCCGAAATAGAAGAGCAGGCTCACGAAGTTGTCAGGGTCGTTGATATGGTCGGCTGGGAAATTTTCTACGAGCTTGCCTGTAACGTATCCCTTGGTGACCAACTGCTGGATGACACTGGCATCATGGGCGAACTCCTTGTCGTGACGGATAAGCATGCGCAGCTTACTGTAATCCGTGCGAACATTACTCTCCACCATCGAGTCTGGGATATCGTATTCATTACGGATGTAATTATCCAAGAAGTAGAGTACCATTACGGAATTATACATGGTGGTCTTTCCATATTTCTTGACAGCGAAACAATAGTTGTCATACCATGGCTTCATCACGGTGATGAGCTCATCTACGGTATGGTTGAACGGCAAGACGCTTGAGTAATAGCCCAACATCTCCCGCACTTCCTCCTCGGTGAATCCCGTCATCTCATTGAATTGTGGAGTTAGCGAGTAATTCGTGCCGATGTTGAAGCCACTGGTGAGGTCGTCCATAGTGACAGGGCTTACACCCGTGACGAAGACACGTCCCAAAGCCGAGCCGGCAGCACCCTTGATAGTGTTGAAGAAGCGACGTAGATAACCCTCTCCATGAGTCTGGTTGCGGTATCGCTCCAGATGCTCCTCATTGGCAAGGATTGTGTTGGTAAAGTTGTCGTACTCGTCGATAAAGAGATAGATTTTCTGGTTAGCTTCCTTGCAAACTTGGCATAAATACCTCAGTTGTCCTATGGCACCAATTTCTCTGTTCAACCCCTCCTTTGCATCAGGAGGAAGCAAATGGGCATATTGGTTACAGAATGAATTGAACATAATGTTACAATGCACATCCAATCCACTTTGATAATTGTCTATACCTGCGTCTACCTCAGCGAAATTGAGGTGAATGATGAGATATGTATTATGCTCTGGCGTAGGATTCTCGCCAATGTACAATCCACCGAAGAGGGACTCAAACTTGTCCTTCTTGTTGATGTCGTAGTAATGTTCGAGCATGGAGAGGGTGAGGCTCTTGCCAAAACGGCGAGGGCGAATATAGAAGAAGTACTTGTTGGAATCCTCTATATCCTCGATGAATGGGGTCTTGTCCACATAGTAGCAATCCTCCAAGATTACATCCTCAAAGTTCTGCATGCCGTAAGGTATGCGCTTACGATATATTCGCTTTCTTCTTTCTCTTATAGCCATGGCTTAAATGTATTTTAACTTTACCATTTGTAAAATTAAGCAATAAATTTGTAACCTACAAATTTCTCGCCCGATATTTTGGAAAATGCCATTTTTGAATGGTTTTATCCAACAGAGATTGGGGATAAGGTGAAAATCATTCAACCAACCTCAGGCTTACAGTACAAATCCA